>Ga0181612_134276_pt1 | contig 10892 bp, 5 predicted proteins | sample HoacroProtozoa21_FD_119630 | JGI IMG/M metagenome (GOLD analysis project Ga0181612, IMG submission 119630) | Hoatzin crop microbial communities from Cojedes, Venezuel. Combined Assembly of Gp0051906, Gp0051904, Gp0051908 | reverse complement strand
CTCAGTTTGTCCCTGGCTTGAGTCCTCCTGACCAGCCTCAGGCTCAGGCCTGCTCTCTCCAAAGGCGATTAGAAACTCCTGCTGGTATTCTTCTCATGTCTTCATGATCATCCAGACACAAACCTCGCACCAGCTTTGTGTAATGCAGGAACAATAGTTAATCAAGGTATCTGTTCAACATCTGTCCCAATGTGTCTTAGTCTTGTAAAGTTCTTTAATGAGAATTGAAATAACTTGACCACAGCAAGATGGAGTTATCACAAGGCCAAACAGTAAACAAACCATTAAGTAATGGTTACTGCAACTCCAAATGATGCATTTGGTGCCTAATTTGACCAGAAAGAAATCATTTACTGACTGAATGAAAGGCTTTTGCAGGCGAGGGACTGCAATTTAAGCAATAATGCTAAGCTTTTACAATATGTAATTGAAAACCATATTGCTTACAAATATATAAATGAAAACTGTGAATGAGAGTAATCTCGCTTTTTACAGAGATTAGATGCCATGGCTGATAAATAAGTGTGGGAATGATTAAGTTTGAGATGAATGACTTTCCGTCCCTTTAAGCAAGGGCAGCTGAGTTTGGAGAAAATGAAAGTGTCTGGGTCAGCCAAAAATAGGGTCCGCTGAGTATCCTTTGGATACTGTGATTTTATGTCACTTGAACATCTGTGATAAATTATTTAATCCACTTAACCCACTGTCGTAACAAAGATTCCTTTCTATACAACATTCTTTACTAAAATATTTGCTTTACATTGAAGTTTACTTTTAAAGAAAAGTTAATGTTTTTTTGTGCATTTTCTAAGACTGCACCGTAATACCCCACAACACAATAACCTGAGATAATTTGGGGTGAATGTTGCTGTTCTTCAGTTTTCAGTTTAATCCACCACCCACAAAGCAGTCATCAGGATTGGTTGACTGAGAAATTTAAAGATTGCAGAAGGTGGACACTGCTGTGTGCTCATTGGCTTGAGGGATAGTAGAGGACTTTCTGTTCAAGTGACAATCCCATAGCAACATCGTTCCAAGCTATATGGTGGACCAGCTTTCTGATTCTGAAAATACTTGCCTGTATGCGTAAGTCCTGTAGGCCAATTTTTTGGCAGCAAATCACCTAGGTAGGGGTTTCTCACGAATACTTTAAATGACAATTTTGAACATTATATAAGAAAAAATGATAAAGTTTTTAGCCATGAAAGCCCCTGGCTTTGTTCACCTGCCCTGTTTTCCCTGGGATAATGTTCCAGAGTTGTAAAGTCTTGACTTCCTGCAGACCTGCAGTGTAAAACAAATACTGTGTGTTTTTGCAGGAACTGATAACTGGCTTCCAGTTATTGCCTAATATGAGTATCTCCATCTCAGATGATTCTCTGCCAATGTTCCTGGGTTTGCTAAATGTTATTGTATCAATGTAATTTTCTGTTAATGACAGATAAAGAGTATTTGAAGAGAGGTGTCGTGTTGAGACTAGAAACTAAAATGCAGAGTCCTATCTGAATTTCTCTGATGAGTATCTGCAACTCCAAACACCACTGCAAAGCTACACATCTCTAGCAAGCAAGTGTAGCCTCATGGCTGTCAGAATGCATTTGTTTCTCCTGTATGTCAGTAGAGAAAATTAGTGTTGCAGAGAAGCCTTTGTTAGACCACAAACTTTTCAAAGCTTAGGTAATTTAATCCTTTTTGCAAAAAATGTCTAACTGTGTAAAATGATATTATGTACACAGCTGCTTAAGCCTCTAAGATTTCCACTCACATTCTTACTGCTAAAGACCTCGAAGGTGATATTTACTCCCAAATTTTTCAGTTTCTGTTACTCAGCAGAGCATGTCCATTCAACAACCACGTTATCATTTGTTTGATATTCTGGTAGTATCTACAAGGCTAGAAGAAGGTTTGAACTGATTTCTTACAGAATAGCAGGCAACACCCCCATTCCCAAATCACTTTAAACCTAAGTGACACAAGAGGCACACCTTCTGCATTTCGCCTGAAGTACAACAGTACTTCTTTATAGCTTTCCCTCTGTGTAATAGCTGTTCCTACCCTGTAAACTGCACACAACTCCTGGGTAGCGTTCTTCCCTCTCGTAATCTGCCTGAGTGCCCTGCTAACGACCCTTTGAAGGAAACTCTCAGCTTTGTCTTGACAGGCACTGTAGAGCCAGCAGGTAACCCCAGACACAGCTCAGTGCCCAAGTATTCAGTTATTTTATTACTTGCTTCCTTTAGTATCAGTCCTGGACGTGCCACCTCCAAACACTGAGCAGTGCCTCGCTCTCTGCATGCCTCTGTCCCTCACGGAGGAGCAGTGGCACTACCAAAATGGCATCACAAGAAATGTCATGGCGATGCCGTTTTGCAGGTTAGGTGATGGTGAGGTCCTTAAAAACTGCAGTGGATGGCTTCTTATTCCAAGACAACTGAGTTTTGCCTCAGCATGGTAAGTACAAGTTTATAGAGAAATACATTGCGGGTTTTTTTTTCATTTGTTAAAGTACACATATAGCCATGATTGCTTTGGGTCAATGCAATTTTCAGCAGAAAATTAAACAATAAAACACTTGTCTGATGTGCTGCACTTGCAGGTCTCCAGACAGTAGGAATATTCAGAGTTGGAAGCTCAAAAAAGAGAGTAAGACAGGTGAGTGGCTGTGCATATGCTTTTCCCTCATCAACTGTGATACAAACAAGCCTGATTCCTTTCTGTTAAGTGATTTCCTCCCCATCCATCACCTGCTGAAATTCAGGCTTTCTGGGTCACTGACTTTATTGTTTTTTTGGTGGCTCATAACGGGCCATTTCCAGTCATCTTTTACATTTGCTGAAATCCTTGTCAGGTTCTCAGCAGGTTAACAGTCTCTGTATGTTTTGCTCTGCAGAAGTAGCACAGGGTTGGAGATCCAAATAGACTACAGTGATGAAATTTTCCAAAGGTTACACTGTAGGGAAAAAAAAATCTTGGCTGCTAGGTTCAACTCAGAAACTGCTGAAACTCCCAAAGCAAACCCAAACTGTAAATCTTTTTTGGAAAACTTACAGTATGAGAAAATATGCAAGTACAGAACAATCTCTTTGACCCTCAGATCGCTGCTCCCAAATATCACCTTTCTTTTACCCCTATTAAACTCGAAGGTTAGAGCAGACCCATCCAAGTCCTACTCTCAGCCAAATGTTGAAAAAGCAGAGACAATGTACAGTTAGGTTCCAGAGATAAAGTCAGAAGTGGGTGTTTCCTGAGACCTAGGTATTGCATTATTACTCCCAGAAGTTGGGAATACCTGTTGAATTAGAGCAGCAGAGAATAGTCCTTAATGGTTGCATGATGCTTAGGAAGGGGATAAAAAGTTACAGGAAAATAGACCTATCCGGAACTACAAGAGTGAAAAGATCAAATAGAAAAAAGCAAAATAAAGCTTGACTGGATCTGATCCCAGCAATAATAGTTCTTTGTTGCAAGAACTACATAGTATAGTGTTTGTTGCTCTGGAAAGTTCCCTTGAATAGCTAAGATGACTTGATTCTGGCTGGTAGGACAGTATAGCCTACTCATTTGTAGCTTACTCTCTAGCAGTTTCTATTGCTGAGTGGTTATTGTAACGCAAAGCTGAAAACATTCATGGTCTGCAGAGGCAGTGGTTAGATCAACACTGAACTAGATAAAGTATTGAAAAGTAAGTTGCCTGTCATTTGCATTACAAGCTTCAGTGTCAGAACATATATGAACGTTCAGGGATGAGTAAAATTGCATCATACCTTTGAGGAAAAACAGAGGGTTTGTATCATTTACTTGTAAACTAAGCCTTACTTTGAACATCAATGACTTCCACGATTTTTACTATGCTTTCAAAAGCTGAGGAGATCAAGAGATTTGGGTATTTATGTATTCTATTACATGGTCTAATTTATTGAATTAGGTGAACTAATATATTTCATTAAACAACATGGAAGCATCAGCATGGACCTTGCAGTTACAATAATAAATGCTGTCAACATGAACACAGGGGAAAGTCTGGATTCAATTAAAATTCCGCTCATTTTCTGAACCATGGAAAGCCAAACCCAGTCCTCAGATTTTGGTGTGCTTTCACAGCTGTTCATTAGTTTTTCTTGTGTGGAAAGTAGGCATAGTTTTGTTGCCCTTCCTCCCCCAGTTAGAAAAAATTCTATTTAAGCTGTGGTTTGTTGTAGTAAATACAGAAGTAAGTAAATGCATGTGCCAGTGGGGTTTTTGGTTGGTGAGCAGGAAGAGAAAATCTAGAATGAGTGCGTCTGATCCAGTCTGCCTCCTTCACATTCAGTGGGCTGTGGGACAAAGATTCCTGAGCTAGTGTTGGCTCAAGGTGCTGGATCTGGTACATAAGGATGCCAGGCACCAGCTTGCGCCCAGAAACTGTACAGATGCTTGAACATTGTTGCTGAGCTTGGGGCGGGCAGCCCTCTATGAGAGGCCTGGTGACTTGGCGGCAGCTCTGCGGGTGATGTGACCACCAGACCCTGAGGCTGAAGAGAGACATGGGCTGGAACTCTGTGCTCCCATCCCCTCTTCCAGCAGGGATGTCCTCAGCCCTCATGTCTTACGCTCCGGTGGATGCTGCAGTTCAGTGGGTGGGCTTTCCAAAAGTCTGAAAGTATTCCCTTGTGAATGAAGTGTGAGAGACCTCAAGTTTAAACTTGAAAGTAGACAGTTTTTAACAGCTGTGATAACCTGGACCTGAAATGTGGCCATGTTTCACCAATGATTGCCTGATACTGTGCTAGTTAGGACATCTCTGTAGGCCTCATAGGATATCAGATCAGAAGTGCCATATTCAAGACTGTAGTAGCAGTTTATGATTTAGACAGCTATTTGGGAAGTCCAAATTCCTGATGCAGTGCTAATCTGTTTCCTTAGTTTCTTTTGAGCAGTAAGTGCAGAAGCAACCTTCTGGATAGAGGTAATTTATGGTGCTCCACAGGGATGTTCCCCATTTGCCACCAGTCTGAAGAACAGAATTGAGCTGGAAATGAAATGCCCAAGTTGGCACTGCAAAATGTTTGACCACATATCAACAGGAGGTAGCATAATACTGGATGAACAACAAATTCTGGTCTTCATAGCATATATTGATTATTAATAATGTTAAAAGTAGTCAGTAAATTACAAAGGAGGCTGTAGTTTTTATAGAATACCTTTCACGTTCATTATGAAAGCACAATTTCAGCTGTAAATACGGGATTTTCTACATTCCTCCATGCTCTATGTACTGAAGATGAATTTGCCTGTGATCACGATTTGCCACAGATTATCACAGACACATAGTTTGCTTGTGATTTACCTTCTTTCTTCTTTTTGATATGTCTATAGTAATCCTGGTAAAGACAACCTCAATTTCCTCTTGTATAGTAAGATTTAAATATAATTACTCTCTGAGAAAATATATGTAAGATCATGATACCTCATAATATTAGCATACGAAATTTTCCTAAGAAACAGTTTTAAAACATCTTGACCATTTTCAATATGAAAAGAGAGTAAAAGGTGTAACTCTCAGCCTGCAGAAAACATTCTGCTCTCGGTGCTGGAAAATCTCTCCAGAAAGGCAGGCTTTAATCTTTTGTCAGGCTTTTTGAATATGGGAGAAGAATTTCTTCTGCCTTTGGAAGTGTGATGCCTTTGAATTACACAGAATTTGTCTGAAGGACTGTAAGTGGAAAAAAATAGCGAAGCCTCATAATGGTATTAGCTTGCTGTTTGTTAACTCGCTAATGGTGATCACTTAGTAAATGTAACTAAATTAGGAAGGCAGGATAAGATGTGTGTGGACGAATGCCATGAAGTCTTAGTGAAGCTGGCTGCGTACTGCACCTGGCTGCTTACTGCTTATGCTTAAATACGATCTTAAATCATAAGAGAAATGAGAGTTTGGTGGATTTTAACATTGTCTTATTATTAATGTTTTTGTACAAAACCATAAACGTTGTAAAATGCAATTTTCGTCTTTCTGATCCTAAAATTTAGGGATAGTGCAGTAAGGAGGTGTAAGAAAGCCTTTCTTGCAATTTTCCTTATTCTCCCTGGTTTCTGCCGTTGATGTTAATCTTACATTTCTGAATAGCTTGTATTTACTTGGGCACGTTTTTTCATAAAAGAGTGCCGTGTATTAGCTGGAAAGCAAGAATTCTATTTTATTACAGTTCGGTACAACCCTTAAGTTATGTATCATGGAATAAGCAGCAATTAGATAATAATTTTGTCTTTGACCTTACCAAATACTAGTCATGTCCAATCTAGAAAGTGAAAATGAGTAAATCTATGTCTTAAAAGATTTTCTGTGTTGAGATGCACTAATAGGGACAATAAGTAACTGTGGTTTTGTGTCATGATCTTTTCCAGTTACGTGAAGAGTTTGACCGGGGCATAGATGTTGTATTAGACGAAGAACACAGTATTCATGATGTTGCTGCTTTATTAAAGGAGTTTCTACGTGACATGCCTGACCCACTTCTCACCAGAGAACTTTATACACCTTTCATCAACACTCTCTGTGAGCTCTGCAGCATTTTGATTTACCGATTTTGAAAAGCTTACCTGTTTGAACTCTTTAATCTCTACTGATTGTATTCTTTTCTCTGTGCAGTTAGTACTGTAGCCTTGATTTGCTCCAAATATTTGTATAGTATAGATTTGCTGAGATCTTTCCTTGGTTTTCATACTGTGTAAGTATAGCCCAGAAAACTAGACCAACAAAGATTTTACTTTCTATACCTATTTTCGCGTTTGTATATAGGATGTGATTCATGTTATCTGTTAAATCCTGACCCTGTCATTAGATGACAGACTCCCATTGGAATCCTGGTATCTTCGCACCACTAATGCTTCTAATTTTTCAAGCTATTCACTGACCAAATTTCCAGTCTGGCTTCAAAAACCTACCTTCAGAAGTTCAAGTTTCATATAGTCAATGATCCTCAAAGCCATCGTATTAAGATCTCCCAAATGTTTTGCCTAAGACCTGAGAGCAGATTCTCACAGATTTTGGAAAAAGTAACGTTGGACCTTTTGAGCTTAAGCTGCTGCCTGGTGTATGTTCTTCAGATTCTTTCTAGCCCTCAAGTCTGCGATCCTGCCTCTGTCCTACCTTTGTCGCTGGCTACCATTGCATTTTAGATGGTTAAAGGATGGTGATAGCCGAAAGTCCTCTGTATCTCTGATTGCTTTTCCAGTCTCCTACTACCTGTGCAAGATGTGAAATTTTAAGAACACTCATTTAAAATGGCTAAAACATAAACTTAACTGGAATGTTTCCTAGCGGTGCCCTGTATATACTGGTAGCTATACCTAAACGAATGGAGTAAGTAGAAAATTAGACAGAATTCTTGTGTCCAGTGACAGTGATGGAGTGTGCAACATGAATTTTGCTCTCTTATAGGCTGAGAAAAGATCCTGTGAACCTGTGAGCAAAAAGTTGACCAAGCGAGGCAAAAGTCCCATAGCAGTAGTTGTTATACTTTTGATATTTCTTAGAGTTTTCTCTTCTGACATCATAAGGAAAATGATCCTTAAACAGTGCTATTCTTCCGCCTTCCTTTGGGCTGGGAACAGTATATTTGTTCTGCTTTTAGGTTAGTTGGAGTGATTTTCTTAGAATGTATTTTTTCCCCTCTTAGTATTAGAGCCAGATGAACAGCTAAGCACCTTACAGCTTCTCATTTATCTTCTACCTCCCTGTAACTGCGATACCCTGCACCGGCTGCTGCAGTTCCTCTCCACAGTGGCTGGCCACGCGGAAGACACCACAGACAAAGATGGCCAAGAGGCAAGTCCTGGTCGCTTGTGTCCTTTGACTTTGCTTAATTCATGATCTGAAAAGAGATCTGTAAAGCTGTGAAACAAACATGATGGTGGCATACCCCTGAGCGATGGGAGAGATCTCATATTCTTGCCTGCACATTTGCCATTTAGTTGTTTACTGTGTTCTTAGGGCTGTAGAATTTTAATTTTTGTATGACTTAATCAGTAAAGCATCTACCACTTCCTTTGGGAGATTCACAGCGTAACCAACCTTGTTGTTAAGAATGTCTAATGTTATCCATCCTTTTTCCCCACCTTGCTTTATCCTGTTTTATTCTATGGAAAAAATACTTGCACAGAAAAGTGTCAGGCTTCAAGAGTATGCTTTTTCGTTCACTTTTCATTCTCTGTTGTTGCTTTCTTACATGACCTTTGGACATAGCAGTGCACTTCTTGGTTCCCTTAGCTTCCTTGTGTGCGCTGGGTAGTGAAGAATAAAAAATAAAGGACAGGAGCTCCAGCTGTGTCCCTGCAACTGGCAGATGTAATCAGTAGTTGGAGCCAGGGTCCATCTTTGCCCTTTTTCCTTCTGGCCTCCTTACTGTTGCATTCTGGAGCAAATGCAGTGGAGAGGTTGGAGTTCACCCGCCCCACAGAGACAAGAACACCCATAGCCATGTGGCTGAGCTGTACTGCTGAGCATTCACACATGTGCATCTGCGCTGTTCACACTAGAGAAGATCTGAAAATCCAGGCTTCCCATTTTCTACCAGGAAAATGCTTGATCTCGTGGGCTGCTCTGCAAGAAGTATCAACTCTGTTAACTTTGAATGAGGTGGAGACAGTCTGTCACTGGTTGACAAAATTGTACCAGTTTATCTGTGGGAAGGACTTCTCTGTCCTCTGAACTGCAGCAGAGACTACTTCTGAGACTCCTCTGAAACTCCTAGAGAATTTTGTCTCCCAGATGGAAAACCCTGCTGACTGTTCTCAAATTTGGACACCTTTTGCAGTTGGCTGGTTTTAACAGTTGATGCTTTGAGACTGAGTTTTGCTGAATTTCTGCCTCAAGTCCTAACTTCCAGTGTGCTGTATGTGACTTCACGGCCTATTTAACTTCTAAATCCACTTTAAATGCTATTATTTTGTCCTCAGCAAGGAGTTGATAAAAAACTACACCAATATGATGGCAAGCGTTTAAAAAGAGCAACCTGTAACAATTTTACTGTGCTTAAAAACATGTATGAGCCAGCTAAGGTCGTGGTCCCCCTGGTCCTGCAAAGAGTTCTCTGTTGATTCAGGAATGTACCGAAGAGGACCTTACTGCAGGGCTAGAGGATGCTGCTTAAGAGAGTCGGTTTGGCCCAACAGTTGTTTAAAGGCATTTTCATTCCCCTTAACAGTACATCAGCTCTGCTACAGGTATTTTGGCAAGGCAAATTTATATAAGCTGTCTTGGCAGTATTGTAAGAATCAGAAATATGATGTGCAATTGGATGCCTTTTATAGATAATATAGCATACTGATCACAGTTATTTAAACTATTCATGAATAATTAAGTGAATAAAGGCATACAGGGTAAGAGAAAGTATGTTATCAGACTGTTTGCTATCACTGGAAGAGAAACAGCCAAGCTTTGGCACACAGGCCCTCTTCAAGATTTCTTTCAAAAGCCTTCTCTCACGAAGATAAAGATGGATGACTAAGTTTGTTAAAATTACTCATTCCGTTAATTTCAGTGGATATGTTTACAGCATTTTTTAAGGGATGCCCCGAGGCTGCCCTAAAGAAAAACATCGCTGTTTGTACAAACAGCCTGCACATGCAGATGCAGGCAGACGCAGAGGCTGCCCCTGGCACACTCGAGGCACCACATGCCTGTGCATCCCTGGTGGCTGAGTACTCTGACAGTGTTTAAAAAGCAGGTCACCCGAAAAACAGCCGGGTGCGTGGTGGTGCGCAAATAAGGGAGTGTGCTGTGCTCACAGTCATGCGGGGATGAGTCTCTAAACAAAGAGCCAACGTGCTTGTTGTGACTGCCCATGCACCTACTTAGTGCAGATGTCTTTCCAAGATTACGCAGTGGCCCCACCAATAAAAGTAAAAGCTCTTTTTACTCTCATCTCTATGCTGTCTGGTTGAGCTCTGTAAAAAATAAACTAGGTGCAGTCAGTGCCCAGTTGCAAGTTTGACTAGAGTATTCAGTAAATGACCAGCTACAAAAAAAAAATTGAATTACTACTTTGAAAAGATTCATTTTTGTACCATTTCTTGAAATGCTCTTTTTACAGTCTCTTTTTGGTGCCTTTTCGTGTCCCTTGTTAAAATTAATTAGTTCAAATGTAGCTGAAACAGGTGAAAAATGCCTTTCATGATATTTTTTTGTTCTTTAAAAAAGGCCTGCAAGGAATACTGGGTCAACAGCTGAAATTCTCTTACAGTCTTATATAGTCAAACTGCTGGCATCTTCTTCTGCATTCCCAGAATAGCAACCAAGTGGAGACACAGAGAGGAAGCACATGATCCCTACTTTTTGCTCTGTTAAAAGAACAGAAGGGGAAAAAAGTAGTCTACTCACAATATGACAGTGAAAATTTTTATTTAATAACCTATAGGACATATTTTTCAGATCATTTCTGTCTAGTCTAGTATGTATTCCTAGCCTTCTACTTTCTCAAAAGTCAGGTTACTATTGCTTCTTTGAGCACAGAGTTATAAAAGTAGGAAAAAAATTAAAAAAACCCACAACAAAACAACAAAAGAATCCACCCAGCAAGTAAACATTTGGCGTGTTCTAGGAAACAAGCAAAAAGGAAAATATTGATCAAAATGATGACCAGACTCCTTAATTATCTACACTGTTTAAACATGGAAAAGTGTTTTTTTCACTGTATCTGTTTCAAATCAGGAGTGCTACTTGAGAAAACTGACAGTTTTCAGTATTTGGTCCTAAGAGACGGTAATGTGCTGAGGTGGTGAAGTACGAGGGCGGTTTCCCTGGGTTCAGAAGAAGTATGCCACTGCCAAGCGTCCAGGGAGTTAAGGGCAGGCAACACTTCCACTTTCTACTCCTCCAGTCCATTTGAAAACCTATCCAGAAAACCCACAGT
>Ga0181612_142762_pt1 | contig 10893 bp, 7 predicted proteins | sample HoacroProtozoa21_FD_119630 | JGI IMG/M metagenome (GOLD analysis project Ga0181612, IMG submission 119630) | Hoatzin crop microbial communities from Cojedes, Venezuel. Combined Assembly of Gp0051906, Gp0051904, Gp0051908 | reverse complement strand
TCAGGAGTCCCTTGTCTTGCAACCGTCCGAATTATTCACAAAGTACCAAGACTTGTTTCTGACCACCTGAAGTGATAACATTCCCTACATGTTACATTTGTTACATTTACAGTTATCAGAACCACCAGTCACAAGCACTTCTGGTGGTGCTATGAACCACCAGTCCTCTTTCTTGAATTCTGCCTTGTGTCTCTCTCCCTTCTCGTCGGCTTTGTCTGGACCCTTATTTCTCTTTAAGCGATGGCATCCTCCTCTTTTCAGGTTGCAGCTCCTTTTCCTTTCTGCTCTTCCTTTCACAATTTAGTCTCTACTGTTGGCTTTACCATTCTGCAGGACTGAAACTTCATCTCCCCCTGCCCCCTCCAGATATTTTTTTTAATTTAGAGGCAGCCCAGGACCTGAATGGCAACAGAAGTGTTAATTAGGGACACCAGTGTACGCTGTTCTTTCTGCTTTAGCTGTGGCAGGGGACATCATGGCAGCAACAAAAAAGCAACGAACCCCAACAACGTCAGCAGTTAACAGCGAACAGCATCCTAACAGGAGGCATCGAGTTTCTCCATCCAAAGGAAGAGTTACTGTCCTGGGTTTGGCCAGGACAGGGTTAATTTTCACCAGACTCCAGGAAGGTGCACAGCCGGGGGGTGGGGGCTGACCCCACCTGGCCAAACAGAGCCCGGTATTCCATACCATGTGCCCTCACGCTGGGATCTGTTGGGGGGGGCGGCGCGGTGAGGACTCACTCGCAGCTTGGGAGCGCGTGGCACCGGTCCTGTTCGGGAGAGCGGCTGTCTGGGTCGTGCGGTTCGTTGTTGTGTTTTCTCCTTATTTGTACCGTTGTTGTTCCTGTTCCCTCTGTTTGCTGTTCTGTTAAACTGCCCTTATCCCGACCCACCGGTTTCTGCCTCTTTCTTTTCATTCTCCTCCGCATGCCGGTGGGGGGAGGGGTGGCCGCGTGGTGCTTTTTTAGCCGGCAGCAGCCGAAACCAAAACAGTGGCCTAGATACTTCATCTGCCAGCTCCCTCAGGACCCATGCATGCACCTCATCAGATCCCATGGACTTGTGCACCTCCAGCTTCCTGAGATGGTCTCGAGCCTGATCTTCTTCTACAGTGGGCGGTTCTTCCTTCTCCCAGTTCCTGCTTTTCCCTTCTGCGACTTGGGTGGTGTGGCTGCAGCACTTGCTGGTGAAGACTGAGGCAAAAAAGTCGTTGGGTACCTCAGCTGTCTCCATATCCTGGGTAACCAGGTCTAAAGAAGCAGAGCAGTCATTTAAGACATGACTTTAAATCCTGAACACAATAGGAAGACTGTAGCAAGTACTCCGTCAGTTAATGCTGAAATGTTGAGATCTTTCCAGCTTGTTATTAGTCTTCTAAAATACATTGTATCTTTTGCATTACTTAAAGTTGCTACTTTTACTAGACCGAGAAGTCTTGAAGTTTGAATTATGACTGTACTCATGAAATTTGTGGAATATTAAAATTTTAAAAGAATTTAACTAAAGCTTAGCTGATTCGATGATCTCAAGGGTCTTTTCTAACCTAAATGATTCTATAATTCTTACAGTATAAGATCATAATTAATCTACTCCTCTCCTTTCAGAAAGAAGACGAAATCATAAATGTCCTCCAAATAAATTGTCTTATGATTGTGCACTGTTAATTAATCTAAATTTTTCTTATTCAAGAAAATGTATTTAAATTATCAGCAATAAATTTGATAAAGCACTCTATAAAACAAAAGTTTTTCCACATGGTCTATCATTTACATTAACCTTTCTGTTGCTAAACTGTAGCATAGCCAGCTACATGGGTTGTTTCTTTTTGCTATAATATTTACAGAAATACAGGCCTATTTTGCTAAACTCAGTGTATAAAGAATGTATTTTGAGTTGCTCTTTATGTTGGGAGATACTCTTAGAAATGAATAGTGATAATAAAAGAAATAGTGAAAATTACTTTAGAAAAAAATTCTGCACACTCCTCAGGAAAACGGTACTAAATATTTATGTGTACCATCCCAAAAATAGAACAGAGAATTTACAAAACTGGACCTGAAAAAGGAAAAGTTTATCTAATAATAGAAATAGTTTAGCCAACATGTTCATAACTGTATGCATTCATCCTTCTACGGAGCTGTTACCATGAATCTTTCTTTTCACTCCATGGTCCTTTTTGCTTTGCTCCACTCCAGGTAAATGACGCCAGCTGCTCTTCGCTTATCCACCAACACAATAACCCCGTCATTATCGTCCTCCTATGATACCAAATTTCTATCAAATTTGCTGGTTTAAACTGGTGTAAGGACACTTAGCTTCTAGGGATCACACGAGTGTTATTACCTTTCCTCATGTGAACTTTCTAACTGGTGCCTGGGCTAGTGACCTAGGAATCAGAGAGAAGTTAGCATTGTATTTGAACAAGTAGTACAGAATAATTTCCACAAATTGTCTCTGAGTGTTTCCGGCATGTTATTAGTCATCTAAAATATACTGTATGTTTTGCAATTTGCTCTTTTGTTTCTTCTTTCCCATTTTTTCCCAGCAAATTAATGCTTTTGGCTGCAGAGATTAAGTGACATGTCAGGAAAGTCAATGAAAGGACTACAGCTACCATGTAAGAACAATTTCCAGTCCAGTATAAGCACCAGCATACCATCTTCACTTTAGCCCAATTGCCTTTCAGCCTTCAAACAGCTGAACTTAAACACCTCCATGTTAGCATCTGTACAAGTACATCATGCTTTAAAATTTTTTGTCCTTCCCCTCCCGGTCTTGGATTTTGCTCTCCTGAATTTTTATTGCTTTAAGACAGCACGTGCAGATTGTGACTGTATATTTTCTTCATCTATCATTTCCTTTTCCTTTCCCTGCTTATCCTTTGTACATGTTGATTTTATGACTCAGGCTGAAGTTAACTGTTTATCTATTTTCCACCTGCTCAGCCAGAGAGAATCCAGCGAGCCTGTGTTCAGGTGCTTTGGGTTTGCAGGCTTTCTAATTCCATGCATGACACTTTAACTACGGATGGATACTGGTGCAGATAAGGAAAAACGGCCGTCCGAGTCCATGGAGCAGCTAAACTTGACGGGCAGTGAAGCTCTTGAAATATAAAGGCATATTCAAACAAAACCATATCGACGCCATTTTTCCTGGGCATTGCTTGTGTATTTCTGTATATAACTCTACCGTGGCAGGTGATGTGGGTCTGAGAACATACGTATCGCATGAGTGTGAGAACAATGCATGATATATCCCATACGCTGCTATGGGTAGGAAAAACAACAGGTTATTGAGGGCTTGGTCTTCTTATTTCACAGAATGTAACTGACTCCTGCTCTTGTAAGTGGAAGTTTTGCATAACTAATAAAGATAGAAAAAACCTAAATACAAGAAATTGGGCCAGATTCTAGTTATCATCCTAAGCCTAAGTAAACAGATTTGCTAAAGGATGACACACCTCATTAGCGCTGCACAAGAACCACAAAACTGCTCTGTATTTAACACAGAAGTATAAGATTCTTGCCACCTCCTTCATGCAAGACATTCTAAATGGCAGAACCATATGGGTTTGGTTATTTCTTCTCTGTCCCAAAAGCCTTGTCTGAGGACAGCAGAAGCCGTTGAACAGCATAACTTTCAGGGTCCAGACACTCTGAGGTGGCTCCCCAGGAGCTTATCCCACTCTGTAAAACTGATCTGGCAAATTGCTTTTGTCCTCACTTGGAGAGAGTGGAAGTCCTCACAGGAAGGGACTGAGGACCTTGGGCTGAGGGTAAGATAAGGGCAAGTTTGATAGGAGTCATCTCTATACATGCGAGAGGGAAACTACTTACATTGCCAGGTACAAAATTTATCGGAGTTACTGCCTACAGCTCAGTCTATTCGATTTCTCTGTCTTGTGCCCTGCTGGTCAGAAAATAAGTCCACTAACTGAGAATAAAGAACCTGGCTAAAGACCACAGGGATACAACTGTACGATACGATACCCAAATGATAAAATACTATTACAACAGCTCTAAGAAGCTAGCACTATCACATCTCCTAATGAAGTATCTGATAATTAACATGGCTGAAACCAACTGTTATTAACAAAAAAAAAAGTAAAGATTTAGAAGAGTTTTAAGTCTTATAATTATAAATCTCTCTTCCATAGAGAATTTTGATAGTGTATTATATCTGTGTTATAGAAATCTATAATTGCACTTAAAATAAAGATAGCAAAGGTATTCTTCGTTAAATTTTCTGCACTCTCATAAGGGATGTGTTCTAAATTTACTATCTTTTCCAAGTGCCAAAACCAAAAACAAGTAAATCTTAATGCTCTTGAACTGCATCTGTTTGAATTCTTAGCTACATTTGTCACCTGATCTTCAGCTGGAATAAACTGATATAACACTGGAGTCTCCTCAGTTTATGCTGCTGAAAGTCTGTCTTCCTACCATATTTAAACACAAGGTTCTATTTAAAACTTAAGAACTTGATGAGACTATGGTCAGGCTAGAGCTGAGGTTGAAATAAACTTGAGGCAGCGTTTAAATGTGTGACACTACCTGAAAATACAAAAACCTTGCTGGAAACAGATCTCAGAAAAAGGACTGCCTTATTTATAGAGATCACATCATAGAAAATTCTTGCAGAGGAAACTATGAAATTCAGATGCCAATCTAATCAAACTAATGGTTTAAAGTTTGTTAAGAAGAGCATTTTGCAAAGAAGTGGTTTCCATGAGGAGCTGCTCAGTGTACTGTGGCAGGGGGTCTGTGCATAGCTGTTTCCCCCGATTATGACGGCGAAAGCAGCAACAATAGCACCTATGTCAGCAAATTAAAAAACACAGTGTGAAAAATACGAAAGTAGACATTTTAATTTTCCCCAGATGTTTGACTGACAAGTCATCAGGTACTGACCAAAGGGAGCACATGCTTCTTCACAAGGAACCAGGCATTATATGACCAAGACTTGTTTTCTTCTTTCTGAATTTTAAGTCCATGAGCAACTCTATTAAAAGCCAAGAATAAATAGGAAATCCAAGAAGAAAAACAATAAAGTGGATGGATTTTGATGTTGCTCATTAGGGAGTTTCTTCCAGTTAAAAAAAAAAAAGAGACATCAGGCTCTGTAGTCACCGTAGTGGAGAATGGTGAAGTGTCATTTGTTTAGGGAGTCTTTAATTAGCTATACCTCTACCTACATGCCCCGGAGTGTTCCTCTTGACTTATTCTTTGGAACCGGATGGCAAAGCAGTTACGTCTCACTTCCAGGGTTGCCCCTAGGATACTCAATGAGTAAACATACAAAGACCAAGACTGAGAGGGACTGACAGAACTTCTACAGACTGGCTACTGATGAGGACCTATGTTTTTGCCTTGAAAATGCAATTTGCCTTCTCCTGAACAGGGAATGTGTTGTAAAGTACCAAACATTCACCTTCCCTCCTCTTTTGGCTTAGTACTCCTCTGCAATAAAAGGGTGTGAAATACCACACCTAAGTCTCGCACCAGCCACATAGACATTTTTAAGTTTTTTGTCCACAACCCCATCAAGTCTTTTACAGTTGGACTCTAAGATCTTAAAGGTCTTTTCCAGCCTGACTCTATGATTCTGTGATTCCAAGTGATGAGTGCTCGCTAGAAAGATGTCTGTAGCTAGAACATTTCAAGAGAGACTGAAAGATACAAAAAATTGTACTTAACATGTCATGGACTTGGAAAAGGCTCTAACACAGTTCGTTACTAGTTGTGCAGTCTGCCAACTGCGCGCGTTCAGACATCATGCTTTAGAGGAGGGCAGCAGTACTGAGAGGCCGTTCAGTGAGCAAGTCGCCTCTTACATCAAGGATCGCAACTTAGCCTGTCTCTATTCGAAAGTGCTATGACTGGCCTGATGCAGAGGGCTGAGGAAAAGTCTTTCATTAACTTTTCCTATTATGTTATGCAGCAAAGACAAAGATGAACTACTAAAGCATTCAAGAGCTACTTTAGAGGATGGTGGTTTGAGTCAGCCAAAATAGGTGAGACGCTTCACTGAGAAAGACAATGAGAAACCAGCCAAACTAGATGTACTATTTTAAGCCTACTCAAGAGTGTAATGGTTCAGGGTTGAGCTATGATGAGAATGTGGCTGCAGATGTTGCAATTTACCTTGATAGCCCTTGGAAAGTGAGAGAATTCGTAGTGGTTTTCTATTATAAGAATATGTCAAGTAAATGTAGGAAGCAGAATGTGCAGGAAAATCTTGGTATGTGAAATTGCTGGCTGGCAGAAGAAAATACAGACCTGATATTATGCTATAGAGGGATGCTAAGTAAAATGGTAGCTACTAAGCTGCTATACAACAAGCACAGTTCTATAGCACTTCAACATTATGCAAGCCACAAAACCGCAAACTGCCAGTCGGGAAAAAAGCTGAAAGAGCACCTGCTGAGATACCTGCATCATGTGATATAACAGGACAGAGAATGAGAGAGGCTCCAATGCAATGGAGAGTAAAATCTAACAGGCACAGTATAAGAAGATTAAGAAAAAGATTGTCTGTGAAATAGGTTGGCATCATCTTAGTGTGTACATCCAGATAAAAACAGCTGAGACAAAGAAGAAAAAAAAAGTAATCAAACAACAGGACAAGACAAAAGTGAAGTTCTGAATAATTTGGTTCTGGACTACACTAAGAACTGTAGGCATCTAAGCTGCTTCTGCTGACAGAACTGCATTTTTAGACCCGGGTCCCAGCTTCTATGGCCTCAATATTCCAATTACAAAGAGGGTAATTTCACTTTTTCAAAGTAATATGGTAGGATCCCCGAATACCATGGTACCAGAAATTTCTGCAAGATGAAAAAGATACCTTCATCAGCAGAGCAGAGACCAAAATGAGCTTAATAGAATGCATCTTTCCTGGTGAAAGACAGTGAAGACATAGGACTTGCCAGCACAGAAGTTGTACACAGAGCCATTGTGCTGTTAAACCAGAGTGTGTGCAAATAACCTTATTTTAGACTACGTTTACTGTGAAAAGCTTTCAGTAAGACTAATGAAAGTTTACTCAGATGCAAACTGAATAATCATCATGCATAAGGGTTTATGATGGGCCTTGATAAAAGTAAGGACCTTAGTCGGAGTTTGAAATGTTCTGGTTGTGCATTCACACTCCAGGCTACAAATGTGCTTAACAAACTATAACTTTGAAAGAGCGAAGAGAGCTCCAGTACGTTGCAGGAAGACTCCTCCACAGACTAAAGTTTTAGGACTGGCCTCAACATAATGCCAGACATAAAACTTTTAGAGGGGGGACAGGATGCACAGTTTAATCTTCAATGATTGCTGAGTAGAGTCTCGGATCTGTCTAATCTAAGTGACTTCCGAGCTACCTGCTAGCGTACTGGTTCATTATTGTCTCAGAGGAAGAGTAAATTCCCACACCACCTGGTGTGGCCATGTAGGATGGTGAATGTGGTGCCAGGAATCACAGGTCTTGTTCCTACCTTCTCCACTGACCGGCTGTGCAGCACATGTAGCACCGTTCACAAGTCCTCATCCGTGCTAGTTTTGCCATCTCTTAAGCTCTGGGGTACTTGGAACCACCTTACCCTTGCTTTGGTAAATTGTATTAAGTAGGAGCTAAATATTGCCTCTAGTATTATCCACTGAGACTATTTTTTGACAATGTCATTTTCACTGCAGGTTTCTGGTTGATAAGCGAAATATGCCAACTCCTAAATATGTTATGAAATGGCAATATGAGATGAGATAGGCTATGCTGCGTATATCAGTAAGAGAAGGAAACCAAGAAATTATATCAGCAAGGCTATTTTGGAACAAATATTCATGACTTGAAATTTTAAATCCGTTCTCAAATGAACATCTTTTAAAATTGAAAGGGGAAACACAAAGAATGATCTATAATCATGGTACTGTAGATGCTTACTAATGCAAGGTAATCTGTTTATCTTAAAATAATACATAATCAGAAACACTTTCAGTTGCCTACATCTCTTCAATAAAGCACTTGACATCCATCAAGTAACAAAGTCTACTCCTTGCAGACAGGGAGAAACAAGGAAAGCAAACTTTATAATGGCTGAAGGAAAAAGGAGCAGAGGACTTACTGGGAGGAAAAAAGGGCGAGTAGCCGGGGAAGAGTGTTTTCTGCAGAGGGGCACTGTCTTGTAAATACTGACTGCTGAGAGCTGCCATCTAATCAATTCTTATCTGTGTTTCTGGAACCTGTAATTACAACGAAAGATGATGTGAGGGGAAGATGAATCATCCCATGAATAATTGATACTGACCTTTTTACATGATGAAGTTCTACATCAGGTAGGGTGAGCCGAAGTTCAATGAAGTCAGTAAGTGCTTTTCGGTGGGGTTCTGCTGGCTTTGGATTTGGCTTAAAATAGATGGAAAAAAAAAAAAAGAGATGCAGAATTTAGAAAACTGGAGAGATGCGGTCAAGAAAAAAGTTCTCACTCCTCTGTTCCCCTTACTCTGCCCTTCCTTCCTGTGGTCCTAAAGCCCTGCAGAAGCCAGGCTAGCCTTGTGCCTGCACGGGGTTGTACTGCAGCCTGCACAATGTTAATGGAGCAGGAGGACCCATCTGCTGGATAATTTCCATCCGCTAGTGACAGGCCACCCTGTCATCTCCACATACACACCCAGAGTCCTGCTCATCTCCTTCCTCATGTACATGATTCACTCTGGCTTTACCTAGTTCCAGGCTCTCTGCATAAAATTTTTGGTCACTTAGACTTTTTACAGAAATCGAGTTATTGAGTACCTGTGTTGGGAATGCTGCTCTAAACACTTTTTTCCAACTGCTTTGAGTCAAAGGCAAAAGTTGTCATAACATTTTTCCTAAAATCTGCTCACATATTTAGGTATCTCTAGAAAAGGGGGCAATTTACTCTCTGTGTCTAGAAAACGCACCGAATAAAAAAAGCTTGTTTGGCATAAGTGTTTAACAAAATGAGAGAAAAATCCCCCAGAAGGCAAATAAAATCTTATGAAATCTAGCTACACATTAAGCAAAATGCACATAATTTTATGGGTGGGGGAACAGGAGGATTTCTTCTCTTTTTTCTGATAGGCAAATTTTCTGAATGTTTGCAAAGTTTCACCCCTGCTTTTAACTTTTAGTAAACCAGATCCAAGAACATGTCATTATTTTACTAAAATATTGGGTTCTTGCTCACTTAAGCTGTGTTTTCTCACTTGGTACTTCCCAGTAAATTCACTGATCCTCCCTGTTTGAGAGAGGACATCTCCCATGAGCCAGGGCTGCTTTTTATGCTGTGCAACCTACCAGACAGCTTACAAGAATCTTCTCTTTAAAGCGAGATTGCAAAGGATCTCCTGCAGCTGGATTCTTTACCTGAACCACCCGCAAAACTATGCCAGAAAAATTTGTCAGGTATTACTCTGCACACGTGCAGTCAAAGAACATTTGGAGCAGATTCTACTAGACACGGGATTTAGCTCTCCATCCTAGCTTAGGCACTTCTTTCTGTACTTTCACAGTACATTCTGTGATTTTTTAAAAACTTCATTAAATATATTTGAATCACCTGGTTTATGTTCTGCTTGTTCTTATTCTAGGCTTATGCTTCTCAGAAAACCCTTCCCCAGTGTTAATTTTGGAGGCCAGGGACAGAGGTGCAGAAGCAGAGTTCGACGCTAAAAACATGGAAGTGCTGCTTGTGATCCCCACACATGCAGAGGCAGGGGTCTGTGCAAGCAGTGTGTCCAAACTAACCAAAGGTTGCTTCTTTTGCCGTTCCTTCAGCTTGAAGCATTCGCAGTAAAAGATGCCTTGCCTCATTTAAAATCAACAGTCCCACCACTGGAGTCCAATTTGCAGGAATGTACAGGATAACTGGAGTAAACTAATTTCCCCAAATGTTGTGACAGACAACAAGTTTCTTGCTGGTTAAAGAGGAGAAAATCTTTCACGGCTTGTCGGACATATACAGAAGCAACACCTGTCAGAGACTGCTAACTGAGTGTCCAGCCTGGAGATAATCTGACTACTCTGAAAAAGACCGTGATCATTTTGTAATATTCACAATTATAATCTTCACTGGTTCCTCCTAAGATTGTACTTTATAATCGATTTCCCTTAAAATATGCAAACGTTTCTTTTCTACCAGGAACATGCTCTGCTCAGCTTTTGTTCAGTTGTACTGCATTCCTTGAAAAAGAAAGAGGACAAGGGTGCTCAGCAAGCCAGTGTATGGCAGCAGGCCTTCGTAAGAGCTTGCTTGCCCTGGACTTAAAGCCCCCTGACATCAGATACTTCCAGATCTCCAGATGTAAAAATTAATATACTCCAGGTTATACTTAGGATTTAACAGGTTTTCAAGACAGAGGCTGAAAAGACCAGCGGATAGGCCTGCGGATATTCTATCTGATAACGGGGCATTTTTTTTTTAACGGAACATTTGAAGATGTCGTTGCTTGTTTGTATTCAAGCCTCTCCTAGTTTTTATGAAGTACAAACTACTGTAGGGAGTGACATGATGGACATGTGCAAGAAGATAATGTCCTTTCCACGATGTCGCAGTTGGAAAAGGAGAATATTTTTAAGCTGCTCTAGCAATTGAAAGCATTCATGGATAGAATAGCCAAATCTGTTATATTTAAATTGACGGCATGCTATGTTTATGAAAGCCAGCTTTCCTACGGAGGACGCAAAAATTGTCTCGTAGAGATCTGTCTCTGCGCTGCGCCGAAGACATAGTGGCGCAGATCCGAGGGTGCGGGGATTTTCTCGCGGACAAGACGAAGAGCTTGCGGCTGGTGCTTCTCGAGGCAGCGTACCGGGGAGCTCCCTTGCTACTGCTGTGTGGCGTGCGGCGAAGCCCGCATCCAGTTACGGATGCGTGTGGCGGGACGGG
>Ga0181612_140415_pt1 | contig 10893 bp, 10 predicted proteins | sample HoacroProtozoa21_FD_119630 | JGI IMG/M metagenome (GOLD analysis project Ga0181612, IMG submission 119630) | Hoatzin crop microbial communities from Cojedes, Venezuel. Combined Assembly of Gp0051906, Gp0051904, Gp0051908 | reverse complement strand
TGTTGAATTTCTTTTTTTTCTGTTGTTGTTGAAATGAAAAAAAAATTTTCTGCCTTTTTGGAATATTTTTTTTTTTTTCTTTCCTTTTAAAATTTTTTTCTAAACACAACATCCCCCCCCCCCCCCAACATAAACTCCTCTATATTTGGAGGACATGCACTGTTTCTCATCACTAACCAATTATAATGTCTGAGAAATACAAACAATCTTCAGCAAGAGTAGAAAGGACACAGCTTCTGACCTCACTTTTACTAATAAACAACAGTGAATGGAACAGTCCAGCAAACGGGCTGCAGGCTTCTCCCCTCTGGGAACAGAAGATAGGAGGAAGGGACAATTACTCTGTTGTTCAATGCACTGCTGGTGGGCACTCAGATGTTGTGCTAATAGGTCTCAAGTAGAGCCCTAGATGCAGTAAATCCTGCCTGTTAATATGGCAGTTTGCAACATTCAGCAGATTAGGCTACAAGCAGAGTCCCTGGATGCTGCTATCCTCCACAGCTAAGTCTGGAGCACTGGTGAGCAAGAGATTGTTCTATGCCACTCTCCCTGCGCTTGGAAGAAACTCAGGTATGTTATAGTTAGTGGGCAAACACCAAAGAAAAAAAAAACCTGCTTCTTTTCTAACTTGTTCTCTGTAAGAGTTAAGCTAGTACCTGTTCACTGAGTGTTGCAAATCTCTTATTCCTCTGGTATCAATAACTGATTATCTTGATCCAAGCAACACAAATGTCTCAGACTGAATTTCAATCTCTGTTTAATACGATGCTTTACTATGGTTATTTCACTGACAATGCCTGGGAATTTCATGGCTTTTTAAAAGCAGGACAAGGTAGCATGGATGGATTTACCGTCAGTGAAATACTGGCATAAGGAAGTTCAGTTTACTGAGTGAGGCTTTGGGCTGCTGGTCTGAATTTTCTACAAGAATGGTCATGCAGGAAACAGTTCTCCCTCAAATAAAACAGTTCTGATTGTAATAAAAGTTAATGACTAAATATCATCTGCCATAAAAAACGGCAGAAGTAGTGGCGGAAAACTCTAGTTTGGGAAAGGAAACTCAAAACCTACACCTACCACAACAGCACTTCAAAGGAGAGACATACATGTTGTCATGTATGGGCAGGAGACTGAGCTCTTGAACCTGGGTGTCCCCAAGCACTTTGTTTTTTTGGTTGGCATTTCTACTCTGAATCTTCAGATGGAGGAAGAAGGCATGGAAAGACAAAGCACCTCATCAGAGGTTGCTTAACTGGTGAAACATAGGGCCTGGCTGGGGGTGAAAGCATCCACATCTGCAGGACCTACCCAGCAGCACAGCTTCTCCTCACACATGGGACACAGGGCATGAATTTCACCATTTTTGCTGAAATAAGGAAAGTGGGAGCCTGTCACCTATTGAGCCTCGACAGCAGACAAATATTAGCCCTTTGTGTTACCTATAAGTATGATCTTTGGTCAGAATCGATCCATGGCCTATGACTTCAGAGGACAGTCTGAGACAACCGCTGAGACTTTAGTTGCTTAAATTTCTGGACTTTGAGAGAATATTGCGTTAACTGTGAATAGCCCTAATATTTGGAGCCAGTCCTGAGGAAATAAACTAGCAGAAAAGGAATGGGGGGGGGTGGGGGGGGGGGGGACTATGACACAGAAGAGGGAAAGAGAATTTGCTTGCAGACAGGTAGCAGAACCCGCAGGAGCAGCGGTACTCTGACTTTCAGTTCTGCCACATAACCTTACAGCTGTCCTAAGCTGCCTTATGTCTTGAACTCCATTCTTGTGACATTAAAGGGGTTGGATGTTTTGCTGAAGTCCATCCTTTACAACTGTGGAGCACTGTGGACAGAGGATAATGTCTCCCCTACCCGTCTTTCAGGGCTGGCTTCATGGGAACTGCATTGGTATTGTGGCTTTCACTAAACAGAAAGCCACCAAAAGGAAGCATTTTGCTGCTGACTGAACCCTTCCAGGTGACAAAGTGAAGGATGGCATAGGAGGACGATACCTGGGTGATGTTGTAGGGCAGTGAATTTGGGGCACACACCTCATTATTCTGTCTGCCCCAGAGGCCCCTCAGAGAGCTTGGTTATCAGCCAGAGCTGCCCTGTAATGCCTGGTGACAAACTGCAAGCATCCTACTAACAGGTTTTATGGATTAGAATGCGTTTAATGAACAATGAGTGCAGTTCATTGAGAAAGACAAAGGGGACTGCTTTCCAAACTCTGTCTGAATTTGTTCTGGCCTTTGCCCAGGAAAATCAACGGGTGCATTTCCCAGGTTCGCCTCTAGCCAGCGTCTTGCACCCAAGCTCACACTCGTAGTGACTGCCGTGTTGTACCTCAGCAGTTTTGTTTATCTCCCAGCTTGCCTGCTTGGTTCTTAAGCACCCACAAACTACCCCAGCCCCAGAGCAGTTTCCTTGCTTGGGGTTTCTCAAGGAGACAGAAGCTAACAGCCTCAGCTGCCTGAATGCGAGCAAGAGTTCCTGCTCCAAACCTGCCCCTGCAAATATCCCTGTGTCAGCTAGGGCCGGGGCGGAACTTTGCCTGGGGAGAGAGGGAAAGCAGCTCCAGCAGGTGAGAGCATGGAATGGCTGCGGCACGAGAATGGCGTTGCTAAGCAACCTCTGCACCTGCAGTTCATTCAATTAGGATGTTTCTGAGCCTCTCATGAGTCTGAGCTTGAAAGTTCTGCCAGCAGAGAGTGACCGTGGAGTGGTCCTGCTCAGGCACCAGCTCTGCCCCATCAGCTTCAAGCTCCACAGTCAGAGGTGAAGCAGCACAGGCGCCAGTGTACAGCTCCACTGCCCAAATCTGGGCTCACACAGAAGCAAAGCAACGTGCCCCTATGACTAGACAGCAGCCAAGGCTGTTCATCACTGCCTCCTGTTCAGCTCCACATCTGGAGAACCGCTTCAGGCTTTTTCTTTTCCCTGGAGGGCAATTACTGCGCTCATCTACAGAGCTAACTTCCCACAATGACCTTCAAAACAATGCAGAAGAAAAATCTATGAGCTACCATCAACCTAGCCAGCAAATCTGGCTGGTTAAACTAGCCCTATTGACCACTGTTCCTATTTTACAACAGGTTTTGGGATCCCCTTAGAGGCTACAGCTGCAGGATGCACATCCTTATTTCAGCATGCTATTAGCACATCTTCACTACCAACAGAAACATGCCCACTTCACCCACATACTCATGAAACACTCCAGATGGATAGCCAGTCACTCCTACTCCTCAGGAGTGATCCAGATTACTCTCATCTTCTGGGTTTAACACTTAATCCCAAACATTTATCATATTCTACTCCAAACCTCCTACTTCTGTGCATGTTCATTCTTCCCAAAAGCTGCTTTTTCTTTAAAATCTCTTTAATTATCTCTTCCACAGCAGCGTCTCCAGCTGATACCTTCTGTTATGTTATCATAAGGATAACAGAACTGTGCATTCCTCCAAGTAAAAGCATTAGACCTCTGGAGCGAGAACTCTCCCTTTCCTGGTGCAGTTAGAACAGATAATTATGACATCCTCTAAAACACAATGTGCCTTGAGCTGCATGCAGGCAGGTACACATTTCAAAGAGATGCAAAGGAGACTTTCCTGTTCTGAGTATGTAAGGGAGTTACCAGGTGAGGAGCTGACTTAGCAACCCACCTTCCACCCCAGACAAGCTTGCAGACTGGAGACCAGGGAAAAGAAGATCTGCTGGGACAGCCACTCAGGGCTTCACATTTTGTGCTGGTTCAGGAAGACCTCGTTCCTATCTCTGATTTCCACCATTTTCCTTGTTTTCATTTGGAGTTTGCCTTTGGGGCCATTTCCCCAGGAAACATGATAAGAATCTGATACTGGTAACACTAGGAGGTATTTATTTCTGACAGTTTCAATTGCTCTGACCCTGCTGCAACAGCTACAGTTTCAGGCAAGGACATGCTTCTCTTTCTTTTACCAGGAATAGTAACACAGAACAAATCTGCTATTTTGCTTATAGGACAACAAAGCTCCATGTAGCTACTGCCTGGTTGGGTTCCCAACAGTTTTATTGCTGTTCTGCCCAGAGCCCCCTTAATGCAAAGGCTTCCAGTCTGAAAAGCAGTGAAACCCAACCCATTAGTGAAGCAATAACGGCAGAAAACAACCAGTTTTAGCAACACAAGCTGCAAAAGTGAACCCCCAGGATACTGGAACAGATTTGTGCTACTGAGGCCATACTTGTCCTAGTGTGGAGAAGCACCCAGCATTTCTATCACATTTTTTTTCCAGACTGCATCAGAAGAAAAGGTCTGTACAAGGTGCCTCTTGGAGTTGCTATGGTTACAGCACGATGTTGCATAGCAACAAGCTAAGCTGAACATCACCAAGGCATTTTTCTGTTCTAAATTCCTTCCCCTTGTGTATTCCTCCAAACGAGTTAGATTTATCTCCAGACCCAGCATAAACACACAGCAGGGAACATCTGCCTATTGATTTTGTAGTGAGACCATCTTTATGAGTAGTGTGACAGAATGAGGCACGTGCTCCAGGCACCAGGAAAAGGACCGGGGGTGCCCCAGTGCCTGGTGCCTCTGCCTAGGTACGGCACAGGAGGGTGAGTGGGAGACACAGCCTCAGAGTAATCTTGTGGAGATGGCCACACTTCTGCAAATACAGACTGGAGATCCTGCGTGCAACACTGGGCTTTAACAGAGCCAAGTCCCAGTGAAAAACCACATTTACACCTCCAAGAAAATATTTAGGAGTCAGTTCTTGCTACATTCCCTGAGGCAGGGCTCTGGGGCTTGCTCAACTTCAGCAGCCTGCTGACACCAGAGGTTGTGAAGGGGGCATCCTGTGTTGAGCCAGGGAGGCAATGCTAATAGCCTCAGCACAAAAAGGCATCCAACACCTCCAAAGTACTTTCCTTCAAACTCAGAAAAATTTTACTTATGCCTTTCAGGCTGCCTAAGTTTTCAGCATTACCGTTTCTGGCAAAGAAAATATCCCTTCTGCTTCTGGTCCAGGAGGTAACTGGCAAGTATGGCTGACATTCAGGAACGCAGTTCAGACTTCACTGTGCCAGGGGAGAAATTTGTTTCCTTGCTAAAGCTTGTGCACACACTTTTGCTTGCTCTGATACACATACACATCCACATAGCTAGCCACACACGTTCAAGCCCCCCCACACCTATGCACCACCCAGTCCCACGCTTCTTGCTACTTCATGTGTTCTCAAACACTCCAAGTACATCCGTCAGTGTAATGGTATGCACATTCGCACTCCTGCCTTCATACACAAGAGCACATATGCATTCCTGCCTGCATTTATGTATCTGTGCACACAACAGTTGCAGCGTTTCATTGCAAGGCTGCTGTCAACTACAACTTCCTGCCATTCCCAGGATGACATAAACACTTTGGAAGCATGTTACAGAAGCACATCCCAGCTCAGTCACTTGTTATCTTGGTCAAGAAGCTACTGCAGGAGGGATTTTTATTCCATTCTCCTGTTATTAGTGCTTCTGTGAGGGGCTGTCTCACCAAATATAACTCAAGAATAATGGTGAGCCTAGCATTTACAGAGATTATTTCCCTTCCCATCCAAGAGCTCACCTCTGTTGACCTCCAGCCCTCTACCCTCAGTCACTGTTATACTCCAGTTTCCCCACATTGTCTGTTTACTATATTGACTCTATCCATCTGCCTTCTGTTCTGCAAAAAAATACGGAGGATAAGGCTTTCTTCTGAAAGCCTGACGCAGAGAATCAGCTGGTTTTCTTCATGCGCTGTTGGTGTGAGGGGGCCATGTAGGGTCTGAAGGTCTGGGCCCCTTTTCTTTACATTATTGATATCCAGATAGAAACCACACCCTCCCAGGGAGGCACCAGGTGGCTGCTGCTGCAGACATCTGTGCAGGCATACCGGCTGTGCGTGGTACTGAAAGACTGTCAGCACAAATGTGCCTGACCTTACAAGGCCCCTGAACAGTCAGACAGGGGAAAAACCCCAACGCCCCCCCCCCCCCCCGCCAACACACAAACTCATTCAATAAAAGAGAGTCCCCTTGCAGATTTACCTACAGCTGCAGAGCAGAAATTTTTTTCCTCTTTCTTTTCTTATCAAACACAGAACTAAGGCAGAAAACAGCATGGCTAGAAGTTCCTAAAGGAGCTTGTGAACTTTGCATAGCTCACACTCTTCTCTGGATTTCCAAAGGAAGTTCATGTATTAAGATTTGAGTTCTCAGGGCAGTGAGCACACTGGGCCAAGACTCCTAGTCTGTGGTACAAAGACAAACACCAGAAAGGCTGCTGCATAAGACCTTGGGTTCAGCTGACCAAAATGACAGAAGAGGTTTTGAGGAGGGAAAGAATCAAAAAGGAATGAGGTAAAACAGGCTGGAGCAGGAGGGCTGAGGGATCCCGCTGAGAGTGGGTGAAAGTTAGATGTTTCGTTTTGATAAGCACTCACAGCTTTAGAAGTGAAAGGTTCAGGTCTTGTGTGACTTCAGGTCTTTCACTCACCCTCAGACAGGACACCTTGACTTCGCAAACAAATGTAGGATAACACATGAAGTACCACCACAGAGTGAACTGCATTTCAGCAATGGTGAACATTCACACTTTCTCCATCCACTACTGCAAAGCCAGGCAGGCTGTTCACAAGCCCACAAACACCAGTGACAGCTGCTACCAACAGTTTCTCTGTGCCCAGAATTGTTCAAATGCTCGGATGAGTTGGGTTATTTCTCATTATTACTCCACTGCTATGCCTACAGCGTGCCTCAGCAATCAGAATCTCTGTGCAAGATGCTGTACAAACCCACAGCCAAACAACAATCCCTGTGGAAGGGATAAGCAGAGTAAGGGCACCCTAGGTGACAATAAAGCAATTACAAACAACAGAATAAGCTGTGACTGCAAGCCTGTGTATGTATTTCACTAGCATTTCTGCAAGGGGGGACAGGCAATTTGGAAAATCCAGCCAGATTTTCTTTGCAAAGCCCAAGGGGATCCTTGGCAGCATAACCTGCTGTCTGAGCAGTGGATACAATTATTACAATATGAGCTGTACTAATGCAGCAGTCATGACTGTATTAGACCCAATATTCATTGCTTCTGGTGTTATTTTTAATATGTATTCACCAAGCTTGCCTTTGCTGTGTGAAAGCTCCTGACAGATCTGGTTTCTGTTGCACTGACCTACCAGACAGGAAAGGAATCATATCTTGCTGGAAGCTGGCTAGAAGAACAGCTTGATGAATACAGTCCCCAGGATTTGACTCTGTTAGGTGGTGAGCCAGCACCAGTTGCAGCATGTGCTCCCCCCTCCGTTTTAGTGCAGTGTCACTAGCATGTTTAATTGCTTTCCTCAGAGAAAAGGAGCATGTCAGGAGAGTTTAATAACATAGGGCTGCATCAATGTCAGTTTTTTGTGGCCCTAATGACTGGCACAGGCTCAGGCTCTTTGCCATGAGATGGACAAAGGAGTGTCATACCATCCCCTTGCATGCTCCTTCCTTTGGCTTTTTCCTTGCTGAAGCTGGATGAAGACTCCAGGAAATCCCGTTATACTACTTGAGAAGCTGTGACTACTGAGGCTAGAAACTGGTGTGCTTCTAATTACTGGAACTGAGAAGTTCCGAAGAGCCTCCATTTTGGCATCATAAATCTGTTTGAGCGAGGACTGGGCTATGTGACTCCCAGCTGCCCCATCACAAGCCCAGAGCTCATTCCAGAGAGCAGGCTGCGTGGTACCTCATATGGTATCTCACTACATTTTGGCACACAGGCTGAGAACAAGCAGCTCCCAGAAGTGGACCTGTTCTCACACCAAGCCAGGATGCAGCCCCATTACAAGCAATCACAAAATCTCTCAGACCAGCCCATTTCTGCTAAGCGGAGACTGGGTCAGAAATCTTGATGAATATCTGACACACATACCCAGACAAGGCAGGCTTATCTATATCATCTCCAAAAGCTGATCTCAGCTATATACCTGATGAAGTATAGGGACAGGTCCAAACCAGAAGAAAACAAGGCTCAGGAGAATTTCGCAAAGAAAGCCTTGCTCCAGCTTGTGAGCCCTCAGCTGTGTCAGTGCCTCCTCTCCTTGCAGTGGAAGCATTACCTGGTTTTGAACGATGCTATTCATTTTTAAGCAGTGAAAGGACATAGGAACTAAACATGGGTGGAAGAAAAGCATGTGAACATTTAGAGAGCAATGATATTGGTTGGAGGTTCGTTTAAACAATAGCAAAGACTTACCAGTGATAACAATTCTGACATGTTCAAAACAACATGGACAAAAATACTTAGAGCTGACCCTCCCCTTGGCAGGCGAGTCTTTGATATCCTAAATTCCCCTCTTAGTGAGGGAATTCAGTTGCTTTTGGCAGTGGTTTCTGGCAGCCCTGAGGCTCTGCACATGGATCACTCAAAGCACCAACCTCTTTGTTATCTCAGTGGCACCTCCATTGCTGGACAGACAGAATCACTCCGAACTCCAAGCCATGCCTTAGCCCCTGAGACAACAGTGTTTGCATTGTTCTTTCTCTGACATATCTTTTTCCATATTAAAGAAACAAACAAACAAACAAGACAAATTGTTACAATCCAACAAACAGGTGCCAAGGTAACAGCTTGTATTTAATACTTCTTTGTAACTAGGTAAATCTCCTGGGATTAGGACTGTTCTTGCAAATTGGAGAAGTTTATCTATAATTTTCCATCCTCACAGTGAGTGAGCTTTGTTAAGACATAACTACAACTATTGTTTAGTGCTTCCAGTCCCCCTTCTTCACAGTAAATCACAGCCTCTAGAAATCAGTAATGCTATCAGAGTAGTCGAGATTGTGAGCAGTGCACAAAGTTCTGTGATTATATTAGAGCCCTTAGATGTGCTTGGATTCAGTAGGCTATCACGAAGCTTCAGCCAAGCAGAGCCACTGAGCAAAGCAAACAAACCACCATGCAATTCAGTTATAGCGCATTGCACAAGCAGCAAAGGGCAAGCAAAAAAGCAAAAATCAAGCTGTCTTTTTTTAACAGCTGTGGTAAAACTCCAGTCTGAGTAGCACAATCATTACTCATGCCACAATTAGTGGGACTTTGAGGAGAGTTCAGAAGGATCATTTTTAAGTGGTAGCCTTGGAGGCTTGCAGCAGGGGACCACATCTCTAGCTTGAAGAGTAAGATACTGCCACCTGCAGAGTGAGGCTTCTATAGGGAAGTGGTGGAAATGGGTCTCAGTTTGGGAGCTGCCACGTCACCTTCCTGAAAAGAAGGGACTAGGGAAGCAGGGAGAGGGAGGAGAAAGCAAGGACCATCCTTATCTGCTCACCTCCTCCCCAGTGAGTTCTGTCCGGTGACAATCACTTTTCCTCCAAATGCCAGCTGCCTTCTCGTTTAATAAGATCTATGGTCCGACAAAAGGTGACAGACCTGGTGCCAAGACGTCAAACACAGACCCTCCTCAAGCCCCACATAGCAGTGTTGACATTTCAAATGAGAATGTGAAGGCAGAGGCATACAGGAAGATTATTTCCATGGGCAGTGCAGCTCTCTACATTGATCTCTAATAATTAGGCTGTGTGCTTTAGTGTTTGTCTCCAAAATGTGCTAATTCAGGAAAAGTAAATATGTTGACTAAATTGCTAAACATGTTAAATACCCACTGTCTTTTTAAGTTCAGGTTTCACAACTGTTATAAAACATGATGCATAATCCCAAGAGCTGAGCAGGATTTGCGAGACTGCAGAATGCCATATTAAACTCAAAGCTCCTGGGCCAATGATTGCAAGTCCATTTTGCAGTAATGAATTTTTTGTTATAGAACACATCATAGAGCAGATGTCTCATCAATCACTGTACCAGAGACTACAGCGTTCTGAGAGACTCAAAAATCATTCCTGGATTACAGTACAAAATTATGAGAAGAGATGCGAGTGTTCAGTCTCAGTAAGGGCAAAGTTTCTGTTCTATTCCACACATTAATAGACAGCACTTATCCAGAAAGCAACTGCCACAGTTTTCAATGCCTTGTGTACTGGACTATAAACACTTTAGACAAAGGCTTGGCTAAGTTAGAGACCAGAGAACCAGCCTCACAGCTCAGACAGAGAAGAGGAGAGAGAGGTGTTTGTCTTTAGCAAACAGGATGTTTGCTGGAGACCATGGTCTCCTGGTGCTGTTGACATCATCACTCAGAGCTCCCATGGTGCCACAAGGAGGGCATGATACAAGTAGCAAGTGACAAAGCATTTACCTTGAAACTGAGAGACAAGATGCAACGAAGTAAACAGAGGGAAAAGAGCTGGTGACATTCTCTTGCAAATCCATATGCTCCAGCTCCTTAATAATGTGCACAGCTACACACAAAGTACACCTTTAATTAACACACTAAAGCAAACTAACAGTAACTGATACATGAGAAGGAGCCATTAGTAAATCCTCCCTAAATTTTCTCATGGACTGGAGCATCTTTTGCTTTATGATTTCCCCACCTCCAGGGGACTCCTAGAGGACTCCTGCCTTGCAGTACTTTCCAGGAGTGTACTTGGTGGCTCCAAGCTCCCAAGTACCACCTCCCCACAGACAAACCCAGACTTTTCCTGTTTCAGCTACTCCTACATCTCAGCTTCTCTTCTCCTCTTGCATACTGAAATTCAGCTGTTTTCCTCTGCCTCTGCTCTTGGAGGGAGGGTGAGTGCAGCTTCACACAAGCACTCAGACTACAGTAGATATAATGGTGCTCAAGTGAGGCCAAACACATATGCTCACCACACAGAGATCCAACGCCTGAGCGGGAAGCACTGAATTCACTTAATACCTCTGCCATGGATCTCCCACATAGAATCACAGAATCACAGAATAGTAGGGGTTGGAAGGGACCTCTGTGGGTCATCTAGTCCA
>Ga0181612_140312_pt1 | contig 10893 bp, 5 predicted proteins | sample HoacroProtozoa21_FD_119630 | JGI IMG/M metagenome (GOLD analysis project Ga0181612, IMG submission 119630) | Hoatzin crop microbial communities from Cojedes, Venezuel. Combined Assembly of Gp0051906, Gp0051904, Gp0051908 | reverse complement strand
GCTCGCTGGGAAGAATTAAGGAGCTTTCTTTCCTGGCTCTCCTGAAAGGCAGATTGTTTATTACACCTGGATGCAAATTAGCCCGTCTGCCTATGTTGTGACAAAGAAAATTAGAGTGAACATCACTGTGGGAATAAAAGCTCCCTGAGGTTGGAAAGACTGGCTCCGGGGACATGTACGGCGGGCTGGGGACGTGAGCGTGTGAAAGCAGGCTGCCTTCTCCTGGAGCCGAAGGGCTCTCAGACAGTCTTTAACCACGCGGAGGCTCAACGCTGCTAGGGTATGCCCTGGACATTAGTGGAGATGTAGCATCTCCCTTAACGTGACCCTTGTTGTGCTGGGTGCACCCTGTCTCTGCGACTGCCTCTCGCCCCTCTCGTCCCCTTTTGGACATGTTCAGACCAGTTCAGTCGAGCTCCCTTCCTCTGCCAGTGACTACAGAAGATACTTAAGAAAACATTTTGAGAAAAAATTTAAATCTATACCTACCCAAATTTCATCAATCAGCAAGCTGGAGATATAGGCTGCCTATCAGTCCTCAGATTTAATACTCTCGGATAAACTTTCTGCCATGGATTTGTCTGGTCAGATCCATTTATACCTTCAGCTTTTTCAACATCCTGTGGCAATGAGGTCTGCGCTTTAATTATACCTTGCATGAAGACAATACTTCCTTCTGTGTGTTTTAACCCTGCAGTCTAATAATTTTATTAGCCGGTCTCTAGTTCCTGGATGATGAGCAGTAGTTTTTACTCTTTCCATATTGGTTTTCGTATGACCAAACATAATTGCCAAGCTTAATCTCTCTTACATGCTCCCTCTGTCATTCTTTTTCCAGGCAGAAGTCTGACCTATTTCACATTGCCTTTGTGGAGTCATTCCCTACTTGGGCACAGCCATGAGCTTTTATGTTCCCGATGCTTCCTGCTTTGGGGAGAAAAGAGGATAGCAGAACTGCATGATATCCAAGACACAGGCACAGCATGGAGCAATGTGATTTGGCATAATGCTGCAGTTTTTTTTCTTCTCGTTTTCTTTCCAAATATTATACCTGCCTTTTTGATTCCTGCTGACAACTGAGTTGATGTTTTCCGAGAACAATGCAGAGCAGCCCAAAGTAGAATTAGCTAATATCCTGCCGTTTTACATGCATCCCTGGAGTTGTTTTCTCTATGTACATAGCTTCGTATATCTCATGACAATATTATCAGCCCTGTACAGCATTGTAGGCAGAAATGGCTGCTGAGATTTTTCTGAGCACTTAGTTTTCTGTCAGTGGTTTTGTCAGGGAGAATAAAGCACGTAGACCAGCCAAAGCACAAAGTGTATGAGCAAAGGCATCTGAGACCATCACTCCCAGACCTGTGGGGGACAGGAACTGTAAACCTGTCTGAAGGTTCACCACGATTAGCAGTGTGGTTAAAGACATTTCTGTATGGATTTTATTTCTGAGAAATAGTTTTACATTTTGTTAATCTTTTTTTGTAAAGCAGCCTGAGAAAACAGTGGAAGTGTATGCATTTCTCAGTATATAATAGCTATTTTTTTAGAGAAAAACCTTAATTTTGTGCTAAAAGTGCTTATGCTAGCTTAAAATCACAGCAAGAGATTTCATTTGACTAAGTATATAAATACATTTCTTTCAGGAACAGACATTAAAATGAAAATCTATTTGTATTTACCCAGCTTTAAATGTGATGCTGTGAGCGCAGAATACTGCAGAAACCATTTCTTCAGCAATATAGTCATCAGCTTCACTCCTGACCTCACAAAATGGTTTGATCTATGCGGCAGAACTCAGGAGGTCTTTAAGCTAACGTTGTATGAAGGTTCAAATAAAGGGAAGGCAAAGATCAGGTTTTCACTCCTGTGCAAAGCCACTGCCAGCTATGTTTCAAAGTCCACTCTGGTGCGTTGTGTATGGAACAGGCTAAGAGCATCCCAGGTTAAGTGAGGTAAATCACCTTTAGAAATGTTTCCTTCTTTTTATCTGGTAACTCATGGGTATTTCTAGCTTGGGTTGGTTTGAGAGACCTAAAATAATTGACCCAGGTTAGATTTAATAGGGCAACACTCCAGAGGAGCAAGCTGGGCATCTGAATTTTATGGACACTTTGGATAATTCAATCTCTGTGACTCCCTGCCCATCTTTGCAAAGTGACATAGTCCTTTCACCCCATTCAAGTGATGAGAAAGTTCAGCTAGCTGGAAATGTGAGAACTAGAGCCAGGGAAGGGCTTGCAGGTTGCAATGCCTGGTGCTGCTGCTCCCATTTGGAGGTGTCACTGCAAGACAGGCTGAAACTTGGTGTTGCTTTATGTCTGCTTCAATGTATGTTGGATTAGGCTATGTAAAGTGGAAAAGCTTTAACAAAACAGGCTAGGCAAACCCAGTTGCAGCTGGTTCCCTTTCATCATCTGCTTTGAACATTTGTATGAGGGGAGATAGAGGGTCAAATGTTCTTGGGCAGAGAGGAGAGCTGCATGTGGATCTCGTGTACCTTGGGTGAGGCCTCTGAGCCGTGAGCTCTTGCATATGTGGGGAAATAACTTTCTCCTCCTCTGCTTCTCTTTCATGGAGAGAATGACCCCATAAATGTGCTCTAGCTATCTTCAGGTCAAGCAGACAGGGAAGCGATGAGTTTGCTCATCCCAGAGGGATCTGGGAAAGAATAAGATGCAAAGCCACTCTGTGTTATCAGGACACATATCCCTCCGAGGGTGCCTCGAGTCCTTAAGGTTATTTACTGACAGACATGGTATTACTGACTCCTGGGAACCTGAGACATCTCCCAAGCGAGGTGGAATCAGGGAGGGGATTTTAAAGACCTCATGGCTTTGTGGTCTGTGAAACTAAGTCCTTTTGCAGATTTAGACCTAAGATGCAATCAGTGATGCCTTGCTGAAGACTGCCAAGGAGCTTACAATGTATAACTGAGTGCTTAAAGAAAAGGTTACACACAGTAAGAAATGAGATTACATGGGTAAATTTAACTGCAGGACTGCCTATCTTGGATGTGCTTGAATAGAAACATTAACATAACTTTTAGCTATATTGAAAACATTTTGTGTGATTGATGCCATTTTAGAAAGGCAGTAGATAAACAAATGTTTCTGGTTTTGAGCATAAGCAATATTTATTATAGTGACTTTGTAGGAGTCAGGTCTTTTCAGGGTAGGATCTTCTGGGTGAACAGGAGACATCATGCCATTCCCTCATGTTTTCATTAGAAGTGAGAGTACAATTATATCACTGAGGGTAAGGATAACACTGTACAACTCGCTGAGTTTTAAGAGTCTGACAAAGACCTTTAGGAGTACATAATGAGTATGGCAACAGGAGGTTTTCTCTGCTTTAGACTGAGAGGCTGTTTTCCAACAGCTGCCAGTCCCCCACTCGCCATCTGAGACACTCCCAGGGTCACAACACATCTAATGGGAAACCCTGTCTTGGTTCAGAAGAAGGGGACATTTCAAAAAGGACACTTGCGACAAGGGGCCGCTTGCAGAGAAAAGGCTCTTCTCTTTTTTAAATCTATTAGGCAAAGAAGAAAAACTGGCAGAGAGATTATTTTCCTGGGAAACAGAGTGCTGGAGGAGGGATACAACATTTTAAAGCACATCTGCTACACCCCGGTTGAATTGTGTCACTTCTAAATGCCTTGGAATAGCCTGCTCTCACCCACTCCGTCATTAAATTATGAGTATTAATGGAACTTACAAGAGTGCATCCACGGGGAAATGCACCGCATCTCTCTGTTCGTTTCTCTTGTGATGACACTGTCTGTGGATACTGTGTGCTTTATTGGCAACAGCTCCTTTGCATGTGAGATGTGTAAAGCCGTATTTACAGTACAACGGTTTTAATTACAGATATTGCAGTGATAAAAGGGAAGGAAAGGAGGAGATACTCCATAATTGCCTGTCTTTCTCTCTGATCAGCAGGACTTCCATCAGTTTCCTCAGAATTGTTCCCCAAAGGAAGGAAACGTATATAAATATGTAAGATGAGATTTAATTACTGAAAGTGCATCAAAAGCACTATAAGTTTCCATGATTGTAACCTTCCCTGGAGTCATGATAAGCATCCGACAGAAAAATAGGCCACTAATTAGTAAAGAAAGTAAATTGTAATAATGCATGGAAATATCCACTCTAATGGAGTTAGAAAGTGCTGGTATTCATTTTGCAAGAAAAAGTGCTTAAGGACTAGGGCTGCAAGGTAGACCCCAAAAGGCGAAGGTGCTGAACCAAAAGAGCTAAATTGCTCCAGAGCTAAAGCAGCTCCTCAGACCATTGCCCACAGCAGAGCAGAGGTAAATCCTGCCATGTTGCTGAAGTGGGAGACTTAGGGCTAGGTTTTAAGAAATGTGAAGCATCTGCTGCTCCCAGTGAAGCTGGCATCCAATGTATCTGCTTTTCTGGTGGAAACTGGCAATTCACTGAAGCCAACCCTTTCCTGGGAGCAGATGTAGGACGTTCGGCAAGGATGACATTTGGAGGGGGACACAGTCAGCATTGCAAACTCAGTCGCTGATATAATCAGCTCTGCTTCAAGTGGCTGCTTGGCTGCAGTTCAGATCAGTATTTTTGTCTCCTAGTATCTCAGGGGAGCATTTGACCTGCAGGGCTGATCTGAGGTTTGCTTCCCTCTGCCTCTCTTTCCCGTCCTGCAGCTGTGTGCAACTGGCCGATATGCTACGGTGAATGAGAAATCTCCTGTATTTTTATACAGAAAGGAAAAAAAACCCAAACCTTCCAACCTTCCAAAAACTTTGTAAGGTATGGAGGTGTGTTTGCCCCATTGCAGAGCAGAAGCAGATTTCTGAGAGCATAAAAGCACCTTTAGGTCAGAGAAATTGTTTCCCACCCAGTTCTACTTATGAATTGTTTTCCAGGTACAAGGCAGTGCTGTGTCTCTGGGTACTCTGGGAAAGCGGGCTCACTCTCAAAATATTCTATTCTGTAGGTTTTGTTTGCATGACTTTTCCTTGTATTTTGTAGTTGATTAGTTTAGATTGATGCAATTAGTGTAATTAAGTGTAATTATGAATTTTGGTGCAAATTCATGTAATCATATATTTACAATGTGTAATTAGGTAATTACAATATGTAATTTGCAAAATAAAATGTAATGTCATTACACAATGCTGATTAAATTTCATATAAAAAAAGATGTCCTGGGCACATGGAATGGATGATCTCAGAAGTTTATTCTTCTGGAATATCTTTAGGAACTCCTTTCCAAATGATCCAACCCCTAGTATTTCGCATATGGAACTGAGACCCTGCAAAAATTTGATTTTAAAGAGCAAACATGTTTCCTCACCTCACTGTGGCCAGCTGAAAAAATGCCCTCACCCTCCACCTGCGTTTTCCAACCTTTTTTCTACGTATACACTTCAAAAGAGAAACAGACAGCTAGAGCTCCAATAATATGTGCCAAAAATTAGCAGCAGCAGCAAGAAGAGCAGTAGTGCAAAGTAACAGAGATTTGTGATTTGGAATTGTAATGATTTGTGCTCCATTTTATTGAGTCCATTTTTCTATGCAATATTTAATCTCTGAGCAGAGCATTTAAAATACAGCAATTAAATGCCTTTATATGTTGATGCATCTCTGAGGACCAAAGATGAAGTGAATGGATTTTGCTTGTCGACACTTTGAGGAAGTCTTCTGGGAAATGAAATATCTGTTTCAGCATCAGCAGTAAATATTAGCTGAATGTCTTCATGATTGCCATGGCAGCTTAAGGCTGCAGCAGGGACACCTGCGGGTATGTCTACAAAGTCCTCTTTGGTGTGTGCAGAGGCTGTTCATCCCTGTGGATGAGGACAGAATAAATGGAGTCTGTTGTGTTCGCTAGACATCTTCTCAAGATATTGGGGTTATTGGTCAATGGATGTGAAGACAGAGTGAAAGGTCACTTCCACACTAACCTAGCAAACCATCTGCATGTCCCAACTTCTTAGCATATGAAAAACCCAGCTCCTAGGAATTTACAGTTTACCAGCAAGCATTTCCCTCCATCTGTAGGACCAAAAGGTCCTTTAAAAATACCTAAATCTCACATTAAGGTATCTTTAATCCTTTGTACTCCAAAGTTGTAGCAGATCTCTTAAGCATCTAAGCAAATAATTATTTTTGTCTGGGCTGTCTCGCAGCCCCGTTTCTACTGAGCCATGGAGCTACAAAGCACAACATGCTGAAGCTGCTTGTCCTCTTGGAGAAAATGTGATTCAATGTTTATTTTGGTCAAGTTATCCCCCAGTTCATGGGAAATTAGTGAGAAGACAATCAGGCATTACAGAATTTAATTTTTAGTCTGATGTCGCTGGCTAGAATAGCTGCAAGGGGAGATTGTGTCATCCATACAGTAAAATAACATCTTCCCCAATGCAGTAGATGTTCTGTAGCTAAGGAGTAAAGTAGTTCATAAGTCCAAAAGGGGCCTGGGCTATGAGCTGCTCTTTAGAGTCTTGAGGGACTTCAGACACTGGCCAGCTTCTGATGCCAAGCAGTTGACGTAAATCAGCGTATATCAGTGAAACTTCATACCATCCTTGTTAAAACTGAGGTGCACTCCAAACAGGCACGGAGCCAGCAGCTGAGTCTGAAGAAGGACTGTGTCCTATCCAGCTCCACATTGGCAGATTTCCACTGCAATCAACACCTTTGAACAGCTAACACCTTCCTGAGCTCCAGATGTGAGTGCTTTGAACTGAGTCTAACCTGACTACAAACCCTGCTTGGCTTGCCAAGGAAAGTAAGGTTGAACTTTCCCACAACTGCATCAAGAGCCATCCTGAAGAAATGGCTTTCCACACTGGTTTCCAAAGAGTTTGTTCTGCTCTGCCCTTGAAATAGTGGTTTGAGCAGAATTTAGGCTTGATTTCTGTTAGGTTTGAAAATGGAGTAAGAACAGGGCCATACACAGAGCAGAAGAACTGCTGAATACAGGGGGAAACTCATTAGCAGGGGCACTCTGCTCCATGGAGTTTTTTTTGAAAAATAAATTAATTCACTAACCACCTTGTTCACAAAACTCTCATTGATGTACAAGGAATTTGTGCTATCGGTTTCCATTAATGCCTGTGAAGACTAACCAGGAAAATATCCTCTGCACAGATGGGAGAATAAATTGTGTAGCTCTGCTATGAAATAAATGTGGATGTTACCAAATAAAGAACAGGTTTATGCATAGATCCTGTAAAAAGCAGTCTGTGATGTCTGGCTGTGAAGCAAGTCAAAGCACAGCAAGGCGAGTCAAAGGAAGACAGTTTAGATCTAAAAAGGATGAGGTGCCTGGGGACTATTTGGAATAAAAATAAATACCCATAATTGAAATAAGGAGGGGAAGCACATCTTTTCAGAGTAGAAGTACATGTTAAAATAAGATCAAGATAGGAACTACCAAAACCAGGAATTACTTTTTCAAGATACGTTAGAGTCCTTCAAAATGCGTGTAAAGGAAATAAGATTATCAGGATGGCTTTATCATTAGAAGAAAAGGAATATTAAAAGACTTCAGTTTGGTCTGAATAAAAAAGATAAATTTCAAGTAAACTGGCATGGAGTTTATCCATGGTTGGGTTTGCAGTAATAAAGTCAGTGAGGGAATAAGCTGTGTGATTTACAGGCAGTAAGCTTCTGTAAAATTTACAAACTGCTGTTATAAAATGTCACCTTTTATGATGCATTCCACTCAGGCTGCATATATAAAGGGCACTGCAATGGAAAGAGTAGCAAAGGCAAAGCAGCCTTCTGTCCTACCTAGTTAGCTACTTTTTTTGTTTTTACAGCCATAGCAGAGATCTGTCATCAGGTGACCCTACTGCTAGGCTTTTTTCTCATTAACGTTAATTTTTATTTTTGTGTAGGTACACTGTTGCCCCTGCCATTATTAACAGAAATTTTAGGTCATTTAATGAGGCGGGTTTTTGTAAGATGCCTGTAGATGAATAGAGCAAGACTCCTTCCACCCCCCCTTAATAATTATATAAGAATAGGGCTTATGATAGATTTGGTTCTTTTTCTGTTTTCTCTGCTTTGATTTAGTTGCTTGGTCTACAGCTATGGAAGGCTTAGGTGTGACAGGCCTTGGGAATCCAGAGCCAAATTTAACCTGTTGTGAAGCTCTGAGTTTCTGTAAAAGTTAAGCATCTGTTGACCTTGGGAACTTGACATCCATATCCAACCTGACTAGTCAGGTCTAGAAAACCTCCAAGAATCTCCCCCATGGTGTCAAGGCTGTTATAAGGCTTTGCTGGAAGGGTGACTGGGTATTTCTCATTGCACCTTTTGGACAAGTCCAGGTGTTCTGGATGAGGATAATTGTGGCTGATGTTACCAGGGTTCTGGTCAGCCTGGCCAGCAGGTGTCCAGGCTGGGCTCCTCAGCCAGCTGCTCTAGGCTGACTGAACTCCTTTGGAGTCACAGCCCAGGCTCTGCTTACTGCCAAAGCCACCCATGCAAACAGAGTCTTGCTCAGCCTGCACGTGCTCCTCTCATTTTCTGTGTCGACTGAGGGGGTAATTCCTGTCTGGTGCTTCACCTCCATTTGAAACCTCAAACATTATGTTGGTGGGCTCTTTACAGTCCAGCGTGATTGACACAGTCGCCTCTGGTCCGAGTAGAAAGTCCTAATGTTCTTCTTCTTTCTGTGCTAGTAAAAAAGAAATACACTTTGAATTTAAATTTTAACAGCACTGTATTCTGGAAGTTCAGCAAAATAAATCAATAATGGTGGTGATAAAACTGCAGTTTAATGGTAGCTGTTATAGTAAAACAACAGTCAGTGTACAGTCATTTTACCACCCTGTGGCCGTGGTTTCTATGGTTTATTCTGACAGATTTATTGTTGCCTTCATTTAATAATCTACTTCTCTTTAGCACAATCACCATCATTAGAAGCTTAAAACAAGGCCTTTATAATTTTACTGCAAACAAAACAATAGATTTTATATCTATTGCCTAGCTAGCAAAATATTTAAATTCAAACTGTTCATAAACAGAACAACAAATAAATACAGTTTAGGAACCATCTCTTTTGGTGGAAATTGGATGAGCCTCATCGAATTCAGCAGAGAAGTGTGTCTGAGAGCATGAGGGATGGTGAGTCCTGTGGCTGCGAATCTGCCAGTAAAATCTAACAGTCGTGTATTGTGCAATGGGTAGCAACCAGCAAACGGTTTACACTGCTAATAAAGTTGTATTTCAGTAACTCAGAGCTGGAAGGTAGGAGAGTACAGGAATACAGGAGAATCTGGAGCATCTTGGAAGGAGTAATTTCATGTTCTGTCTATTAAAGCAAACGACAGACCAGGTGTCATGCTAGTACAACTCCACAGCTTCTGATGCTAAGGACTAAAATATGTGATCATTTTTCAGCATCAGCATTTGTAGAAATACTTTGACTTGTGGTGGGTTGAGTCACATGTGAGTTAGAGTGTTACATGGTCAGGGCCTTGTGTGCAAGAGGAATAGTGAATAAATGAAGTACAATCAAGTGGTATAAAAAAAAATGGGGAAAAAATAAAAAAGGGGAGGTGCTGTAGCTTTGCATGTTGAATGAGAACTTCAGTATTACGTGTTCCTCTCATTGATATCAAGACTAACTTTCCGAGCAGTGAAGCTGATCTAAGACTGGACCTTTTGGGCTGTCATGCACACAGAGTGCTTTTTCTTGCATCACGCAGTTGTGCCATTGCCTTGCTCTGCAAAAATATACTGAGTAAGAGATCAGACTCGGTGAGTACTCTGTCTGACCCAGGCATTTCACGGGAAAGGGTGTGCTGTGTGAGACCGGTGGCAAAGTTCAGAGGCAGAGAGGTCCCAAAGAAGGAAAATTGAGTGCATCTCTTGACAGGCATTTGCAGTTGACATTTCTTCCTGCAACATGTTTTTTTTCCTCATGCCAGTTGGAATTTGAGGTTTTCCGATGTGGGTTTTTTCCTGGCCTGTGGATTCGAGTGTGATCACTGATAGCCAGAAACATGTTAAGTCTTGTAAAAGCACTCACAGCAATTTGCACAGGAGCCAGGTGAGCTTATAAAGCACAAGATTAATAGCACTGCTCCACAGATTAAGTGATTTAAATCAGGATTTCAATGAGAGACTGTGTCAAGACTAAAAATAGAGAACAGGCCTACAGGTCCCTTTTGCATAAAGCCATTGCTTCTCTATGAATGTGCGTGTCTGCTCCTGTTTAAATCAGTCCCAGAACTTCCACTGATTTTAATGAATTAGAACAGACCACGAGCACCTGTTCCTTCAGGTCTCTCTCCTGCACTAGTACTGAATTTGGATTTCCCATTTGCAGCATATGTTAAGTGCTTTATAGTAAAATTTTTGAGCAAATCCAACATTCTTTTCCATAGAATTACTGAAATTAAGGATGCATAAATCAAAACAATTATATCATTTTGTCAGCAAATCAAAAATTTGGCACTGCAGAACGCTAAACATTTTGTACAAGTAGATGCTGTACCCAGTTAGAAAGCAAAGAAAAAATCCAAACACATGTTGAACTCTTTCCTCTCTGTGTAGAATTCCTCTGTCAAAAATCTTTGGACCATGACTAGCCTCTGTTAGCAGTAGAGGACCTGCCACATGCCTTTTTAGACTCAATTCTGTTGTCTTCCTCATTTCTGCTAGTTTGAAGATTAAATAATATTCAGTTGTACCAGAAAGCTGGACCTGAAACTTATTCCTGTACTATTGGGGACTGCAGTGCTTCAAAGCCATGTTTGTGGTTTGAATGGGCACAAACAGTTTTAGGTGTGATGGAATCATGTGTCTGATATAATTTATATCTTTTCACCGGCTTATCTTAGTATTTTTGTCCCCTTCCTGCAAAAGGAAAAATCAGAGAATTAGGTTGCCTCTCCAAATC
>Ga0181612_104673_pt1 | contig 10893 bp, 7 predicted proteins | sample HoacroProtozoa21_FD_119630 | JGI IMG/M metagenome (GOLD analysis project Ga0181612, IMG submission 119630) | Hoatzin crop microbial communities from Cojedes, Venezuel. Combined Assembly of Gp0051906, Gp0051904, Gp0051908 | reverse complement strand
GCCGTGCTTGCGAGTGGCTCCCCCAAGCCACCCCTGCCCTCCAGCGCTCTCTGCCCCCCCTCCCCTGGCCCCACCACCCCAGCGCAGCCCAGGAACCAAATGGCAGTGGGAGACAGCACCAGCACCCACATCCGTGGCCCCACAGCAGCGTTGCATGCAGCCACTGAGCAGGGCATGGCTGAGGCCATCCCCAGCAGGATATTTGTTCCTTTGCTCCCCACCCTCAGCTTTTGCATGGCAAAGGAGGGAGACGCAGGTGAGTGCAGTGCTCCATCAACCTGCTCCTCCACAGGTCACCAGCACCAAGGGTATTGCTCTGACACAACCACTCTTAACCATGGGCCTGAGACCAGGCTGGGCATCAGGGCAGCCTCATGCACATCCATTTCTGATGTCCATGTTTTATTCCTGGAGATGATGGCAAGAAGAAGACCCTTCAGCTACCAGTATAAACAGACCTCCAGTAGTGTGGGGTGTATTACACGTGCCAAGATTTTCAGCTTTGCAGGAAAAAAGCAAATGCTGTATGGAGAGTGGAAAACCTCTCAGAGAAATCCCTTCAGCCTGGTGTTTCATCTGCTTTGCCAGACACCAAAAGAGTCCTAGGATTTTCCCTGTGAGCGTTGACTTTGGAGGTTTCCCTTAGCTAAATGATTGCTTATTATGGCACTAAGCGACCATCCTGCCTGGCTCTTCGCCACCACCACGGCGGTGGTCACATTCTTCAATACTTTGGGAACCTCCATTACAGGAGAGCAAGCCTGCCCATGTTTCCTTGGCAGGAAAGCAGGCTATGACATGAGATCTGTGGCTAAAAATCACCATAAACTAATGCTATTTCAGTTTAAATGACAGCTCCATTTATACTGCAGTGTTAATGTAGAAAGTCCTTCCCCTGCCATCCCATTTGTTTATTTTTGCCACGCTAGTTGCTAGTGAGCACAACAGCAAGTTTTAATATTGGGCATGGCAACCCATCCCATTACAATAAAGTCCTTATGTATCATATGAGTAGCTAGAGACATGACTAATTTAACCATGGTTTAATCAACATTAAACTAATGGTTTAATCAAGACCAACTATGTCATCTTTCCCCCAAAGAACTACAGATCAAGGCTCTGGCTCTGCAGCATAGGCAGAACACACATAACCTCAGCAACATTTTAAAACAAGTTAATCCTGCATTTCTCCATGGCACCAGTGAGGCAAGGGCTGAAGCACATCAGCCATCCCTTCTCCTGCTCCACCCAAAAAGCTGCCTATGTCCTTCCTGCTGGAACCGCAGAGTTGGATGCGACGAAAAGGAGGTTGGGGAAGCAAAGAATGTGTCAGCCTCATCCTGTCCATGTTTGCATGTGTGTGCACACGTGTGTGTGTCCTTGTGTCCTTGTTCATGTCCATGTGTGCCAAATCGGGTCCATGCCTTAGACCTGAGAACACCACCCAGCCGCAGCAGGCAGAGCAAGAGAACCACCAGGCAGGATCTTGGTGCTCCTGTGCTAGGCTTGCTGCAAAGATGGAAATACCATGGAAAACGTAGGGAAGAGGGACACAGCAACAGCCAACAGCTGAAAAGTGCATAACCACTTGGGCTAAGCAGAGAGTCCTGGCATGAGCGGCCACACACAGGAGGCAGGAAATCACAGCCCTGGTGCAATCCCCCAGGCATTGGGAGAGACCTGATGAGCCAAACACAGAAAGGATCATCCGTAAACAAATGCAGAAGGATCACCCATGAACATCTGCTGCTCTCCAGAAAGGACAAGAGAACCACGGTCCTCTTGCTCTCTGCAGGAGCCCTCAGAGGCTGGCAGAGCCCCAGCTGCTGCTCAGCACCAAGCCCATGGGTGCTGGACCCAGTGGTTCCAGGGTTAGGTCAGGAGATGCCCGTCCAAAGCACTGCTGTGGTGGGCCACGGGAAGAACGGTTTGGGTGCTCGGTCTCTGCTCCCCAGCCACGTTGTCTGGCATGCACAAGGGTCCTTTCACTAATAGGAGTCAGTGGTACTTCCCAGGGGACATTTCTGACTGAAGACGGGACACCTGACCTGGGACAACACCCGTGAAGCTATAATATTTCAGGTTTCCATTTTCAGAGAAGAACTAAAACTCACCACAGTAAATACTGATGAAAGAAAGATCTTTCACCATCGGACCTCCAACATCCACAGTGCAAAACGTGTGGCACACACTGCACATTTCCACCGCCGTCAATAACAGGGACAGCAGCTTCTGACATCCAGCTCCCCCAGCAAACATCAGCCTCTTCAGCATTTGCATTTCTCAAGAGCTGATGAGATTTGAGGGAGAAAACGGCTAGTTACAAGCTCAAACTCACTGGCAGCCAGTCGAATCCTCCCTCTCTGGACCTTTCAAGACACTGTCTAAAGCCCTTGTGAAGCCCAGCTCGCACTCTGCCCATGTCCTCTGATTTATTAACTGTTTTAAAGGAGTTTATGGCTGTTACTGCAGTCGGAGATCATTGCAAACTCTCAGCCCGTGCTGCTGGCTCAGAGCTGCACATTTGTTCCTTTCCAAAATTCACAGCCACGCTGATTTTATTCCAAACATCTAGGGCATCCTATACAGTCCAAATGGTTCATTATCTCTGGCTTGCTTTAAAAGGTCAAGAAACGCTCTCTGCTTGGCAGATGGACTAGTGCAGGAGTCGCGAAGTCTCAGGATTTGTAACATAACAAGGTTATTAAATTGCAAACTCAATCGTGAACAGAGGCAACACCAAAAGTTTGTCTAAAGTTTTAAAACGAAAAATGGGGGTATTTTGAGAAGATGACTTTTTTTTCCCATTTTCTTAAAAAAAAAAAAATCAGAGAAAAAAAGAAGTTTGATCTCAAAGCAAATAACTCTGCTCTCCAAATAACTCCATTTCTCCTTCTTCTGGTATTTGTTTTCTAACCTGTTGCCTCCAAGCCCTTCCTCCCTTTTTTTAAACTTTTTTTTTCCCCACTGCAGCTACCGGAGGAAAGAAGGAAAAGCCAAGAAGAGAGGAGGACCTCCCTCCCCCAAATAAACTACCAATTCAACAGCTCTTCAGTTCACACTGCCTTTGTGTTACACTGAGAAATTCGAAGCTTATAAAGTACCAGATACAATCGCCAGCTGCGAGGGCAGGCAGCAGTTCCTGGTGCACCAAGCGAGTACTCTGGACTCACGGCTGTTTTGGGCTGGGCGGGCACGGGTCGGCACCCGCACCCTGTGCTCGGTCCCACTTGGGCCCCAGGAATGGGATGGCACAAGCCGAGATGACGGTGTGGCACTGAAAATCCAGACCCCCACTTCGTCTCTGAGCACTTTGCTATCGAGCCTTGCTGATCTTTTCAGCTAGAAGAGGTCAAACGAAGACAAATGCATCAAGCACTTAATAATAATGAGCCCCCAAAACAGAAGAATTCTGGGAGTTTGGAGTGCTGTCGCAAAACACGGATCCGATCGGTGTGAAATGCTGCTGCTTGCCAGCAACCAAACTCCTTGGCTGGCACACAAGAACGGTTGTGCCTGTTCGCCTCCAACCTTCACATGCACCAGGATGCTCAGGAGCCGTTCCCGCCTGACCCCGAGCCCTCGTTACGCTTCGCACCCCACAGCTCTCTGTGGAACACTGGACAGTAACCGTGAATGCCAGCCTCCAGTTCCCAGCCCAGCAACACTCAGACTTTAAGCTCTGCAGACCTTTATGGAGCCCAAGCTGAGTTGTATTAACTCCAGTGGCTGCCTGGACAAAGCATCCTTTATAAACCCCATGAAGTTCCTGCTTTTAGCAAATACGTTTTCTTTCCACACTGTAATTATCTGCCAACGAAGCAGAGACCACCAGATTGACAGGATCCACTCCCGGGGCTTACAACACCCGCTCCTCTGTGGCAGGTACCCGTGTCACGGTGGCACAAGCAGCCCCTTTTTGGAGTCATAAGAGTCAGTGCAGAGGAAAGATGAGTGCAGGGAGAGCTTGCAGGCTGGAGGAGGAGGAGCAGGGGAGGAGACGCTCTCTGGGGTGACGTTCGCCACTCCGCTCCTGAATTTCTCTGTGTCATTGCCAGCAGCAGAGGCTCCGGTTTGCCCTGAACCTCTGCTTCACCTGCTGCTGAAGCGTCTCAAAGGTGAAGACAGCGGTGGCAGATCCAGAAGTGCTGCTGCCAGGCAGGGAAAGGACGAGGGGGGTTTGCCAGCCTGGGTGGGAATCGCCGCGTGCGGCTGTGCGGGCATTAGCAGCCCTATGCCTGTCTGCAAAGGGCGCTCGTGCCACGGGCCCAGCTGTGGTCTCAGCTTGGCAGTTCAACCCCAGGCTGCCAATTCCCAAAATCATGAGAGCTGGTGAGAGACAGCAACTGTGGTTGTCACATCTGTGTACCAGGAACATGCATCTCGCTGAGCTCTGGGGCACACAGGGCTTCAAGTGGCTCCAGGAATGGAGGCTCCCTCTTGGCCCAAGAACGATGCTCCTTAGCATGCTCTGAAGGATCCCCGAGCCCCGCAGCTCTGCCCCGTGACCCAGCTCTCTGCATCCACGTGAGGCCAACTTGCACCAGCACAGAACGGGTCCCTCTCGGCCTCTCGACGCAGGACCCATCCGAGGCTCGGTTGCGACTCTGCCCTATTTTGTGTCACTCCCCGAAAGGCACCTGAACGCCCAGCACTGCTCACCCTGAGAAACCAAACCATTGTACCTTTAAGGCGCTGCTCCAGAAAGAAAAGGCCTTTCAGTGTGGTGAATAGCATCACTTTCCCTCCACGCACCATCTGCTTGCCAAGATGAAGAGCTCCGGGCTGGCGGAGGCTTAGTCATTCAGACGAGAATAAGTCCCACTGTACTTACACTTCCCAGCTCCCAAAATAAAAACCACGGCAAGTCATTGACTCTGCTTACCCCATAGCGAGCAGAGAGCCGGTGTGGGGAAACACCCGACTCAGTTGTTATGTCCTCCGAACGCAGAACCAGGAGAGAAGCACAGCCCTGAGACCCCGGCAGTCAACGGTGCCTTTGAGCAGCCTTATCCAGTCCGGTCATTTCTCAGAGGGGAAGGGGAACTGCTGCTGCAAAGCATCCTTACAAACACGTCTGACAACTCTGCCACACGTAGACTTGTATCGTCCCACTCTGTGGGGAAAAAATACATCACGGATCGCAACGGGCAGGACTCCGGGTGTGCTGGGGTGCTCGGAGGTGCCAGCAGGTCCCTCCAGGCTCCCCGTGTCCCTGGGGACTTAAGTCCGGCCAAGAACTTGAATTTCAGCATCCGAATTCCCTTCTTCTCCACTAGCTCAGGAGATGATTTTAAACAGCTTGAGGTTCTCTAAGCCAGGATATTTGAGCAGAGACAAGCGTGTTTGTCTTCTACAACTTGAAATCTCAGATGCCTCTTCTTCCCCACACCGGTGGGGTCCATCTGTAAGCTCCCTCCGCGCAGCCAGCCCTGTGCTGACTGCTTTGTCATCGTGGGGATGCCGAAGGGCACAGTGCTATCCCCTGCACACACGGGAATCTGGGACCACCTCCAGCACCCTGCGAGAGCCCAGGACATGGCGCAGTGCCACCTCCCCAGTGCCAGAGCAAGCCGGGCATCTGGGCAGCCCCGAAATCTTCACTACACAGAGTTTAGCCGCTGTTACTCACCCCTTCCAAAGTGCTGCCAGCCAGGAGGAGGAGGCAGTGGGTGTGGGGATGAATTAATTTCCCACAAGGAAACAGGTTTTCCCCAAAGATCCCTTTGGGGAAGCTCCCTACAGCCCCATTTCACTTGCTCTGCACCTTTCTCTGGTACGTGCTGGAAGAGCTTCTGGCCCATCAAGCAGATGGTACCATGTGAACATAACTGAAAATCGGTATTTAGCTAACATCCCGAGGGGAAGCATTTGGAGCTGTTGGGTAAATAACTCTCCGCAGGCCAAATTCAACTCTCATCACTGCTGCGGGGAGCAGAAAGAGCACAGCTCGTGCCTCCCTACTGCTTGCCCGGGAGCCAAACCCACTGGCTGGCATCCCCACCACCGCAGGGGCTTCTGCAGAGGTGCCCAGGGCCCCCCAGCGGCTGTAGCCCCCACACCCGTGGCAGCCCAGCTGGGGCTTCTGCCCGGGCACCGGCTCAGCTGGGCTCAGCGTCAACTCACCCAGCAGCGGCAACTGAAATTCCTCCCTCCCCATTCTTGTCCCATCCTTTGGGGACATCGAGAGAGCACGTTCCCACCTCAAGATCAGATGTCCATCCCTACTTTGCCTGAATCCTGGAGGAAATTTGGTGTCAGCCTTCCATCACCTCTAAAAAGCCCCAAAGCCCCGTTATTCGGTGCCACTGCAGCACTGCAACGTTGCCTGGACCTTCCTCAAGCATTAGTTTATAGGTGGCACAAGTATCTTTATGCATTTCAGAGCAGATGTCCCTGGGACCCTGATGTCCCTGTGATAACCCATTTGCCCCTGTGACCCCATTTGCCCTCTTCTATTTACTGCTCTGATACCCAGGCTTTCACACAGAGCCCAGCCCTGGCTGCTCCTGTACCACAAACCCACTGGCTCGGATGGGGATGCAGCTGTTCACCCCCAACCCTGAAACAAATCCACTTGTGCCCTTTCCCATGCATTACACTCGTTCTTCTCCAGGATGGGTGTCCCTGTTCCCCATCAGCACCTCTGCTTGGGAGCGAGGGCTGGGCGAGCCTTGCTCGGGGTTTCTTGGGTTCTTTCACTTGTAGTCCAACCTAAACAATATTTAAATATCATCTCCTTCCTCCTCCCCTTTCTTTTTGTCACCTGGAAATTTAGATTAACAAGGACGTTTGACAAAGTGCTACTGTATATGTTAATAAACCCATTAGTGTCGGCCCGCCTGACATATAACCTGCAGAGCCTCCAATGTTTACTAATATGATTGTCAAAGCAGAGGAACATTACTTTTTAATGACATTTCATATCACTTCAGTTGAAGTAATATCCTGGGACATGATAATCAGAAAGTCATTTAGCCACAAAACTATGTGCTGAATAGAGGCTGGTGCATGAAAGATGCTCATTTTGTCAGAATTAAAACATTTGTGTTTGCTTCATAAGTTGTAAGCGCACTTGTGGAGGAGAAACATGTTGTGAAATCTTTATTGGAAGCAGCTCGGTTCAGGTAAATGGGGCTTCAAAATGAAATGTTGGGAAAGGTTATTATTCTATTCACCGTGTCTTTTGCATGCAATACATCAATTGACAATTCATAGATATGAAATGCTTAATAAACCAATGAGATTTTAGAACTTCTCTTCAAAGAAAATTTCTGAAGTGGTGCAACTGGCCGTTACCAGCCCAGCTGAATTTATTGCTGCTTTCCGAGCAGAGGAATGGCTGCGGGACAGACCGAGATGGAGTTTGATTTTATAGAGCACCTCTCATGCTCTGGGTGATTTCAAAATGCTTGATAAAGCCACTAGGGTTGTAGGAAGATAGCGGTGGCACAGTGACTGCAGACAGCCCTGCTGCCCTGCTTCATAGTTTTCTCCCTGGCTCGGCTGTCCGGGGCCATCCCAGAGCTTTGCGCACTGAGCTCCAGAGGCAGCGGATTGAGGAGCAAAGGATGCTCACCCAGGGAGAGGGAACTGGGGAACTCCCCAACACATCCCCCATGGCCTCTGAGCTGCACTGGGGTCACTGAATAAAACAAAGAAATTATCCTGGGTCAGACAAAGATGCAGAAATTAAGAATAAATTAGTAGTTTCTCCTTTTTAGAAATAAAGAACCAAGGGGAACCCTCTGTCAGTCTGGTCAGAACAACCTTTCTGATAGAAACTAGCAACTGATTCAGTTAAAGTCTCCCATCGGATGGTGGATAGAGCTGATTAAAGCTGTGCATGCACTATTAATAGGAGCAGGATGTCGTTCTGTCGTTATTATTAATTATGCTGCTGTGATTACTATCTGTTCATCCACCCACCCATCCTCCCTTCTATAATCCCAGCACTGGCCCAGTATGTAATGAATATAAATTTTTGCTCCCTTTTTTTTCCACAGTTTTCCACTGGGGGTAGGGGGTGGGGGGGGAAGACCGAAAAACTTAATTTACAGGAAATCTTATTAGTATGTGTGAGAGTGTGAGTGTGTCTGTGTGAAAAAGTGAGTGGGTGGTGGGAGATGAGTGGGTGTGACGCATGTGGGAGCATTCGTCCGTGAAAAATGCACAAAGGAAAAGTTAAGTCAAAGAAAGACTTTGTGTTTCATGTCAAACCCACCGGATTCCCGCACCGTCCTCCCTTCCGCAGGAGCCATCCCACGGACAGGGTCTGACCCCCTGGAAACCCCACTCCCACGCTCACAAGCACATCCCTACCTGGGAGCCAGGTTCTCCTGAACTCTCAGCCGCTGGCCCCAAGACAGTCAGAGATTTTCCTTCACGAAATAATTAGACTGTGATAAGAGGAAACAAATGGGCCCTCGGAGCAGTGAGGGCTGCAATAAAAGATGAATTATTAGCCCAAGATGGAAATCTCTTTTGATAAATGACTGGCCCCAAGCAAGGAAGGATTCGGCAAAACACAACAACGTCCTTGTTGTGACACGAGAAAGGGAAGGAACAACCTTATAAGGGGCAACAAAGCCTCCGCGCTACCACCTTGACCAATTGATTCATCAAGTGTATCCCACGGCGTCAATACGTTTCCCTCTTTGCATTAGTTACAGCATCTAAATGTGGAGGACAGCGATGACGTGTTTGGTTCAGGACCCATTTCGGAAATGCAGCTGAGGCTTCCCTGACAAATGCTACCATGGAGGACATCAGGAAAGAGGGTAGAGCAAAGCCTGCCGACAAGTCCCAAGGAGCAATGCTGAAAGCCACAGAGCACTTCAAAGCTAACACAAACCAGCACTGAGCCATAGCGGTCTAGGAGCAAAAAAGGAAAGCGGAGAGGACCCGATTTTCCCCTTTCTCCCCTTCTGCGAGGAGCCCAGCTCAGCGGGGTGGGGTGATGCCTCGTACTCCAAGAGAAAGAGCTTCCATTTATTAATACTGGCCTAATTCCTGATATTTTTAAAGCTTGTTCACAGGAGGAGGGAGAAAAAAAAAGAAATCCATTGGTGTCACTGAACATAAACCTGACAATGAGGCACTGGGCAAGGCATTGAAATCAGCAGGCTTTAACATCACCGCGTCTCCTGGACTTTGATGGCGAGGGTTCAGCATGTTTAACTCCAAGCAAAGGACAAGAAGGACTCCAAGACCTCCATGGATCAGTACCCAGCCATGAGCAATGACACCACTGGAGTTTCTAACTCCCTATAGCCAGGAATGCAGTTATCCCTGGGGACTGGTAACTGGGGCCTCTGGTACCACTATTTTTAGTGGGAGATTTAAGTAAAAACAGCAGAAATGTACATATATACATATGCTATGTAACATATATATACAGTTTTAAAAACTCTGACAGAAATGGCACAGGCTGGAATTGCTAAACGTATTTCTCTCTTTGTCCTCCCCCAGAAACCGCTACCAAAACATACCTCTCCATCTAATGAGATTAGCAAGGTACCATGCTACATCTTTATTAGTTAAAGCTGACCATAGTGGAAAACTTGGCCTGAATTGTAAATGAACTGACTGCCAGAATGAGGAGTGCAGCCAGCAAGCAGATTTATTCCAAATGGGTCTCTGCTGTTTGCCTTGGGGACTACGCTTGCTTCTCTTTAACTCCCTGAAAACTGGTAGCCGAAGTTCAGCTCTCCTTATGCTCCCCGAAGCCAGTGGCACCACTGCTTCCCGCTCACGCGGGCCTTAGGCAGGCGTAGTTCTACTGGCCGTGGTGATTTACATGAATACAAGGTAAGAGAGAAACAAACTTCTTTACTCTGATGGCTCACAGTAGGATTTAGCACTGAGGACATTTATATATGGCAGTTCCTGCCTTCTCTACTTTACTTGACTGGCAGCTTGAAGAGACTAAAATATCAAATATTAATAGTGGAGCCCAGGGTGTTGAAATCAGCAGTACTTATTTCTACAGCCATTTTCTGCCCTCAGACAAGTTAGTTTGGCTCCCAACGTTTTTCTTTTGTAAAAATGGGAGCAGGGAGGAACAAGCGAGAAAGATAATTTCTATTATAAAATGAATGATGCTGGTCTACCCTCACATGCAGTGGCCGATAGGAAATCTTTCACGAGATCTGCACATTCCTTTCCCAAGTCACACCCAGAGCCGCCTTTTAAAGGTCTCAGGAGGACCAGCACATGCCTTGGGGGAAGGAACAGAGGCCAAAGCATGGCCATGTATGAGCGTTTCACTGCAAGCAACTTTCTTGCTTTGGAGTAGAAATGGGAAGCATACGCAGAACAGATCTGGTTTCCATCAGCCCATTATTTATAGCATTGGTTTCACACCATGGATTATACACATTCATGCTTGTTCTTTTAGGCTCTCAGTGTTCTGCCGCGCTTCCTTCTCACCTGAGCAATGAATCTCTGAGTTTCACCCTGCCATGATCAGGCTGTTCACGTCTCATTTAGTTGTGCGCTCACTAAATATGCTCCACAGAGCTTGGCTCCTCATGAAATTAGAGTTTGCAAGCAGAGTATCTCCAAAACATCTTTCTGAGCCTTGGGCTAAGGTGGTGAAGACAGACTAGTTTATCAACAGTGCACAAGGGGAGATCTCCTGGAGCCTTTGATTCATGGCCCCCAGAAACTTCCTCTCTACAGTTGGTTCAACTGAAAACACCTTCAGCACAAGAAAAATATGGTCTTGTGAAACAGCAAGTTACTCCGCTCAGCTGCTGTGCTCTAACGGCTGCATGGTGGCAAAGACTTGATATGAAGTCACAGAATCATAGAATCATTAAGGTTGGGAAAGACCTCGAAGATCATCAAGTCCAACTGTTAACCCATCACCACCATGCCTATTAAACCATG
>Ga0181612_166308_pt1 | contig 10894 bp, 6 predicted proteins | sample HoacroProtozoa21_FD_119630 | JGI IMG/M metagenome (GOLD analysis project Ga0181612, IMG submission 119630) | Hoatzin crop microbial communities from Cojedes, Venezuel. Combined Assembly of Gp0051906, Gp0051904, Gp0051908 | reverse complement strand
CAGGCTGCCCAGGGAGGTTGTGGAGTCTCCTTCTCTGGAGATATTCCAGCCCCGCCTGGACGCGGTGCTGTGCAGCCTGCTGTGGGTGACCCTGCTTGGGCAGGGGGTTGGGCTGGGTGACCCACAGAGGTCCCTTCCAGCCTCGAACATTCTGTGATTCTGTGATTCCTGGATTTCCAGATCCGAGACAGGAAGGCTTCCATGTGAGTTGCCGTTTGCCAGCAGCTCGCCACATGCACAGCAGTGAGTGCGATCGGTAACTCCTGCCTGCTGGAGAACGGGCGGATTGACTCCAGGAGGATCTAGGATCCCCAGCTCCATTCGCTTCTTCAGTTAGGGCTTGGAATGAGCAGCGCTTTGTGTGAATCCATTCTTGTTTATTAAAAGGCTTTTTTTCTGGAATATCTACTGATGCTCTTCTATTTGCTCATTTAATTACGCAGACACTGACTGATGGTAATCAGAGGAGAAGCTGTTTCAAGGTGAAAAGATCAGTGACCTGGCAACATCTCTGAACAATTCCAGAAAGGAATGTAGCAGGACAGCGTGAATATTTTTGTCTGAAATGTAGAAACACAGTGGCAACGATACGTTATACAAAAATGTCTCTTGTCTGTGGTATAGAAGTTTCTCCTATAACTTCTGACTTTTGCAAGGGCTTGGTCAAGCCTGAAGAAATTTTAACTTTCTCTTTAAAAATCTCTCTGTGAATGCTGGTAGTTTGGCAGCGTACCTGACACGCAGGGCGTACTTCACCCTTTGTAATTCCCTCCCGGATTTTGTTTTAGTGTGAGATAATGGACAGCTTTCCTTTTCCTGTTACTGACGATATGGGGCTCTCTGGTGTAGGAGGATTTAGCAAGATAAGGTGTGATGTGGGGGATCGCTGGCAGGAAATCCCACGCTGGGATTATCCATCGTTGTGAGAGTTGCCAGAAATTACGGCAGTGGGCACGGAGGCCTAGTTACAGAAATTCAGTGAGTTCTGATGTCACAAATGATAAATTTTGGATCAGGAATCGCACTTAGGTTTGACTGCTTGGAGGGTATTTCAGAGAGCTTTGGAGGCAGAGGGGCTCTCTTTGTAGCCCCTCACCTTCAGAGAGGTGGCCAGCTCAGCTAGATGGCTGCTGCGTTTTGAGGGAAGATCTTGGTTTTTCTTCCACCTCTAGATTTGTTGTTCTATCATACTTTTTTCCGTGTAGTTTATCATGCTGCCTTTTTTGTAGAGAGAACATTGGTTTCAGGTCATTCTTAACGTTTTCTTGAAAGCCAGCTCCCCTTGTCCATGAGCGTATTTAGATATGCTCATTAAGATGAGAATCCGTTAAAGGTATGTGCCGTTACGTCAGTTTGTAGGGCTTCAAATCTTGAAGTTATGACTATGCTTAGGATTTAAAAAAAAAAGGGTAATATTATGCCACACAAAACTAGATGAGATCTCTTTGATATGTAACTGCTTAAGGTTACAAAGTTTGAATTCTTTGATATTATATTCTTTGAGACAAAATGGTCTAATATATGTCACTAAGGGATTTTAAGTAAGCCTTTATAATCAGTTTGCGCCTGCAAGCAAGGAAGCAGATTTAGTTGCAAACGGCAAGAGCGTTTGTCCTGTTCTCACCAGCCTGGATGTTTGGGTAGCATGTGGGTGTAACCTGTGTGTACAGTGCCTGTGCCGCGAGGGCGGGCTGGCGGCCGTCTGTCCTGCGGAGCCCTGTTTGGCGAGACCTGCCTTACTCACAGGGCTGAAAGCGGACAAACCCCAAGCGTTCCTTTATCTGCTGGGAGGAAATCTGTCACTTTTTCATTCACGTGAGCCTGTGCAGAAGGAGTGATATTGAACAGTTCTTTTATCTTCGCTCACCGTTTTCTGTGGAAGTTTTTTTTTCCACTTGGCCAAAATAAAAGGGGTAATTAAACTGATTGTACTGATGAAAAGAACCAGGATATACAGGAAGAAAGGCAATGGCTGATTGCAACTGATAGGTGATGTGTTCTGAGAGATAACATTTAACTGACAGTCTGAAACAAAAATACTTAATGCCATTAAGTCAGTGTCAATAGTTCATATGAAGTAGCATTAGCAGGTGATTTCCAGGTCTGCCTTCCTGCATGCTTTTGCTCTCAACCTTATATACAAACCATATGATTTAAAGCATTTTGTATTTGCATTTAGCTGAATTCGATGTCTCCTGGTACGATAAAAAACCCCTGAAAAACCAAAAACTGGCTTCTTGCTATAAAGCCAGTCTCTGCTAGTGTACAAATAGGATTTGGAAGGCTGTTCTGAGCTGAAGTGTACAGCACTGCAACAGGATTCCAGCCTTTTCAATGAAAATAATTTGTTATTCTTAAGGGAATATAAACAACTGGCTGGTAGGGTTTGAGAAATCAGTTCAAATATTGCCAGTCAGAAGCCGGTACGTTTCACCGATGACCGTTTGGCGTTCCCCGGGGCAGTGCTGCAATGTGCAGCTTGGCCTGTGCGAGGGGGGAGCGAGGAGCTGCACGTCTGGGATGCGAATAAAGCAATACGTATAGAAACGAATTGTGAAAAAAATATGAAACCCATGTTGTTGTTTTCAGATTTAACAAATCAAGTAGAGACAATTGGACTGAAGCTGCAGAAAGTAACAGCCGAGATGGACCACTACAAAAAGCTTTTAACGTAAGATTTCCATTTGCTTGATTGTCTTGCCGCTGCGCATGGAGCTGTAACAGAACAGTTGTTTTCAGGAGGATGGCTGGTCCCAATGATTTGAAAAGGCTATGATCAGCAGAGAAAATTCTTTATCTTCATATTAAACGGTCTGTATTTCTAAGCACCTGACAGAGCGTGTCTGTCTGGAAGCAGGGCTTGCTTCCTCCGGCTGTGTTTCATGGCACAGCAAAGAGGAGGGTTGGGTCAGCTCCGTCTGACTGCATTGAACGCACAATGTAGGATACTTTTCGTGAAATCGACATAACTTCTGGGCGAAAAATGTATGTGAAAATTTGTACTTCACATTGTATGTTTGGGATGGGGGGAAGGGTGCAGTAAAACTAATCAGAAGCTTCAGTATTTTATCGGTGACTATGATGTGATTTTTTTATTCACGCCCCCCCCCAAAAGTAACTTTGCTGTGACTCTTCCCTGTGCACCAGTATGCTGTTGCGGTTTGTAATTTTACTGTGTTGTGCCTATGGCTTCAGGTAAGGATAGGCAAAACCTAAACTAAGCAAAAATAGAATGTCATGAAGTGCTTGTTGGAGCTTGCTGAAGCACGGTGACTGAAAAGAGGGCACCCACACCGAGCGAGCAGCTCGGGTTGCTCCGTCTGCAGCCCAGCCGAAAGGAGTGGTCCCGCTTTCGGACACCGCTGCTGCAGCCCCGTGGGTTAGTGGAGGGGGCAGAGTCCTCTATCAAAACTTGAGGAAATAAGGAAAAAGATGCACCTCGTCTTAAATCTCGTCGTGCTATTGCGCGCTGTTCTCCTGGGTGGATGTTTAATGGCCAAGCAAGGGACGTGCGGTGGAGTTGCCACATTCCCCGTGCCCTGAGGCTGCCCTCCCGCGATTTGCGTGGGAGCTGTGTCGGCACGGGCACCCAGAATCGGGCCAGGCGACCTCCGGCGTCGCGTCCAGACACAGCGGTGCTCGGTGGGGCCTGGGTCGTCGCCTCTGAAAGCCGCGGGATCCAGGATCTGAACGCTTTCCTGCATTGAACATCCACATTGCTTGGATGTCGCCTAGAAAATCATTCAGAAACGGCGTCAACCTTTATGATGCACCAAGGAAAAGACACATTACTGTCTCAAACATTAAGCAGAAGAATAATGAATTAGTACTGGCGATCTGGTGACCAACTCTCATCGGCCTTTGTGTCTTTTCCTGAAATTTAAACAAGGATTCATTCTTTTATGATGTGTGCTTTCTGGTCCCAGTGCCTATATTCAGAGGCTCTGATCATAATAAAGTGGCAAATATTTGGAATGCTTAGCAACAAAGTATTTTAATGATAATACAAGTATTGAGTATGAAAGAAATTTCATGAACACGGTTAAACAAACAGTAAAGGGTTTCCAAATGTAATATTAAAATTTCAGTGTAATATGGGTACAATTTAATAAAATAACATATTCTGTATCTGTTTAAATGTAAATATGAAGCTTAACCATGGTTATTAATTGGCGAAATGATGACATAATGACAAGAAGCCTGCAAAGTTTCCAGCCCTCTTACCTACTAAATTGTTATTTGCTCATTTTTATTCATACCTGACTTGAAGCTTTCATCAGTGTTGCAAGGTCTCACTTTCTTGTTCGCAGCATTAAACTTGTTGTGATCCTAGGCTGGGCTGAGATGACACTGGAAGTGTAACTTCCAAGTACGTAAAAAAGTTAGCGAGAACTGGCAGAACTTCTGGTTGTCTGCTGCTATAACTAGAATAGAAAATGCAAGCAGATAACATGTCAATAAACCTGATGTTCAGGTCACAGCATGAGTAAAGGCTGTCATCTCCTTGGTCATATACACTTGGTTTTTTTTTAAACATTTTCTTAGGGTGAAATCAACGGAACTTGATGTCTGTCAGAATGAACTGAAAAAAATGAAATACGAAAATGGAATTTCTGAGTCAAGGTAAATGCTGAAATTATGTGTCATAACATGTAGATTTCTGAGCAGTGAGAGCAAAGAATTTATTGTATGGTTTTAATGCAGCTTTTATACAATAGCTGTTTTCTGGTTTCGGTTTCTGTTTTTGTCTCCATGTCGCTAGATTTAACTTCATAAGGAATATACAGCTTTTTCTCTACTATTTTATTTTCCAGGCACAAATAATTTGTCTATTTAGTATATGTCTGTAAATAAGGATATAGTAACTATGATGCTGATACTTTTTAATTTCATCTGTAGACTGATGAAAGAGCTCAAGGAAAAGGAGGAATCTCTTCTAATTTGCCAACAATTATGCAAACATTTACAGGAAGAGGTGGCTGAGAAAGAAAGGAAAGATGATCTAAAAAGAAGAACCGGTCGATCGGAAAGCGAACTGGAAGCGCTGAAAGCTCTGCTTAGCCACACAGAGGAAGAGGTGGCGATGCTGAAACAAGAAAGGTAAGCGGAGCTGAGTCACCGCGGGTCATCTCCCGTGACTGTAAGCGCAGCCTAGGTTGTCTTTTTAGAGATCTGTTAGAAATAAAACACTCCTCCTCTGCCGGATTTGAAGCCGCTCTCGCTGTTACCGAAAGGACAAATAGTTTCGGTAAAGCACCAGGGCTGGTCTGTGCTGGTCGGGTTGCGGGAGGAGAGGTAGCAGAACAAGGAGTGTGGCCGTGGCACTGAGCAGACTGGGAGAGACCTGCTCTGTGTTCTGAAGTCGCTGCCCTGCCTGTGTGCTCAGGACAGTCCTGCCCTGCCACTGCCCTCGCTCATCTCCTGCTTGTAGGGCAAAACTCAAAAAGCCTTGGCTGCCCTGAGCTCATATCCTGACATTTTGGAGTTCATTGGATGGATTTTTAAAAATTATTACAGTGTAGACGAAACCTGAATGAAAAAGAAAAAAAGAAAAAAGCCTCTGGGAGTGGGGGAAACAAAAAAGGAGAAAAAAAATCCTTGCTTTGCAGTCCTAGGTTTCAGCTCCACCTTAATCAAAACACCCATTTATTGCAGTTGTTGTAGCTGCTATTTGTTACGTGAGGCTTGTAGAGCGAAAGCCCTGGAGAGTTTAAATTCTTGTAACTTATGTTATTAGCAACTTGCAAACCATAACAATGCCATAAATGTTACAATATGCCAAGTTATTGGGTATGGTCTAGTATTGGGTGAAGTGTATGAACAGCTTCCCACCAGTCTAGTCGTATTTTGAAGGTTCTCAAATATCAACGAAGCTGCCGCTTTCCCTGTAATCACCTTTCAGATGTGGAAAATAAAGCACTGAGCTTCCCAGGACTGTCTTTCCCGGAACAGTACCTAATTTGAGTGCCTTTGTTTTCGGCTTCTGCACTTGTCAGCCTAAATTCACATTTTTTTTAAATTGCTTTGAGTGTAATCTGCATATCCAGTTTTATTCCTAACAACCACAGATTTATTTTTACAGTTTAAAAGTGTCTTGTTAGTAAATTTTCAGTTACTGATAAATTAGCTTGTCATCTGTTAGCAAAGCAGAAAGTGCTGTCCCCTACCTCAGACATGGCAGTACAGTGTTTGTTTGATCTATGTACAATGGAAAGGGTACTCGGAAAAGTGGCTTTTGGAGAAGATAAGCGTTTTCAGAGAGCGGTGTACACCAAGAGGCATTAAGCTATTTGCATATTTAAAGGGTTTGAGTGTTCCCTGTACTTTAGTACCTGCATGAAAAGATATTACATGTTAATATAAGAATATTTCCCTTCTACTTAAACCCCCAGATACACAAGTTGTTCCAGGTGGTACATTGCTAATAATCGAAGTTACAAGAATTTGAACTCTCTAGGGCTCTTGCTCTACAAGCCTCACATAACAAACAGCAACGCTAATAATAGTAATAATAATTAATTCAAAACCTATTACAATTTTTTGATGAATGATAGTAATATTCAGAGTTCATTAAATACAGCAGTTTCTGGTTTAAATATTTTAACAGTTATTCCGTGTTCTTCAAAATTTGACTTGAGAAATACTAAAAAATATTTGAGGTTTAAATATGTGTGTGTGAAAGAAACACATATATAGTATGTTCTTTAAAACATAAAATTCATAAAGCATGTGATGGCATTATGCAAATGCAAAGTAGTGATTACTGCTGTGCCTCCAGGCTCCAGGCAGGATTGCTGGGCTTATTGCACAGAACACCAAACAAAGAGGAAAAGAACTGGGCTTGTTCAGCCTGAAGAAGAGAATGCTGCGAGGGGACCTTAGAAATGCATACAAATATCTGAAGGGTGGGTGTCAGGAGGATGGGGCCAAGCTCTTTTCAGTGGTGCCCAGTGACAGGACAAGGGGCAATGGGCACAAACTGAGGCACAGGAAGTTCCGTCTGAACATTAGGAAGAACTTTTTCCCTCTGAGTGTGATGGAGCACTGGAACAGGCTGCCCAGGGAGGTTGTGGATTCTCCTTCTCTGGAGATATTCAAGACCTGCCTGGACAAGGTCCTGTGCAGCCTGCTGTAGGTGACCCTGCTTTGGCAGGAGTGTTGGACTAAATGATCCACAGAGGTCTCTTCCAACCCCTACCATTCTGTGATTCTGGTTCTGTGATATATAGACAAAACCTTCAGACAATTTCAACTGTCATTTGCTTGGATTAACTCTTATGCTGGAGGATTAACCTCTGAAGCTGTAAATAAGGCCTAATGAAGGCAAGCAAATGTTAGAAGAGTATTTTTGTCTTATTTTATAGGTGGGGGACTAGAACAATGGAAAGTGACCATCACATCCTCTGGACAGAGCAGGTAAATCCTGTGTCATGGCTTGAGGACTGAGTTTCTCCCTGCTGACCAGCCCGACCTGTGATTCATCCCAGATGTCAATGGGTTGGAATTGATGATCCTCATAGATGCCTTCCAACTCAGGATATTCTGATTCTATGTGCTCAGCAGATACTTGAACCACGTATCTGATAGGGAAACAGTACTAAAGTTGACGACTAACCTACCAAAGTGATCTGATGTTTTCCTCAATGTCGAGCAAAATAAATGTAGCAAACCCAGGAACTGATCTCCAATGTTTTTAGCCTCGGCGTGGTAACCATCAGACCATTTTTTTCCCTTTCTGAATTTTTTCTGCTGAATGGAAAAGTTCATAGTTATTTGTTCTTTGTTTTTCTGTGTCTCTACGAAATTGCACTGCTAAGTATTAGTCAAAGGCACCTATGCACTTGAAGTAGATATTCTTTTCAAAGTAAGGGCATATATTAGAAGGAAACATGGGGCAGCAGTGCCAGCACACCTTGAACAAAATAAGTGGTGCGAAGTAAGATGCTAAGCAACTTATTTGCCTGTTGCTGAGAGCAGCAAGGGAAAACCTGGAAACACCTATTAGTAAATGAACCACTTTGATAGCTTAGGGAAACAAATTAATTCAAAGATTAATATGCACTCTTTTTTTGGTATACCGGACATTGAAAGTGAATGTTATATGCAAATCCTATTTATTGAAGTCCTCAGAGCCCTTTCTAAATGGTATAATCAATGCCATTAGGTATCATGTTATCATTAATTCTGATGCTAAGCTCTTATACATCAGAGCGACATACTACTAAATTATTTTCTAGCTGAAATATATTTGTGCCTATGAACCTGTTGGATAATAACAAGACCTTTCTGGTTCTGCCATAGTTAATAAATTGAGATATTGATGTACAATTCATGGCAGAAAGATTGCACTGCTTAACTACATTCTTGTGGGGATGTAGATACAAAAGGATAAAAGTCCTATCTTAGTGTATCTATTTCCCCACAGGGAAGGAGACTGCACTGTTCTCCAGTGCATGCACATACACAGATGTACTAGAGCTGTGCTTACACTGAGGAAGGTAGTAGCATAAATATTTCAGAAGAAAATCACAGTCCTAACAGAAATAGTACTGGTACAACCACTGCACGTGTGCCAGACTCCACTGACTACAGCTTTTTCCTCATTCCCTTGATAATGACATTAATAATAGTGAAGGCCTTTGGAACTAATGTGACATACGGGTGTAATTCTGAAGGACAGCCACCTCACTGGCCGAAGATAATCTGCAACAAGGTGAACAGGGCAAACAGCTGCATTAACAGCAACACAAGTAAATGCCGTGGACAGAAATATTTATGTCTTCCCTGCTCTTGATTATAATGTCACTCAGACATGTACTAACTTGCAGTATCAATGTGCTGTTTCAAAGGTTATCAAAACTTCATCATGAATGTTTTAGTGTTCTGCTGGATCCATAATCTTTTTTAGAAGGCATATTTGTGAAGGCTTTGATGTTTTTAGTCATGCCCTATTTCTTGTTCTGTATTTCCAGATAAAAATTCTAGACTTTTATTCCACAATATTCCATCTTTTTGGACAGTACAAAGCAAGGTATTTCAGATCATACTGCAACCGTGAAACACCTACTGGTACAGACACTTTGCCTGCAATGTTTTCTGTTGTACTGTATTTGTCTGAGAAGTCACCTTTTTGAAATGTGATTTCTTACAGAATGAACATCTCTAGTGGGCTAGCAACTGAGTCCGCCATTTCCTAAACTGATTCTGTTAATGTAAAACAGTAAGTACAATGGTGATTCTGTTTTCCTCTCCAGCTGTTGAGAGTGTCTGTATCTCTGGAAATCACTATTCTGAGAACACTCGTTGAACAAAAAAGGACAGCAGATAGGCTGGTGGTGGCAATTGCATATCATCTTCTGTGATACAGTAGCCACAGACTGCACTTAGACTTATAGCAATGAAGACAGTACAAGCGGTCTAAGACTCGCTTTAGTTAGTTAATTCTGCTGTAGGTAAAATGCTCCACTGTGGTCAAAGAAGGCCCCATTGACACACACACCCCTGATGAGGGTGTTTGAGCTTGACAGGAGATCCAATGACTGTAACGTGTGTGTCTTCTGAAGGATCCTCTGATTTTATGCTGAGATGGGAAATGCCTCACTTATTCTGTTGCTCAACTCTTTCATATTTTGTCCCATGAGTTACATCCTCAGAGAGTAAATACCTGCAGAAATCTAATGTCTGATTCCCATTGTTGTTTGAATGATGGCTATTGGATGATACGGTTTAGAAATGCCATGGGAAGCTTCTAATTGTTCTGCATGACAATCAGAAATTTTCCCACGAGTTTCCTTTGTGGTGTGCTTTGCGAAGCAGTGTGCCAGAGGTTAACATTGGTTCAATGCTGTAATCGAGACTCATTCAAAATGAAGTAAAATGAATCCTTGTCCCTAGATTAAGGGAGAGAGGTGAAAACTTAAAATATTGAGCCAAACCCGAGTTCGGTGACAACAGTAGTGAAGTACCGTCTATAAACATTCGGTTTTTTTGGTGATTACAGAACAAGCCTAAGCAATGATTACATTAGCCACTTAGCTTTTTGGTAGATACCATTAACCAAGATGGAAATCCATGAAAAGCAATCTAAGAGTTTATAAGTACATCACTGGAATTTACATCACACCTTGAAAAAAAGACAAATACTTCAGAAGAAAATGAAAGGATGGTCTTTCACTATCTTCTTAATTTGATATTTCTGAAGTCATGGAGTTGTTCTCCTAATGATATACAACGAAAACATGCCAGGTTCCTGAAAAAAAAATCTGTTTCATACTTGCCATACCAGAACTAAAACTGAAAGCTGACTGAAAGTGAAAGCACATTGATATATACTAGGAAACACAGTAGTTCAGTTTTATCAAGGGAGGTCATAATTACTGCCTATAAGAAGAAGTGTAGACACATCCTAAAGGAGTTCTTCCCATCCTGGTGGTATTACCTACCTGCAAGGGCAGGATTAAGATTTAGAGAAATAATTCTGAGCCAAAACTGGGTAAGTGACCTTACTGGATGTTGACAGTTTTTTGAGTATCAGAGAATAAAGATGGGTAAGATGAGACAACATGAGCTTTGCCCAGTTGTAGCTCAGAGCAGCACACACATTGCAGCTGAAGAGGTGCAAAGCATCTTACCTGGCTTCACCTGAGAACAGAGACAACTCCACTTAGGTTTTTATTCTGCAGTGTATGTATCATATTGAAAGGCAGACTGGTGAGATTCATAAAGGAACATATTAAAGGAGAACTAAATTGAAAGGGAAAGTATTTGGGGGCTGGAGTTTAGAAATAGATTTCAGTGGAGTTGGGAGATACTGAAGATCTGGGGATGTGAGCATCAGCTAGTGGTGGCGGGAAGACAGCTAAAGTAATTGTTGATCCCCTTCCAGTGACAGCTG
>Ga0181612_147707_pt1 | contig 10894 bp, 4 predicted proteins | sample HoacroProtozoa21_FD_119630 | JGI IMG/M metagenome (GOLD analysis project Ga0181612, IMG submission 119630) | Hoatzin crop microbial communities from Cojedes, Venezuel. Combined Assembly of Gp0051906, Gp0051904, Gp0051908 | reverse complement strand
AGATCATTCATGTAGGTAGCTGCAGTCTGTTTCGGGTTAGATATAGCTTTTCTATACATATAAAAAGAAGCGAAGTTTTCTGTCCAACAGAAATCATTATATAATGTCGTAGATCTCGTTTGCTCAAAGAAATGACAAACATCATTTATGTAACCACAAAGTAAGGACTGAACCCAAACCAGAATGTTCTTGAAGGTGCTCAGATCTGAGGTTACAGTCTGTGTTCATCTCTGTACGTAAGTGCAGATAGGTGGAGTAGTGTTGGGGTCATTATTACCTCGTTTGTAGCTGCCGTGAAAAGTGCAACCAAGTGTTTAGATGTCTGCAATTTCCAGGCCACGCTTCTGTATTGGTTTCGGTGATATGGTATTGATTGACATAAAGCTGTCCATCTGGGTCCGTCAGTTGTGTTCAGAACGCACCCGTGCGGGGACAGACAGGGACAAAGCAATACTGGTATCTCCTTACTCCAGCAGCAGTTCACAAGCATAGTACTGAAAGCTGAAGAAAAAGCGGGGCATGGGAAATGAAGGTTACTGCATTTATCCTCCTTCTCTCTTCCTTCAGTAGCGGGATTAGAGCGGAAAGGATTCGTGGTCCAGTGGTCTCCCTGAAGGTTTTAGATCTGAGAGCTGGCCTGTAGCACCGGGTGCTACACGCTTGACTTAAATATTCCACTCTAAATAAGTGCGTCTGTAAAACAGTTCCGCAGTTTTCATGGAGAAGCAGTAACCTTTGCTTTCACAAAGACTTCAGTGTGACATGCGTCATAACATCATCCCCAGCAAAAGCTTAGGCACAGGAGACGTGTCTGTGTGCTTATCCATGTAAAGCTGTTCTCCCTCTCATTCTGCTAAACTGAAGAGATACTTTCCCTCCCGCCTGACAGTCATCTGCCAGCTCTCTGGCCCGTGACCGCTGCCCAACATCTGGGACTCGCTGCCTTTTCTTCTGCTGTCGCGTGGGTCGTTGGGAGCCGTGCAGGGAGTCCCAGACTTTCGAGTGTAAAACAGCTTCTGCAGGCACTCAAACACAGCTTACAGAACGGCACCGACGTCCTGCCCAGCTCGTGTTTGCTCTGTCGTGCGATGCCTTTTCAAAGGCTCTGGCTTCCCGGCGTGCTGGAAATAGGAGCCGTAATTTTGACAAAGTGCCGGTCAATGCCAGGGCTTGTGGCTTTTTCCTAATCCCATTGTGTTTTTAGTTTCTGTTCGCTGTTCTTAACAGTCCAGCGTGGAGCAGGTTGATCAGCTCGTCATCAGTAGACTCTGACCTGCTTTTAAAATGCTGTGAAATAAGATGCCATAAAAAATAGCTGCAAGGCAAGGTTTAAATTTCCTCTTAAACGTTCTGGAGTGGTTAGGGCAGGCTGAACTACATGAGCTGATAGTTAACCTTACATATAATTAACAAGTATACACACTGTTATCATTTTACTGTATTTTTACAGAAACCCATAAGAAGTAAAGATGAATCTCTTCTGTATTCATTCCAGTTAACTATAAAATTGCAGATGAGGTTTTTTTCTTATGTAGATGTTGAAACAGTGAAGTTGCTCATGAGAGTGACAAATGAGCAAGATTCATAATTCATCTAGACCACATATGTTTTAATATGCCTTCAAGTAATCAGTTTCTCAGAGCACTGAACAACTGAGCTGAAGAACCACAGTGCATCAAGATGCAGCCCCTGTTCTGACGAGAAACAACAGTGATAATGGCTTTGTTATCTAGGACATAAACACAGTGGTGTAACCATGATTAAAAAGCATTCTTTTTAATTAAAACCTAAACCAGTTTGTAGTGAGAAATATTACTAGGTTGTGATTTTAGGCTAGAAACAATACTAAGAGGACAATTATCCAAAAGAGCAAATGAACAACAACAACAGTCACTTTAGCAATAAGATGTTTACCTAGAACATGGTGACTTATTGATCTTGAAAGTAGTACTGCTTCGAATACTGTGATTTTCCAATTGGTAGGAATCAAAAGGGATTGCTGAGCTTCTTGTGGAAGGATTTTCTCAAGAACAGCTCTGAAGTTATTTTTGTAAATTCAGCGTGCACAAACACAAAACCCAAAGTGTCCCAGAAGATGCTGATTCTCCTAAAACCAGAGACACATTAGTACAGATGAGAGAACTGACTTTTCTTTTGAACCGCTGGGAATACCAGAGAGTAGAACTCAGTTCCTAATTTAGCATGGTGCCATCGACTTTTCAGCACATTTCAAGTACAAACTGATCTGACTTCTGTGCTCCCCATTTAGTAAAGCGAGGCAAAATGTGTATATGCTGGGTTACAGATCACTTCTCTCAGAAATTAATAGAGGAATTAGCACTATAGCATACAGTTTTACAATGTGAGGTGGTGTGACCAGAATTAAGCAGTTACAGCAAAGGAAGTTGGGTGTCTCTCTCCCTCTTCCCTCTTTTCTTTTATTTTTAAATTGCAGTCTCACTTGCATTTGAACAAGAAAAGTATTACTGAAAGCTGTGGGTCGTTATTTACTGCAGAGAAGTGAAAGCACAAGATGAATTTGCTAAAATGTTAACAGATTCCGATTAATTCTACTTCTTTCTTTTTTTTTTTCCCCCAGAGGGATTTGATAACAATACAGGAAAATCGTGGCAATATGCCTTTTCTTGTTTCAAAAAAAAATTTGAAAAGATGTTTTAGACGTAAGACAGAAAATCACTGCATAGGAGTTTGTTAGGAATATGAAATGAAGGTTGACATTGCTCACCATGCAATATTGTTAATAGATAGCTGAACTGGGGGGGGGAGAGAAGCGTAGTGAGACAGATTTTTATATCCAATGCATCTTTTTGTTGGCTTCTTTGAAAACCAGGGGTAAAATTGCTTTTTGTTACCGCCTCCCTTGGATCGTTATGAATTGATTCTTTATCATGAAGCCAATCCATATATATCTTCATTGTGTCCTGTGGAGGTCTGAACCTTTTTGGGTTCTTTTTCCAAAATAAGTCAGAAATATTGATTTAGAATGGAGAAAGCCTTCCATATTTACAGAACGGGTTATCAGAGTCAAGGTCGCTTTGTTGGTGGAGGCTGAGAGGGCGACGGTTGCTTGAGGGAAATACGAGGTGAGTGTTAGACTGTAGGAAGGGTTCAGCTCGCGTGAACAGGTCGGCGCTCATTGCTTCTGCGTTACTCCTCTGCGGAGATGGTTGCGGGCCAGAAGCCTAAGCAGTGTATACACTACGGTACTCTTGCGTACGTAGCTAGAAGGGCGAAGGGGAAAGGGAAGAATGTATGTCGATGCCCAAGTATTAGCTTGCAGTTGCAGCTTTCCTTAATTCAGATCCAGAGGGGCATGGGAAGGCTATCAGTTTTATGACTTTTTCATCGGAATCTTTTGTTATATATTCCATAACAATTTTGGTTGCTTATATGCTGAAGAAAAAAAATGAATCACAGATGATCAGTCCCCCCTTAATTTCGAACAGGAGTTCGTATCCTTTAGCAAAAGACTTAATTACGCAGGAGAGATCACTCAGATACCAAACTTTGTGGCTAAGCTGAAGCGTCTCCTGAAAATATTAGTATTTTCATGCCACATGACATTTTGCTAGAACAAAATGAAAGCAGTGCTTATTACAACCCAGTGATTTCTCCATCCCTTTTAAGCTTTCAATCTTCCGTACATGGAGAATTCAATAAGTAAAGTCCATCTTCTTTCACTAGTATTTGTATTTCTAGTTACCGTGAAATTCCTAAAATCATGGTTACCTACTTTAGAAGTGTTACTGCATGGGAATTTTTAAGTGTGAGATGCTTTGTAAGGGGAAATATTTGTTCAGCAGAACTGAAGTAATTTAACGTATTTGCCTTCCATTTAAATCTGTGTCTGTTTATTCAGCCTTTATAGTTACGGTTTCCCCTGCTGTACTTGGGATTTTTGCCAGCATTGCTGAGATAAAACACTGTATTTTTAAAAATCTCTAGCAAGGCGTATGTAATGTATCTGATTTCTTAAGATCGACGTTCCTATCGATATTAAATGGGAGCTTTCTTAAAAGTTATTTGCAGAATATGCCCCTGGATCTTAATTGTTTATTCTATTTGTTTTATTGCTGGAGATAAAGATGTTATAAAATGTGAGGAGGGATGTCATTCAGCTGTGAACAAAGGACAACGAAGCGAAAAGGAAGATTTCTATTCTTTTCAGCATCGCTTCTATTTTTTTTGTCCTGTGACTAAAAATTACAAGTTTATTAAAGATAATGTTTCACAGGGCTGCTGCTGCTGATCCCTTGCTTGAATTAGGTAAAGTCATTCCAGCTTAGGCAATCATTAAAATGAGTAAGTTGCTGCGTTCAGAGTGGGTATGCACGCGGGGAAATGCACTGAAACGCCTCCCTCCTTCAGTTTACTGGTTTGTCCCTCGAGGAGAAGGGCGATGTCATGAACCGGCGGGATAGTTGTCCCGCTGAGTGACACCCAGTTAAGGAGGATTTTTGCAAAAACTTCCTAAGCACTTAAGGAAGTTATTACAGTAAATTGGATTTGCACTAAGCCTGATTAAACATATTCCCGCATATGTATTTACGCTGAAACCTGAAGCCGTTCCAAAGCTCACTTGGCTGGATGAAGACCCGTGGAGACCTCATAAACTCGTGAGGGTCCAGGGACCGCCCGCGCACGTGGCGAGGTTGCGGGGCATGCTGTTGTCTGCTGGTCCTGGCAGACGGGGTGACGCGCCCTGGAAGTCCTCCCCACTTGAGATTTTCTTTTGACTGGTCTTTGTTTTTAATAATGTTAAGTCTGCTTTTCCCCATCTTTTTTGTTTGTTTTGGTTTTGTTTTTTTTTTTAACGGAAGCAAATATGATGGCAATACGTAGTGGTGTGCCTTTTCACGTGACATGAACCAATGACTAAAGTGGATTAATCCGATATATTGACCATACAATCATACTGCAGCCAAGGCGGAGTGATCTCTAGATTTCTTGGCTGCGTCTCCATTCTCGCTTAGATGTTGTGTTTCTCCTCCTGAGAGAGATGCTCCTAGCAAACAGTCCCATTAGAGCAAATAACTGTCCCAGCGTGGCTTAAAAATGCTGTCAAATGTAGATGCAAGGCAACCAGGTTAAAAGCCCGGTTGGTGCTGCTGATGGCTTTAGCAGAGAAAGGAAAAATAAATGCTAAATAAATGTCTGTAAGCAGAAAGACTGAAGTATTTGTTCCAGAGAATTAAGGTCACTTCTAGTGGGGCTAGTGGACGAGCAGAGCCATCAGTTGCCAGATAGTAAATATTTTTAATATAAATCAAGCAGAGCTTAAAGACCCTTTTATCTTTCAGATTTCTTCCAAGTGGAAGTGGCTTTCTTGGGGGTGAAATGGTGAAGATCTCCCTAGCAGATCAAAATCAGTTTCCCAGGTTTATTTAGTATTTAAATATCAAGGCAGCTGGCTATGTTTGAAGGATTATGAGAAAGAACAGAAAGAGAGCTGTCCTATGCTTTGTCTGTGCATGCAGGATTAGGAGAGTTTGTTTGTGAATACGACATTTTTATTCCCATAGCTTTTATGAGTTATTTGTGCAGTTGGTAGATAAAAAAATTGGAAAATTGCACGATATTCATGAGGCTTATGTATCCTGAAGGGGGATGCAAGATGGAAGCCCAGCACTTTAGAATTAAAGGCGTGTTTCTAAAATATATTTTATGTAGTGAAATATTCATCTTCTGTCCTACATCTGCCAAACAATTCTGCATGCACAAATACTCACATAACTCAGAATGCATTGTTTATGTATTTTAATTTGTTTTACGTATGTCGCCTGTGTGGCGGAATACTGCTCCTGTGTTGTGGACGTTATGTTATCCTTTACATTTGTACATAGTTAAACTCCATAAATTCTATCTGTAACAAACAAGTGGGATATATTTATGTTAATATTCAAATATCCATTATTTTTTGTCACTACTTAATCATATTTAACTGTCATGAAGATTTAGGATTCCTGCAAGCCAGAAGGAGTAGGAGAAGCCTTTAGTACATGTTATCAAGGCTTTTCTCCTTCCAAACTACCCCACCATACTTCTTTAAAAAAGTCCTTTTTTTCAGTTCAGCGCTTTCTTTTGATTTTCCTTTGGGACAGCTGAAATGTTTGGACTGTAGTCTGAAACCGTACAGTGTGCAGCCGTTTATTGGAATCCACATCATGAAAACTTTAAGAATATCAGCTGCAAAACAGAATACTTCTGTCTATATATAGCACTGTTCATCCTGAAGGCGTTCCAAAATTCTGTACCAAATTAAGGGATATTTGCCCATAGAGAGGACTAAGCTGTTACGCGGTAATGGACTGAAATGCATACTTATGTTAAGGCTCATATTTGTTCCTCTGATAGAGATAACCTGCACACTTAGGGAGAATCTCCATTTGCATATCTGAACGTTAATGGCGAAATTGTAAGTTGTATGCAGACATCAATATCTGATGAACAGTGAGTAATGATTTTGTAATAATGCCTGAAAAAATGGGGATTCCCTACCGTGAGAATTACGAATTTTACAGCTGTGAACCCGGAGGGTTGGTGGATAACCCGGGTTGGAAGGGATGTCAGGAGGAGGCCGTCTGGTCCAACCTCTTCCTCAGAGCAGGGTTAGTTCCGAGGTCAGACGTTGGGCTCGGGCCCGTCGTTTCCAAGGGAGACTTCCTACAGCCCTCTGCGGTAGGTTGTACGGGCCGTTACTCAGCACCCTAGCTAAGCAGCTCCTATGGCATGTTGAGTAAGTAGATAGTAGTAGATAGTCCTCACTACAGTGCCCTACTTGCGTATGCGTGTGCGTGCACACATCCCATTCCCTCACATCTCAGAATTCAAATAGGATTAGAAATACCAGTGTAAACCACCGTTAAGTAGTAGCGACATAAGGGAAGCAGTTCTGTTTGGTCGCTGTAAATGCTGGCTTAGCTTAGTAGAGCGTTTTGGTGGACTTAAACTCCTCTGCTTTGTAAAGCTATTTGTATATTAAAGGAGTTATGGTCAAAGAAATGCAATTTGTATTTGGAGCAAAAGTGGGTAATAGGTGATTTATGGTTTTTTAATATATATATAAGTTCTTATTTATAGAGTGAAGGATTTCATTCCACAGTCTTGAATTGGCTCCTTAAAATCTCCACCTCCTACACAGATAAGATTAGCCTTTGTCAGCTTAGCAGAGCTCTTGACCCCAGTTTCCATCCCTATACCTTAGGCACTCTCTGAAATATCCTGAGCCTACCAGATAAGAAGTAAGGCCTTGAACTTGATTTTGAATTTCTTTAGTAAGCCATTGGTGAGAGAATTGAAATAACATTTGACATACCTGTTCTTAAGAAGAAATGCTTCGATATTCACTTAGCTGGATTTGGCTTACACTCGTATATATTGGGCTGCTGAACAGACTGTGAGGGGGGTGTGAAATGGAGCCTGACCGTCCCCAGAAGTGGGCAGTAGCACAGCTCTCGTGTGCCCAATGCAGAGGATTTATAAAGCGAACAAAAGGATTCTGCAGTTAATGACGGAACTGAGAACTGTGTCTTTCCCGAAAATCCAAAATTCCGTTAGGTCTGCAGCGTTAGTTTGGTTTTAGTCGGACTTTATGCAAGTGTTTGGAGCTGGAAGATTAGAAGCTGGTGATGTCTGGCTGGCATGGATGCATCCAAGGGTTGCTCCTTTGTGGGATGGCCAGGCACATGCTGGTCTGATGAAAGGAGACCTCTGTTTCCAAGAGATACATTGCCTTTCAGACAGGAGAAGGTCTAGGACCCTGCCAGGAGGGAGGAAGGGCTGTAAAACCACCGGCAGCAGTTTATAATCCAAGGGTTTTCACCATGCTTGGTAGTCAGTTGAAACATAGAAACCCGAGAAAATCCGTGCTTTTCTGAAGAACAACCAATAGGTTGATTTTAACTAATACATGAAGGGCCGGGTACAGCAAACTGCCATGAGCCTTGAGGCTGTACAGTAGCTGATTGAAACCCATGAAATTCTGTTGAATTTGGCTGAGTTTTGCCAGTGTGGACCAGCTGGTGTCCTGGCCCTCAGCTGATACAGCCAAGAAGGATGAAGAGTCAGTCTGGTCGGTGAAGAAGAATGTGATGCCAAGAAGTCTCGCCACTTCAGATTTAGCATTTAGTTTTACATTACAGCATGTCAGTTTTTCTCAGACAGATAAACTGCTGTGTATTTGCAGTAGACCTTGCATTTGACAGGGCTAATGTCGAGGCCGTGTCTCTAGTGTCAGCTTTCGTGCTCGGTGCAGCATATGTGTTGGTGGTTGTGTTGTTCTCCCTGTCTGCGCGTTGCTTCTGCAGAGACCGGCATTTGAAAGCCGGCCTTCTGATCATTTTGTGTTAGGTCATTGCTGTTTGCAGAACACTGGAAACATTTTTATTGTTACCAAGTCTGATTTACTTCATAGAATCGTTAAGGTGGGAAAAGACCTCTTAGATCATCAAGTCCAACCGTCAACCCAACACCACCGTGCCTGCTAAACCATGTCCTGAAGATATTTAGAGACCTAGATTCAGATGTACATGTGTGAGCACAGCAGGGGACAATGTTTCACGCTGAATTACAAATATCCTGTTTGTAGGATAATTTTAGGTCTACGTAAGTCCTAAAGAATTGCTTTAATGTGGTTATATTTAATGTATCTATGCATTGAGCTTACCAGGAAATGTCTGATTTAACTTGGCCTGGTGTTTACCTTCTCTGCCTCTGCACTGGAACTTTGTCGCAGCAAATAATGTTGCTTAAAAATATTTTCTGAACAGCAAAGCTAGTGATCGTGATTTTCCCTTAAAATTTAAAGTAGAAGAAATGTTGCGTGGCGTTTGTGTCTTGAGAAAAGTTAGCCAGTGACGATGTGGCTAACTAGGCATAGAGCAGATGTACTTATCTGCCTCACTGGAGGGTTTTCAATCAGGTGGGAGATCTGGGAGTACTCGGTACTGCCAGCCCAAGCCTCGCCAGCACCAAACGATCCTGCCCTTTTCAAACCTGATCTTGTGCCTTTTATATCAGCAGGGTCTTAGATAGTAAATATTTGAAATTAGGACCTACCTTTGTGGCATCTTGATAAATACAGAGATTTGAGAAGTTCGTATGCGAGCAGGTGAATGATGGGACTTGCTTCTGGTTTCATCCAGGCTGCATTCAGTGTCCTGAAGTCGGGTTCAACTCTGAATGAGCACGGCACCATGCCATCTCCAGTGGCAGGCTTAGTCTGCCTGGGAGCACAGGACGGAGCAGCAGCATCCCTTGTTGTCTGGGCTCTGCATGAAAATTGAATGAAGGAACATGACACTAGAAAAACCTTTAAAACCACTTGACTTCATGCTTTCCTCCAAAGTCGGAATAGACAGGTAAATAAAAGAGAATAGAACAGGTACTTGTGCAGGTTGGGTATGATTCTGAGTTCATACATAATCTTAGTTGTTAACAATAGTAAAATTAGGGCTGTGTGTTGTTTTCTGTCTGAAACAAGGAAAAATTAGGTCATTTATGCTGAATTTGTGAAATTTCATTTAGCCAAATGAAACTGAGCTTTTGAAATCTACTGTCTGGGATTTGCCAGCTCGGTATCAAATATCCTTTTGCCAGATACAGATATCACTGAATATAAGAGTTACGTTGCATTTTTTCCTCTTTGTCTCTCCCTGTGGCACGAAGGGGGTAGAACAGGTAAGGACAGTGGAAACGTGACACAACTTTGTTCATCAAAGTGTGCGAGATTCTTGAAGATTTGTCATTAATAAGCATGTCTAAAAGTATACCAACACTTTACCAAAACATTTATTGAAAAGAAATTCAAATCCATATTTTTGAAAAGCTGTGGCTGCCACGTGTTTCAAATGCTAAAAAAGCAAGCTGCATCATGTGCCAGGGGGCTGAGTAGCAATTACTGCGTGAATCCTAATTTTTATGAACGAACGACTGAAACTCCCTGCCATAAAACTGTGATTAATGTTGGGGATTTTAGTTATTACATTTTAATTAGGTAATATATTCTTTTACATTTTAGGTCAATGTTTTGCTTGTTACTCTTCAACTGACTAAATTTACACATCCTGCCTGATAGGTCACTTTATCATTACACTGCCACTAAAATATTTAAATAGACGTTATTTTAGAGATAAACCCAACTTGAGAAGGCTTCTTTCTCAGAAACGATGTTACATATTACAAAGGATGATGCCAGTCCTCATATCCCATATCAGAAACATTAACACAATAAAAGATTATGGTTGTGGTACTGGTTTTATGAATGCAATTTCACCTGGAATTATATTCTAAATGGATTTTGTTACAGTAAGATTAATTTGAAAGAACCAGCTATCTTAAATATGAATTTTACTGCATCTTTTATGGATCTTTTTATTGGGTATATGAATATAAGTTGAATATGAGCCTTGTTTGAAAAGAATACACTGTGTAACTTGAATGTGCTGCTAGGGTCAAATTATAGCTCTTGCTCAGAATCTCAGCAAATAATCTGCTTAGCCTGTAGAGGAAACTGCGTGGCTGTGCTGTAGCTTTTGGGCTTCAGCAGTGTCTTTACTTACAGCCCTATGTCTTGTGTAACTCCTTTGCTTATGCTGGTGCACATCCCAAGCTGTCGTCACCTGATGGTCGATAAAGCCGCCATGCGCCGCGCTGGTTTGGTGCGGGATGTGATGTGTCTGCGCGTTCAGGTGAGCGACATCGGGGCGCGCAGACAGCAGCGGCCATCCCTTCCCCCTGCCTGCGGTCTGTGGGTGATGCCGGGGCACGTGACGGCTATCATGGACATCCCACGGTGCAGGACTAGGTCTGGCCTCCTGGCCACAGCAGAGCCCTTGGTCTCTTCTCAGTCTTATGACTAAACATCCCATCAATT
>Ga0181612_111634_pt1 | contig 10894 bp, 4 predicted proteins | sample HoacroProtozoa21_FD_119630 | JGI IMG/M metagenome (GOLD analysis project Ga0181612, IMG submission 119630) | Hoatzin crop microbial communities from Cojedes, Venezuel. Combined Assembly of Gp0051906, Gp0051904, Gp0051908 | reverse complement strand
CCGACTTTCTATAAAAAAGCACCCCCCCCCCCAACACAAAACCCCCCTTCTCCCCCCCCCCCCCCCCCCAGCCATTATCAGTTGTCTCAGCAGCGTTTATCTAACCTCTGTTTAGGATCAGAGATTTCCAATACATTGTAGCACACCAATAGAAGTAGATGCAAGACTGGGACCTTAGCCAGTGTAGAGTTCAAGGACTTCACGTTCATCCGTTGCTTTTATTGATACTTCCCATCAACTACACCAGTCAGAAGCAGAAACTTTAACCTTCCACTAAGAATGGAAAACCACCAACATGTCAATCCTTATGCTAGCGATCATCAGCTTTTGGGGTAAGAACACACCAAAAAGGTGCAAAACAACCTACCGCTTTTCTCTAATGCTTTCACTCTGCTCTCCAAACACTGTAAGAGCTTACAGGCTTGCTTGCCCTGTGCCTGGCTCCCTTTCAGCTGGGGAAGCACATGAATACAGCAGCTGGAGACATCAGAAGACTCTGAACAAAGAAAAGAGGTTAATTAGGGAATGTTTCAACTCCTTTTTTACAGCTTGAAGCAGTCCCTTGAGCCTTCAGGCAGGGCCTGAAACCAGGGACTGCAGAACTTCTAAGGGCTCCTTTTGTACAATTCCCAATCCAGAATATTTTTCCTCTGTCTTTGTCACAGAACACAGGAGGGAGAGGATTTTGCCACTAGAGTGACAAGGAACCTTACCACTCTGTTAATTTCCAAAGGTTCTGCTGTCATTGTGACAAATTCTTCCTTTAGGCCACCCCAGGGCAGTGCTATTCTCCATCCACAGCATCTGCAGATAGCACACAAAGCTGCCTCCCTGCCGGCTGCTTTACTTTGCTGCTCCCTATGCCAGTTCCCGCAGCTGCAAGGGGAGCTGTGCCGTGCTGCCAGCCTGTGGAAAACGTGTCTCTCTTCTCAGCGTCTCGCCGAGGGGTTTCTTTGAAAATCATAGGCACAGTCAATATTTGGTGGTTTAGAAAAGGTACAACAAATGTTTCCTTGAAAAGTCAGGAAGTTCCTTATTACTCTCCGTCAAGTCCCTGTCATCCACTAACAACAGTGTTTTGCAATAACCCAGGGCAAGGAAGTAGCACTCCCCTGTCCTTCAGGGCTCAGAAATACAGACATGCCCAACCCAATGCAACACTAAGCAAATGCCGAGTATCTTGCCCTTGTTGGAGGGTCTAATGATATGTGCATTTCTGATGGGACTTCCCAGGGCTCTCCACAAGCTAGTGGCTGTTACAGATGGGGCTAACGCAGGACAATGCTGCTACTGCAGCACGATGTGGCTTTGAGGTGTTTATTAAGCCCTCTCCCTGGTCCCACTCAGAAGAGTGCCTTGAAAACCTAGAGGCAAGCTACTTGAGGCCAGCGTTTGGTGTAACACCCAAAGATACGCCTGGGAGCTCAGCCCGCTATATTTCTCTGTCATTTTGCAAAGAAAATGGGATCCCTGTGTTTTTTCAAGCCTCACCCCTCCTACAGCCCAGTTCCCCATTGTGTCTGTTCACCCAGGAGAGCAGCAGGGCAGGGTTCAGCTGATCCCCCCCGGGCTGCTAGGACACGGAGCAATGCAGGGTTTTAGAGCTATGTCAGAGATTTTGACCACAAAAGTCCTCCAAACACCGGGCCAAAACATAAACAGCTAATAACAATAACAAAAAAAAAAAACCCCTGAGCACATTAAAGCAAGTTAAAAAGCATAATATTTAAGCTAGTGTCAAGCTGCCATGAAATCAGAAGTGGAGAACAGTGGCTCACCGTGAGCAAAGCAAATGAATTGGCTCTTTGGGGTCTGTCCCATGTGCAGAGTCAGAAGAACTGATTTCCTTTTCTACGCTGTTATGAACATGTTGGAATCTATAAAAAGAACTACTTTACATGTAATCAGAAATATCTTCCCTTCGTCTCCCTGTGTAAGGGCTGATAAGAAGCACTGTGTGTGAAATTTGCTATGGGTGCTTTTGCACAAGTCATTTAGCAAGGACAATGACAGCAGGAGTAAGTCAAAATCCAGTCCACTTCGCTTAGATTCAGAAATGCCAACAGGAAGATTGCCTTTGCAATTTGAGATTGCTCCTGTTAGATGTACAGGCATGTACACACATCAGTATGAGACTGCTTGTAACTCAAGTCCTCGGAGGTGCGGGATATCTGGTGTGTTGCCTCTACCCTTCAACACACAAGGCCAGCAGTGGGAACCGCACTTTGCTCTCTGCTGGGAAAGGGATGGAGTAAGTCCTAGCCAAGATAAAGCTTACAGGTAGAAGAAATATTTTTCATTAGCCCAATTAGCATAGCTATAAAAAAATTCCAGACAGACAAGTCCTTTTATGACTCAGAAACAGCAAATTCCCAAATAAAGTTGTGGGTATTTGCTCTGCAAAAAAACAAACAAATCCCCCCCACTCCCCCACCCCAACACTAGAATCTGAGCTCCATGGAGGCAACAACTTCTCCTCAGCAGCTGATGAAATCTTTGTAGATGGTTGCTCACCTGCAGCAGGGCAGACCCTGCTTTCCCCCTCCGTCTCTCGGAGAGGCCCTTGCTCCGTGGCAATCGCCGGCTGTGGCTGCAGAAGTATCGGGAGAGAAAAACCAGGCTCCCCAGCTGCTCTGAGTGGGAGATAGCTTGTGGCACGAGCTGCAGGAGGATGCGGGCAGCTCAAGGCAGGCAATAATCTTTCTGCCCCAATGACAATTCAGGGCAGCTCCACAGCCCAGCCCCACAAGGCAGGTTATACCCACCCGGGGCTGGGTCCCCAGCTCCCTGCGCAGCTCAGCCACCCACAGCCAGCCTGAGGCATCGCTGGGCTCCAGCTGCCCATCAGCATTTTGGCACTTGCTCTCGCAGATCTGTCTTCCGAGAAAAGTTGTTTTTCTTTGTGTGTTTCCTCATGACGATGGCCAAAAGGGCTAAAGATTGCCAGTGCTGCATTAAGGGGAAAAAAAAAAATCAGATCAGTGGAATGGATAAATGAAGCATCATCAAAGTGGCAGGCCAGGTGCACCAGATCACGAGCTGGGTCTGTTAGCAGTTTGGGCTGCCTCTCTCACTTAGGAAAGGCAGCACCAAGAGCTTCAGATCGCAGGTGAAATATCAGGGATTTACTGGGGGACAAGTGGGGCCAGTGGCTGGCCTGTCTGCCTCACTGATTTTTTCACTGAAGTTGCAGTATCTAAACAGTAGCTCTTTCCACCGTATCTCTTCCTCTAAACTTCTTATACATATGCATGCTTGCAAGTCACCTCAGGTTAGCTTTGTCAGAATAACAACGCATCATTCCACATACCAAGGTTTTGGCTTTTCCGAATTCCCCTGAATGTTGAAAGCTATTAAGTTAACATGTTTTCCTCCATGTGATTCTCTTGGTATGGCTTTGTGGTGGCCTGATGTCATACCTAACCACAAAAGATCATGATCTAATATACCATAACTGTTAAAAAATATAGTGTCCGACACATTGGTTTCCTAACCTCACAGGGAAAATATGTATGCTATAGAACTTCTTACCTTTAAAAAAAGAAGGGCCCTGAAAGATGGTATTTAAAATACCATATGGTATGTACGGGGAGGAGGGATATTAAATGGGTGAGTTTGCTGCTTTTTTTTTCTTATTTTGAGAAAACAGAAGTACTTTGGTAGTTGTGTAGAATATGGAAAATGTTCTAGAGACATGAGAGGATGTCTTTTTAATGTCCAGGTCTCTTCTACACCATGCTGGCAGTTCAGCAGTGTGGTGCTGTTGGAGCAGTCTCTGGGTGAGAACTGGGTTCAGGCAGCATGGAATCACAGTTTTAAAAGTCAGTCTTCTGCAGGATTGAACTGAAGAAAAGAATTTTAAGAAAGGACACACAAAAAAGCAATTCATCTGCTGCGAAATGCTGTTGTTGAGGGTAAGGTGGCAGAAGGCATTTTCAGGACATTGTGTATGGACAGGAGACTGTGAAGGGACAAAAGTATAAAAAAAGATAAACCCTTCGAGACACAGACTTCAGCATCACTGTTAATTGCCGTTTTGTTTTCAGCAACTGAGATTCTGTGCCATTTTACGACATGCCATTTGTGTTTAGAGCTAAACGGATTCATCTTGAAATGCAGCCCTTTTCCTGAGGGCTTGTGGCCTGTAAAGCTTTCCACCTTTATTATTATTATTATTACTATTATTATTATTATTTTCCTTTTGCCTGGCAAAGGCTGCATTCCCCCATATAACTCAGGGAGAAGCTGGCAGCCCCCCAGAGGCAGGCGAAGTGCTGGAATTTCCCAGGTCACGCTCAGGAATCCAGCCTTCTGCGAGGCATGGGACACTACCTCCGAGCACGAAAGATGCTTACAGCTGCTTTCTGTTCTCCGAGACAAGTTTAATAACGTCACTTTCTAAATTAATTCTTTCTCTGCAGACCAAGAAATGCGGTCACTGCTGCCACTGGTGATCTTGAATGCATGTATTTCCATTTCCCCCTCCTCGCAATGAGGTAAGGAAGGGGTGCTGCTCAGTTCTTTCCTCACCGGCATCTCACAGGCTTCACCAGAGCGATGGTCCTGCAGCTGGCTGTGGCATCTCAATGATCCTAAACCCCAAGGTGAAGGCAAGGGGGCACCAGAGGGGTTTCTGGTTGCAGCCCAGTCTTGGCCAAAGCTTCATGGGGCACAGACATTCCAGGCTGTTCCTCACCCCGGTCCGACCCCTCGCTGCACATCTGGGCTGATGTAAACGCAGATTTGGACCTGAGCCGTCTGCTTCAGGCCAGCTCCAGCTGCTGCGCTCTCGGTGGGCACTGGGCTCTGCCTCAGACCTCTGCAAATGCTGGGAAATCAGTCTAAAAATAGATGTTTCAGTACAAGTTTTTTTTTCAGCTCTGTTTTGCTGCCTTACAGTGCATCACACTAGAAATGTGGGCAAGTGGGTTTTGGTACCAAGAGCTGCTTTTTCATTTTAAAAGAATGTCCCCATCAACCACATCCCCATGTAAGGAAAAAGCAGCAACTTACTGGTAAAGCTTTTAAGTGGGAACGCAGAATTACACTCTCTGTTAAACCTTATTGTCATTTAAGTGAGGCTCCGATGGTTTCAGCAGCTCCTTAACCAGAGTGACGTGCGCACGGAGGTCAGCACACACCCCAGCCGCCCATCTCTGCTAAAAAGCAGAAGCCTTGCAAGGCTGCCAGAGTCTCTTCACTCCCTGCTGCGTTGTGGTTGTTTAGGTCTGTCTGTTTACCTAAATCAGAGAAAGCATGGGATGAAACACTTCTTCATTACGGCATGACGTGCTGCAGCTGGGGTCTTACCTTCCACTTTATTGGATAATCTGGCATAACTAATGTCTTACATTTGTTATTTTTTGGCTGAAGGAGAAATGTCCCTGTGACAAACTGGAATGCATAGAGAGAATTAAGGAAAAGGTGAAAAGAAAAGTTTCTCTTGCCTCATACACAGCGTGCCACATGCAGCTGATATGTCAGCCAAGGGAGGAGATACACTTGTGAGCTGTTATCAAAACATAAAGGTTCAGGAGCATAAGGCAGTCACTGCTCTGTATTTGGCTGAATAAAATATTGATCATTAGTCACATGTGACCTTGCAGATAAGAAAATGGCAGAATAGTTTCTATTCTGATTTTGCAGACAAATTCTCTTTTTATAGTGGAACAATCTCAAATTCCAGAAGCTGGGCAAACAAAAAATAAAAGGAAAATTTTGGGAGATACAAAATCTGAACACAGGATGGCATTTTGGAACACAGATTCCCCTACTGTTAAAAACAAAACCAAATGCTGAACTCTTTAACCCAACCACAGTATCCTGCTGATTCAAGAAGCCCCTCTGTTCAAAGAATGTAAACTCTGCTATGACAAGAGCCGAGAGCTCTCTTTTATGGAGAGCAGGAAACTTTTCAAAAGGGCCAGTTTACGACCTGGCTGGAGAGCTGGAAATAATTAAGTGTTCTTGTCAAAGGTCAAAGTCATAGGGTTAAATTCCTAGGAACTCAAAACAAGCCTCGGTGACTGCGCCAAGACTGATCGTTTGGCCCCTTTCTGCCTGCAGCGGGAAGGCAGTGAGCAGCATGGGACAGGAATGAGCCATGCCTCAGTTATCTGCCCTTTCCAGTTCCAAGTCTGACATTTTGAGGCTCATCACACACTCGTGGTCTAAAAAAGTGTAGCTGAGGTTAAAAAAAATAAATAAATCTGGAAATAAGAATTGCAGCCAAATGACCTATTTATAGCAACACCAAATATGAACTAAACACTAAATGACAACCTTGAGATCCTGATTCATATTCTACTTCTGATGTAACCCTGCTGAATTCATCAGGGCTTTAGGCTCTGCAGCAAGAATCTGTCTCCAGATGAAAACAGCAGCATGGTCCAGCCCTTGGAGAGCTGTCATGCTCTGCCATAGACACGAAAGCTGCAAAACAGTCCACATCTGTAGGGATCTTGGTGCTTAAATTTGACGCCATGCCTGGTGTCATTACTGCGCAGTGCTCAAAAACGTAATGAGGCGGAAGGGGGAATTCACCCACTGGGTGCTTTTTTACCAAATGACGACGCTGGCCTCTCAGACAAGCAATGGTCTGTCTCCCTTTGTGAAACTTAGCTTAAACATGATGCAATAACGAGCAGCTTGAGTTTACCAACATCCCGAATACAAGCTACAAGCACGTCCTGGTGAGAGGTATGGAGCGCGGCTCCATTCGACGCCCTGAAAGCAGAAAGGCAAGCGGGGGGTAGGGATAGAGAGGACCAATACCTCCTCCACACGCTGTCTGCTGGGGGGAGACCTGCGCTGCCTTACTGCCCTGAGAGTTGCTTTCCCCATTGCCTTTCATTCAGAGTCTTTTGCCCTGGCACCTCCAAAAAATATTTCACTCTTGCTAATATACTTTTGGGGGAAATGAGTGTCTTTATAAGGCAAAGAATCCCCCCAAAACCTTTGGACAGTGTTTCTCAGCTCAGATTTCCTCTGTTACAGGCCAAGCAGATTTTCCTGCTACACTAGGAGAGCAGACTTGTAGCTTTACCCCAGTATTTTAAGATCAAAACCATCTTTATTCATTCTTATGTGAGGAGTCAGGCAATTCTCTGTCCAAGTCCCTTGCTTGATTCAAAGCAAACTACTTGGTATCAAACTTCTCCATAAAACAAAGTAAAAAGTCTCAGGTTGGATCTGAAATCAACACTTAGTGGACATTTTGCTTCACAGGGGGATGAATTGAGGCCAAATTACAACTACTGATCAGATTTTTGGATAGTCCAGGTCCTGGCACAGCGGGATGGGTCAATCTCTACTGCGGACGGCCCTTCTGCCCATGCCTCCTCTCAAGCTCTTGTCTGCCAGTCCACAAGCACTCCTGCTCCATCAGTTCAACTTTGTTCATCCCCCTTCTTCCTCCCCATTCAAATTTCGAAACCCGAAGAGCAACTGAGACCATGCAGTGACCTTCTGCACTGACTGCTCTGTCTTTTGTGAATCTAAATTGATTTTCCTTGCATGGGAACATCCAGAATCTACCCTTTGACCTTCAGCCTGAGGTTGTGTATTAGGAGTAAGAAAGAATGTGAAAGCAGCATTTGACTGTCAGCATTGGCCAGAAATATGAGCCACCCTCTACTAGAAAACAGTCTGTTTCTGTCCAGTGCCTGGAAATATGGGAATTGCCAGATTTGCTTAGAGAAAAGGGTCAATATCCTGTCTCTGATGCTAGCCAGTACCAGATGCTTCACAGAAAGGTCTGAGAAGCCTGCAGCTGGCAGATAGAGGATAATCCCACTCTTATCTCCCTGCTTCAGAGAACAGTATAGCCAGCACGCACACAAACACAGGCACATACGTGCACACTGGAAACCGCCTGCTTCGGAGAGCTCTCTTCCTGGAAATATCGTGGTATTCTGTGTCATGTCAAGTATTGTCAAATACCCATTGCGATAGCACGCACCTGACCCCAAGGACTCGGCTCTGTTAAGGAAAGAAATGAATAACACAAGCAATACTGAGGGTTCAGCAGCTGTATTTAGCACTCGGGTTCCTATAATCAGCATACAGCTAAGAATTCAACTGAAAACGACCAACAAAAACAACCCTGTTCACCAGCTCAGAGCCAGCACTCCAGACAGGAGCTAAAATATCATCATTTTGACGAAAGAAGAAGGTTGTTGGAAGAAACTGCCAACCCTTCACCTGTATTCCTATAATGTGGGCATATTCTTGATCATGATTTCGTGTCCCTTTTCCATGCCTCCAAAGCCAACTGTTTGGCTTCCTGACGACTTCAGATAAGTAGTCGATGATCTTGAAGTCTCTAACATGCGCTCAGCTTGCACTAATGCTCCTCCCAGCGCCCACCTACTGGAATGAAGACAAAGTAGTACCAGGCTGAGCTTGGATATGTTTCTGTGCTGCCCTGAAAAGATTGCCCGTCCTACCTGTGATTTAATAACTGTTTTTCCACAGGGAAAAATGGGCTTTCTTTATGTAAAGCTGCAGCTGGGAATTTGACATGAGGTTCGTCAGGGATTCTGGAAAGCTACTGGAATGGCCACTGCGGATTTCCTGGCCCAGTTTCTTTCTGTGTTTTGAGTTTTTCTGCTGTTACGTAAATCAGATGATTATGGAAACATTACACTGTTCAGTACCCGCAGCTCAGATGAGAGGGGGAGGAGGAAGTTTGTGTTGACCTGTTAGAGAATTTTGTTATTGATACAGTTCAGAAAAACAGAGATCTCAGCACACTTTTGTTTAATCAGTGTCTGTTTCTAAGCCTCAGATGTCCCATAGAACTCTTTCTGTAAAAGTAATCAAAATGCATAAAAATGTAGAGAGCTATAAAATGATAATCCACATTATCTGATAGCTCTCCAAACAAAGTACAAAGCAACCTTGATCTTCCTAATGCTCTTTACTCAGAAAGAGGCCCAGCAAAAAGGGACTTATAAGTCTGCTTTCTAAAATCAGTGGGCATAAAAAATAGGATTGCAGTTTCCTGGCAAAAAGAAAAGCGTTTCCTTGGTATTAATGGAGTAAGCTATTTTTAGTTTTGTTCTGAAGGCTTTGTGAGGGGCCTCTCTGAAACAGTTCAAAACACAGAAAGTCCTCTTCCCTAATCTGGAGAATATAGTACTCTCTCTCTCTTGAAACGTACGTTACTGAACAGTGAAAGAACAATCTCACAGGCAGTTTTTTCTGGAAATGATCCTTAAATAAAAGCTCCCCCTGCCCGCCCCTATCCTTCACAGACACTCTTCCACCCAGGGGTTCCTAGCCCCTCTGCAAGCAAAGGACAGCCCTGTAGGGAGAGAGATCTGAGCTCCAGGGTTAACTCTCTTCCAGGACCACTGCGTGCGAGTCCTCAGTCCCCAGCAGGCAAACCTGTCCTCTCGCCCTCTCCCTCCTCCTCCCCATCCTTTCTGCAAGTGCAGGTGATCAGCAGAGCTGCTTTTTTTCAGACAGGGCATAGTTTAGGAGAAAAAGTGCGTTCAGATACTGCTAGTCCCTCATGTGAAATTGCTAAACCACGTGATGCAGAAGTTGATCTGATATAAACTCATTCTGCTGGCTCAAGTTGGTTAAAAAGTGTTGATGGTTACCCATGCTTTGGCAAGATTTATGCTGGAGCAGACCTTGCCATCAGTACAAAGCCACCATAAGAGCATGAAACCAGGACAAACCCTGTATTGCAGGTTCTGGCTGACTTAGCAGGACCCGGCCCGCCCATCACCTCCAAATGTCACTGTGTGTCCCTCCCCGGTGGGGATCAAGTCCATACTGATGTGTGGCCACTCCAGAAAGTCTTGCAACAGCAAACCATGACGTGAAGTGGTCCTGAGGAGGTTTAGCAGTGCTATCTATCACTGCACGCTGCACCTCTGTGCAGTGATTACAGGAGGGCAAAGCATGGTGCCCGCTCATCAGATGCTTGCTGGCCCACCGAGCAGAACACCCTTCCTCACACCAATCTGTGGCTTGTTCTTTCAGGCAACCGCCCCCCATCAGGTGGAGACCCCTCTACATGGGATGCTGAGGACACCCAGCACTTGAAGGTTTAACTCCTGACTGCCTCCAGGTTGTACGAGAGCCTGATGTGTATTGCCCTGCAATACCAGTGCTCGACATAAACCTCGGCTTGCAACCAAGAAACCTCTCCTTATGTCTTGGTCCATTGTGTCTTCCCAGGAGGCATGGTCCAGCGCTGGTCCCTCACTGCTTCTCTGCTAGCAAAGCCAAGCCTCTACGGTTCAGGGAGTGTTTCCTGAGCTGCCCCATAACTGATCCCACTGAGCTCGGTGTGGCAGGCTGGGGCTATCCAGAGATAACAACCTCAGGACGTAACAGGAGGAATTCGGGGACCTCACAGGCTCGGAGCCAGCGTGGTTCCAGCTCCGACGATGCTGTGCCATGTGGTCGATCCCTGTAGCCATTAAGGAATAAATTGCTGTATAAAGCTGTGCTGCAGCTAAGCAGAGCCTCAGGAACATGATGGTCACCAGAGAGCTGTTTGAGTCCTGGTAGCTACTTGCTTGCAGTTAGAAACACTGCAGAGGTTATAAAAGCTTACAAGGAAAACATCTCCCCCCATCAGCCCTGCTGCTGGGACTGACGCTGCATTAGGTACCTGGCCCTCCTGCTGCGCAGCCCATCGCCTGCTCTTTGAGCTGGAACAAAACCTTTTTTCCACTGCAAACGGTTTCCTATGGAAAAATCAGGGGTTTGGTTAAATGAAATTACACATCATGTACATCTAATAGAGAGTAAAATGTTACCGTTTGGGCAAACCCCCCCCCCCCCCCCTCATCTCGATGCCAAATTAATGCAAATCAAACTGCGCATTCTACTTAAGTGCACACTACATACATACATAGCAACCAGAATCTAT
>Ga0181612_148775_pt1 | contig 10895 bp, 6 predicted proteins | sample HoacroProtozoa21_FD_119630 | JGI IMG/M metagenome (GOLD analysis project Ga0181612, IMG submission 119630) | Hoatzin crop microbial communities from Cojedes, Venezuel. Combined Assembly of Gp0051906, Gp0051904, Gp0051908 | reverse complement strand
GTGGTGGAGTCCCCATCACTGGAGGCGTTTAAGAAATGTGTAGATATGGCAGTCTGGGATATGGTCTAGTAGGCATGGTGTTGTTGGGCAGATGGTTGGACCTGATGATCTTAGAGGTCTTTTCCAACCTATGATTCTGTGCTGACGAGAGAAGTTAAAAGGCAAACGATTTCAGTTTCTGTAGTGGTGATGAGATTAGAAGTTACAGTGCCAATTGCAGGCTCTTCGTTGGCAGAACCCACCTGCTGTGTCTCATATTAATGTCTGTTCTCTTTCATTACAGCGTTACACACCTTTCCTTTGAATGCTGCTCTCTTTGAATCATTCATTGTTGCATCTGCTGCAAGGCAAAGCAATATTCCTAACATAATCCTTATTCCATGAAACGGTAGAAAAGTACTTAAAAAAACCATGAGTAAGGGCCAGTCCTTCTGTTTCCTAGCAGACGTGTTGAAACAGAGCGGAAAAGAGCCTCTAAAACTGTGGTTCCTCAACCATTTCTGTAGTCTACTTCATGATGTAGCTGCAGAGATGCTTGTTATTGCTGTAGAAGGGAGGAGGTGTTGTGAGACTGGGACTCTCAAAGGTATGAAAAAGGGTGGGCATTCTCCTTCCCTCCACAGTGACCACAAAGAAGCTTGAAGTGGTGCATCAATAATTAAAATTGGTGCATTAGACCATGCTTATAATCTCTAATCTAGAAAACTGGGAAGAAAACCTAATCTCTTAGCCCCCAGGCACTTAAATTTTGTTTTTAAAAAAAAAAAAAGAAAGAAACAACCAGCAAATCTACCTTTCCTCTTCCCTTCAACTGTAATTCTCTAATTTTAAATTGCCCTGTCAGTCCTGGCTAATAATAATCCTAAAAAAATTACTCAGCTAGATCACCGCTAATTACCATGTTTCTGTGCTCTCTATTGTGGGGCCTGGCAGTAGGAAGTATTTTTATGGTCTCGGCCCTGCCTTTTAGTGTGCCGCCTGCTCTGCTGCCAGTCTCTTCCACCTGGCTGCCTGAGCTCGAACAGGTCACAGACGCCCTCGTGGTACTGCCCTAAATGGGATCGCTTCATCAGACAGCAGCATGTAAAATAAAAAAACCAATGGAAGTGGTCACGTACTGAAGGGTCAGTTGTATCTCTGTCCTCCTAAAAATGGTCGTATTGGTTTAATGATCAGTAGTTATAAAATTGGAGCATTTCCCTATCATGACAAATATGTATATATGTGTACATATTCTCTGTGTGTGTGTATATATATATACACACATACACGGATTCTGTCCCTCTCCTGGCCTGTGGTGCGTGGTTCTGCTGTTCCAGTCTCCTTGCTCTATCTGCCCAGCTGGCACTTAAGAAAATCCAGGCATCACAAGACTTGCATTAAGATGCCAATTTCAGTTTTGCCAGTTCTCTTGGACGTAATTGAATAAATCTTCCCCTCCCTGAAAAGCTTCTAGATTTCTACCTACAGTACTGACTGAAATATTAGCAATAAGGCTGTATGTACTCAGTTACAAGCAAGGCTGTACTTTTCGAGCACCAAGCGTCTGGTTTCCTTCCTGAGTTAGTCTTCTAGAACTGACATGCTTGATATGCTTTTTTTTCTTTTCCATCATTCTCACTGCCTGGTCAAATTGCATGCTAAGTGAGATATTTTACAGAAATCTACTCTATTATTACTGCCTTTAAGCTACCTTCATTAGCCACACCACAGAGAAACAAAATTGACCTTACCACAAGCCCACAGTGATTTGCATTAATTATATTACTTTCCATAATGATTTATTAATTGGATTCTATATTAAACATTCCATTAACTTTCTCTAGATCCACATCACACTCACAAGCTTGTAATTACCTGAATTGTCTCATTTACTTCTAAAAATGTCCTTAGGTTTCTTTGAGTCCTCTGAAAGCTGCCGTAGCTTCCCAACAAACTGAAAAAGGGATGTGTATGTCCCCCAGCCAGCACTGCGGAAAGAACGGGACACAAATTACACAGAATTGCAAATATCGAATTATCAACCTTGGTATCAGCTCATTAATGTCATCCTAAATTATTCTTGATATGGAAATATTTAATAGTCTCAGCTATACCAACATCTGTCTCTTCCCAGATACACAACAGAAGTGCTTATTGATCTCTTTTTAATTAACTGTTGCTGAAGCCAAGGTTTCCCGCTAGTAATGAATCACGATCAGAATTCCTGCAGCTTTGGTTTACTTGGGGAAAAAAATCTTACTCCTGTTTATTCCAAACAGTATTGGCAATAGCTTGTTCTTTGTATCTGTTTTTCTTGATTAAACTCCTACATTCTTAACCTCTGGCTTATATTCAGTACTCTTCTTTTTTATGCCATTCTAACTTTAAGCCAGCTTGGTGTTTTAATTAATATGATATTCCTTCCGAAAAAAGGTGGCGGCTTTTTCAAACAGGATTGATGCTTAGAGAAATATTATTAATTAGCATTCATAGGTTTCTGTGCTGTTCATTTTTTTTCCTTGTGGTGTTATAGTTTCTACCTGTTTTCCCCTTGGAAGAACTGGCTAATTTTAAAGCTACAAATACAGTGGTTTGGATGTTAATCATGCTTGCAGGTAACAGTATAACCTATCATGAATTCTTGTACAAAAGTTACATTGATTTTTGTACATACATACATTTTAAATCTGTTGGTTTTCATACACTAAGATGGTTTCTTAGAGAATCTGTGCCAGACAGAGCATTTTTTTGTTAGTGAGAGAAATTTTGTCTCTAAACACTTTGTAGATAGCACAGTGTCTCCCCTCCTGTGCCTTCCCTCATATGTAACTCAGAATTTCCTTATTCATAATACTGATTTTCACCCCCTCCCCTTTTGGTACACGCAGGTGCAATTGTCTTGGGATTTTAATTGGATTCAGGAGATTGCAGTAGACACCTATTAGTAAACCACCTACTATTTATATGAGACAGCAGTGGCTTTCATAAGCATTTGGCATCATGTTGCTCTTGAGCTGTCAGGATCAAACTGTAATTTTTTTACAGAAATTGCCATTTTCCTTTATTTTTTCCAAGTTGCTCCTAGAACAATTTTTTTAACCACCCAAGAATTAGACTCTCCCTACCAGCTTTCAGTAGCACCACTAGGCTTTCTGGTTTGCAGCCCAAGCTCCCAGAGTTGTTGTACAAACCAATAAATTACCTCTTTGTTATTCTCCAGTATCAACGTGAGTTCAGGATGCTGAAGGCTGTGTACGTCCGGCATTGATCTGCATTAGCAGTGACAGGAGGAGAGGGTACCAGACGTTCCTGCTGATGTTGATCACAACGCTTGCAGTGGCACAGAGCCTCTGCTAGAGCTGTAGAATGTGCAGCTGGTGGCACTGAATCAATGTGCATGGATAGAAGACGCTTTTGGACTCACGCAGTTGAGGAGTTGTTCTGCAAAAAAACTAGTATAGCCTTTTTATGATGAGTGCCAGCCAAGCTGCATCACATCTCACCCTCATTTCTAGGAAAACGAGAAATAATAATCCGGTGAAATGCTCTGATTCTAATGAAAAGACTTTTTTGAAACGTTTCCAACCATCTCAGTTGCTCAACCCACTTTCTGAACGACTGCACCCTCTAATGGGGCAAAACAGATTGACTTTCAGAGCAGCCGGTTTATTTTTATATTGTTTATGTCCTTCTAGTCCTTATAGGCATAATAGAACAGCCCATCCTTGTGACAGTAAAACAAGCACAGTTTTGCTGAGCGTAGATTACAGGGGAGGTGTGAATATCCGGTGAAGACTTTGTATGATTCATCTCTACTCTGCGTTAATGAAAAGTATGTAAATGGCTGTATACATTCATGAAATGAGAAAGAAATTTTAACAAAATCATAGAAAGGAGAATTTATTTCACTTCTAAGTTCAGAAAAAAGTGTGTGGGTGTTTTCTTTTGGTTTTTTTCCCCTCATTGTGTGAAGCCATCTCATTTTACCAGAGCTTTGCTGGGAAGCCGAAGCTTGAACAACAAGAGAGAGATGAAACAGACACCTAACCGTAATGTTGCATCTTGTCAAACAGGTAATTCTCTAATGGACCAATGAAAGCCAACGATGACAAGGTGTGGTCGGCAGTCCTTGAATGTGCTGATGGTTCTGCTTTCATTACTCTTGTCAGCAGGTAACTCTTATATGTTGAATTTATCTTTCACTGATGGGCCATTGGGAGAAATTAGTTGAAGTATAATACTGGGTTCTTAAAAAACAAACAAGATCAAATGGATTGTTCCTTGAGTAATATTTAAATAAATCAAGTCTCCTTCTATTTAAGAACCGGAAGCTGGAATCTGAAATGCAATTGAAAATTCAGTTTAAGAAGGAGAAGGTAGTGGGACACTGACATGGTAAAGCAGGCTGAAACTGTAAAAGAAACAAAGCTACGGTTTTGATATGCTAGTTTCTCAGCTCACCTAAAAGAAAAAAGCGAGCTCTACTCCACCGTACAATCCCAGCCATTTTGGTAAATAACCATCTATTGGAAGCAGAGCAAGTCAGGTTCCGGACGTGTTTTTTTATGTGTGCACACAGGAGTGTGTGAGCATGAGAAGGATTGAACTTGTCAGCTTCAGCTGTTCTTGAGATGAACACGTTAGATAAAGTGCAACTTGTCTTACCTATGTTTAAAAGAAAAATGCATGATATCATGGTACGCAAATATTGTGTTATTTTTCTGAATCTAAAGAATTGACTGGACCAAGGAGTGGTTCCAGGGATTTTTCTCCTAATGCTTGGTGCATCTGCCCTAGATGTTTGCTACTAGCACACAGAAAGGACTTGTGCAGAAATCTGTCAGTTGTTAGACTGAGAATTAGTCGAATGCTATGATTATTAGTTGCATTTGTTCTTCAGGAGTTATTTATGACATTAAGGCTTTCTGTAAATATAAATGAATATTTTAAAAAATTAATTTAAAAGGTTCTTAGCCCAAATAGATTTGATCCTGCGAGTTTTTAACTCTCAGTACAACCTTTTATCCTCCATTCTTGAAGCACTTTTAATCCAAAAAGACTTTTTTTTCCATTAGTGCTTCTGATTCCCTTGTACTACATCACATCCCTAACCACCATAATTAAAACTTTACCAGGTATTGCATCTTAAAGTATCCTTATGCTCCAGTAAGAGCTATTACTACTCTGCTTATGTAATGTTAATAATATTCAGTGATAGATCCTCATCAATTAGTCAAAGTGTGTGTTTTGTTGCCCACAGTCTCATTGCTTGTTTGCAAGTGTTCAAGCTGGTTCTTGCTGATGACAGTTCATTATTTAGCTGTAACTGACACAGTCCTTTTGCTAACAATGTTATAATATTATCAAGGGGACTACTCCTCTGCCTAATCTTGAAACACTGTTTTATTTTAGAGACCTTCCACTGGTATCCCTATGTATGGCGCTGCATCCCTAGTTATGCAGCTGCCCTCCTCCCATGCACTAGAATCAGGCACATGGGTTGTAGCAGCTTCTTTGTTATTTGCCAGGTTAAAGTCATTTCAGAAAGCCATTTCCCTGGTGCATGAATGAAGCCAATTATTCAGGAAGACCAATGGCTGTATCCCAGTGATCAAACATCACAAAACTTTTCCAGCTGCTCCAGTCCATTTTGTTAATTTTTGTTAAGTTTTCATACTTGTACCACTCTTTATAGGGACTTCTACTAGAGACCTCCTGACATCCCACTTCCCTGACCACTTTCCTCAAGGTGATATGAACACCTGTGTTCCAGTTGAATGGGACCCTGTGATTACAGCGTGTGTGCAAATAGAAGTAGTCAGCCACTGGTATACAGACACACTTAATCCCTCCAGCCCAGACATAAAGCCAATGCTCTGGTATTTTTTCTCTTGGAAGAAAAGTACTGCCTCTGAAATACAATGTTTTTATCTGAAGCTAATTACTAATATAGCTTTTACTTCTTACATACTTCTTACATAATTTATCTCTTAACATCACAAACTACAGTCCTTGTAAATGTGTACCTTATCTTCTTGTTGCTCCTTGGCTATTAGTATTTTATTATCTGACATCCATTATTAGCATGCAGAGTACAGGCTTAATTTGAAATCATCACAAGCCCTTCATGCCAGCCTGACTGTGCTCCTTGGGGAATTTTACTACTGACATCTGTAGGAGTGGGTTTAGGTCATTGCTAACTCACAGACGTTTTACAGGATGGAATTCATCATTTATTATTTTGCAGCGAGCATAAATGTAATTTTTTTTGTCCAAGACAGGTCAGCTTCCATAAAGGAAAACTACTGGCTTTATGCAGTGAGAATGACAGGGTTAAAAAAGGATGCTGCTCTCACTGGAATGACAGGATCATTTTTCAACTTAGCTGAAATGAAAATCTAATGGCAAGACTCCTTTTGAGTTCCCTAGACTTACAGACTTCTGTCTGTAAGATCATGCTTTACTTCCAAGTCTTTGATGTACTAAGATTCACCATCTTAGCACTAAATTTCTAAAATCCGTATGCGTGGTTGAGAACTGCACTTAACAATTGGAAGCAGAACTCTCACTGGCTCCACGGGCAGAATGCGGGTAAGGGCATTAGGGACAGAAGTTCCCAGAGCAGCTGGTCTCAGAGCCCGGTCTTCGTTGTGTCAGAAAAGGAGAGAAGCAGTGGGGCAGAGGTGTGGTCAGATACCAAGGTCATGTCTCAGAGTAAGGGTGAAATTTGGCAGCTTTACATGTGTGGTTGGGAAGAAGATGCAGTTGCCTAACGTGGGCAAAATGCTCTCAGGGCAGGGACAAGTAGTGCTGAAAAGAAAGGCTTCAGTTCCGAGTAGGTAGGCTATGGCTCCAATTTAAAAAAAAAAGGGTGGAACTGGATTGAGAATACTGAGACTTCATACTGATTTTATTTCAGTGCTAGCAAGATCAGTGGCATGAAATTGTAGGATTTGTGAGCGTTTACTAGTTGTACTAGAAATTTAAGGGATGCATACTAAAGGGGGGAGCAGCATGCTGTCACGCCAGAAGAGCACCCTTTCTGACCACTAGCTCTTAGATTTGCTTTGCACTAATGTTGATGCGTATATTTATTTGATGGATTGAAATGCATCTATAAAATCAGGGATGACGGCAAGGCTTTTATTAACAAGCAACAATTGACAGATTATTTGCACATTACAGTATTTTTTCTTTGAAGTAGGACATGAGCCTCCATATAGCAAATTTATCAGAGAATCTCAAATGATTGGCATTGTGCCAAGTAAAATGCATGCACATGAATATTTCTCTGGATCCATATGGAAAGCTTATAAAGACCAGCCATTCTGAAAGCCTTGGGGCTTCAAAAATTTAGTAGCTAAACAAAAAATTTAATCAGCATTACACAGGTCTGACTGTGAACAGATAGGGAATTAAGTTTGATGCACACTGGCTATTTACTTTTTAAGGTAGAGAAGATAAATCTCAAGATGAGCTTAAACCAGTCATCTGAAGCATGGCAGACTATTCTCCTCTTGAAATTAGTAGGAACAGAGGTAGGAGCACCTATATCTCTTACCTGTTCAAGAATACTTTTCAAAAATAGTGTGAGAATTTGCACATGCACCTCCACTTTAGAAACAGCTGCCATCTTTTCAGTAGGCAACTGAAGAGCCTTTCAGGTACAATACTTTTATCTCGAGTATTTCTGTGTGAATAAGCCTTTTTAATCCTCAGGATTTAAGCAAAGGTATTTTCAGGAAAAACACTTAGGAAAAAAAAAATTGCACTTTGTTTATTGGCTCTGTGATTCTCAGCGAAGCAAAGACAGCAAGTAAAATTACACCGATGACAACGAATTGGTAAAGTTTTTTCACTGTGTACTAGGTCTGACTGGGATGGGGTTAATTTTCTGCACAGTAGCCTGTATGGTGCTGTCTTTTAGACTGGTGACCAAAACAGCATTGTTAAGACACCAGTACCTTAGCTGCTGCTGAGCAGGCCGTACAGAGGGTCAAGGCTGCTTCTGTTTCTCGTTGTGCACCCCAGCGAGGAGGCCGGGGTGGGCAAGAGCCTGGCAGGGGCCGCAGCTGGCACAGCTGACCCGAACTGGGCAAAGTGGTGTTCCGTAGCGTGTAACGGCATGTTCAGGAATGAAACTGGGGTGGGAGCTTATCCAAAAACTGCTTGGGGACTGGCTGGGCATCAGTCCACTAGTAGTGAGTGATTGCTTTAGCATCACTTGTTTTCTTGTTGTTGTTGTTTGGCTTCCTTTTCTTATTCATTTATTAAAAAGCCTTTATCTCAACCCACAGATTTTCATGCTTTGCCCCTCTGATTCTCTCGCCCATCCCACTGGGAGGGGGAGTGAGCAAGCAGCTGTGTGGTGCTGAGCTGCCTACCAGTGTTAACTCACCACACACTGACTACCAAATTAAGACTGTAATTCAGTCATCCTGTTATGCTCTTATTTGTGCATTTATTTTAATCACTGACATGCATTTTACTATTTAAGGATTTGCTTAGGACTACATCTTATTACAGACATCACTCCTCCTCTGGCCTGGTGTCATCTTCATTCTCCCTTCATTCTGTAGTCATCCTTCCTGCAGTTTTCATCCCCAAAGAAGTTTGGGGGTTGTTTTTCTTTTAAAATCGGCAGAGGACCCATCTGGGGATCAGGGGACACTTTCACACGTGCTGTTAAGTAAAGCGCTTTGCACTTGAGCCGGCTAAACTTCTTAGGGTCCCAGAGCCCTCCAGTGCATTCTCACAATGCAGTGGCCCTCTGAGCACTGAGAAGTGAGTATGGAAGTATTCAATTGCTTATGAAACATAAAGAACTAGTTTTAATTCTTGTAACATGCACTGGATGTAGATACAAGTCAGGTATAACCTGGCAGGGCTGCTGTTCACTGGTGGTAGCTTAACACAGGTGTAATTCACCTAAGCTAAGTTGTGGTAATAAGATACAAAAAATGACATTTTTGCTATCCTGTTATTTGCAAAGCTAGTTCTAGCAATAAATATGTTCCATTAAAATGTTCCAAACTTGAAACCACTGTCGGTACTGGAGGCTTCGAAGATTACTAATAGTAATAATGTACCTTTTAAAAGGAAAAATGAGTTAATAGATCTTTAGCCATAAAGGCATTTTACCTGCATTTTGACAAAAATGACGATTATGTTCATAATGCCTGATAAACAAAATTGGTGTTGCACTCTCAGGCTTTGCAGGTGTCAAAGAACAAAACTGTTTTCTTGGAGCAGCTGACATAATCAAAGTGCAAATACTCCAACTAAGAAGGAATAAGTCAAGATGGCTAAGAAGTGAGAACTGTCAAGCTGATCAGTTCAGATCAGTTATATTTTCTCTGTGCATACATTAAGCTGTCTAATTCCGATAAGAAATCGGTAGGTTCAGTGAAAGTTATCGTTCAGCTGGATAGGGAGAATGCCGGACAAGGTGGGGAGAAAAAACCCAATCACAAATGTTTGGGACATAAGCAGCCCCTGAAGGAGAGGAATAGGAAGACGTTTTTCTTACTGGAGAGTTCATTGCACAGCTTTTTCGATACAGCACATCTGTATCTTCCTTTGAAGCATCTGAAGCTGGCCATTTATCAGAGAAGGATTAGATGGATGATTTTGTGCTGGATACTTGTAAATAAAAACACCGTGGATAAACGTCATTACTGAAAGTGCAGTGCTGCGCTAGGAAGGCTGCCCCTTCACTTGCATTTGTGAGGTCCAGTAATAAGACTTGCTTTCTGCTTGTTGACATCAGACATGGGCTCACCTTTTGTCCTAGTAATGATAACTGGTGGAACTGTATGCATTGTGATGCATGTTATGCACCCTTGCAAGCTGATATCAAACAATTACAAAACACTCAGGGACCTTTATAGGTGCCTAACCACGTGCATCTAACGCCATTTGACTTGCCCCAGATCATCCATGTGTGCAGCACACCTACAAGAGACCTGCATCTCCTCCGCTGAAAGCTGGAGACCAGACAGAACAGCCTAGGCAGATCTTACCTGGCACTGGAGACCTGTATTTAAGTAACTGCATCAAACTCTTGTTCTTGTTAGAAATCAAATCCTGAGTTCAAAGTTCTGTTTCGTTTGTGAATTCCTCCCATGCCACATGTCTCTTCCATTATTTTCTAGATTTAACTTTTCCAAAAACAAACGATGTGTCATTAAAACTAAAACAATGATGGGGCAGAGTGCAACCTCAGCAAGTTTCCTGTTGATGCAGAAGTGGGAGGAGTGGCTGATACGCCACAGGGTTGTGCTGCTATCCAGAGAGTGCTGGACAGGCTGGAGAAATGGGCTGACAGGAACATCGTGAAGTTCAACAAAGGGAGGTGCTGAGACCTGCACCCTCCTGGCGGGGGACATACTCAGGCACCAGTATATGCTGGGGGCCAGCTGACTGGAAAGCTCTCTGCCTTTGTGGCTCCAGTAGTAGGAGCAGCAGGTCAGGGGCGGTGATCCTTCCCCTCTTGCTCAGCACTGGTGAGGCCACACCTGGAGTGCTGTGTCCACTTCGGCGCTTCCCAGTACAAGAGAGAGATGGAGCTACTGGAGAGAGTTCAGCAAAGGGCCCCTGAATGATGAATGTGACTGGAGCATCTCTCGTGCAAGGAAAGGCTGAGAGAGCTTAGACTACTCCATGTAAGGAAGAGAAGGCTCAGAGGGATCTTGTCAATGCATATGAATACCTGAATGGAGGATGCAAAGAGGACTGAGCCAGGCTCTGTTGGGTGGTGCCCAGTGGCAGGACCAGAGGCAACGGGCACACGCTGAAACAGAGAAGGTTCCCTCTGAACATCAAGAAACACTTTTTTTACTGAGGGTGACTGAGCAGTGCCAGAGGTTGCCTGGGGAGGCTGTAAATTCTCCATCCTTGGAGATACTAAAAAG
>Ga0181612_107677_pt1 | contig 10895 bp, 2 predicted proteins | sample HoacroProtozoa21_FD_119630 | JGI IMG/M metagenome (GOLD analysis project Ga0181612, IMG submission 119630) | Hoatzin crop microbial communities from Cojedes, Venezuel. Combined Assembly of Gp0051906, Gp0051904, Gp0051908 | reverse complement strand
CTGTTTTTATTTTATATGCTGTTCCTCCCTTCCCTCTCTTTTCATTTTAAGGTTTAATCCTCTCCTTAAATTCTTCCCAGGTCATGGATTATTATTTTCATAGCCAGTTCAGCCATTCTGTTATGAATGCTTCTGCTTTTATGCTGAGCGTCACTGGAAAGGATGTATCTCTGACCCACCTCCACTGCTCACTAAGTCAACTGCCTTTGAAGTACGTGTAATAAACTTTCTGTGATGGTAAAAAGAAAAGCCTCATTAGTTCCAGCCCATATTTGGGAGGCGCCTCTAATCCACACTCGTTCTGCTTCTTCCTTTTAAATGTTTAATTATTGATACACCTTACCTGACTCATGCAGTCTTACAGTGGTGAGATTTTTCCTGCATTTTCCCAACCTCCCTTAACATTTTCACTTCCTCACTCAAAGCCTGGCTCTCATTCACATGAGGGTCTGTGAAATGTCTGGCAAAAGGCCATAACAAAGAAACCTATGCGCAGTAGGTTGTGATGGCTGAACAGGGCAAGAATTTCTCCTCCCTCCAACAGAGCCTGTAGAAAGTGAAGAGTGACGTAGCTCCGAAGATGGGCAACCGCTAGCAGGGAGATGTTCCATCTGTGCAACCATGGCAGGTGTCCTGAAGAGGCCATACTGCAGCGAAACCCAAATAAAACCACAGTGTCCGTGAGAGGGTAGCTCCGATGCTCACCTGTTTTTCCTTTGAGTACTCTCCCATCTAAAGTTATAGCGTGACTTGGACCCCTTTGTATGCCTGTCTTGTTTCATCTGATCTGCATATGCAGGTATTTCACCTTGCTCACACTGGGAAGTTACTTAAAGCCTGGTCATCAATACTTGATGTTAACTGTCTATAGACTAAATAAGGTGAACTGCAACCTGCATTTGCCTGAAACCAAAGAGTTGTTTCACACGATGCCAGTCCAGCTTTGCCTATTGCAGTGCTTTGCATTGGTACAGTGACACCAGTGGCTGGAATTTGGGCAAGTTTTAATGGGGGAAATAAAAATGGTATTTACAGGCAATTATCTTACCCTCTTGTAGCATTTGATATTTTCCCTCTTCTTAGACAGGAGGTAAGAGGAATTGGTTAAGTTTCCCAATTAACAGAAGCAGCATTCTAGTAGCAAGTAGGATAGTCACTCCTTTTGTTTTGTTCACGTTAGTTGAGTGGTCTTTCTTTTTGTATGTGTTTGTGTTTTTTTTTAACGTGTCATGTTGTACTGGGCCTGCCTAGAATAGAGTAAATTTTCTCCATAGCAGCTCATATGGTGCTGTGCTTTAGGTTTTTGACCAAAACAGTACTGATAGCACACTAATGTTCTAGCTTTTGCTGAACAGTGTCTGCGCACCATCAAGGCCTTCTGTTTCTCACCCTCCCCACCCAGTGAATAGACTGCAGGCTGCACAGCGGGCTGGGAGGAGACATGACCAGGCAGATGTCCTGAACTATCCAAAGAGATATTCCATACCACATAACATCAGGCTCAGCAATAAAAGGGAAAAGAAAGGCTTTTAGGGGATTAGCCATCTTTTACTCAGGAACTGGCTGGGCATCAGTCCACCCACAGGACGTGGTGAGTGATTGCCTTTACATCACTTGTTTTGTCTTCTTCCTTTCCCTCTTCTTCCCCTTATCCTTCACTTATTGAACAATTATTTGTTTGTTTGTTTTATCTTGACCCCCAAGTTTTCTTGCTTTTATTTTTCCTTTTCTCTTCCCCCATCCCACTGAGGGAGACAAGGAGTGAATGAATGACTGTGTGGTGCTGGAGTGCCCACCAGGGTTAACACACATCACAAGTATAAAAAGCTCTGCCAGCTAGCTATCAGGGTGGGACCGGTATCTCTTTATCTCTGTTATATCCTGGCTGGCTGCATGAGCGTTTGATGGGTACCAAGGAAGTATCACTTCTGTTGCAAAACCCTGGCATCAGACAAGGTATATATAGCTGTGCCAGAGAAAGTAAAGGCATCATCATAGCCTTCTCCCCACAGGAGAAGAAATTCCATGTGAGAAGGAACATATGGACCTGAAATACTGACCTTTAGAGGTTAGTTCCCGAGACCTGCCTTAATGGGCATAGCCTACCATGGTAAAACGCTCAAAGATCAGGAAACTTCCTTAAAAATCATGACGTTAAGAAAAAGGAAAGTATACAGTTTCTGTTTGTTGTCTGGCTCATTAATGCTGTACTTCCTTGCTGTTTATAGCAGTCTTAACAGCAAAAAAAGCTTGCTCTTTTAAAAAAGCAGAAGAAAAGCAAGTTTCTCCCATTATTAGATACTTCTAGAATACACGGTACTAATAAAGACTCGCAAGGTGTGGTGGGGCTCCTGCTGCCTAGCCCCACAGAAGAAGGAAGATATTGGACTGTAGGAACATAGTTAATTTACAGGAATTTCATCTTCCAAATTATTAGGGGTGTTTTCTGCCATAAAGCACAATGTGTTCAAGAAATTTCACAGTAGGGTCAAAGTTCTTTGGCAGATACGGCAGGGATGTTTTGATCCTCTGAGCCCAACTCCATTTAGCAGGGCACAAGTAAGTGCAGTAGGTACTGCAGATCTTAAAATATCTAAGCGGCAGCATTAAACATTAAACAACAAAAGCAATAGTATGGTTCTAATACCACTCTTTCCCCAGCAAATAACAGGAATCAAGGGATTATTAAAATAGGAAATTATTTTTTGCCTTTTAATTGGTAGTGCTCCAGAATCCTACCCAGGACACACCTCATTGGAATAGAAGCTATGTGATTGTCGTATATGGGAACTATGTGATAACATGAAATACACACCGCTGTGAACAGAATCAGCTCAATAATAAGAGGAGCTGATATCGGGGATAATCATGCCTCTGCTACTGTGTTTTTGAAAACTCTTGTTCCCTATTCAACACTTCTTTCCCTTTTTTTGACATTGTATAGTAAACTCCATCCAGTGATACCAGCAACTGATCTCTTTACTCATTTGGAAGAGTCTTTTATAAGTCTATACTTGGGAGTTTAGGATGACCGCAATGAGGTGAAGCTAAGGTAAGAAACTTTGCCTCCTCGCAAGAAGTTTGTTGGTTCAAATCCTCCACTAGGATTAAAGCCGTACCCTGTGCTGATAGGTCCCTTTGGTTGAGGCATGTTCGCTCTCTCAATTGATTATTAAAGTAGGGTCCTTTATTGATAGTGTCTTCTAGCTTTGCTGTTCAAGGAAACAACTTATCTCAGTTGAAACCACCTTCCCCAACCTGCTCTTCAAGAAAAAAGAAAAAATATGTCCGCTCTTTAAGCCAGCATGCAGAGGCACGTGGCATCAGGCGGGCTTAAACAGCCAGAGGTGCTTGGCAGGTAACTCTTCTTAACCTGCCAGCTGCCTAGCGGGACATGAGTAACCTGCTGACTTTCCCTGTAAGGGGCTCGGGAAGCTACTGAGGAAAGCCAGAGATGTAACAAGAAGAAGTGGTGTATAGGGGGCATCACTTGTTCACAATGTTTCCTTCAGCTTTTACCTGCTATACTTTTGTACTGGTAAATTAAGCACTGGGTCTGGGCCCCTAGGAAGAAAAGTCCTTTTTCTGATATCCTGTCAAATCCCTAAATAAAGACCCCTTGCCAGGGAGAGGGACCCAGTGTGGCCAGTTTTTCAGAAGTGCTCTTGTTAAAATCAGTGTGAGTCGCGTGTGTAACTGGCTCGTTTGAGAATCCAGGCTCTCTGAACAGCATTCACACTCTTTCTTCTTGGCAGGTCTCTTATTTTTATTCTTTATCCTCTACTCACTCTCTTTCCCCAGCAATGTAACCCTCATAGGCCACGTGCACCTGAGGAAGAGGAGGAAGGGCAGAAGGTTTATGGTGGACAGCTCAGGAACCCTTCTCCCTTTCCCAGTCACTAGAAATGGGTAGCAACAAGCCTTCCATTACCAGCCTGACAAAGCTGTAGCTCCTGGTTCAAGACTAGATTGTGATATGATTAATGAAATGTGTTTAGCAGTCTCATTTGAGCTTTTAATGGTCTGTTATCCACATTATGGCTTTAGCGTACACTTCAGAGTGATTGATAGCCTGTTTGGGAGTAGGAAGCAGGGTAGAGGGCTGCTTTGAGGTGTACACGCTGAACAGAGAGAGAAGTCGAAATAGCTTGATAGCTTCTGGAAGTGCTGTGTTAATCCTCTAGGATATGCCTCTGTGGGGGCCAACACATGCACGTGTACCCGAGCAAGTTAACTGCACTAATGAAGTACTGAGTTGGGCTGATTAGTCCGACCGAGAAGTGGCAAAATGCTGCATTAACACAGTTCTATGGCTTCTGCTACTCAGACAAACTGAGATGTCTCTGCAAGACGCTGCCATATGCCAGGTTCGTACACCTTTGCTTTTCTGTGTATCTCATCCTTTTCTGAGACCCGTAACATGCTACTGTTCTTCCCTACCTCAGCAGTAAGGTAAACACAGCTCCCTCCTGAATCATTCAGTTCCCATATCTTAAGTTTAGTGGGAGGATTGCTGACATGCAGATTGGGGTATTTTTTTGTTACTTGTTTTGCCAGCCATGAGCCTGAAGGGAATATGTTGCAGGTGAGAGAACAACCTTCAGGAATACCTAGCCAGCATCTACAATTTAAATGTAATGACCTTATTTAATGAAGTACTTAATCATAGGCTGAAGTGTAAAAGCTCATGAGTAGTCTCATTGACTTCAGCAAGACTGAAATGATGGCGAACTGAGATACACCATTGAGTTAGGGCTGATAACGTCTGGGCCTGTCCTGGATAAAAGATTCAGGGCCAAGTGGTGCTCTGCACCAGCATCCTCTTTTATCCCCCTCATTGAAATGTCTGCCAAACATGGTCATCCCTAATGCAGAGGAGATGATGTGATGTACTAACTTCCTTTTAGACCTTTGATGCTGAAACCTAAGCTGAAATTTAAGATCATTGAGTTTAGCATTGGGAAAAAGATGGAGCAGTCAGCAAAATGTCACAGGTGACCATGACAAACTACTGCTCCCCACTGGCATGTGCTGTGGCAGATGATGCATGCCTGAGGCTACAGAGCTCAGTGATGCCTGGAGAAAAATGCTCTTGCCCACAACTCATAAATTCTTAACACTAAAACAATTCTGTAACTAAACTTCAGCAGTTTAAAACGGTTTGTAGCAAGAGAGTGAAGCTAACTGGAAACCTCCAGCTTCTGTAGAAAGTGAGTTTTAATCCAGCCTCTTTTGCCCAGTTTCTGTGCTCTCACGTGTCATAAACTGTTAGTATAATTGATCAATGTTTTGTTAATGTTAGGAATATGTCACCTCTGTGTCCATCTGAACATGTACCTATCAATTTGCTTGTCACCTGTCTACCTATTTGTGTCTTTTAAAAGATGTGAGCTTTGTCATCCATTTATTTATCTTCCTGAGAATGTTCATGAATTATTCTGGTCACTTAATGCATCCTAGCTCTGCATTTTCTGGGTATCTGTTCTTGGTAGCAATAAATCTGTCAGTTTAATTGCTTTCTCTTTAGCCTCAAACTTTTTCTCATTAAGTCGATGAGTAATCATCTTGTATTATTAAGGGTACTAGCGCAGAAAAGTTGTTAGTGGTTCTCTTTGAGTTCTGTTATTTAATAAAATGAACCATCTAAATAATAATCCCTCCCCACTGTTTGCTAAGTGGTATTACTTCCTGTTAGGCACATAGGAGCTTTGGCCTGTTTGCTTTTTAATTGAAAGTAAGTTTTCAGCTACCTCTTTCATCATCAGATTTTTCTGTCACCTTGAAATGAAGGCTCTGGCATTGTCTTTTAAATTATTGAGCGCTGGCCGACTGGGGGAGTTCGGTTTAGACTATACATTAATCTTCTTAACTACTCTCATCAAACCGACTGTCCAGCCTGCTATGGTTTCAGTACTTCTGTTTGCTGTTCCTCCTTTGTATGTCTACCCACCTATACGTGTAAAACATGAATATAATCTTTCTGCATGCTTGCTAATTATGAATTATATATTCTTTGTCTCCTGACATGTTACAAAACGTTTCCCAAGGTTATGTCTGACATTAATAAGTTGGTGTAGAGAGCTTTTCCTTTGCCACTTGGTTAGTAGAACTCGGAGTTGAAAGCGGCATTGCTCGGGAGTTGCTTCAGACCCTCCGGGAAAACACTATATATCTGTCTTTTTTTTTTCTTTCAAATTCTCTGATTTGCAAAAGATCTAAAAAATTAATCCTTTAAGCAGAGCTGAACTAATTTGCAATCTTAACAACAATTTAGACTCCTCTTTTCAAACAAGAAAAAAGGTTAGCAATTTATGCATGTTAATGTTGTCAGTGTACTGGCAAACTTTGTTGCTTGTGAAATAAGTTGTTAAAAATCCATAGCGGGGTTGAGAATGAGAGGACCAGTTCCACTGGGTAGAACAGCAGGGACCTGGGCTCTGCTTCCCGGCTCTGTTGCAGACGTACGCGGGCATCTCACTGCCTCTGTGGTCCTGGGTCCTGTTCGTGGTTTGCTTTCTCCTTCGCATTGTTTGTCTTGCCTAGTCATGGCAAGCTGTGTATTTGTACAGCACCTAGCACTGCAGAGCACTGGGTAAGCTACCCCTGTATAAATAAATTGTCCATAGCAATTAAATATTTTCCACACTGAGCCCTTTTTACACTGGGAATTCACAGTTCCCTCTGATTTATCTCACGTTTAGTCTCAGTGGAATAATTGTGCAAGATTTACTGTGAATATGCGAAGTTATAGCTGTCTGGTTTCATTGTGGTTGCTCAGGTGCTATTATGTGCGCTGCTGAATGATAGCTGTCAGACACTTGGGAGGGCAACTACCGTCTGCTGTGAATTTAAACAGTTAGTGCCACCCATGATTCTGGTACTTTCTTCTCGCAGAATTTCTTCCCCTGAAAACATCAAATTAGATGTACTCTCACAGTGATCAAGCAGCAATTTACACATCCTGCTGTGCCATCCTGGTATCATCTCAAAAATAGTGGTTGGATCCCTTTACGTTTGGAGAAGTTGTTTAGTTTTAATTTAGCTTGCTGTTGTAAGGAGCTAAACTTGGTCTGCTATGGATTAGAATTCATGAAGCCCCATTTCCCAAATGGCAAAGCCTCTCCTACACAGCCGCATGCTCTGTGGAGCGTGCCTTGGCCAGAGGATGGCTTGCCAGCAATCCTGTTCTTGGTCTGACAGCTTTCCTCACCAACTTGCCCAGAATGGGAAAGTGGGAGGTTGTTAATCAGCAGCAAAGCCAACAGCCGGTGTTTTTATGAGAAAATATATGAAAAAATGCTTCAATCTTCTGTAGTATAATTTTAGCAAGCCAAATTCTGACCTGCTACAAGTTGGAATGGCTCCATTTGATAGAAAAGGAGTCGTACGTGCTTACTGTATCTCTGTACTGACTCCTCCAAGTCAGTGGGTGTAAATGGAGGGTCTTTGTTCCCTGCCTCACACCACTGAATCCATTTTATCAGGAACCATATCACCTGCTATTGCTGACATCTAAGACCACCCTGCTGAGTGTATTTTATTCAGCTGCCCTTCCAAGCCAGCAGTGCTGTGTTTTGAGGGCTTGATGGTGCTGGTGTCCACTGGAGCACCCTTGACAGATAGCACCCGAGGACACAGGTGCCCGTGCAGCAGAACACATCAGATTTTAATTCAGACCCAAATATATACGATACAGTTTCATTGCTCAAGTATGGTCTACAGTACAAATAGAAGTTGATAAACAGAAATAAACCTGAGAAGAGAGCAAATTCCTTGTGCAAAGGGGACAAGGACCAGAGATTTTGTAGCGTCAGATCTAGACCAAACCTAATGATCAAAGCTGCTGCAACATGCCTAGAAAGTGGCATATTCTACAGAACAGTCCACTACAAATAAAATAAAAAATCATTGAATTAAATTATGTGCTGAACTAAGTCCGAAGTTATGTTTCAAATTAGTCAGTCTTCAAAGAAATGATTGACATATTCTGAAAATCTCCATTACCTACAATTACCTTAAACACTTTTTTCACAAACCTCTTTGGGTACCAGCTCCCAAGGAAATTTAACTGTACAATTTTCGACTTTTTTCATAGACTCTGTCTTGCCTTAATTACTGATTAGCCTAACCAAAGCAAATATATATAAAGGAGGGGTAGGTTTTTTCTCCCCTTTCCAGTCAAACATGGCCCACTTACCAGTCTCATTCAGGAATGTATCTCGATCTGGCACCATAGAAATCATTTGATGTCACAAATGTGAGATTGTAGAATCAGTTAATACGTCAAGCAAGTAGACCCAGACTAATTACAAAGGAAAAAAATTAAATTTAACACATACATTTATTGGCAGTGAGTAGTGACAGGAAAGGAAATTAAGCAGCAGCTCATGATTGTTAAGTGGTCCAGAAGAAATACATGAAGCTTCTTCTGAAAGCTGCTGTAGGTATTTAAATCACTTTTGGATTATACTGTGGAAACGTTTTCGTATGTGCAGTATCATATACCTTATAGCTTACTTCAGACCTCCACTCTATAATCTTTATATAGAATGCAATTAATTTCCATTAGCAGTTCCATATGCTTGTTTATGGGGTTTTTTCTGCAATGGTACGTGATACAGTTGCAGGCATATGTTAGTTTCTCTCTCATTCACAGTGACTTACTGATAGAGTATCTCCAGAAACTATGAGAATTATTGAAAGAAGCTGCTTTCTTTGTTACATGGTTCAGCAGCGCTCATCTAGCTTCTGCCACCTATGCACATGTGCGTGTGTATAGTTGTGTGATCCAAAGCTCACTGAAATTATTGAATATTAGGTCATGGTTTTTATTGCACATATATTCACGTGAACTTTGCATTTAATGACTGTTCACCTAGAACATTTGTTACCTGTTTTTGCTGTTCTTGAGAACAAAGAATACTATTTCTGCAACAGAGAAGTTGGGAAAAAATAATAATAATAAAAATTTATAGTATTTGTTTTATCTGTCTGTCTTTCCTTTCTCCTTCAGACAGTTATTTATTTCACCTTCCATACAGCAGAGGGAATAACAAAGTTTAACTGTAGGTAGGTTTTCCCTCTTACCTGTCATTTAAAGCCACTCTGACAAAGTTTGTTAGACCTAAAAATCAATTCACAGTACTTTGTTATTTGATGCATCCGTAATGATTTTGTACAGATTATTATTTTTTCTCCTTTTTCTTACGGCTTGAAATTAAAAGAAAAAAAACAAAAGGATTGATTTGCTTTCTGCAATAAGAAGTAGACATCCAGTATGAAAAATGGCAACACCTTTATCTTCTTAAAGGAGATATTAAGGATTTGCATTAATAACCAACTCAGTTCTTCCCCTCTGTGTTTTCTTCCAGCCAAGATACTAGTCCAAATAATAAGAAATAGCTTGAAGTCCTTCCATCCTAGTTGACAGTGGCTAGAGAATTAAGTCCAAATCCTTGCATTTTATCCACCAACTAGATTATTTCATTCAATTCTGCAGCTAAATGGAGGCAAACCAAGCTCAGATGTTCATTTCTCAGAACAGTTTGCTAAATGTGACTTCGAAAAACATTTTCGTGGAAGCAAGTAAGTTTCTCTCTGCCCCAGCTCAGCTATGACTTCAGATAGTCTTCAGTACAGTCCATGAAGTCTCTCAGTTGTCCTGTCCTAGGCTAGCTGTGTCTCTCAGTTGCTAATGTGGCAAGAAGAGAGGCACAGGGTATTTTGGGCCTAGGAACCCTAACTGAGCAACTCTGTCCACAATATTGGTTCTCCCTTCTGGTACTGCAGAAAATAAATCTCAGGAGGAAGAGTGGTGTCTTAAATTTGGGGTTTTTTCCCTTTGTTGTTCTCGGGGCTCAAGAAGTCCTTTGTTCTACACACGCTTCTTTTCTTAAATTGCAAGCCTTTCCTCACTTCCCACTGTTGTTTGTGTAAAACAAAAAATTGACAATTTCTTTTCTCTCTCAGAGTCTGTTAGCAGATTGCTAGCGTTAAGTAAGAGCTCACTGAGGTGACTGACAACTTTAGATTAAGGAGAATTCCTGCATGTAAACCACAGAGACCACGAAGGGACACTGCCTTTCTGGTCTGGAAGCTGTCCTTGTTGCAGTAACACATTTGCATAACATTGCAGTCATCTTGGTTGGGAGAAGACTTTCAAGGTACGTTGATTTATCCTAATGCTCTTGCCGGTGAGTCACTGCTGGTTTGATCATTTTGTTTTTTGAACTACAAATTCAATAATAGATTGCAAGAAGCAAATGAAGGGAGTTTTTTTTCTCTCTTGCAGCAGTTTAAAAAATAATTTTCGTGTTTCATCTACACAAAGATGATTCAATTAAATACTTTAATCCTGACCACAAATAGTTTATGTAGTGGTTCAGTGAGAGAAGCTCAGCATTGTCTTGTCATAGAGCATTTACTTAATCCTGTCGTACCTGCTTCATAATTACTCCCTTAGATCTGTCCTTGCATTAGTACAAAATTAGCTTAGAGGACTTGGAGAAAAAGAGGAGGGGTAAAATCCTTCAAATTGGTTCATAATTTATGATTTCTGCATCAACGACCTGGATGAAGAGTTAGAATGTACCCTCAGCAAGTTTGCTGACGACACCAAACTGGGAGGAGTGGTAGATACACCGGAACGCTGTGCTGCCATTCAGCGTGACCTGGATAGGCTGGAAAGCTGGGCTGAGAGGAACCTGATGAGGTTCAACAAGGGCAAGTGCAGGGTCCTGCACCTGGGGAGGAACAACCTCATGCATCAGTACAGGCTTGAGGCGGATCTGCTGGAGAGCAGCTCTGCGGAGAGGGACCTGGGTGTCCTGGTGGACGACAGGTTAACCATGAGCCAGCAGTGTGCCCTGGCTGCCAAGAAAGCCAATGGGATCCTG
>Ga0181612_183460_pt1 | contig 10896 bp, 6 predicted proteins | sample HoacroProtozoa21_FD_119630 | JGI IMG/M metagenome (GOLD analysis project Ga0181612, IMG submission 119630) | Hoatzin crop microbial communities from Cojedes, Venezuel. Combined Assembly of Gp0051906, Gp0051904, Gp0051908 | reverse complement strand
TCAATGAGTTTGACTATACTTGTTTAAGTGCCAGGTTATTTTCCCACTTTTCAAGTGAATGTGCTGTAGCTCTGTGATAAGTAACATCAAAGCACATTTTGTTAATTTATTACTTTCCGCAGGGTTTAATGTCTGCTACTGTGCAGCTGTATTTCTTAAGCCTGTGTTACCTCTAACTTTTGATACATGATAAACAGAAACATATAATTTCAGTAAATTGGTTAGTTGTTAAGCAAGATGAATATTGTGTGAATAGCTTTGCTGATACTTTTATCATAAAAATGAAGGAACTGTAGAAAACCTGGTAGAAGAGAAGTAATAAACTGCAAGTGCAAAATGAGAAACCTGTGTTCAAAAATATTTATAAAAACTATACCTGCTGGTTCAGAAGGACAGTACTTGCTGTGTGCTGGTTTCTGCATGTACAACTGGCTGGTCATGCAACATGGGTAGGATGAATCTTTGAAGTGGGCTGAAATGCGATCTTTCTGTTGGCATGTCAGTTAATTTACTGGTTTTTATTCTGGTTTAAATGATGATTTGGGAAAGGATACACAAAGTCCCCAAACAAACCCACTGGAAAGCATAATAACAGTCAGGCAGTAATCACTGCCAGTATTTGAAGGATGACACTTTTGCACACGGGAACTAGGAATGGTTTAGTTAGAGCTGAGCAGCTCTCATACTTGCAAGGCATTTATTCTGAATCAGGGTGCAAAAAAAGAAGGGCATCTCTTGTTATGGAATTTTTTTATAGTAGATATTAATAGCTATTCATGAAGAATAAAACTTGGATACAAAAGCCCTCATCAACTTTATTTTTAGATACTATTGTATCTGTTTGATAAGGCGTGATATTGATAATTCATCACACTAAGAAAAAGATTAAAATCCTTGTTTAATAGGATTGTTTTTCATCATGTATTGAATTCCTGGAATTCAATATCATAAATCTTTGTTAGAGAGGGAGGATACTTCCTTTGCAGGTCTGCTGATCTCATTTCTGCAAAATTGCAGGTATTTTAGAAAAATGGCTAAAAGAGTAGAAGTACAAAATACTTGCCTTCATAATTCTCCTGCTCTTCACCTCCTGATGCGTCCTTAAATTTGTGTTTGTATGAAAATCTGAACCTGACACAGAAAACAAGAGAAAATAATTCAAGCAGCATCTACAGTGGTTACTATTTTGGATGATTTTGGCATAAAAAGTTCATAGAATGGTTCTCAAATTGGCCTGGTTGCGGTTAAGCTGTCAAAAACCCAGTGTTTCATCAATCTTTGGATTCTTCTCTCTGCTTCCATTTGTAGGTAATAAGGTGACAATGTTTGCTGGTTTTGATGATTCGGTTCTCTTCCTAAGAATTTGAAGCAAATTCTTCCCCTTTCAGCGGTGTAGGATAGGGTGCTACGGTGTAACTGGACCCAGCTCGCTTAGGTTTCCAGTAAACTCCTGCAGAACTAGACTTGTGTGTAGACTCTGGAGTTAAAAATGTGCAGTTGCGAGAAGAAGAATGCTTCAAAAGCACCGAAGTAAAATTGTCCATTCCCAAGCACTTTAATTAGCGATCATCTGGGTAGTGGTAAATAGTGTTTTAAAGAGTATTTAAGGAGTACTCACAATGTTAGTGTTAAAGGGCGTTGAGTTTTGCTGATGTACAAGGAATTGGGCAAACTGGAACGCTTTGCTGCTAGGTTTGAAGCTGGAACCCTATACTGCAGCCTTCAAACCGTACAGCAGACGTGGCACGTATCTTCTGCTTGCCTTGCTCGTGTTGCAAGCGTTAAGAACAAAGGTAGCAAAGACTTTTGGGGTTTCTTTTGTTCCTCTTTTTATTAGTCTGTAAACAGATTTAAGAAATGCACATCTAAGAATGTCCAACTATTTACAGAAACTGGAGGTTACATTTTCCATTGTTTTATACACATTTGCACACACCTTTTCTGCCTCTTAAATATGGAGCACTTCTTGATCAAACAGCAGCAAGCTTTATAGTGTTTCCCACCAGTCATTTTAGTGTTACCATAAAAGCTAGTCTCCCCTTGCACCTGTAAAAGTCATAACTTGCTGCAAGCTCAGTGGAGCTGTTTGTAATATTATTTTAGGTTTAGTCTTTATCATGAGCCCAATGGGCAGATTTACTCTAGAAAATGAGACTACAGGTTGAATGGGAATAGGCTTTTTCGTTTGACTTATTTTTTGGGGAGTTTGCTAAAGGGACAAAAGTCTTTGATGTATTTATTTCTACTTGATACTATGTTTCCAAAGCAATCAGGTTTAAAAAAAATAAGGTTTATTAATCAGCAAAGTAGGATTTTTAAGAAAAGGAATTACAGTAATTAACAAGCAACTTGATCCTGTATGACTTTATGTGCACAAAGTGCTATGATCTATGAAAGAAATATTCGTGAGACACACTTTTTGAGGTGACTGAGAAATGCAGATCTACAAAATGATCAGGCGTGGATGACTTATCTTGATGTTAATTTCAGAATAAACAACTTTATACAGCAGTTCGAAATAAAGTGAGTGGTTCTGTTGTACCTGGCAAGCTAAAATTTAGTGCATTAGTTCATTATAGCTTAATCTTCACATTTAAATGTCAAAAATGTAGTCGTCGCATTTTCAGATTAGCTTTGTGTTTGCTTTCTATGATATGTGGACATCTGTCTTTGCTAATCTTAGGAGAATGTAATCAGAGAGGGTTTTATTTCTTTTCTGTTTACAGCATTTGCAACTTTTTCCCTATGGTAACAAAAGCCTTATGCAGCTTTTTTGCTTCTGGATCTCAAAACTGTGTAGATGTAGAGCTACCCTTGAACCCTAGCTGTACGATGTTTTGAATGGCAAAGAGTTCTCCATTGTAAATGCGTAAACCGACTGAGTTTTTGTATTGATGTTTATGAAATGGGGGGGAAAGCACATCTTGGTTCCGTTCAAAAATCACAACTCCATTTAAATATGGATTTTTAATAGATTCTGGAACTGGAAGCTCACCCCTGAGTACTGAAGGCAATGTCCCTAGTGCATGCTGAGTGCAAGAATGGAATTCTGGAAGCAAATTAAGGGGGGTGAGCAGAGGCAGTGCTCATGCAGGGTTTCGCTGCTGCCATCTGCTTCTCCAGGGTGGCTGCAATAGTGGCTTCACTTCAACATGTGCTTTGATGGCCTTGTAATCTAAAGAGGCCTCTTATTCATGCCTATTACTGTAAAGTCCCATTCCTAAATGAACTGCTGTCCTCTGGGGCCTGAACTGAATCCCTGAATATGCTTTGGCTGAAAACTTTCTTAGATTAGAATGAATTCTAGGAAGTAACTCGGGTAGCTGTTATGCTACTTAAGTAACTGTAGCTGACTTCATTCTCCTGCTTTCTGTTGTTTCTAATGCCAGAATTTTTTACCCACATCTCTTCACTACTATTTACTAGAAAACATCGAGATGAACCAAAATTAATGTATTGCCTGAGGTATTTGCATTATTTAGGGCATTGTTCAGTGTGGACAACTAAGCAGGGAGCCTCAGCTTCCTGATTAATCCAAGGAGTCTGAGGAAAGCTACTCCTTTCATTTAATGCTGTGATTATCCGTGTGTAATTTCTAGCCTCCAGTGGATCCTAATAAGGGTACTTGCACATCTACTTAAATCATGCAGTTCCTTAAGGAACGGGCGTTCCAGTGTCTGTACTTCTATTTATTTTTTAAAATCTGTCTTTTAAAGAGCATCTTTTCCCGATAGCCTCCACACCTCACCATTTGTCTGAAAAGCAGTACATCTTCCCTGAAAACGGTTCCCTTCAGTAGCCTGTTCTCTTAAGCCCTCTTAATGAGTTCTGGGGCAGGGTCTACAATATCAGCCCTTTCTGAGCAATGTCCCGTGTTTAATGTTTTCTTGAGCTCTGTCTTTTACTTGCTTTTCTGCTTGAGCCCATCCAAAGGCTACTTTTCAGCTTTGCGCTTGCACGTCACCCTTTACTGTGCTTCGGTGTTCTTGGATTTCATATTTGTCATCAGTAGGATTTTTTTCGGTGCTGAAAAGTAGTTAAACTCAGGCCTCCATCAAATCAACAACTGATCAACTGATTGTGGAGAATGGCCAGGGGAATTGATTTTCGTTGCATTTTTCTGGCATCACATAAGAAAATACTTCCTTTTGTTACTGTAGGATCAGTGTGTCCTGCACTGAAGGGTTCAAGTGCCACCAGGCTGAGCTGGGCTTGTGCCTCCAGTAGCTGGGACATCATCTGTCTCTGGAACCAGGATGCCAGTGCAGCTGTCCTCCTCCCGCCACGCGGCTGCTCTGCCTGCCGGCTGAGGACAGCAGCTGTTTGCAAGGGCAGGTGTCCGGCTCTGCGAGCAGACGTTCCTACATCTGGGTGCTGTTTGTCACTATAATGAGTTGGCGCCTTACCATCTCATCTCCGAGTGCCCTTCGTGTCCTTGTAACCACCAGTTCCCATATTGTGCCCACAGACTGATTTATGGATTCCTGTCTTGCTGACCACTCTGCTGAAGCTTGTTTTTTGCTGCTAAAGAATTTGATGTGGTTTTAAAGTGCCTGAGCAGTCTCAAAATTATGGTGGCCAAACTAGACCATTTGCCCCAGTGAATAAGATCCTCCACCCCTAACGTATCCTTATCCATGCCTCTATTGGGTCACTTTGCCAAAACCAAAGTTTTTATGACTGTCAGTATAAAATAGTTCCTGAAAGCTGTTGGAGAGAAACCGATAACAGCATTTAAAGTTTGTTTCATTTGCTGGCAAACTGTTGTAATAAGGAAGAAGAGTCCAGGGTAACTATTTACTCAGCTCTGCAGCATAAGTAGCTGACATATTGTTTGAATGTGTTTACCTTCCCCCCCACAGAGGGGATTTCTGTCTGATAGTCTGAGCACACAGACTGGAGTTTTTCATTAGGGGAGCTGGGAAGTCATTCTGATGGCCTGGAGAGAAGCTGGGAAAGAAAGGCACGTGAAGTGTACTGCGACTGGTGTGCAGGTGCCTTCCCCGGCTTTACTCAACAGCTTGCATTGCATTTTGATGCTGCTTAGGTTTGTTCCAGCTCTTTCATTCAGTCCTCGGTGGTGATGGTTATTTTTGTTACTTACACGTACATAACAAAACTTGGACTCGAACATTCGTAGAAGTTTATGAACTGCTCTTTGAATACTACTTTTCACTCCAACTGGTGTAGATATAAGCTGCTTCTAAATGCAGCTTGTGCTCTTTTGAATCCAAAGAAAAGTGATATACAAATATAAACATTTGTTATGGAGTTTAAATTCCATAACAAAGTTTTTGCTAGTTGGTTTGCCAGTTGTTTCCTTACCTGGATTTTCCCTAGTGACATTCCCAGGGGATAGCTGCTACACGAAGGGCACTGTTTTGCTTAAAAAGACTGAATACTAGGGATGACTCTGTATAGAAGTCAAGCAGCGTTAGCAAAGCTGCCACAAGCAGTATGTTTGAGAAGGACGATATCGTCGGGGCCGGGTGAGGACGGTGCTCCCCAGGCAGGGCTGCAGCCCTGTGCAGGCAGCGAACGGTCGGTGCTGGCTCAGGCGGCTGCTGTGACCGCATGGGTGTGCGTAGAATCACAGAACGCTTTGGGTTGGCCGGGATCTTCAGAGGCCATCTAGCCAAACGCCCCTGCAGTGAGCAGGGACATCTGCACCTGGATCGGGATGCTCCAAGCCCCAGAGCGTGCGGGGCCCTTGCTCAGTGCGTGCGCTGTGGGGATGTGCTGCTGCTGGCAGGCGGATGCGAGGGCGGGGGCCTTGGGTACGGGGCTGAAACAGGGCCCTTCGAGCTCTGCTGAAACAACCCTGAGGGTAGATTGTGCGAAGTCTTGCTTTAGGCTTGTTGATGTTTGGGCTGCCTTTTGGCACAGCTGCATGGTACCAGAGAGAGTAAGGCTGGTCCTCCTGTGCAGTTCCACCTGGCTGGGTATCACAGATGTATTGTAGCTCTGCAGTGTGCCGGAAATGCTGAATTTGGAAACAGTGTCACAGAAGCAGTCCAAAAAATGTTCGAAAGAAGTACCTGGGACTAGGGTCTGGAAGAAAGTTGGTGAAAAAGTGACTGGGACTGCTTTGTTTGGATACAGATTATTTTCTCCTCCATCACCTTTTTTTGGGAAATTTTTGCTTCCCACAGAGATAGCGGATATTGAGAAAGAAAATTGCCCCAAATGGTGATATTTCCATCGTGAACAAAAACACATAAAGTATTGAAGCGTATGACTTCAGGTCAAAAGAGATGTGAGAGATGCTGCAGCATGGCTTTGCAATATCTAATTTTTCAATATTTATTTCTTGTTTTTGAAATTTCAGCAAAATTAAAGCTCGGTTTTCAACCAAATAAAAAAATCACTTTTCAATTGTTTACTGGGAAAAGTATTCGCGAAGAAGTGCCAGGTTTGTGTATAGGAACTGTGCTGTTGTGGAAAGCCTCCGCTGTTCGTTGCTTAGGTGTCCTTCATCTTGTACTGACAGAGGAAGGAAGCTGCTGTTCTCCGTTGCCCTATTATTTAAATGCTGGAAGAAGGGTGATGGGCTTTTTTTATCCATGCCCGTTTGCAGATATCCATACACTGCATTCCTTTCACAGTTTCATCTCGTAGACAAAGGAAACATGCCAGTGGCTAAACAATTAACTGGGAATGCCTAGATTATACAAATAGTGTGTGTGAATGGCACAGAATTATTCAGTAAGGCCTGAAATAGATCCAACGCAGTTAAGTCAGTGTTAGTGCTCCAGGTAATGGTTCAGACTTTGACAGCAGCTAAAGCAACTGGAATTGACTTTCCTCCCACCAGCACAGCTGCACAGGATAAAATTGAGGAAAAGATAAGCACTGCTGTGTTGCACTAATACTTGGTGCTTCTCCAGTGAATTGCATGGCTGTGTGTGCATGCGCTCACGCACACGCGTGGGTGCCTGCTGGAAACAGTCTGTAGGGCACTGCACGTAAATCTGAAAGGCTGTTAGCAAGGGCTTTGTGCCTAAAAGGGAGCTTGTAGGTATCATATTTAACTAAACACGAGGAAAACAAATGTCTAAAAAAAGGAGGTCTAGTTTAACCGTTTATTAAATGGACAAGTTTGGGTTTGTGGCTTTAGACGTGTTTGTGTGCGAACTCCTTGTCAGGCTCCCAACTCATGGGATAGATGGTAGGCAAGAATAGTAGTGAATAAGGGAGAAGTAACTACAGTTCTGCTTCAGTTGGTAATAGGTATGAGTAGAAATAATTCAGCCAGTTGGAGTCATGAGCCAAAGGTACACTACTGTCAGTAGAGGAAAATTCCCATTGATGAAACTTAATGTTTTTAAAGCCTTTTCAAGTGTGTACTTCAGATTTTTTTTTTTTTTTTTTTCCAATATGCTTTAGCAGAAGAGAATAAGTGACATGAAGGCATCTTTTTAAATGTCAGTTAGGATTTTCTGGAATATCAGTGGCTGATATGTCACTTAAAAGTGGATTTTGTAGCTTCCAGAAAATAGATGGAAATCTCTTTTCCAGGCCAATGAGGTGTTTTGACTTGAAGCTTTTCTTCCTTCTGTAGCTTAGCAAAGAAGGAAGAAAGGAATGCAGAAGTGCTGAAAGTACTGTGCCAACACTTTAATGTCGTGTTTGATGCTTGTTTGGTTGTCTAAGCATGTAAACAGTGGCCATTTCATGGAAATACCACCTAGTGACTCTCCAGTCCTTCCAGATTTCCTCTCACAAGACTTTATTGGAGGGAGCTGAATATTTCTTTCACGTCTGTTATAAATCCAGGGACTTGAAACCTATTTAGAACTGCTCAAAATATCAAGGCTTAGGTCTACCTGACTTCCCCAGGACAGGCTTTCCTGTCCACGTAGTGGGGGAACTACCACCAAAAAAAGCAAACCCAAACAAAAAACTCCTTTGGAACTGATCCCAGCAACAAATCCCAAACTGATAAATTAGCTACTAGTAAATCCCTCTGATCCCTCTGGGGCAGTAAAACAAAGTGCTGATATCAGTTCTGGTAAGAGTTGCTTATTAATGGTAAACAGTACAAACTTGATTACGTTTTGGTTTCTTCCCCCAAAAGACACTTTCAGGTGTTTTTCCTCTTCATATATACTAGTTTTATTGTATAAATGGGGCAGTTGAGAGGCAAGAGAGTTCTTATCTTTCAAAGGTTCCCACCTGGTGGCAAAGTATTATCAACAAGAGGCAAGGACATGTTCCTTAAGAGCATGCTTGGGAGGAGGCAGATAAATGCTGCTAGCTGCAAGCTTTGTTTCAGGAATGAACCGTGCACAAAAGGTTCACAAGAGCTAAACAAATAAGCAAGATAATGTTTGTCAGGACAGGAGACTTTAAATGATCCTGATTTCTCTCTGCTTTTCACAACTAGACTACGCTATTTCTATCTATAACAACATTAGAATTGATTAGTGCTAATCTGGTAAAACAAATGTAATGTTACTTATTCCTAGAGAAATGAAGTTCTACCACTTAAAAATCAAAACCCCCTTCAGCTCCAGCATTTGGGGGAAGATAAAAACAATTCTTAGGATATACAAGCCCATATCTGAATAAACTGATGCCAAATGCTGCTCTAGTTAGTCTGTTTCTGACAGTTATAAATTCATACGTTATGTATGCCGTGACCAATAATAGTACATCTTAGATGGCACTTTACATGGGATTGAAATATTCTGATGGATGTCCAGCACAAAAAACTATTCCCAGGAAAATTATGGGGGGTTTTTGGTTCCTCCCCACCCCACTGGAAAATGTAATATGAACTGCATATCCTGTGCTTGAGTGACGAACTTCTCATATGTTTTCCTCTCTACCTGTGTTTCTTCTCTGTGCGTGACAGTTGCCCAGGCAAGGTATGCACTCTTTGTCAGACTGTTCAGTGCACATCTACAGGACAGTGTGGGTGGCTTAACTGGATTTTGGGGCGTGATAGTAGCAAAAAGGGTATTCAGGGCTATGTTTTAGCATGGACGGGGAGTAGGTATGTTAATTGCAGAAGACTGCAGAAGATGACAGTGAGACTGTCTCGCCATCACCTGAACTGTTGCTGTTCTTTCCTAAATCTGCAACTGCTTCAGATTGCTCTGGGTACACTGCAGTCCTGGTGAAGTTGTGCTGCTGTCAGATACTCAAACTGTTGGTGTATATGGCTGCGCTTCACGCATTTCAGCTAAACTCTGTACTTCGATTTCTTTTTTCATTCCTAGTTAAATCATCTCTATGGGAATGCTTCTAAAGGTATTGTTTTAAAGCTAATAAGCAAAAAATCATTGCAGTATTTGTGTCTTTAAGTAATTTTTCTGTTTTCTGCTTGTTTGGAGGTTGTGCATATTCTAAATTGTGTAGATTAGTGAAAGCTAGAGAATAAATGGAAGGGGACACTTGGGGGTGAGGGAAACAAACCTCGATGCTGCTAAAGAATCTGAATCCTAATTGTTCCTGCTTCTCTAGTCAGTGCTGCACTGCTATACAGACAGCCATTTGTTAGGTGGTGTGCAAGCAGGAACAACCTCCCTGCTTACTGAAATGGTTTAGAGTGCTGCTTTTTCTCCTGTGGAAAAACTGCTAGAGCTGACAGACATAGCAGTCTTAAAAGACCAAAGTGGAATGGTCCAGTCGCAGACCAGTGAGCCTAGTGGAGCAGATCGTGAGGAAACTAATTTATGAAATATAGGAAGCATATTACTGTGATTGTGCTTAATGTGTGTCATTCTTGATTATCCTGAAAATGCCAGCATGTGGGCACGTGTGAAAAATGTGCAATTGCACACCTAATGCGGTACTGTGTACAAATACGATATGGTTTGATTTGTTTCATGAAGATCTTTGTGGGGAAGATAATCCTCCAAACTGTTTTGAAGGATAAATCTCTCCAATTATGAAACCCCTCTTTTATAGTACTAATAGGTATAATAGGATTCATTACTGACAAAAGGCGTAGTAGCTTAGACTTGCTCCAAGAAATTAGTTGCATCATTTGTGCAAACTCAGTTTGGGGGCACCTGAAGAACGTAGGCACCTTGAAGAGAAACTATCCTCAGTGAAATTGCAAGTATTGACAGAAGTAGTAAGCTTTCCTGTGAAGAGCTGTAAAACTGCCAGAGGGCATAAACAATGTTTGAAATGCATTCAAACACGTTAGTCATGAATTATAAATGTCTTTGTGACCCTTCCTCAGCAAGTTGGCCACTGGGGTTAACTGTCATCTAGTCAAGGTTTATGACCCAATGGAAATGTGCATGTTGGCTTACTTTGTGGTCCTGCAGCCTCAGAGGAGCTACCAAAAGCAGAAGAAAATAATTGCAGTCAGAGATTTGACGAGGAGAAAGAGGGAAAACGTCAGTTTTCTTACTTTGGTTTTTATCGTTTTAGTCTATTAAGGGAAAAAATCACTACTTTAAATAATAAGAAAAAACCCCACTTTAACCTGTGAACAAAGACAGTATCATCATTGCTTCTTTTTTCCTGTTCTAGTTTCTGGATCACACAGTGTTAACTTCTTTAATGCTTTGTAAATTAATTATGGCAGAGAACTGCAAAGCTTGTGCCCTTTTCTCAAAAAATAGTAAATGTTCTTCTAAGCCTTATTTCTGTAAGGCAACACTGCTGCTTAATGTTATGCACAGCTGGGAGGCCTCTTCAGCAGACTAGAACTTGATGTGGAAACCATGATGTACACGACAAAATGTAGGTTCGTAGAAAGAAGAAAGGCATGTATGTCTGATGTGTGTGATAGCTTGTGCTTCCCGTGAGGACTGCGGGGGTATAATATAATGACCCCCCCACAAGCTGCTTTCTGTGTGCAAAGCAAAGAAGTTTTATGTACTTTTACAAGATGGTCGAATAGGTGTCTAGAAGTTTTTTTGCTACAACACAAGT
>Ga0181612_142533_pt1 | contig 10896 bp, 5 predicted proteins | sample HoacroProtozoa21_FD_119630 | JGI IMG/M metagenome (GOLD analysis project Ga0181612, IMG submission 119630) | Hoatzin crop microbial communities from Cojedes, Venezuel. Combined Assembly of Gp0051906, Gp0051904, Gp0051908 | reverse complement strand
ATCTGAGTCAAATTTTCTTTTACCATAAGATGAGTTTTCTCACAAAAGAAGACAAAAAAAAACCCTGAATTATGATGAATATAGATGCCAGCAGTCCTAAGGATACCAATAAGAAGGGATTAGGCCTGCTAGTAATACAGTGGGAGAGAAATACTAGAGTAACTAGTGCTGTAAAGCGCTTCTCCAACCCGTAAGTAGCCCAGACAGGGTCAGAGGGATAGCATTACATGCTGTATCAACTGTGGCAGGGGCAGTGGCAAAGGGCATCTGAACCGCACATAAGATATTGGTACATTTTCTTCACTACCTAATACAGTCAGAAAGATTGGAAGTAGGTTTCTTTGTAATATAATAAAGCCCCTCGACTATATGAAAAAATATGTCCCTTTGGTTTATGAATTAGTGATCTTTCACTGAAATCTTTTTCCGTAAAAAGTTACCTAGAATTATTGTACAGCAGTGGATTGAGAAGAAAAGAAAACCTCTTTAAAAGGAGCTGTACATGAATAGATTGCCTGCATTAGCACAAAACCTATTAGCTTAATTGGGAAACTGCATAGGTTCACATCGACATGATGCTCCTTGCAGGAGTGGAACGTAGATACTTTCCTTGGAATACATTTTATCAGGCTATACAGATTTAAAACTGTAATTTATTTTTTTCCTAAAATGATAGAGGACTTTGTAGTCCATACAAACATAACTACACAGAAAAATTCTTAAACCGTGTTAGGCCATAACTGTGCTTCTAAAAACAATTAAATGAAGCTGCAGCTTGTCTTATTCAGCCACTAATGTACGCTAAACAGGCACAGAGTGGTTACCAGAACTTAGGTGATCAAAACATTTTCACAGCGTCTCACAGAAATCATTTCCTCAGAACTGTGTACTATGCCACAATTAAAAAGGGTCAAATGAATACAGGATAAAATAATACTTCTGTGTCAACTGAATAAAAATAATTTATTTACAGATCATGAGGAAAAACATGAAATGCCTTTCCTTTTCAAATAAATACATGTATTAAGGGAACACATCCATTAACTAAAAAAATAACTTTGTGAGATTAAATGATAGTTCTTACACACTAAAGAAAACCATAAAAACATTCAAAGTACAATAGTGCAGCCATGTCAGAGCAAAAAACTGATGTTTGCCATTTTACATTTTAGATAGAAGACAAGGTAATCTTTTAAAGCAAAACAACAGAAAACTTTATATATTCATTATTACCATGTATAAACACATGCTTTAACTTCTAAATGTAAATATTTTTTCCAAGTTATTTTGCTTTAACATGAATTCTACATGGTATATGTGAATATTCAGTCTTGCTGGAGCTGATCATTGTAGTTCTAAAACCAGTTCCAACTGAGCTATAGCTATATCCCCATTTGGTAGTGTTTTTTTAGAATTTAGACGTTGACCATAAAACTACTCCAAGGTAAAACCTTGTTAACAGTTTCCAAACCTGAACCTTACTTAAAAAAACAACACTGTTTCAAATTAAAATTGCTTTACACCAGACATAAAAATTACAGAGCTTAAAAAAAAAGGAATTCTGTTTATATAATTTGGTCAAACAAAGAGAGATTTTGGTCATTACAGTAAATTAAAGTCATTAAACAAAAAAATCATTCATTGAAAATAGTCACTAAACGAAAAAAAGTACCCAAAATATCAATGGCCCAATACTGCAGAGAGAGAAAAATAGGTGTGAAGGCACGTCCCTGAACTCATATCCTTCAACCAGGCTCTCTACAGGCATGATCATGCACATGGTACTCTCCGTATGATAAGAATCTTAGACATGAAAGCAATTACTGCACATGCATGCAAGCTGCTAACTGTGCAATGTGGAACCCGCATTTGCAAGAGGTACCTCACAACGTTACTATACTGGTGAAGAGAAGGACAAGCAGCATCTAATAGCATACAGATAATGAAAGGGAAGCTACTGAGATCACAGCCAAACCCTTCTTGGTAGCAGGAGATGATACAATGAAGGGAAACAGCTATAAACTTGTAACCACTTGGGAAACTGAGGTTGGACATAGACAGAAATTTTTATCCAGAAGCGGAGTGCAAGCACAGGAACAGGCTGACCAGAATGGTGGTGGTATCTCTGTCTTCAGGGATTTTCACAAGCTGGTTAGCCAAAGCCACAGCTAACCTGATCTCGGGCCAGCAACTGTCCCTCTCTGCTTAGGAGACTGGGCAACCACTTCCAGAAATCCTTCTTGCCAACAACTTTAAGTGATTCTCTGCATCCAACTAAAACGTTTTTCTCATGCAGGTGTGTCAACAAGGTTTAGGCAAACATATTTAACCTCATTAACTGCAGGCCAAGACCACAGAGATGATCAAACACTGTGGTTCAGGAGACATGCATAGAACACTGAGCCTAAATCTAAGCCCTACAAATTAACAGAAGTTAGCAACGCTGAAGGAGCAATATTTTGAAATGTAAGTATCTGCTTATAATCACGACCTTCTCATCCTCCAAAAATGCAAATGTTGTAAGCTTATACTACAGAAACCACGAGCTGGATCATCTCCTTCTCTACTCCCTACTGCTGCAGAAAGAACTATCTGTAAGTACAACCCACATTAATTCTACTTCCATTTCACTCCCTTGGAGAGAGAGAAGCTTTTGCATACAAAGAACACAGAAGACACCCTCATCAATGCGCTCAGGTAAACATGGTTTTCTCCTCAGCGAAGCTAATTACAGCTATAATCTTATAGTTTAAATAACACAGGGTTAATAGTAAATAACACATATGTGACCATGCATATTCCTGGTACACCTGCATCTCCTTCAATCTCTGCCACACGCTCCAGACAAGTCTCAGGACTACAGTGAGGCCTCTTGTACTGCCGGGTGAGAAAACGCTACAACCCTAAAGTCTCCTGTATGGAATAACGTAGTTTGTGAAGATTCCCTTAGTACTTCAACAAGGACACCAAACATGTTTTCCTTTTCTACAGCTGAAGTACAATATAGTGAAATAAAATATATTCTTCCTTCTACCATTCGATTTCTCTGTCTTGGTAAGAACTATCCTTCAGATAGTTACCTGAGGATTAGCTGCTCTGATCTAGAGGTTTGAACAGATGCCTAAAAACACTGCTTTTCCTACTTCAAAACTCATTTTTTTTTAAATGCTGAATTCCTGTTTCCAAGAACTCCACATTTTGTGAAACTGATAACAGAGCACAGACTACACAGTGTCCAAACACAGTGCTGCTAGTCACGCAGGTTTCCAATCAGACCATAAAACTTTATCCAAGGTTGATTTACTGAGCTAGGTTTCAGCCTGCAGATGATTTATTAATGTACACAGAAAAGACTGAAACAGTTTGCTGGCTCTGAAGAGGCTTTACCCCATTCCCATCAAAAATAGCGGAAGCTGAGAAGAATTGGATCATAATTATTAACTGCAGAAATACATACATTTTTTACTACACTACAGGACAATTGGGAACTATTAGAAGCAGTAACAACTCAGTTTTTAGAGGTGTTGATACCTGAAGCACCACCCACTGATGAGTTTCTCAACATTTTCCTAAAAATAGGTAAAGGAATTCTCATTAAGGTAAGTGGTTGCTGTTCATTTCAGGGACTTCTTTTAATGAACAGTTTATACAGATGCTTGTGCATGTGCAGCAATTCTTACACCTGCAGGTTTAAAACTGCAAAAATACATAAAGAATATCCATTAAAACAGACTCCTCTGCACTATTACAATTCCTCAATTAATGTCTGAATGGATGGCATTTGAAAAACAAGGAAAAAACTACATCCCATAACTCTCTGTAATACTAATAATGATCTAGTCTAAACAAACAGGCAGGTACTGGATCACAAATTCACCTCAGTAATCCTACCTATCACAGGTACTACAGTCTCTCTGGAATTCTGAACAGTAACGATCCATGCAAATGTTCCTTTCACTTCTGAGCTGTGTAAGATCAGATGAAAAGTCTACTTCTCAGTTCTGAATCAAATCCCAACTCCCAAAATTAAACAAATTCCAACTCATCAACTTCTGCGAAATTACACCAGAACCCCAAGCACCTGCCACTGTCTTCTCCCAACAGAGACCATTCTGCTTCATGCCCTGAACTCTGGGTTTACCTGGATCTAGGCAACCTTTCAATAGTGTGGAGTTTTCTTGGGAAATGTTTCATCAACACATAACTTAAGGCCTTCAAAAAACTAGATAAGCAGACATGATCAAAATGAGATTACATTAACTGAAGCTGTAACTTTTCCTATAAGTGATACATGATATTATCATGTTCTGTATACAAGAAATATTGAGCCCATAAAGAAACAAGCAAGTAAAGAAGATAAAACATATTACAATATTGTACGCAGTGACTACTGTAGCATTGATTCTGAGGTCACTTCATTGACTTACATTACTTAAGAAATAAACCTATGGGGCAAAGTGCACAAATATGAATGAGTAGAAAGTAGAGTCTGGATTTTCAACATGATGTGCAATTTCTAAATAGATAAATGTATAAATCCACAATAAACTGAATACATTATTGAAATCCTTCATTATTATTTTATTAAATATACAAGTTATTCAGGTTAGGAGAAGTATCTGTCACTCAAACTTTGCAACAGTTTTTCGTGAGTGCCGATTTTTTGACAGATGTCCCAGCCAGGCTGGTCACTGAACTCGTATCATCTTGATTATCACTTCGCTTTCGCACTTCACTGTAAAAAAACCCAAACAAACAAAAAAATGCACTCAAATTCACACATTTCTGTTCATGTTCACTGTTCCATTTCTCCCAGTACATCTTGCAGAGCTCATCATCATCTATTATGTGGTTAAAGCTATGGTTTTTAGTGCACAGAATCAACATGTCTCCTAACTTTCCCATTTGGGAATCATATCAATATTTCTACACAAATCATAGTTACTGATAGAAACACAATAATTTATGATATGTTGTAACTCCACAATGCTCTGTTTTTCTTTTCCTTTCGATAATTTTTCTTTGTTTGCTTCAGTGTATTACCATAGAAACAGAATATGTTCACAGCTGAAAGCATAAAACTAAATAACTGCAATTTCAAGTATAAATTTCAAGTATAAATTGCGAGGAAAAATGCACATTGTTGGATGTTTTATTACAAATGCGGACTTAAAAGTCATGTATGTATGATTACTGACCTGTATTCTTACTGTGGGCCTCCTAGAATGTCAACAGCCAGCTCTGAAATTTCTTGCTTCCTTATATCTACATTTATCTATACAACCAGTCCCCCTTGTATTAGTAGCATAAATTCATGAAGTTCACTCAGAACACCGTATTATTCAACATAATGGTAATGAAATGTTCCTTTAGTAATTTTTATTTCAAAATGAAACAATTCATTCAAAGAACACAAATTACTAAGACTTGAGTAAACAAACTGCAGTCAACCATTCCAGACCAAGGTTCTGGGTAATTGCTAGACCATTTGAGGATCAGTAAAAATGGTGAAGAAAAATACTGACTTTTTTTTCTCCTAGGTTTTGAAAAGAGAGGGTCCAATTGCCAAAATGGTTTTTTATCCTTTAAACAGTTGAACAAAGTTATCTTGTTTAAAATTTAAAGATAATTTTCCATCTGTGATTCATGTTACATAACTGTGCTATGTATGTTCTCTAACTTCATAATCCATTGCTGTATTCATGGCCAGATTTTTGGAAATGAGTCATTCAACAAATCAGCAATTAACTTCACATTGACACCAACAGACAAATAAACACCTGTGTTCTTGCTGCATATCTGACGGATGTATTTTCCTAGAAATATGGGTGCTCTTGAAAGTTCCATGTGAAGAAGCAATGATCCTCTCTAGAAAGCCAGCATTCTGTATTCAAGCTGTGTTAATCAGTAGTATTTTAACAATGAATAATCAAATACTGACCAAATGTGAAAAAGTTTTGTTACTGCATTAGGCTGCTGCAAAAATCACTTCAATACGGTTTGTAATTCTGGCCTTGAGCTCCATGCATCAAACCGAAAAATCAGAGGCTGCGGATTCATTACATACTGTCAGCCCTTCAAAACTATATTGTAACCAAGAATGGTTTGGAAAGGTAGTAGAAGTGTAATGTCTGGCTCACACATTATCACAGAAATACCAGGCTGCTAAATGGATATAATCAGAATGTCTATCTTTTAAACAATTTGGAGAATGCAACATCAAAGAAAATATGTGGGATTAAAACAGTCAGTAATAAAACTGAACATATATTAATATATTTGAAAGAATAAGAATTATATGTAGAATTATATGCATTTGAATTAAAGAAAGAATTAGTAAAGTAAATCCATGTACCATTAAAAAATGTAATTAATTCACCAAACAGGTTTTAAAATTATGAGCTCCATAACTGAGCTCTAATTTAAATATCAATTATTGAGACAGCTTTGTAACATTTGCAAGCAAAAACGTCACTCCATTAAATTGAGAATAAATCTTGTCTTGCATTTATCTACAAAGATTTAACATGGTATTCTTTCATAAATTTTGTTTGTTGAATTTGATGTTGGTATACTTTTAAATGAACATGTGTGTCTTTGTATATATACTCACATGTAATACCCTTTTCATAAAATATACCCAGATGTGTTTATTTGAAAATAGAAACACGGCTACTTACCGAGCAAGGTGAAGAACTGCTTCTACAATATTAGATCCATCTTTAGCACTTGTTTCACAGAATAGCGCATTATAAGTCTGTGAATAAAAATAAAATGTTAAGCCAACTAATCCAAAATGTTTCCCACGTGAATATGTATATTCATTTACAAATGGTTTCCTCAATAACACAAAGAAAGAAGACACATATTTAAATGAAAAGGATTTCCTCTGGTACTCTTCATTCTCCCAACACATTCACTTCAGTACTGTGAAAAAAAATAGTAATTGCTTTTTATCTTTTTATATTTATCTTTTATATCCAGTATATTCTGAATTAACAAACTGAATACAAAACACATCGTAGGCTTAACACCCAAACCCTATCTTCTTGTCCACAAAACCGCAAAATAGGAAGAGAGTTGCTAGGACAGGTTACTGAATCCAGCTTCTTAGCTACTTGTAAGCTACAGCATCCAGTATTCCAGGTTAACCAGAAATATCATTCCATAAGTAACAGACATGATATCTACGCTGGTGTAATCAATTGCACGAGCACTCAGCAACTCAGGAGTCTTACAGATTCTACATTTTTCTCCTGCAAAATATGGGATATGTGCATCCCTTATCCCCCATATAAATACATGCAAAAAACTTGTCCATGCTTCTATTGATAGCAGAGTTCCATTTTCTTTCTGCAGATGTAGCAGGAATACAAGCTAGTCTCTTGAAGATAAAAATATTACACTCCAAAGCTGGACAGACACAAGCCAGGTGAAAAGCCTCATACACTCACTAGTGTGCTTCATATTTGTACCAGCAATTTCTCTTTGGCAGCAGAAAAACTCAGTCTCCTAGTTCATCCACTTTTTCACTGCTAAGACTTCTTCTCACAGTCTTCTGAACTACCCCAGCCAACAATGAAGTTCAGCTCATTGAACACTGAGACATGATTTAGCCCAGCAAACACCATGAAAATAGGACAGTTTTCACTACAAGTATCCATTCATAAATCTTAATTAGTAGATTTGAACTAATGGCCAGAAAATAACTTTTGTTTAGTAGTTTCTCACATGGCTTTCAGACTAAAGTTCTTAAGACCATTTTATACTAAAGAGGTAACATTTGGACCTTACCATAGCCAGCTTTTCTCCATAGTTTATAGGCACACATTTTTCCCCTTGTTCTGTAACAGCTTGACGGAGATCTGCTTTGTTTCCCACCATCATAATTGGAATATTCTCATAAGTTGCATCCTGTAAAGAGGATTTTATTTCCTTATTGCCAGAACACTCAGAATACAAAAAAGTAACTAGAATCATCACGTCATACTGATTTCCTTCCCACAAAAACGTCTTGCGCCCTATCACAAAAAATGACAAATTAAAAAAGTCACACTGAGAACTTTTCATGAACTAGTTGATATTTAAGCAGCCAGCTTAAACATCAGCCCACAAACCTGTGCTTCCATTCCCACAAGCTCCGTTTCCCAACATGGAATTTCATGTGTTAAGTTAATTTAATGGAAATAGTCACTGTATCAAAATGCTGTATGACTAAATTAATGTGGGAAAACTGACCAAGTCCTATACCATGACCAAAAGAGATGGCTTTCGGAAGATGAATTAAAGATTTTGCTTATCAATTCCGCTCCTATTAAACACCTCCGGTATGAGAGAAAAATCCTTTTCATTAAATGCAAATTTCTATTCGAATAAACAAACAATAAGTAATAGTACAAAGAAATACTGAAGTTTTCACTTGAACTATAGCTAATTTACAGAATCTAACACATTGGTTTAAAATGCACAGACTCCAAGGAATACCTGGAATACAAGGAATAGAAAGCCATCCATAAGACGGTATCTGAAACGGGCTCACACGTTCATTTCAAAAGGAAGCAAATGAGAAGAGTGTGATTACATGATACCCTTTTACTCAAAAATATGTACTGGTTTTAACACTAACTGAATATATCAGGATACATTTAGGACTTCCCTGTAGCTTTTACTTCTATGCAAGACTGCAGTCTGTCTAATTTGAATATACAGATATTCAAATTTTATAAATAATAAGGTTAACAATGCAGTGAAACATATTTCATAAATTGTATATACTTAAGGGTCTTACCTCGATCATATCCACCCATTCTCGCACATTAAGAAAGCTTTTTTCACACGTTACATCATATAGCAACAAGACACCATCTGCTCTTCTAAAGTATGATTTAGCAATACTTCGGAATCTTTCAGAAAAAAAAGATTTTCATAAGGCTGCATTATCAAAAAAAAATTCCATTTACAATCATTAAGAACACAGCATTACTTTATTGCACTACTGAGTAAGATTATCTCCACATTACAAGAGTTTTCTCATAGCTTCTTTTGTAAGTAGCTCTTGAAAACTGCTGATGCAAGTCTACAAATGCTCCGTAAGGATTCACAGGATTCTCTTCCAAACAGCATTCAACAGTTTTTGTATCAGAACAATCTACAGTGTATCTATTACAAATAATCTGTTTTGCACTGGACTTTTGATCAGTTGGAAAGGCTCTTCCACTTACATGTAACTTTATAAATTGAGTGGGTTACTCTACTACATTTGAAAAAATACAAAACCAATAAACTTCTTCTAGGATTAAATTCATCAGCTACAGTCATCTTTGCTCTTAACATAACACAATCTACTTAATAACCGAGTACAGCAACCAGGTCTTTCAATTCTATATTAAAATATTATCCAAAAATTTATTATGTGGGAATAGAATGATTGGGCCTCTACTTTACATAATCACTCATTCAGGCAAAAGTAAACACATACAGCTCAATACAAATCTTCGTCAATGAACAGATTAAACTGACTTCCAAGGTGGTGGACTGACCTCTTAATAACGCCCAACAGCTGTCAGTAAAGAAGTAATTGCTCTCAAGTAAGAATGTCACAGGATTTCAAGGAAACGCTACACAATAACATGAAGAACCTTGGATATATACATTCAGTAATCTGTACAGTTTTGCCATAAATCTTTTTAGAGTCTTTGTGAGGAAGTTTTCATACACTATACACAATGCAAAATCAGGATCAGGACTTGCAAGTGAAGAAGAGGAGAGGATGGTGAAGGGAAGGGAATCTCTAAGGTAAAGCCTGCTCAGAAATACAGGTCTGTAAGCACAAATAAAGACTAAAAATGGAAGAACCAATGTACATCTATTGCACTTCTTTGTATTGCAAGAGAGGGACATACAGATTTAACTAATTAATGCTGTGGTGAATCTCAACTATTTGTCTCTGCAGAGAGAACAGATTACCTCAGGCATCACCAAAGCTAACAAATAAACATTCCACCTGTCTTCGGGTCTCAGGACAGCAAAATCACACCTGTTTATAGACATTCACATATAGTCATACTGACTTCGTACAGGGCCATATAATATTTAGTGGAATTTTTTTCACCTAGATGAAAAAAGGCAAACATCTTAGAAACAAAACAATTGAAATTACATAAATGTAGAGAATCACTAACCTCTCCTGCCCAGCTGTGTCCCATAGTTGTAGCACTGTAGGTTCCCCATCAACAATTAGTCTTTTCATTTGAAAATCCACACCTGAAAAAAGTGTATAGTCTAACAAAAAATATCAATAACCTTCACAAACCCACAGAAGATGAAGTTATGTGACAAATACAACAGTTCTTTCAAAATTCACCTAATAGATTATGAGATTTCAGTCATTCACACAGCCTTGAACTGCAACAATTACCTTAATGTATTTACCTAGTCTTTAAAAAAACATTTAAAGAAATATTTTACCCACACAAATTTGGTATTATGACCAGCAAACAAGAAGATCTCTCTCTGCCTTATTTTGCTAAACAGTTTTATGGAAGAAAAGAAAACTTTTTATAAAACAGACTTTATTTCCAATGTCACGGAGGAAGAAGATAAATTAGAACAAAAATCCTGACTCAGAGGCAATAAAACAAATATATAACACAAAAATTCAGTCTCTGGAATCAGTAAGGTAGTTTGTTAGCTGACAGCTATAATAATATACACAAGTTGGTCAGAAATCCCTCCAGCTGCATTTAAACCAAAGCTTCAATAACACTTTGAAGAAACAGAGACAAAAAATAGTATGAAAGACATCAAAGGACAGTACGAAATACTAAAGCAAGAGGAAAGAGCTAAGATGACAACAAAGCAATGAAAATGTGAAATGGATTGTACACACATTTAAGT
>Ga0181612_132341_pt1 | contig 10896 bp, 3 predicted proteins | sample HoacroProtozoa21_FD_119630 | JGI IMG/M metagenome (GOLD analysis project Ga0181612, IMG submission 119630) | Hoatzin crop microbial communities from Cojedes, Venezuel. Combined Assembly of Gp0051906, Gp0051904, Gp0051908 | reverse complement strand
TTTTTTTTTTTCTTTTTTTTGCCTGGGCTTGCAACAAGAGTGGAGCTGGAAAGCGTCTGGAAGTTTAGGAGAAAGGCGAGTCTTTACACACCAGAATAACTGTGGCTAACTGTTGGTATAATATGGAGACTTTGATTAATCTGTTAAGTATCGAATTTTGTACTCACTGATTCATACCATTGAGGCCAAGAACTTCATAAATATTTAGCATCTTTAGTAAGCTTGTGTGACAATTTGAGGCAAAATGAAGCCAATCACCTTAAAAAGAGAGCAAAAAAGGTTCATAGGTTGAAACCACTCAGTGTTGTTTAATCTGCAGTACTAAATTATTAAATCCTTCAAGGAAGAGAAATCTCATACTATTGAAAGAGTATTTGGGGAAATGACTTTTCAACATCAGAGTAAATCTGCTAAATTTGAAAATATGATTTTAATCAGGGCATGAATGTTGAGGATTCTGTACAAATAAGCTACTTGTGAATCATTGCATAGGGTTGCTTGATATTTATTTTTGTAAGGTGCAGGATACAGGAAAGTTAAGGAGGAAAAAAGCCTATCATGGCATTTTGAATTTGAAGTAGATGTTACTTTTCTGAATTCATAAGCAGCTTACTTTTTCCACAATTAAAATGCATGCTGGAGAAAAAACAAAAATACATTTGGATCACATTTGTAATATGGCTACATATTGAGAAACAGACCTCCCATACATTTTTTTATGCATTAGAAATAAAGCTATTTGAGCAGAGGTCTTTGTTCTGTAGTAACTATAAACCTGAACTTTATTACGAGAGAGATACCACTGAGGTTTTTCCTGCTTACAAGATGTCTCTAAATCTGATATGACATGATACTGTATGAATGAAAAAGCAGTCATGATTTCAGACATAAAAAGCCTGAAAGTAAATCTGTAGTATTGCAGCCATACTCGGGAAAACAACCATGCATTTTATTCTATAGAATTCCTGAGCCGGCTGATAGATGAATCACTTTTGACAGTAACTCATTTTTTGACCTATGTGGCAGGGAGAATGTCACAGCAGTAGGAGAGACTCTGTGATAATTGGAAAGTGAAGGGGACTTGGTGGTGCAGTAGGTTAGTGCATTAGCCTTTCCCCTCTGGAGACCTTGGTTCATATTCTGCCTTAGGGTCACTGGTGAAAAGTCATGCTTTGGTGTCCTACTTCTGTTTGTACATATGACAAAAAGGCCCATATTTGGGGAAAAAGGTTGTCTTTCTTCACTGTATTGGCAGGGATCTTAGGGCCAACGTACATTGACAGAGAGTTTAAACAGCCTTTATTCCTGCAATATGTGTCTATCAAGTCCACTTTCTCCATAAGAGCATTCACTCAATATGTTACTAAAAGGAAAAAAAGGAAGAACTTCCTAGTTGATATGCATGAAAATAATGCAAGTAATAAAGGAAACTCATCCATAATAGAAAAGCTACACTGATAAATTGCCCATTTTCACTTGGAATTAACTCCTGCTAATCTCTCTCGCACTGAAGTTGTATTTCTCTTAAGCTGTTTTACTTGAACCTCTTTCTGCCTAAGATTTTTAACTGCCAGAGAACTGCTGTTTCATATGCAGTGCAGTGGAGCAGTGATGACATCCAGTGATTAATTAGTTCAAAAAGTACACTTTCCCTAAAGATACCCTTGGAGCCACTTTCCGGGCCTGTTTAAACGAAACATACTGCTTGCATTTACAGGTGGTCGTAAGCTGAATATAGATTGGTTATCAGTGATGTACTGTGTTTTATTACATCTGTGGTGCTTACTCTTATAGCCTTGTAACAAGGGTGGTGCAGCTAATTGTGCTTAATGATCCAATGCAGAGAGCCTGAATTTTGTCTTATCAACTCCTCCTATGTTTATCTTTTCATATCCTTCAAAATGTACAACCTCCATGTTATGTTAGGGATTTGCAGCAGTGTGTGAACACCTTAACTTTCAAATCCCTGTAAAAATGTTAGCTTTGTTTACAACTGTGAGAGATCTTCCCTCTTTAAACAGGAGTTGAATATTCAGGATGGGTCCAGCTTGAGAACCTTGGTGACTAAAGCAGTCTGTTCAAGAATTAAAAAGGCATCAGGGAAGCAAGACTCATAATTTTATACCCTTCTTCTAGGCAACAGGCAATCACAGTTATCAGCTAACCGCAGTATGCAGTCTCTATCCTTTTTTGATTATTATTTCCCTCTAACTTGAGGGAAATATGGAGTAGCGATTAAAAATACTTTCTCTTTTTCCCTTCAATAATAACAATAAAAGACAGAGGGAGGTAAAGAGAGAAGAAGCAAAGGATTAAAGGATAAAGACAGGACAGAGGAAGTTTGGACAGAAGGCAGCAGACAAGAACAGAGCTGTCATTCGACTGATGAATCGTTCTCTTAATAAACTGTGCCAGCCAAAGAAGGCCTGAGTAAGCAGCTACAAATGAAGAAGCTTTAAGAGATTTTTTTGTTTCCACACCTCCATCACATACCTCATAATTTAAATTTATGCTGTTAATTGTGCTAGTTTCTAATAGGGTGATAGGAGCCTTGGTTTGAGACTTCCTTGTCTTTGCATGAAAAAAGCTTCCTAGAATTGTGCAAACCTTTAAGCTGCTTATATACTGTGTAGGAGTTTAGATCTCCTTTAAGTGCACTAGATTTCTTTGAGTAGTTAGATTTCTTCACTGATTAGGTTTTGTTGTTGCTCTTGGGTTTTTTTTTTCATAAAACACCATGGAGTTGATCTGAAGCCCTGAATAAGAGCAGAAGCAAAACAGGATTGAACTGTTGTTGTGATACGTTGTGATGTTCACATAAGGGAGTGAGCTAAGCTAGGCCTTCTCTTGGTACACATGCATCTTGCCAGATCAGCAAGGTCACTTCCATTCACCCTTCACTCGCACCTCTCACCTCTTATTGCAGACCAATATCACGGATGCCTTTGGGATGTCAGTCTCATATCCTCTAAAGGCTGATGATAAGTTTCGTAGCCTGGGAGGAGGAAGAGTACTTAGGAAGGTCCTTTTTCTTCCCTATTTCCAAGCAAAGATGAGACTGAAGTAGAAATTAGAGTTGACGCTGAAATAAAAGTGGAGAAGGATGAGACCTAGGTTGAGATGAAAGTGAAAATGGAGAATTATGAGTGGTAACAGGGTTTTCTTAAATAAAAAACCCTCAAACCTGAAATTGTCTTTGAACTGCTTGAGTAAGTTACTCCAATATATTACATTTCATTTTTTATTTTTCTTGTGTATCTGATGTCTTAAAGCAAAACTTTTATTCATAACTCTTTTCGTAAACAAAACTTTGGCATTATATACAGCACATTTACATCTTCTGCTCACTTATGCTTTGCCCCATTACAAGTGAGGTTCTAAAATAACTGAAAGATGTCTAGTTTGAAGAAGCTCTGCTGATATTAAAGTGGTATAAAGAGGAATAGTACTGTATTCTTTTTCTGGAAGCCTACATGAACCTCATGATGAACTTTGTAGGACTGTTAGTTTTGCTTAGCCCTCTTTTCTCAGAATCCAGGTAGTATTTTTATGCATTTAAGTCTTTAATGTTCAACAATGTTTCTCACTAATAATTGGCTATGCATCCTAAGACAGTTGAAATTTGTCTCTATTCATCACTACATTATTGTAACTGCATAGGATTTAAACATGCATTGTAAGTCTCATTTTTAGAGGTTCTTTTAGCTTTTGTTTCTAATTATGGAAAATAAAAGGTGAAGGTAATGCAGCAATTGCAATGAAGCGTTCAGATTTCTAGCTGCCCACGGAAGTGTGTGTACTTCTGGATTTGATTTGGAGTTGAGAAAATAAGCTGACAACGTATTTTTACACCACTTTAGTAGTGGTGTGGATTTTGTTTTAAAAGTTCCAGTGTTGTTAGGTATGATGCGCAGAAGCAGGGTGAGAAAGTGATTTTATGCTCTGTTTCTCCAGATGAAGTTTTGTGCTTTGCTGACGAATACTGACATGTAAACCCAAATTGCAATTTCCCAAGTCTAGCAATGGTAAATATAAAAACTGTTTACAGAAGTCATAGAAAGACTTTTATAGGCCACACAAAACTTTTGAAATGAGTTGATATCTTACCATGGCACAGGTTAGTTTGAAAAAAATTAGCCTTTTTTGGCGTTAGACTCCTAAGATGATGACTGGTTTCTATGCTTTTTAAATAGGTGGTTCGCTACCATAATTTTTAATTACATTGAAATAAAACAAAAGTTAAAAAAAAGAAAAATTGGTGACCATGATAGGAATTTCTTTTGGAATGGAAGTTTTTTGATTGTCTAAAATCAAAGAAGCTTACAGTACATGGCAGGATGTAAAAGGATGATGTTATCTAATCCGTGAATGTAAGGGAGGATCAATACCTTTACTTTTGATATCTCAAGAGTAACTCTTTCTTTTCTATTACTTCACTCAGAATTTTACCGCTTAACTATTTTGGGGTTTGGTTTTATACAGTAAGTTTCAATGATCAGGAGGTTATGGAATAAGGAAATTGTGTACGCTACTTTGCTACCAGTTTATTATCTCAGGGTTCTGCCTCACAGAGGTGGATGTCCATCTTGGGATGATTCTTTTTATGTCTTGCTCCCACCTGTCCATTTTGTCTGTCTTTGTCCAGTCTGTCTTCCAGACATGGGAAAAATCACTTATAAAATAGCTGCTCAGCTATTTCTGTTTACAAAAAATTTGTGTGGGTTTATTGTAATATCCTAGGCTTTATTTAAACCATGGAGGTTTTCCAGGTGTTTCATGGATGTCACTGTCCTTCCTTCCTTGGGGATAGAGCAGATAAGAATAGAAACCTCTCCAGCTAGCCATCTGTCAATGGTAACCCATCCTCACTCATTAACCATCAGTTCACTGTAGTTGGACTCTTTAATGGGTTGATACTTTTTGTACATGTAATTTAAGACAACATAGTTTCACTTCAAGTAAAACAAAGAAACCAATGCTGTGTATTTTTACTGGGAAAAAACATGTTAAAAAACTATATTTCATCCAGCTCCACCCAAAGTAATTTATGGCTGTGGTTCTTGTTCCTGCTGCATAAACTCAAGAAAGATTGTCACCTAATAATACAGTAGAGCATTTTATTAAGCTGATTTCATGTTATGTGGCAAGATACGTAGTTTCGAGCTCTTTCTAGTGTTACATATTTATCTTGAAGATGTTTCCTAAGGTAGCTCTATGAAGATGGAATTTGATTCCACCAAAAAAGTGAGTACTGTGTGTTATATATTTAAGCCACAACTTTGGGGTATAAGAAAAAGTGGTAGACAATTAGAAAAATGAGCAAAATTATCAATTTGATAATTGCAGCACAAAAATGTTTAATAATGTGTCAGGTAACATTTATCAAAAGGTTTACGTAGCTGCCTACATTCCTGATGAGAAGCTCTGGGACAACAGCCGTAATCACAGCTTTATGATAAAGTGTCTGAGGCTTCAGATGTTCAGTCCAGCAAGCACTAATATCATGATAGTGTATAAGTAGGTTTACTGAATGGTCATAAGTGTAATTATGGCACTCTGATGTAAACTTGTTTCAGAGGCAAAATTGTTTCAATTAAGAATAATGGAATACTGCTAGATGAAGTAAAATTAGAGCACTGTCTGTAAAACAACATGCTACAAATAAGAATATTAAAATTTAGAATGGGAATAATAGTTTTATGTTCCCCTCTTCAGGCTCAGTTCTTGGTTAGTGGGAGTTTAGAAATGGAGTATCTATGGGTAGGTAAGTAAGGGTCCATGGCTTTGAGTTGACTTTTTCGTCCTACATGCTTGACAGACTTTGTGGCAAAGTGTTCCCAGTCATAACTCTACATGACATTAGGGTTGTAGTCAGGTCATGTGACTACAGCCAGGTGCTGTATACCTGACAGATTTCCAGACATACAGAGAAACTGTTAAAGATGTGTCTCAGTTTTGTCAAGTCCATATCAGGAAAAACTCTGGCTACCTCTGCAGGTATTTCTAGCTCCGCTTTGCTTAAAACAAAAGTTGAAGCTTCAGTCTTTCATGTTTTTAAACTTTTTAATGGAATGATTCCTTCAAGATGACAACAAGTCCTGAAAGGATAAAAGCTTAAGGAAATACACAACATACTGAAATATGCACACATATTGTACCTCATCTTGCCTAGTTCTCCATGAAATGTCAAAAGAACCTCCTACTGTGAAACGTCTGTGAGCTCTGCAAGACTGATTAAATTTCTATATAGTATCAATCGTTGCATCTCGTGAACCATAAATTATAAAATTTGTGTTCTATTTTATCACTCCCCAAAAAGGCTTAAAACTTTTTTTCTTCTCAGATACAGAGAATAAACTGTGACGCTTATTTTATTTGTGGCAATTTTATGCACATACAGAAACAGAGTGCAAATGTGGAGGTGTTTTTTATATGTGTGTGTGAAAGAAATAGATTAAGAAGGCATTTGCTACAGTAAAATAAATAATATTATAACTTATTTCTCAGTTTTGTAGCATCCCAAAATAAGGGAACAAAATTAGGTGTGCAAAGCCTAATATATAAAGGTCTGTGGAGAGCAGAACGGAGAATATTCAGGCTGTAAGAGGAAGCAGTTTCCTCCCTTACATCTTTAACAAGCAAAACATAATCAGGAGATTGGTGTTAGAGAAGATTTGCTTTGTGACAGAAACTAGTGTTAAAAGGGCTCGTGGTCATTTCTCACACCACTTCAAGATGTGTGGTTTTAGTACAGAATCTCAACTTACACATTTAAATCGTATTCAATGTTTTTGACCTTTTGGCACTACACACCAAGAGGCTAATGTGAGGAATCTGTTCCTCTTGAATTGCTGACTGTAGCTTAAGTCCATTGTTCAGAGAATTTTAGGATTATGAATTTCAAACTAAGACGAGCGTAATAAAAATGTCTTTATTCTCATTCTCATCTCTGTCTCTCACGCTCACAGGGTTTTGTACTGCGGCTCATCATCATTGCATCTGAGTGCCTTCCAAATAAAATAAATAACAGTAGCAAAGCCTCTAGTGAACATCATGGGGAACATCAACATTGAGAGGCAGGGCTTATAAATCTGCATGCAGTACTGTATGAACGTGCTTAGATTGCTTCCAGGCTGGAGCTGGCTTACGTCCAGCTTCTTACATCCAGTAAAGTGTACTTGAGCGACTTTGGGTCTATATTCACTGTAGGAACTTGCTTTCGGGTTGATGCTTCCCTCAGGGCAGGGGTAGAGTGGGAGGAAGGTGAGAGAGAAGAGTGTGTGTGTGACAACTTTTGGTAGTTTGTGATAATTATGCACAATTTTTTTATTCAGATTGTAAGTCTCGTGGTTATGAATACACCTGTATTTTCTTATGTTGTTCCTTAATGGAAATAAGCATAAGTTTAATAACTTTTCTTAAATAAAAAATAGCAATGGAATTAATTGTATTTTTTCACGTAAAACTATGTACTTCTATTTTTCTGCAGTTATTTTTATAGTTTCTTGTATCTTTAGTATCGCCGGTATCCTGAGCAATATGCCGTTAAATCAAGAGCAAACATAAGTTGATCGTAATGGAGTGGCTTTCAAAAATGCAATATTCATTTTGAGAATGGATCATAAACGGAAGCCATTAGTAGAATTTTGCAAGATATAGTCTATGGTAAAATGTATCAGTTAGAGTGGTAATTGCAAGAATTTTGAAATTTTAAGAGGCCAGTGTGGTAACAACGAACTGTAAAGTAAACAGTTTCAAAATTCTTAAAATCTGAGTCTCATCAAATGAAAGTACAAGCAAAAAAAAGTAACAAAACCTCTCCCTTTGATGGAAACATGGTGAAATTATATGCATCATAGGGCAGATCTTCTGGATGATTTTCTGTATAATTTAGTGGATGCTGTTTCTCATGAAGCGATTTCATTCAAATCCATTCAGAAATTATCTTTATGAAACTGTATATAGTTGGCTACTTTGTCAAGAGCTGGCAGAGAAATGGCTTACTGAAGCATTTGAGCATCATTGAAAAGCTATATTAACAGTGAACTATTCAGTAATAACAAGTTTTCTCTAACAGTTGATAAAAACTGAAGTTTAGATAATTTCTGAAAGGTTAGGGGTTGCAATTATATTTTTCTGAGTGAAATCTGCAAGTGTAGAAATTATGGTTCTAGCATCCGAGGTGTTGATGCAGTACTGTGCCTAGATTTCAGATCTTCTACTAGATTTCTGGGGAAATAAGATTTGTCCTGGGGGGAAGAAACAATTATATAGTACCATCAACGATTAAGCAGTTCATCTAAATATCTCTTATTTCAGTGTATTGTCACTTGCTGTATGTTCTTTGCATTTCTTGCCTAATTCATGTGGTCTATTTAAAACTGAAAATGTTATCAACCCATGCAAAATGACTAGTCATTTACCAGCTATTTGCAAGTCTGCTGAAAGGAAAATACTCTGGTATTGCATATGGAAAATGCTGGTTTTGTAATACATTAGCATGATTTCCTCAAGAGTGGTTCTGGTACAAAGGTTTTCCTGGACAGGGTCAGCATGATACATATACAACAACTGAACAATTAGGAGAGAGTTCTTGATTTCCTAGCCTTAGAAGAAAAGACAGAGACATTTAAACCTCAGAGCTCAGACTGCATAGATTTCCTTTAGATTTTTGCTGACTTGACTTTTGTGCTTTCCATTCTTAAAGGATGCATTATTTACAAAAAAGGGAGTATCCACTTTTGTTGTACATAAACTTGATGACAATTTCATAAACCAAATTAGCATGGCATACAGATAGCAGTTTTCCTGGTGTTGAGGCAAATGTAAAGACACTGTCTCAGTCTAAATTGTTGAAGGAATTAAGAACTTGTGTTCTCTTCAGTACCCAGAGACAAAAATATCATTTTAAAAGGCTATTTAGAAAGTAGAGAGTAATAGATCTGTTTTTGAAAATGTATGCAACACAGAAAGTAAAAGCGAGATTTCATTGTAATCTTAAAAAAATTTAAAAGGCATTTAATTGGAGTGTGGGAAAAAGTACCAAAATATCTACATAAGTACACACATACTTGTCCTAAATGAGTGGAAAGCTGAATAACAGTCATTTTCTGAACTCAGTAAACTCTTCCTGAATGATCTGTATGGGCCTCTGTAGAGATCTTTGGCAAGAGTATTTTAGGAAAAGTTAAGGAAAAGAGTAATTATCTTGTACAGCTTCTTTTTGATCATTAAAGATCATTTTGACATCACAAGATGGTACCACATCTAATGAGGACAATACAAAATGCTCAATTTGTTTGCAAGTGGTTAGTTATATTATTGTTATATTTTGAAGGTGATTTACCTAGGTATTTAAAATCCAATTTAATTTAATTTTATTTTATGTGGAAAATTAGAGTGAAGTGGTAGTAGAGCTAACCAAGAACAGCACAGAGGGGCATATATGCTTGAACCTCGTGAGTAGCTGCTGTTGTTATTACTCAAGAGGGAGTGTGGATCTAGACTGACAGCTAAAAGAACGCAAAGGCTGAAGAGGGACGTCTTGCACACAAGATGGCCTGCAATGACTCTGTGGCTGGAGTTTGGAGGGGAGCAGCAAGTTGCTTTGCTCTGGGTAGCTGGGTAAAAGGAGGTAGGTTAATAGCACTTCATCAGAGTTCCTGGCAAAACTAAGCCTCTAGAATGTCAGCCAAAAGGGAGAACAGTGATAATATATAGGTAAAAGTACTAAAACTTTTTATTCTTTTTCAAGTGTTAGGATCCTTTCTAAAACCCTAATGAATTGATCTAAATTTAAAATGGGTAATTTTGGGAGGTAAGGTGTATGTGTATGTGTTTCAGGATTTTTTTTTGTTTTATTCTGCAGAAATGTTCTATTTTAAAGCCTTCTCATAAGACCCTAAGTTTCAGGATTTGGAACCAAGCAATTTCTGTTAGTAGATGCTTCACACAGTCACATTCTGCCTTTTGATTGCATCGGTTTAGATAAGATATAAGTATGTCATTATTTTATTTTTTAAAACCTTCCTTAAAAGAATCAACTTGTTTAAAAATGAAGTTCAGTAGAAAACTTAAAAGCAACACTAAACTTCATCCTGTTTTCTTCCATGGGCTCACAGATTTAGAACTTAACGATGTTTGTGAATAAACAGCGAAGTAAAAGTCCCAGAGGTGTAGAAAATGACTCAGAAATGTGGAGTCTTCTAAAGTATTCCCTAGTTAAAGAAAGTAAAGATAGATGCCACCTATTTGAATCCTGGGAAGTCTGCTTATCCCAGCAGAAAGATAGCTCTTATCACCTTGAATGAAGGAAGAATCACAGGTTTAGGAAGTGATTAATATTTTGAGTCAAAAAAGATGGAAACAGGTGTGAAGGTCAAATATACAATGAGAAAGGCAGGGATTTTGTTCAGGAAAATCTGAAAAATATGCAATGCTCTGGATTCAGTATATGAGAGCTCATGGACATGCCCAGGGAAGCGAAAGCAACAGCTAAAGCTTTTCAGCTTTGCGTTGCCAATGTCTTTCATATATTCTTCCTTTTTCAGGTAAAGGACATCCCACATAGTCCTTCAAATAATGACACTAGTTGGGATAGAAGCTTAATAATGTAGACGTTGGCCCACTAGAAACTGGGCTTCAGTAACCACTGCATATCACACAGGCTCTTAGACAGCTGCCAGAAAAAGATAAAGGTCTGTAGTATTCAGAAATAATTACAAAGAAGCAAATTTTGGGTGTCTGTTTTTGTTTCTTACCCAAAAAACTTCAAATGTACCTTCCATTTCTGCAATTATGTTTCTTGGTGGCTCAGCGTAAGTCTTCCCTATAAACTGGAGACTTCATGCCAGATCTTTGATTTGAGGACCCTAACAACAATTGGAATTTCGGCCC
>Ga0181612_123328_pt1 | contig 10896 bp, 2 predicted proteins | sample HoacroProtozoa21_FD_119630 | JGI IMG/M metagenome (GOLD analysis project Ga0181612, IMG submission 119630) | Hoatzin crop microbial communities from Cojedes, Venezuel. Combined Assembly of Gp0051906, Gp0051904, Gp0051908 | reverse complement strand
GTGGTAGATGTCCCATCCCTGGAAACACTCAAGGCCAGGTTGGATGGGGCTCTGAGCAACCTGATCTAGATGAAGATGTCCCTGCTCATTGCAGGGGGGTTGGACTTTTAAAGGTCCCTTCTAACCCGAAGTACTCTATGACTCTATGATTCTGTGATTCTACTACAAAGGGAATACATCTTTTCCTGGTATCCAGGAAAAAACCTGACTGAATTAAGCTTGTTTCATTAAATTAAAAATCCTTTACAAGTCAGTAGTTTGAAGAGCTGGTACTTGACTTCCAAAGAAAGAGCAGCATCTGTAGGGGTGAAAAGTCATTCCCCCTGGGCTCTGCTTTACTAAGAGAAAGGTTATTCCATAACAGCCTGTCAACCTTCAGTAAAAAACACCACTGGCATTTTTCCCTCCTGGTCTTCTTTAGAAGATCCCTTCTTCTAGGACTTGGAGACTTCTAAAACCTCTCACAGGTCCTGCCCCGAGGCATGCCTATCCCACACCCTGCTAGCTCTCCGCTCGTGAGCGACTCTCACTTCTCATAGTTTGCATGCAGACAAATGAGGCAAGGGTTTCGTGAAACTTGACTTGAAAGCCCCAGCAGAATTCCAGTCCCTGCTTCTGTAACCTGCATGAGAAGCCTTCCTGGAATTGATCCTTAATCCAAAACTGAGATGTCTGAAAGATGTCTCTGAACTCTGCTTCAGAGTGTGTCCTCATAGTTGTTCTGCTCTCATAATTTCACGTGAAATAGTATTGTATATTTGAGTAATAAATGAGTCACTTTTCCAAAGAAAACTGAAAGTTTTTTTTTCTGTAAAAGGCAAGTTTTGATGAAAGACTAATTTTTTACAAGCCAAAATAATTAATTTGATTAATGGTGACATTTTCCCTTGAAAATAATCTCAGTGAAAAATTTTTTCCTTAGCTTAATTTTGGGAACTCTATGTCTAAGCATCCCCCCAAGATTCTACTTCGCATGGCTGTGAAGTGCAGTTCAAAGACTTCACAAGCTGCTGTCTTCCTGGCATTGTTGGAGGGGGATAGCCACTTTCTAACACCAGTAACGGATTCACAATTTATTCATTTGGACTGAGGTGTCTAATTTTAGGCAGCCACGCTTTGCTTCTCAAGTTCTTTGTGCCTCAGATTATCTACCTCTAAAATGGATATAAAGTTCTTTGTTTATCTCCGAGGGCTGACAGGAGGCTTACTTAATTTACATCTGCACAGTACTTCACAATCCAAGTAAAACGTGCCCTTTTAAATGCAATGCTTTATTACAGGACAGGAGTAAATGCTACTGTCGTCTACCCTGGTGTCAAACGGGACTAACCCCACTGCAAACGAAGGAATTGCCCATGGGAAAAGGCGGTGCAAGGGTCCCACGGGTGGCCCGCCTGGCTCCGCAAAAAGCTGTTTTCAGCACAGTTTCACTCCGTGACTTTCCACCTCCCTGCCAAGTAAGGCCGGATCAGCGCGGGAGTAGAGGGAGCTGGCTCAGAGCATGCATGGGCACGCTGCAGCCGCGGAGCCAGTGCGGGAGCTGGCAGGGGGGTGTGCAGGCTGCTGGGGATTTTCACTGCCAGGGATCTGGCAGCGGTTCCACCAAACGCTTGTGAGCTGTTGAAGATGAGCAGCTTAGGCAGGAGGAGAAATCCTCTGGACTTACAGTAAGTCCTGTGACACTGTATCATTTGACTCAATTAGCTCAAATGACTGGGATATAATTGAACAAACTATAACATGAGTTGTGACTCATGCTGTGCCTCAAACTGCCCATGTCAGCGTGGTAAATTAATTCATAGTCCGTTAAGCGAAAGTTAATAGCCATCGGCAATGCTTGGCATATCAGAGGGATATTTCACGCAAAGGCAAAGTTAGAGAAGGAAGGGCTCTGTGAAACTCCTGATCTGTCTGCTGATTTCAAAACCAGAAGTGAATGAGGGTTAGAAACAAGAGAGCAAAGTGAAGAAATATAGTAGATCAACAAAAACAAGAGAGACAGAAGTTATTTCTGGCATCGTATCTGGTAACTGTGTTTGAACATTGATGATTAACGTATTAGTTATGCGTGTGTGATGCAAGAGGCATGGTAAGTGGTTTGCTTGCATATTCAGCTCTCCAGCCTGTTCACTTTGTCCAGACAAAATCCCCAACATAAAAGGCTTATCTCACAAATTAGCCAGCTCAGTCATCCTAGGATTTTATTTATTTTAAGCTGTGGGCCCTAGCATTGCAGACACACCCATTTAAAAAAAACTACTGCGCTTTGAAATAGGGTTTTCTGACTTTTTTTTTCTTTAACTGTTTTTTTTCCACAAAAAAAAAGTGGTAAAAAATTTGCTGGATTCAATATATTGGCAAGACTGACAACAGAGGAAGCCTAAATCTGTCTCTGTTGGATACCAGTTAAAGTCGTAGTAGGACCCAGGTCTGCTATTTGGATGCACACTGGTTGTGGTGTAGGGGGAAGTGTGAAGTGAAAGAAGAGTTGGCAAGAAGCTAAAGGGAAAAGCAAGCTAGGAACACTCTGAAATAGTATCAGGGAAGTGAAAACACGAAGTGGTAAGTAGTAGCAAAAAAACTGGAAGATGAAAGGGAAAAACAGAAAACTAAAGGACAAAAAAATAAGAACATTTTTGAAGAATGAATCGGTGAAAAGAGATTATTGTAGGATATAGCTCTGGACCTAATCCTATAAAAATGCCTGTCTGGATTTGTGGTGGGGTGGGTGGCAGGGATGAAGTACCTGACATGTTTGTAAAACAGTTGAGGCCCTGAAGGATGTGTCAATTTCTTAAGAGCTTTGTCTTTCTCAGAACTGCTTAATAACTGTAATTTTAAGTAGTCCAGAACACATGATAGTGTGAATCATGGTTCCTGTGGCAAACTTGTGGTAAGAAGTTGTGCCAGAAGTAGTATAACAGCTTATTAGAAGGTGAACATGTGCTTTTCATCCAAACATGGATATAGCAAAGGCAATCTGAAGACTGAAAGTCCGTTAATCAAAAGAATATGTTTCTGTTTGAAAAATAAAAACTCCTTCATACACCCCAAACACAAATTAGTCCACCTACAGCTTTCGGTCATTCCTGTTAAACAAATTTTTTTTCTTCTATAAGGAGACAGAACTAGCAGTGCTCAAATGTACACCACACAAAAAAATATATATTTAATTGCACAACTGTTCCATTAAATTAAAGAAGGTGACCTAAAGCATTGAAATTTGCCATTCAGCAGCCCATCAAAAGATTTGAAACACTTTATAAAGAAGCATAATATCTGACTGAAGATTTTTTCAGATAGAGGTAGAGGGTCAGGTTCTTAGCTGATATAAAAATGAGGTAGGTCCAATTAGATTATTCTAATTTATGATCATGAGACATATTTGAGATAGTATCCTAATTGAAGCTTGAGATACTTTTCCATTGCAGGCTTCCGTCCCAAGAGACTTACAAAGCAATATACTTTTGCTTTTTAAAATTTTTTACTTAAAAAGTGAAAGTAATAGATGCTTAATAGGTGAATCAAAAGTGGTATTTCTCACTCGAGAGCATTTGCCAACCTGAACTGAGACTTCCTTTCATTTCTCTACAAAAGAGTGACCGTGGGTAGCCCCTTAGCCCTCTTTCAGCTTGCATGGCTGTTGTAATCTCTGCCAGCCACCAGCAAGCAATCTTCAAATCCGCAATGCCAGGCAGAAGGGCAACGAGACACGTGATGATGAATGCTCTGTTGGGACAGCAGTAGACCAGAAGCAGAGAGGGAGTTACTGACAGGTCAGGGGCAAAAAGCTGTTGTGTTCCCAGCTTGTATTGCCTCCAAGTGCGGTATTAGTGGCTTCCTAAAGTGCTGACTGGAGTGGGTCACCCAATGCTAGTTAGCAAGTCTGTTGCACAGACTGATCTCCCAGCTCCAAATCCACCTCCTTAATAAAGAAACAAGTACTGTTCTCTCCCTCACCAATATACCCTTTCTCAGACTCTTCACAGAAATGTTATCATACTCAACAGTGTGCTCGACAAATTCATTTTGCCTTTTACACCACCCACAAGTGGTGGGTGTGCATGTACATACAGGCCTGGGTAGGAGTGTCAAGCACCAGGTCTTTCAAGACAGTCTCCTAATTGAAATTTGATATACTTTTCCCTTAAAAGCTTCCAAGACCTTTTGGAGAAATGATATTCTTAAGGATATAAACACTTATTTTTCCTATCTGGAAAACTGCCTTGTCTGCTCTGTCAGAAATGTTATTATGGCAATTTCTGAAGTGCCTTTCCTGATGATATAGAAAAAAAATTGCAACTTTCTGTTTTAAATTTCTCTCTCACCTTAAGGAGTCAAAAATGTATTCTCTGCCCTACATAGGTCTACAGCAGAGTTTGAATAGGAACCACAGCCTAGTTTTCAGCTGTATGAGCTAAAGCATAGGTAAGGATTTAAACCCGACTTCTGCATGAGGAAGGTGATTCCATCATTCAGTGAATAGCTATAGACAAATTAGTGGATGGCCTCCAGTCTGATTTATGAATTTTAGTCCCAATCCCATCTCTGAGACCTCAATTTTTGGAGCAGGTTGTATCAGAGGGGTTGAAAATGCAGTTGTTGCATTGCTACTTTGTGCACTGCAGGGCGGTTACTTGTCCATCGTGATGTAAAGGCAGCATTCAATGGCTTTTCAAACAGAAGTCTAAAGTGCTGAATTCTCCACCAACTTGAATCATCGCTACATGGTTCAATTTTACACTAGCGCATTCTTCCACTGAGTGACTGATACAAGTCAAATCAAAGTGTTATCTAGAATCTCCATTTCCTGTCTGTAGTATAAAGTAAGCAGAACCTACAACATGTTTTTGAGTAAACGATTCTCGCTCAAAAGGTTGTCTTCATACTTTTCTAGCCATAACTGCAGCATTTAACCTCTGAAGAGGAACAGCCTTGCTGCTGAGATGCTACGAGTGTTATCGCTATTATTCCTGTTTAACAGAGTTCTCATGCAATGCTTTTGCTCCCAGAGGATTTTCATTTTATGCCATTCTGCGTCTCTCCCCGAAAGGTCTGAGCATCATCCAGTAATGAACTGAGCAACATGATCCATGCATTCTCTGCCTACCAAATCACAGTCCGTATATTCTATCCAGAGAAACAGAAGCAGACAGGTGAAAATACGTATGGCTTTACCAAAATTGCACAATTTATATTGACTGGAGGCCTGACCTGCCAGCAACAGCACAGTGCAGCTTATACTGCTTCGAGAGGGAAGGGAAATAGCAACAACCGCTTAAAAATCCTTGTTCCCCTGTGGTCAGAGATGGTATGCTGGAATCGTTCTAGTACGCAACCGCATTTAAACATAGCTGTGGCTGGCATGGCTTGAATTCTAATGTGGACAGTACCTAATTTAGGAAAGGTGCAGGAGAAGCTGAATGTAAATGCGTATAGGGGATTATAAATGACTGGCACCAGTGTCATTTTCACTTTGTTATTAAAAGAAGTCTTGGTGCTTTGGAAGCAAACAGACATCAGAGCAGTGGAACTGGCTGCTGCTTTTAGCACAAGGACAGAGACCCTCTAATTTTAACTCTTTGTGAGTGTAACATTTGAGCAAGATACACCGATGGAAGCAGGGAAGGAATCTCGCCATCCTCTGAATACAGGCAGCTCCAGCTGAGATGGTATCGTGTTCCGGTTTGGAGGGAGTCACGTAGGTTTTATGTCACACCAGTTCCTAGACAAAAGCCAATTTCTTCCTTATGAGAATTGTTTTTTTTTCCACTGGGGCAAAGCCATTAAATGATTTCAGAACACAGCGTAGGTGAGGATCACTTCTCAGCTGTAAGTTAAAGGTCATTGTCATCTACTAGAGGGCAGGAGACTTCAGCAGCTGTGTGCTTTCACCACCATGGTATCTCACACTGAAATGTTTTCTCTCCCATGGCAAGTTGCCTGAACAATTTGGTCAGGTGCAGCCTCCTTAACTTGCTGCCTAAACCAAGGACAGGGAACGCAGCTACTGCGGCTCCGCAGAATGGAGGCGACGGTCTGTCCTGTGCCCCGAACTCCCTCCTGCCATTCCCATTCACGGCAGAGAGGCTGATACAGCTGGAGCCGACGGATCAACATCAAGGCCAGGTGACCAAAAAGTCAGGCCTTATATCACTGTATTTCCCTCACTTGCTATGGATGTTTTCCTGTGCAGATGAACACCCTGTCACATTCATTTCTACACAAAATAATACTATTTGCTTTTTAATACTACACACCTCTTAGCAAAATGTACTGTTATATGCCTATGTCATTTTTAGCAGGGTGTTAGTAAGTGTACAGGTAGGCCTTGTCACTGCTTCTGAAATAAACTAAGGTTTCTTTTGTCAAAGATTTTAATAGACTTTTGGATTGGAAAAGTGCCAAGACGGTCACAGGATCACATGACTCAGATGGCTACTGAGATTGAAAAGTGATTTAAAAATTTAAAACAATAAAAATAGCTCTACTGTGTCATTTTTAATAGATACAAATGTGTGTTACACAATTCTGACCCAGAAACTCCTTTCAGTAATGAACAAACATCATCATCATAGCTGACATTTCTGAAATGCTTGAGAAGTAAGTTCAAGGTCGTGTTTGAATGCAAACATGTTACACATAGTAATTATCATGAGTCTGTTATATTTACTGGTACAGAGTATTCAGAGAGTCATGCATCAAGTAAACTAATGGTCTATTATTGAGCAAAGTTTAACACCAAGCAATGTGCTATGAATTTTAAAACATTTTTTAATGTCAGACACAGAAATTGTAATGAGAAAAGTATCTTGATTATGAAAGATTTACGAAAGGGGAGAAGAGGGAAGAGGGAAAGGAGAGTAGAAGGAAATGCTTTTTAAAAACCCAGGAAAACAACCTTTTCCAAAAGCATAGTGTTTGGATCCAGTTGTGTACCTAACAGGGTAGGAAATATAGAAGTGTTTAAAATCCTGTTATGTATATTAATATCTTACACTCCCCAAGCCAGGTGAACTCTTTCCTGTTCATTTCCAAGTTTGTACATTTTGACCTACTGTCAGACTGAAACTGCACAGCTGAAACTGCTCTTGGCCTCTCCAGGAGACCTCTGTGAGTAATGCACAAGTCTCATCTCCTGACACAGAATCCCTTTGCTGGAGGCGGTTTCAGTATTAATCAGTGTGTTGTCGCTATGGGCTACAACCTGCTAACAAAAACCTTGGACTTCTCACTGAATCAATGCAGTCGGTGTTATTATTTAACAAGGTTTTAATTTAAGCAATGTAATTGCCTCCAAGATTTTTTTTTAAGCAAAAGTTTTTTGGCCGAAGATATTTATTGATTCCACGTTCATTCCTTACTACTTGTTTCATATTTGCACTGTGCTAAAATTTTGGCTTGGCTTTCTTTTAAAATCCCTGGAAAAACATTACTGATTTCACAGTCGGGAAAAAATTAATATCTGTGCTGAGGGCTGCAGCCAGACCTGCAGACAAAGTGAATGTGGCTTGGGTTCAAAGCCACATTTGTTCAAGACATCTCTAGAAGCAATGCAGCCACATGGACTTCCATCAATTTTTGTGATGTGGGCCTACCACACAAAGCTCCTAGGGCTGAATTTTGCTCAAAAATAAGTAATCAAGTTAAATGCTTAACCTAAATGGCATTGCTGTGGTTATTAGAGATAAGGGAAGGAGATATGATTCAGACCTGAAGGCCTAGACCACACCAGAATAATTAGGGATATGATTTAGTTGGCTTTATGAATGGGGCCCAGCAGGGAACTGCAAATACAGCAGTGGGATCCAGTAGCTCCATGAAAGAATTAGACAGTATGTTAATTCCCAGCAAATAATCTTGAAAGGTGTTATTCAGCAAAGCATTTCATCACTGTTTAGATGTTTTTCTTGGGTAGGCACAGGCTGCTAAGAGGAATCCTCTAGAAATCACAGAAAATAATGCTAACCTCCAAATAAAGAGAGAAAGATTTGCTACCCAAGATATGTAATTGATACTTTATGCAATTCGTATTTTTGCACTCAATGAATGCCCATCTAGTTAAAAGATATATTTCTTGGTCAATACCATCTTCCTTATTTCCAAAGCCCTGGGAATGACCATTACAGCCATTGTAGAGGTCCCAGCCGTCTTCCTGTGGCAGTTTTCACTGGCAGATCTCAACGTGCTTTACAAAAGAAGTTAAGATCATTAACCTTGCACAAGGGAGCGGGAGGGGACAAAAGCTCTGCTGAGGTCAGACAAGGACTCAGACACAAGCATGCAGTCCCAGGCCAGCCATCAGCTGTGTATGATCCTAAGCTAGCCTCTCTGCTCATCTGCTTTGGGCCTCTGGTGTTTTTTAAAAGGTCTATATGCACAAATGTGGGACTGATAGACAACTAGCCACTAGCTGGTGGAGTCCAGGATGGATCGTCTACATTGTCTCACTGTTGTCATGTGCAACCATTTTCAGTTCCCCCCAAAAAATGACTTAGGATAAACAAATTTTAAAAACGTTAGAAGTGCCTGTGTCTATTTAAAAGCATGCTCCAAATCCACTCCTGAACATGGTGGCATAAATTACTTTTTTTTGAAATAGAGCATTCAAGTCAGTGGTCATGACTGAAATTTACCTCTAAAGATACTGCAATACTCGTAGGCGCTGGGGAAAGCATTTTTCAAGTTGCAGTTCCTGGAGCTTGGGAAAAGAACAGGATCTCCATTTCTTTTTTTTTTTAAAGAAAATTCTAGTCCTTGTTTATGAAATAAAACTGGAAAATGTGAAATTGGGAGCCCTGAAAAAAGGAATGAATTAAAAGACTCCAATACATGTGCACTTTTGGTTATTTACGTACTTTTTTTATAAGACTTTCTGTTTCAGGAAACCTTGCTTATGATTTTTGGTGACTCAGGACAAGTGATTGCATAGCTCCAGAGAGGAGGTTTTTCCTCTGGCTTTCATATTTCCTATGGGAGACTCATGAGCGGTCATTGATCTGCTAGATAAAAACACAATGGGGACAGATTTCCTACAGACAACACGTTTATGGTGACTGAAGGGTCTGGGTTTGAAAGGTTCAGGCTTTTCGTTAGCTTATGTTCAGATTTATCCATCTAACTCTGGTAATAAACCTCCCAAGCAGCTCTGAGACACAAAGTAAGGCAGCGGGGAGGGAACTGGGGTACAGGACAATGCACTAACGGGTGCGCATCTCAGCTTTGAACCGTTAGTCACAGCTTTCTCAGAGACAGAAGGCTAAAATCTAAGTGAGGACACAATTTTTGAAAAACAGTGGCCTAACTGTTAATTTTTAAATACAACCACCGGTACCATGCCTCTGAAAAGCTGTTTCTTTCATCCCTCACACACAGCAAGGAGCACATCAATACAATCTTCAGAGGAGATGGATGGATGGCTTAATTCACTTTGCAAATCTATGGAAGCAACACTTCAGCACTTTCTCACAAACTGTGTCTGGCATTGAAAATTAGTAAAGAAAAGAAGTAGTGAAAATGTCAGGAGCAGGAGGACTTCTTTTTTCTCTTGTTTAAAATGTCATCTGTTATCTGCAATCAATGCAAGGAGACAACTTCCCATACCATAATGATTTACAGTATGTTTATAGGCACAGATAGAAGTAATCACAGGGTTAGGCAAAAGTCTCTTGGTGAATTCTTCAAGTGTCAGAAGTGCTTAGTTCTGCAGTTCTCTCTTCCCAAGAATGCAGGAGAGATCGGCGTGAAGAGCTATGCAATTTCTGCATCTCCATACACAAACTCATAAAATCTGCAGCCTATCTGGCCTCAGCTATGTATAAACATATCCCATGGTCAGATGCCTACGACTTTTAAAAAATGTTGCCTTTACTAATAAAGAAAAGGCAATAAATATTTTTCACTCTTTTCATATCTAAACAAATATGTATAAAGGAAATACATTCATGGTCTTTTTGCTAGATTTAATGTTTTAAACTTTCCATTGTTTGGAATTTCCTGCTTATGGCTTTGAAAATAAAAACTTCCATTACTGATTTTTGTTCTTTCCGAGTGAGAACTCATTGTCCCAATCTTTAAATACTATTGAGATGAATGAGTCCCAGTTTATTCATTTCCTTTGTGTCCACCAGAATTTGGAATACTGTTGCATACAATATCTCCTCTGCCTCCAGAATTCCTGTTTAATATTCCTTAGCAACAGGACCTTGGATGTTTTGCTGGCTTTTGTGGCCATAAAACTCCACAGACATCACGTGCTGTTTTCCACCCAATACTCTATACGAAGCACAGAAGTATTGAAACTCCCAATTTATGGATGGCAAAATAAAAAAAAAAAAAGCCCAGCATTTAATACTTCTGAGAATTTTTTAATCTGAGGCCCAGAGCACAGAAGTAGAGTATGGAGTGAGTGCCAGGGCTTTCACGTCCTGGGCCATTGCCACAATAACCTGTTTGTCCTTCCTGTCAGAGAGAGAATGATGGCTTTTAATAAATAAAATGATTCCCAAATCTTGCGGCCTCTCCTTGTCACATTAGCGCAGCAGTTTTCCAGAGGAGTTACTCACATCATCCCCATGGCTGCTGCTAGCAAACTCTGTGTCTTGCAGCAGAGAAAGGCACAGTGTTTGTGTAATGTTCAAAATCAAAGCTGGTAAAAAATATTCAGTTGAAGTAATTTTTTTTAAATAAAGATGTTATATGTTCTTACAAGTGTTATTTCTTTCAGAAATTCACCTCCAGTTCTTTTAATGAAAAAGCTGAAGAAAACCCATTTTTCACAGAATCACAGAATCACAGAATAGTAGGGGTTGGAAGGGACCTCTGTGGGTCATCTAGTCCAACCCTCCTGCCAAAGAAGGGTCACCCACAGTAGGCTGCACAGGATCTTGTCCAGGC
>Ga0181612_153427_pt1 | contig 10897 bp, 9 predicted proteins | sample HoacroProtozoa21_FD_119630 | JGI IMG/M metagenome (GOLD analysis project Ga0181612, IMG submission 119630) | Hoatzin crop microbial communities from Cojedes, Venezuel. Combined Assembly of Gp0051906, Gp0051904, Gp0051908 | reverse complement strand
ATAGATGTCTCCTTCCTGAGTTCCAAATACAAGATAGCATTCCGCTCGCTGATTTCCTCGCGAATGGAGCGTTTGAAATGAGGGTGCGATTTTACCTATGTTTTAGAAGAATTTCATCTTATTTCTACCTATGTTTTAGAAGAATTTTGCCCTATTTGTGCCTATGTTTTAGAAAAGCGATGAAGCTGGTCTCGCTCTTAGTAAGAATTTTTGTATTACCTTTGCAGTATGGAAGTAAGTGAAATTAAAAATGTAGTGGAACGTGCCGCCAAGGAGCGGGGCTGTACCGTATACGACATCAAGGGCGATGACGACAATAACTTCGATATTACCCTCGATAAGCCCGAAGGGGTAGACCTTCAGGATTGTGAATATGTGCATCGTGCCGTGCTGGATGCTTTTGATAGGGACATAGAGGATTATTCTCTCACTGTTGGCTCTCGCGGTATAAGTGCTGACGAGGCAGATGCTTTTCTAGATTTGCATATTAGATAAATAATTGCTATATTTGCGGACGTGAACGAGATAGAGGCCGACGGGCTTCTATCTTTTTTATATTGCAAAGTAATTACAATAAATAAATCAATGGACAAGAAAGAAGAGAAAATCACCTTGATTGATGCCTTCAAGGACTTCAAGGAAGAGAAAAACATCGACCGCCCCGTGATGATGGGCGTGCTTAAGGATGTGTTCCTTACCCAGATTGCCAAGACCTACGGTTCATCGGACAACTTCGATGTAATCGTGAATGTAGACAAGGGTACCTGCGAAATCTACCAAAACTTCGAGATTGTTGAAGAAGTTGAGGACCCCAATGCCCAGATGACTCTGGAGCAGGTTCGCAAGGATAGTGGCGAGGATGACTATGAACTTGGCGATATCTACACCAAGACCATCCCCATGAGTTCGTTCGGCCGCCGCGGTATTCTGAATATTCGTCAGAATCTCCAGGGCCGTATCATGGATATCGAGAAGGCAAATGTGTATAAGAAGTATACCGAGAAGGTAGGTGAAATTTTCACCGGAGAAATCTACCAGACTTGGTCCCGCGAGGTGCTGCTACTTGACGAAGATGGCAACGAGCTTCATATCCCCCGCGAGGAGCAGATTCCAGGCGAACGTTTCAAGAAGAATGACACCGTGCGCGCTATCATCAAGAGTGTGGAGATGCGCAACAATACCACACCATACATCACTCTAAGCCGTACTTCACCCCAGTTCCTCGAGAGGCTCTTTGAGATGGAAGTGCCCGAAATCGCTGACGGCCTAATCACCGTCAAGAAGGTTGCCCGTGTGCCTGGAGAGCGTGCCAAGGTGGCAGTTGAATCTTACGACGACCGCATTGACCCTATTGGAGCATGTATCGGCGTTAAGGGTGGACGTATTATTGGCATCGTTCGTGAGCTTCGCAACGAAAATATAGATGTGATTCAATGGTCTTCCAATCCTAAACTATTGATTCAGAGGGCTCTTAACCCTGGCCGTGTGTCGGCTATCGATATGGGCGAGAACCCCGAGGATAAAGTTAAGGTATACATGCCCGCCGATGAGGTGAACAAGGGTATTGGCCGTGGCGGTGTGAATGTTCAGCTTGCAGGCATGCTGGTAGGGCGCGAAATCGAGGTTTGGCGTGAGGCCAACAAGGGCGACGCTCCCGAAGAGGACGACGTTGCACTCGAGGAATTCACCAATCCCGAATATGGTCGTACCATTGACCAGTGGGTTATCGATAATCTCAAAAAGATTGGCTGCGATACCGCCAAGAGCGTGCTTGCAGTGGATCCCGAGGAACTTGCCACAAGGGCAGACCTCGATATGGAGACTGTAAACGAGGTTAGGGATATCCTAAGCGCGGAATTCGAAGACTAATAAAAAAAGACTAATAAAAAAGGGTTTTAGATAATGGCAGAAATCAGAGTAAATAAAATAATGAGGCAGTACAATATCGGTCTGCAGGATCTTGTGGATTTTCTCAAGAGCCAGGGCGCTGATATTGAGGCCACTCCAAACGCTAAGTTTTCCGAAGAATATCTACCTGCTATAGAAAAGCAGTTTGGCGCCGACCTTAAGGCGGCAAAGGAGGCCAGAGAGCAGGCAATCAAGATGTCGGACATTCTTGAGCAGAGTGGTAAGAAGGCCTCTTCGGCCCCCGAAGAGGAAGAAGAACCCGAGGAAGTTACGGTAATCCGTTCCAACACCTTGTCGCGTAAGCCCAAGGAGGTGAAACCCGAACCCGTGGCAGAACCTGAACCTGAGCCAATCAAAGAACCCGAACCCGAGCCCGAACCGGAGCCTGAACCGGAGATGCCCGAACAAGTCGGGCATGACGAGGAAGAGGCAAAGAACGTCACCCCCGACGAGATCGGGAGCCCCGAACCTGTACCAGAGCCAGAACCGCTTCCTGAACCCGAGCCACTTCCCGAACCGGAACTCACTCCTGAGCCTGAGCCAGAGTCTACTCCAGAGTCCGTCGCAGAGCCCGAGGGACAGCCTCAGGACGGCACTCCGTTTAAGGTAGTGGGTAAAATTGACCTTAGTCAGTTCGACAAGAAACCAGCCAAGAAGCGCGAGCGAATCTCAAACAAGGGCTCACGCAAGGTGGATGTGGCTAAAGCCGGGCAGAATATCGAGAAGAACCCCAAGAAGGATAAGGGGCAGCAGAATCAAAATCAGGGCAGCGGCAAGGGCCGCAAGCGCGACCGCTTCAAACCCGCAATGAGCGAGGCCGAGCTCGAAGAGATGCAGAAAGAGATTCAAAAGCAGGTAAAGGAGACTTACGCCAAGATGAACGAGAACAAGAAGAACAATTTTGGCGCAAAGTATCGTAAGGAGAAGCGTGAACTGGCAGCTCAAAGAACCCAGGAGGAAATCGCTCATGAGGCTGCCGAGAAGAAGGTGCTTAAGGTAACCGAGTTTGTTACCGTAAACGACCTTGCAACCCTAATGAACAATACTCCGGTAAACAACGTAATTGCCGCCTGTATGAGTTTGGGCCTTATGGTATCAATCAACCAAAGGCTTGACGCTGAGGCACTTGTGCTGGTTGCCGAGGAGTTTGGATATAAAGTTGAATTTGTGGGTGCCGAGCTTACCGACGAGATTAGTGCCAACCAAGAGGCCGACAAGCCCGAAGACCTCGAGCCCCGTCCTCCTGTAATTACCGTGATGGGTCACGTAGACCATGGTAAGACCTCACTGCTGGACTATATCCGCAAGACAAATGTGATTGCGGGTGAAGCCGGTGGTATTACCCAGCATATCGGTGCATATAACGTCAAGCTCGAAAATGGCCGTAGGATTACCTTCCTCGATACCCCTGGACACGAAGCCTTTACCGCTATGCGTGCCCGTGGTGCCCAGATGACCGACCTTGCCATTATCATCATCGCGGCCGACGATGCCGTGATGCCGCAGACCGTGGAGGCAATCAGCCACGCACAGGCCGCCGGCGTGCCTATGGTATTTGCTATCAATAAGATAGATAAGCCAGGCGCAATGCCCGACAAAATCTACCAGCAACTTGCCCAGATGAATATTCTCACCGAGGCATGGGGCGGTAAATATCAGTGTCAGGAGATTTCGGCAAAGAAGGGTCTGAATGTGGACAAACTTCTAGAGAAGGTGCTTCTCGAAGCCGATATGCTCGACCTCAAGGCCAATCCCCACAAACTTGCTTCAGGTGCTGTAATCGAAAGTTCGCTGGATAAGGGCCGTGGATATCTGGCTACCATTCTGGTGCAGGAAGGTACTCTGCATCAGGGGGATATCCTGCTTAGCGGAAGCTTCTATGGCCGTGTGAGGGGAATGTTCAACGAACGTGGGCAGAAGGTTGCCGAGGCTGGCCCTAGCACTCCTGTAAGTGTGCTTGGACTCAATGGTGCTCCTGCCGCAGGCGAGAAATTCAACGCCATGGAAGATGAACGCGAAGCCAAGAGTATTGCCGCCAAGCGTGAGCAACTCATTAGAATCCAGGGAATTAAGACCCAAAAGCACATGACCCTCGAAGAAATTGGTCGCCGAATCAGCATTGGCAACTTCAAGGAGCTTAACACCATAGTAAAGGCCGATGTGGATGGCTCCGTGGAGGCCCTTTCCGACTCTCTAATCAAGCTCAGCACCGAGCAGGTTAGGGTGAATGTGATTCACAAGGCTGTGGGTGCCATCTCCGAGAGTGATATCCTGCTTGCGGAGGCTTCGGATGCCGTGATTATCGGTTTCAACGTGCGTCCTACCGTGGAGGCTAGGCGTGCCGCCGAGAAGGAAGGCATTGAAATCCGCCTCTACAGCGTAATTTACGATGCCATCAACGAGGTTAAAGATGGTATCGAAGGTATGCTGGAGCCCGAAAAGAAGGAAGAGATGGTTTCTATCGCCGAGGTTAAGCAAACCTTCCATATCAGCAAGGTGGGTACTATCGCAGGATGTATCATCCGAGAGGGTAAGATGGTGCCTAAATCGCAGGTTCGTCTGGTGCGCGACGGCATAGTGGTCTACACAGGTGAACTTGGGTCCCTGAAAATCGGCAAGGACGATGTCAAGGAGGTTTCCGCCGGCAAGGAGTGCGGTATAAGTATCGCAGGCTTCAACGACATCAAAGAAGGCGATTTTATCGAGGCTTACAAGATAGTCGAAATCAAACGTACATTATAACAAAACTTGTGCTCTAGCATAATTTTTGTTATATTTGTACACGTATGGCTAAAACTGACAAAAAATACTACCGCAAGGATAAAAAGAAATCCAGCGGTCAAAAGAAAACCTTCCCGCAGGTCACAGGCACAGTGCAAATGACTCGGGAAGGTTATATCTTTGTAACAGTCCCGGGCGAAGATGACGATATCTATGTAAAGGCCGCCAAGACCCGACATGCCTTGGACGGTGATACCGTAAAGGTTGCGGTTACCAAGAGTGCCATTACTCAAAGCAAGAATAAGGCTGGTCAAAAGACCCAGAGCCGTCGCCGAGAAGGGCAGGTGGTTGAGATTATCAGGCGCAGCGGCAAGCAGTTCGTTGGAATCTACCACAGTGTGGGAAATCAGGCTTGGGTGCTGATGCAAAGCAAGAGCATGCCCTATGATATTGAGGTGGATGCCGCCGAAGCTAAGAAAATGGGGGCCGAGAGAGGCATGAAGGTGAGTGCCGTGGTGGACCGCTGGGACCGTAAGGACCCTTCGCCCATCGGGCATCTGGTGGATGTGCTTGGAGTGCCAGGCGAGAATGATACCGAGATGCATGCCATTTTGGCGGAGTTCAATCTTCCTTACAGATTTGAAAAGGAAGTGGAGGATGCCGCAGACCAAATCTCCGAGAAAATCACCTCTGAAGACCTAAAGGGGCGTAAAGATTTTAGAGATACCCTTACATTCACAATAGACCCCGCCGATGCCAAGGACTTCGATGATGCGCTGAGTTTCAAGAAGCTGGAAAATGGCAATTATGAGGTGGGAGTTCATATCGCCGATGTATCTTATTACGTTAAACCGGGCACTGCCGTTGACAAGGAGGCAAGGGAAAGGGGAACCAGTGTATACTTGGTAGATAGGACCGTGCCCATGCTGCCCGAGAAGCTAAGTAACAAGCTCTGCTCGCTTCGCCCCAACGAAGAGAAGCTAACATATTCGGTGGTTTGCGAAATTACCCCCAAGGCAGAGGTTAAATCCCGCTGGATAGGACGCACAATCATAGAATCCAACTTCCGCTTTGATTATGACCAGGCGCAGGAGATTATAGAAAAGAATAGTACAACCCTACCTGTCGAGGAGGCGATAGTTACCCTGAACACACTTGCTCAGAAAATGACCGCTCGTAGATATAAGAACGGCGCAATCAACTTCGACCGCCCTGAAATGAAGGTTGAGGTGGATTCCACGGGTAAGCCGCTCAACGTATATCAGAAGGTGAGCAAGGAGTCCAACCATCTAATCGAAGAGTTCATGCTTCTGGCGAACCGCACTGTGGCTGAGTTTGTTGCCACCGGCGGGCAAATGAACGGGGGGGCTTCCGCAAAGGCCAAGACCTTTGTGTATCGTGTGCATGGTGAGCCCAATACCCAAAAGCTGGAGAGTCTTCGCAATTTTGCGGGGAACTTTGGCTATAAGATGGAAGATAGCTTGGAGGGTCGTGCCGCCGCTAGAACCCTAAATAAACTGCTCGAGCAGGCCAAGGGAAAGCCTGAATCGGCGGCATTCGAGGATATTGCCCTTCGCTCGATGGCAAAGGCCTACTATAGCACCGACAATATAGGCCATTATGGTCTGGCTTTCGACTTCTACACCCACTTCACCTCGCCCATTAGGCGCTACCCCGATACCATGGTACACCGCCTTTTAACCCTATATCTCGCCGGGAAGGAGAGCCAGGATAGGGCATATTACGAGGCCGAGTGCCAGCATGCTTCCGAGAGGGAAGTGGTAGCTGCCGATGCCGAGCGCATGAGCACCAAGTACAAGCTGGTGGAGTTCATGCAGGATAAGCTCGGGCAGGAGTTCGATGCCCATGTTTCGGGCGTTACCGATTGGGGTATGTACGTTGAAATCGAACCCACCATGATAGAGGGTATGATTGCCCTAAGAGACATACAGTCAGACTTTTACGAGTATGACGAAGAAAAATACAGACTGGTAGGGAAGCGTAGCAAGAAGGTTTACAAGCTGGGAGACCCGGTTAGGGTAAGGCTTAAAAGCACCAATCTCGACCAGCGTACAATTGACTTTGAACTAATCGAAAATCTTAAGTAATATGGCAAACGACAATTCACTATTTACATTCCTCGCAGGCGCAGCCATTGGTGCGGCCGTTGCGGTTCTGGCATCCACCGACAAAGGCAAGGAGGTTGCCGATAAGTTAAACGAAAAGGCCTACGACCTTGGCGACAAGGCAAAAGAAAAGGTAAACGACTTTGCCGAGCAGGCCAAGAACAAGGGCAGTGAAGTGGCACAGAATGCCCGTGAGGCTGTGTCCAAGGGCTTGGATGCTCTTGAGGACGCAATCAACAAGACCAAAACCCCAGCCGAGGAACCGGTAAGCGAGGCATGAGTCCACGGGAATACATCGACCTCAAGCTAGGGCAGATGAGACTAAAGGCCACCGACAGTCTGTCGACGGCCTTTGGAACTCTGCTCGCCTATATCCTAATAATCTCCATTGCACTTGTGGTTGTTGTAACCTTTGCGTTCGGGGTCATCCTGCTTATAGGCAAACTGCTTGATAATTACGCAGTTGGAGCGTTTATAGTATGCGCTTTCTTTGCTATTGTGCTACTCGTTCTCTGGCTAAGGCGCGATAAAATCTTCAGAAACAAGTTTGTGCAACTCTTTAGTAACGAGCAGAATTATGAAGACCTTAAAACCCAGGAGCAAAAACTTGGGCTGATGGCAAGTAATGTGGAACAGGAGATGTTTGATTGGCAGAATATTGCCATTAGGGGAATAAATATTATGAGGTCTTACCTAAACCGTAGAAAATGATTTATAAGTTTGAATCTATTCTGAAAACCCTTGTGTGGGGAACAGAAAATTGGGTGCTCTCAGGAGTGAAGGGCAGTGAAACCGTTGTTGCCGAGGGGCCCGAAAAGGGCAAGACCCTAAACGAAGTGTATGGGAGAGAATTCCCGCTTCTTATAAAGTTTATAGACGCAAAAAAGGACCTTAGCATCCAGGTTCACCCCGACGACGCTCTTGCCCGTAAGAGACATAACTGCTTGGGTAAGACCGAAATGTGGTATATCATCGGGGCTGCCGAAGGGGCTCATTTGTATGCCGGTCTAAAGGAGAAAATCACTCCCGATGATTATGTTCGCCTTGTTGCCGAAGATAAGATTGTTTCGGTGCTAGCCGACCATAAGGTGGCTCCGGGGGATGTTTATTTCCTCCCCGCAGGGCGCATCCATGCCATTTGCGGTGGGTGCTATCTTGCTGAAATTCAGGAGACTTCCGATATAACCTACCGCATTTACGATTACAATCGACCCGGAATTGATGGTAAGCCTAGGCAGCTTCATACCGAGCTGGCGAAGGATGCCATAGATTATAAGGTTTATCCCGATTATAAGGTGCACTACACCCCAAAGACCGACGAAGAGAATGTGCTTGTTACCGACCCTCATTTTACTACATCGGTATATGAACTGGATAGGCCCTTGGATAAAGACCTAACTCCCTTAAAATCAGTAGATAACAACTTCTTGGTAGTTATTTGTCTGCAGGGAGAGGGAACCCTCCAAACCAAAACCCAAACCACTACCTTCGACGCAGGAGAGGCCGTTCTGATTAAGGACGAAGATGCCCTGCGCTTTGAGCCCACAGGGGGCAAGCTAAAACTACTTACCAGTCATCTTTAATATGCTAAGTTCAAACCAAATAAACTCTGCCGTTAAGCAGATGTTTGACGACATATCCTTCCCCAAGGAACCTTCGGGGTTGTATGACCCGCTAAGATACATGATTTCAATCGGCGGCAAGCGCATCAGACCCAAGCTATGCTTGCTCGCTTACTCGCTTTTTAGGGATGGTTTGGGCACCGATGTGCTTGAACCGGCCAGGGCCTTGGAAGTTTTTCATAGCTTCACCCTCCTGCACGACGATATCATGGACCACAGCCCCTTGCGTCGTGGGCAGAGTACCGTGTGGGCAAAGTGGAGCGAGAATGCCGCCATACTTTCGGGCGACGTGATGCTCATTGATGCCTATAAGCGCATTGCAAAAACCCCCGTACCCCATCTTAGCGAGGTTCTGGAACTGTTTTCCGGCACCGCCGCTCAGGTGTGCGAGGGTCAGCAGTTCGATATGGAGTTCGAATCCCGAAACGAGGTTAGTATGGAGGAATATCTGGAGATGATAGGCCTAAAAACCGCCGTGCTCCTAGGTTGTTCCGCAAAGATTGGGGCCATTCTTGCCGATGCTCCCGCATACGCCTGCGATGCCCTTTACAATTATGGCTACGAACTTGGCATTGCCTTCCAGATTGCCGACGATTACCTAGATGTCTTTGGCGACGAGCAGGTGTTCGGCAAACCTATCGGGGGCGATATTCTCAACTGCAAGAAGAGTTGGCTCACCGTGCGTGCTTGCGAAAAGAGCGCCGATAAACCTTCGTTTGTAAAGGCCCTTTCGGCTCCTGCCGAGACTGAGGAGGAAAAGGGTGCCAAAATAGCTTCCATCAAGAATATCTACGTTGAACTTGGGGTGGATAAGGATGCCAGCGAAGAGATTGTACGCTATTCCCGCAGGGCAATGGATGCTGTTTCTTCGATTAAGCTGGGCTCCGTGCGCTTTGAGGCACTCCGCCGTTTTGCCGAAAATCTTGTGGGTAGGGTCAAATGATAGAGGGAACTGCGGTTGTAGTAAAGAATGCTGGCAGTCACTATCTGCTCAGCGAGCTCCCGCAGTGGAATCCCTTTCCTGCGGTGCTAAGGGGAAAGGTGCGCTTAGAGCGCAGCAAATCCACCAATCCCGTTGCCGTTGGAGACAAAGTGAAGTTTATTAAGGATGGGGAAGATACGGTGATTTCGGAGGTGCTCCCTAGAAACAACTACATCATTCGCAAATCCACCAATCTTAGCAGACAATCTCATGTGATTGCGGCCAATTTGGACCAGGCTGTGATTTGTGTGAGCCTGTTTTTCCCCGAGATTAAGCTGCCCTTTCTGGATAGGGTGCTGGTAACCTGCGAGGTTTATAAAATCCCCGCTCTGATTGCTCTCAATAAGGTTGATTTATATAGGGCGGATGCCCGGGAGGCTGTGGATGATTTCATTAAAATCTACACTACAGCGGGCTACAGGGTGATTCAGACTTCCACAAAAACAGGGGAGGGGATAGATGAACTTCGGGCGGCTTGCTATGGGAAGGTGAATCTTTTCAGCGGGGAGTCGGGAGTTGGAAAATCCTCTCTTATAAAGGCCTTGGACCCTTCGCTGGACCCTAAAATCGGGCAAATTTCCCTAGCGCATCTTCAAGGGAAGCACACCACCTCCCTCTATGAAATGTATCCCCTTTCTTCGGGAGGCTTTGTGATTGATTCTCCAGGACTTAGGGGCTTTGGGCTGGTGGATTTGAAACCCGATGAAATAGCTCTCTACTTTCCCGAGATGTTGGAGGCTTCCCGCAATTGCCGCTTTACCCCATGCACCCATACCCACGAGCCTGGTTGCGCCGTAAAGGCCGCACTCGAGGATGGCAGCATTAGTGCCGAGAGGTACAATTCTTATCTTGGAATGCTTGAAGAGGACGGAAAATTCCGCTAGATTCCCACCTTTTCAAAGATATAATCTACATTTTTAAAGTAGTAATCCAGCGTGAAGCAGTCTTGCAGTTCTTCGGGACTTAGCAGGCTCATTACCTTCTCACTCCGGGTTAGAAGTTCCTTATAATCAAGGGCTTCGCTCCAAGCCTTCATTGCTATGGGCTGTACCGTGTCGTAGGCTTCTTCTCTGGAGAGGCCCTTGCCAATCAGGGCATTCATCACCCTCTGGGCAAAAATTACCCCGTTTGTGGCATAGATGTTTTTTAGCATCCTATCGGGGTATACCACCAGATTTTCCAGAATCCCCTTGAAGCGGTTGAGCATATAATCCAGTAGCTCTGTGGCATCGGGTAGAATGATTCGTTCGGTGCTGGAATGGGATATGTCCCGTTCGTGCCAGAGGGCTACGTTCTCGCAACTTGCGCTCATATAACCCCTCATTACCCTGGCGCAACCGCAGATGTTCTCGCTGCTGATGGGATTGCGCTTGTGCGGCATGGCGCTCGACCCCTTTTGGCCCTTGCCAAAAGCTTCTTCCACCTCTCTAACCTCGGTTCTTTGAAGATTCCGCACTTCAAATGCCATTTGTTCCAGGGTAGATGCTATAATCGCAAGGGTGGCAATGTAGTAGGCGTGCCTATCACGTTGAAGCACT
>Ga0181612_123603_pt1 | contig 10897 bp, 9 predicted proteins | sample HoacroProtozoa21_FD_119630 | JGI IMG/M metagenome (GOLD analysis project Ga0181612, IMG submission 119630) | Hoatzin crop microbial communities from Cojedes, Venezuel. Combined Assembly of Gp0051906, Gp0051904, Gp0051908 | reverse complement strand
TTTCAATTCTCAATATATAAAAAGATAAAAGGGAATTCAGAGAAAAAACTCAGGTTAAATATTACTCTAAATTAAAAAAATAAAGTATTATAGTTAGATTATTATTATCTTTGACTTATAAATTAAGCTTTTTTATTAAAAAAAAAAAGCTCAAACAAAACCCAAAAACCAGTATCCATTTCTATGCATCTCCAGTTACCAGTGTAAACAGAAAAGTTTTCACTTTTTTGCATTTGTTCTCAGGTTAGTTACTTTTGAGTAGTTTCAGTTGTATGCACAGCAAAAACACTGGTCTTTTTCAACAGCAGCTAAAGAGAAGACTGAAATTAGCATTAGGTTTTGGCAAAACCTCACTGTTTCAAAACAGAATGTCACAACAAAGGAGAAGGTCAGATTTTGAGTTTTTGCGATCCGATTGACTACCCACCGCAAAGATGGTCTTCTATATGACAGTATAAACACATTAAAAAAAGACATGAGATCAGAACGATAATATTACCAACTTTTAATCTAGCTTACAATTCAAGAATAATCTAAAAAGAATGGTTTTAACTATCCTGTGAGAAACTACTAATGAACTGAAAAAAGGCTATCTGGAATGCAGATTATTTCCTAGTAGGAACAATTTCATATTTTTCCATTTTCCTATTCACATTAGAATTTAATTGTATCTAAAACACAGCTGAACAAATTAAGGTAGTGACATTAAGCCAATACTGATGCAGCAGAAAACAACCTTAAATATCATTCTTGACTATTATTCTGACAACAGCCTATTCCTGTGTGGGAAGGGGGGCAGAAGAGTAAGACAGGAAATCTGGAAGTCTGCAGAGATATCCACCAAGGAGCCAGCATCAGAGATGATACCCACCAAGGACTACACACAGGGCTTCAGAAGAGGGGTCAACTCTTGCGTTTGCCTGAACCAGGAGAATCGGCAGTTCCATCTAGTTTGCTGTGCTGACACAGCATACAACTCTTCAGTCTTCTCTTTAGTGTTAAAAAAGCCAAACCACCTACCACTTAGAAATTTCGAAAGCTTTAACAACGAAAATTTTTTTTTTTTTAAGAATAAAAATACTTTTTCTTAAGAAATAACAAGCTGAATAGTTGGTTGATGGGTTCTCACCAGAAAGATGTTGACATGAAATGGACTACAGAAAATGAGATTTATTCACTTGATAACAGAAAGGAACTTGGTATTATTCTCAGGTTGCTGGCTTTGTAAGAAAGTTGTCAAGAAGATTAAATCTTTCATCATATACAAAGACTTTAAAATGTTTAACAATGCTATATACTACAAGAACATGAAAAGTAAATAAACAATTAAACCAGTTTTGAATTCAAAATAGTGAAAAGCTTCTGAAAACCTGTCACAAACCCAAGAGCTGCTATAATTAGTGCAGGGCAAGTCTAACAAGGTATCTGCAGAGAAACAAGAATACTGGTGCAACTGGGTTCAGCTGACATCTCCTGAACACGCGAATCCCACTCAGCAGTATACAGTACCACACACACGAGTGGATACAGACACCTAACAGGCTTTCATACTTGGATCTGTACTTGTCTATCACACATGTTTGCTGGAGAAGAGTAGAATAAATTCCCCTGGAAGGGCCTCCTGATTGCCCTCCTCTGCTGTCATATTTATTACATTTTTTTACCTCCATAGAAGCTGTAAGTCCCGATTTCATCCTTTATTAGGTGAAGGAATATTTGGCATTTGAGGCTTATTCTGCTAGCCAACAAGTTCACCAAAATTAATTCTACCTCTACAGAATATGGATGTGAAAAGGTTCTATTGCTGTCTAGAGAGCAGCAAGGATCTGGGGAAGACAAGGCCTTCATGCTGAAGGAAGTCTCTGAAGAGAAAACGTAGGTGGTATGGGCCAGCTGGAAAATGGCCATGAAAAATGTGTGTCCCTCCAAGAAAATAAAAAAACCTTTGACAACATTAAGTACGACTAGTTGTTTCACAGCTCCCAAACCACCAGGAAGGGTGCGAACTTCTGCAATAACATACAGTTAGAATGCATTTTTAAACTAAGTTTCTAAATAAAATTTGGGTTCGCATTTGTTTCGAAACTCTTCTACTGTGTCAATTCTCAGTGCACAAGACTTCCTACCCCAGTCTGCACAATTCCTTGGCTAAACAGAGAAGTTTCGAGGTTCCTCACAAGGCCAAACCAATATTGAGACCTGGCTTTCCAGCTGAAGGCTGAGTGACAGTGTTTCCAAGCAGCACTTCAAAAGTATCATGGAATAATATAATTTTCCCAGAGGTAACCCTCTCCATGAATCTAACGCAGTAGGTAAGCATATGGACAACATCCATCCAAAGATAACCTACAGAAAAGAATACTTCGACACAGATATTTTCATCTTTTTTTTCATCATCATGTTTCATCACTTACTGGAATTTACCATTCACTCACTCACAAAGGTAATCAACCATTAACTAAAATGCAATAGCTAAATACACTATCGTAGCTAACACAACACTGCACCTGTTCATAATCATTAAAATAATTGTTTCCTACAAAATTTGAGTTACACCTCTAAGTATTACCTTTTCATGAATTTCTTGTGTAGACTGAGCATCACAAAATGCCACCGTGGCTACATCCTTCAGAATAGGCATTTCTACTGTACAATCCCTGCCATCCAGCAACGCTACCAAAGGGCGTGGGTGCATGGGCCCATTCATGATCGGAGGTCGAATGCCTACAAAGAAACAGAGAAGACCTGTTAGTCAAGTCACGCAAACGTAGTAGAAAAAACAGGTTATAGCTAGCCTGTTTATTCTGATGGCAGAAAAAGATTTCAAGGACTGAAGCTAGTAAAATAGGAACAAGTTTACAGTCAACAATCAACCAAACACAGAAGACCTAAAAAAAAATGTCAGGGAGGTTCACAAGGCTGAACAATGGAAGATAGATAAAACCACTAACGGAACATTATATTTGGTTTTTAAAGATACATCCTTACTGCACTATTAAGAAGAGTCTGTGCAATTTTATCCAAGATTTATGTTTTCATTGTATTCCATACCTTTGTGAGCTCTACACAGAGTGAAAAATATCTTGTCCAGGCTTGTAAGAGCATAGCTTATGGTGTATCATAAGCAACTGATTTCAGGATCTGAGTATTCAGTTTACATATATGATGATAATGATCTGCTGAAACTAGAATTTAACTGGAAAACATCCTACAACAGAGAACATCTAAATTTACTGAAGATCCAATGTCCAAGTGTATAGACTAACTGTTGATCTATCTAGGTCTGCTTAGACTTAAAAAGTTTTACAAAACAATTCTGTATAGCTTAGTCAAACAAACACATCATACTTAATCCACCACTGAAAACTCTTACAAAATATGAACAAAATGTCCCTCCCTAAATCAACATCACACTTGGAACACTGTAGAGTCAAAAAGAAACCTGTGTTAAAGATCTGGGGGAATGAGACAGTTGAAAGTGTAGACTTCATTTATACCCTCTCTATGCAGTCTTAAAATGAAAAGAAATCCTTATAACAAGATATTTAGAGAGCTTTTTTTTAACAGTATAGATGCTATAAATATACAAAAGTACTCAAGGGAATAATATTAAACCATTACATTTACACAAAAGTAGTTAAGCATCGGTGGAAAAAAAGGCACTTCTGAAGAGATGAGGAAAAGCAAAACCAAGAATAAAGTATATTATTTATTTTCCTCTTTCAAAATTAGTTTTAAACACTGCAATGTGAAGCAGGCTAGATATTTCTCATATGCAAATTTCAACAATATATTTTTGTTGCAGTGTGAATTTAAAAACATTGCTTCTTGCTTGATAATACAAGTTAGTCCAACATTAATGCAAAAGACTGAGGTTCCCCAGCTACCTTCTGCAAGCAATCCCTGCATCTTAAGTCCCAGCCTGTGTCAAAAAGCAAGCCCTGAAAGACTGTCATCCGCATTTTAAGTGGACGGAAAATTAGTGGAATCCCAGTTGTACAAGATACCTGGTGAAGAAAAACAGCTGCTGGGAAGAGAGACTGTCATAAGTCAACAGCACCAGCACACTGCTTCCCCACTGGGACCAAGCTCCAGCCTGGGGCTGAAGGAGTACAGCTAAGAAGGCCGTTGCCCTCATCCTCTCCACTGTCCAGCCTGCACCCACAAATTTCATATCCACTCCTAAGCAAGTCAGAATGATAGGCCAGCCCTGCTACAATCTGGCACTTCGGTTTTTTACCTATTCAAACAGTTTTTATACTCAAGGACAGAACAAGAGTCACTACATTTGGTTCTTTTCTGTTCTAGTCCCAGTGTCCCCCAACAACTGATGATGCCAATGGAGTGACTGCAGTACTCTCACCACAGCAGACAGGCATTTGGGTGTGAAAAGTATTCATCAGCAAAGTTTTCCATGGGTACAACAGCCATGAAATCTATTCTCTATTGTAAAACCATCAATTCCTAACCTCTACTGTGATGGACATGCTTAGAAATACTTCAGGTACACAGATTCTTTCAGTAATAACCAGCCACCAAAATTTAATGGAAGCCTCTTCAATACCATTTCTAAAAATCATGCATCTTGCTAACGTACTATTGTTACCCGTTTGAACCAGAAATGGCCACATAACCTTCATACAGTCATTTTTAGTAAATAAACTACACACTAATAATGTGGTACAGGACATAAACGCTACATGGATACACAATGTAAAGCTACATAGTCGTCCAGAGAATAACTACTATCATTTAATGGGAACTTAATTATAAAACCCCACATTACATCTACTTAGAAACACCCTAAAATAAAGCGTGTTATAGACCTGTTCATGGTTCTTTCAAAATAGTATATGTCATAGCATTAATAAAATGTAATTATTTCTTGAAACAAATGCAAAAGTGACGTTGTAAGTGCTATTCATATTGCATGGAATAATTGTGCTCATTTTACAACTGAACTGTTATGGTCGTCGTCTTAATTGTCAGTTCAGCAAAGCCAGGATTTCATCAACAAGTCTGAATGGCAGCTAAAATTAAAAAAAAAAAAAAAAAAAAAAATCCACAAAACTTTGATACTAAAATTGTTGAAGAAAAATGAGGAAAAATATGGCACAGATGATGTCCTCCGAGCTACAACTAAAGCACCTCTGTCAAGAGAAGTGTGCAGACAGGCCAAACAGGTAAGAGGAGATTAAAAATTCTCACTTTCAAGAAACACTTTTCTGACTAGCGCTATCTCAGAAAATCATGAGGTATAGTATCACAGTAATGATTTCTATAAAATACATAAAGGTGTGGTCTGGTTTGCCCCTCACACCAGCGTATCTATCGATTTCAGTGAAGATACTTGTGTGTGATGGTGCTACGTGGCATGCCAGACTGAGCCCCACAGCACAGAAATGAAAGCCAGAGAAGCAACTAGAAGGATAAACCCTCCGCAAGAGAATCGCAGACTTCGTTAAGAGTCCCCAGCACTCAAATACATCCAGTGACCTTGACCATGAGAAGCCCACAAACGTTTGCTTGCCAAAGTCCTTTCTGAACTTCAGCGTAGACTTCCTGTTGCACAATCCTTCTGCCTAAATACCGTATTGCTGCATCGCAGACAATAACTCAACACTTCAAGTTTACATTTGGAAAGACATAGTTTCACTGTGAATCAGAACCCCTGGAACAAAAAACTACTCCTTCCACCATTTAGATACCTTCTGCCCATTTCTTATCTAGAATGTTGTACCGCACCCATGTGTTTGGCTTTGCAGCAGACCCTTGGAGGGACAGGATAAAGCAATGTGCATTTAAGAGCAGTATTTTCCATGCCTGTATTACGAGTAAATTATGCAACTTGGTGCCAGAGAGAAATAATTGTAAACTGGTCAAAAGTGACATTCAACACCACAAATGTGAAACTAATTTAAAAAAATAATTTCCCTTAAGTATACAGTATAGCATTTCACATAACACAGATAAAAAAAATTATACCATCCACCCCCACATCCTAGAACCTTTGTTAAAACAATCTCAATTTATCCTAACTTGAGACTTTCAGGAACCCCTACCAACCTGACATTTCTTAATCTGAGCTTGACTTCCAGGGTCATGAATTCGATTTCTCAATGCTTTACAATCTTCAGTATTCTGAGGCAAAATAGCAGCCTGTCATTCCATCCTCATTTCCATGTCTTTAATTTTTCTTGCAGCCTCCTGTAATCTTGAACCAAAGCTTTTAAACTTCTTATCCACTGCAACCTCTGTAGCCTGGATGGCGTTCAAATTTTTACTAAAAATTAAACACAAACAATACATTAAAACAACATTAAGGGTCTGACTTGTGCTCACAGAAGCCAGGAAACTCAAAGTTGAAGCTTCTCACTGCATCTGTACCCTTCCCCCTTTCGCTCCTGGCTTTCCACCATGCCTGCTGTGCTGCCACCGGCCACCAACACCCTGGGGAAAGCTGGGGAAGGCCAGGGACTGTCGAGAGACGCTGGGCACCTTGTGCAGGACAGCAGCTGTACTGCAGACAGACGTACCTGCAACAGTCGGCACCACTCGGGCAGCAAACCTTTTGCCTAGGCGAGCAGGGATCTGAGTGAGGGCAGCGCGTGATCTCCAACACCACCCGTGCCAGAGAGCCAAGCGCTCCAGTGAGCACCAGAGATGGAGTGAGAAGCCTTAACTCTGGACTTGCTGGTTTTGTTGGGTATAAGTCAGGCCCTTAAGGTCATCTAAATGTATTTAAGGGAAAAAAAAAAAAAGTTTCCCACGAGAGCTCCAACCCAGCTATTAGTCTGAGGGTTTTTTTTTCCCCTCCAATATGGAAATAATCTGGTGGTGAAGCTCCTGCCCCAGCAACAGCTACCGTGCCAGTGACTGCTGGAAATTTTCTAAAACAGCACCAGGTATAAAATGCACACACAGACAGGCAGAGCACTTCCCTACTTGTCGAAGAGCTGCCACACACAGAAAACAGCTGAGTGCCGTTTCAGAACTGCTATTTGGACTGACTGCTCAAATAAAAAAAAAAGGATCAAAACCCTACTCTAGCCCAGCTTTTATGGGAAAAATCCTGGAAACTGAAAAAGCAGCTTTCAGCTGCAGAGCCTGACGGCAGGCCAGCCCCATGCACAAGCATTTCAAGTGATTGTGGGTCTCACAAACAAGAGATTAATGTATTTATCATCCAGCTTTGTAACCAAAACTTGAGAGGACAGCTCGTGAATTACCACCTCCATATCTCCAGCAGCACAGGGACTTACATATTATCAGACCAGCCTTAGTACAAGACGTATTTTTTTTTTCCAAACTTGAAAGAAAATAAAGACCTACCTAAGCAGCCTAGTTTTCTCCCCCCCTCCAAAACCCCTCCTGCATCTCCTGTAACCCAAGGAGCACCTTTGTGTGCCACACACCAAGGGGGAGAGCTCAATCCAATATCATTCACCATACTCAGAATTTCAGGATAAGCAAGCACTCCGCGACTACTCTAGACTGTTACAATTTATTTTAAACCCTTCATGAAACAACCTTTCACGTTAGGAGCTGAAAGTAACTAAAGGGATCACGCTGCACAAATAACAGATCTCAAAGTAGGCTGTCACCGTGGGCTGACATTAGAAAACATACCAAAATGCAACAAGGTAAGCTATTAACAATGATTAACAATGTCATTTTCACATTTTTCTGCCACTGATTAATGTAACATCATTAGGATCAGGAATGTCTTAAATAAGGTATACATGTTAAAAGTAAAGGACATTGTCAGGTTTGTAGGCCCAAAATTTGACCTACCTTTCATTTTCTTAAATCTGTTTGCAAAGTCCATGAAATTCTTTAAATGTGTTTTTCTTTTTTCAAAACAAATGCTTCAATTCTTTTTTCTGAAAAATACATCAATGCCAAAAAGCACAACACTTATCAGTAACCCTATAATGACAAACCAATACGCACATGAAATGGAGCACAGCAGCCTGGCAAAGGAGAGTTTTCATTTTCACATTTCTGGACATTCTTACAAGCGCAAAGATTATTTATGTAGCAAAACTCCCTTGACAATGTCCTTTTAAAAGAATTTGTCCTACAAAACTTCCTTCACGCACTGTGAAACATTAAAGTAATTTAAGTTTTTAATAAAATGCGAACTACTGAAAAATCTAATCAATATTTACAAAAACAAGACCCGAAAACAACAGGTTGGACATTCAGCTAATTTACAATCTTGCAGATGTAACATGAGACTAATCCCCCATGGCATTTACCTTCATTCTGTATTCTTACCTAGGCGGTAAATTCGGTCAGAGCTGTCACTTATTTACCATAAGCCCTCAAAAAAAGGTACTTTTAAAAAATAAATATTATTATTAATTGAAGTAAAGAATGAGTTGTCAAAACAAACAAAAAAATATACCACGCATAACACAAACACAGAAGCTGTTTGAATTAGATTTGCCAATATGCACTATTAACATTCCTAGAAATGTCATACTTGAAAAACGTATTTTCGAGGTTCCTGACACTTCATGCATTTTTAAATTTCGGACTTTACTTTGGAAGTCTCATTGTTTTGTGCCCTGTGACCTCAAGCGACATTTAGATACAAGGTAGAGCAAAACTCTAAAAGCAGTGAAGCAGAAATAAACTTTAAAAGTACAATGCAGGTAAATGGATTAGTAAAATGGATGCAGGAAAAAAAGAGTGCTTACCAGCCTTCAGTATTTTGATATTCAGCATATTCAGATGCTGAATATGCAACACATCTCCTGATTCCACCAGAATCAGAGCCAACACCTTTTGCCACTGCTTTCAGCGTGAGTGGGATGCAATCTCCCATGATTTGGGTATGAGACTGGGGGCGGGCAGAGGGGAGTACATTCTTAAATAAGAACACCAACAAGGGCCACATACATACAGGTGACAGCTACCCTTGGAAACCTGAATTACTTAATGGATTAATTTAACTTCATTCTTTTCTTTTCTCATTTAGTGTATCTAACTATGCGTCCTAAGATTTTAGGAACCTGCTGCAAGTCTCACTGAAATTAATAGGAACAATCCCAAATTGACTTTCAAAGGAAAGATCTGGACTTCATAATATACACACAGGAGAAAACTAAGCCTAAGCTTTATGTAATGCGTATGTGCAGTCTCTGTTGAAGTGTACAGGGCTCAGAGGTTAATGCTAAGCACCCTGAAACCTTACTGGAAGAGCACAGCTGATTAATACTATTGCACTCTATGCTTTTTATTTACCCATACTCAGTAAAAACAAGTCATCTTTCTTCTTTTCTTTTTAATTTGCAAGAGACCAAGAAAAATAAAAGTGGTTTCCGGCGCTGTGCTGACCCAGTGATGTGCAGAGCTGTCCCACCCACTTATATCCTCTTGCTAATTGCCAAGATTGAAATACACCCAGCCGCTCTGCAGGACACTCGCAGCTCATTCCCCTACACCAACCATATAGCCAGAACCACTACTATGTAATTACCGCCCTGGTCCACACGCTTCCATGGTACTTAGATTTATGCACACATCACATCACTATTTTACCACCTGTGAGAAATGAGCCTGGGTACCAAACAGTGGCTACAGCATATGACACAAAGGCCAACACAGAGCATTTTGAGAAAACTATCTTACTTGATTTTACCTTCTCATACAATCGAAACAAAATAAGCCAATTACTCCTATTCAGAAAGCCCCACATTTCCCTGACGTTACTGGAACCTGAGAGTCACGATGCCACGTTACTTCTCCATATTCACACAGCAAGTAAACTTGCCATTCTCAGATATTAGTCCAATAATTGCGAGGAAATGGGTATCTGTTGTGTTTTTACATAGTGATCCCTATCGAGTCTTTTTCAAACATCTAGTAATTCTGCTGTTATTTGTCTAACATCTGTCAGTACGCACACAAAATCCTAAGTGCCTGTCAGGGTACAAAAAAACAAAGGTCCCACAAGGCACATCTTGGAAGCCTATGATCAGAAATAAAAGTTCTGTTAAGGGGAAACAAAATCATCTGGAAACATTTTCTGTTACTACACATGCACATCAAACATCCACATGAAAACTGAAAGTGTTTCACATCTGTCAAAAAATTACTCAAATTACGTATTTTCAGCATGCTGAAACGATATGCCTACTCTTAACTAATACTTTGCAAAATAAAGCTGAAAACAATATGAATCACACCTATTTAATGTCAAATGAGCAAGCAGTAATAGCATAATGCATTACTGTAAAATGCTTTGTCTATCACCGTTTGAAAAGCAAACCAAATGACAATATTCAGTAACAACTATATGAAGTACTAAAACAAGAAAGTACCAGCAATAAAACATACACAAAAAACAACACTGCAGAAGCACTGTTTTAAAGTAACAGATACATGAAAGCAAACTCCAGAGAAAGGCAAAACACTTTAAAAGGCTGAGCCTTCCCTGGATGTGCAGCTTCTTGGTGCCTGTATGCAGTAAATACTTCACTGTTTCAAATATTTTTAGTTTTAATAACCGGGGGGGGGGAAACAAGCAATGGTGGAGCTGCCCTAGCTGAGTACACTCCCATTAATCCCAGCCTCGGAGAAATTCCGGCTAAGGCTGCCAACTTTGGTTACTTATCCCACGAGTTTTACGGCGACTGCAAAGGCCCCTGCCCGCACACACCAAGGCGAAAGCCACAGACTACTTGGTAGCCAACAGCGCTCACTGCAGCGAAGCTCAGCACAGCACCTACAAATTCAAAGACCTAAAGAATTAGGACACTCCAGCAGCCGCGTTTGCCCGTAAGTAACTACGGACATCCACTTCCCAGTTACTGATGGGGCAGTATCTCTAAAAAACAGAGCTGAATGCACGAACCCAGCCTGCATCACCGGCGTTCCCACTGCGCAC
>Ga0181612_110842_pt1 | contig 10897 bp, 5 predicted proteins | sample HoacroProtozoa21_FD_119630 | JGI IMG/M metagenome (GOLD analysis project Ga0181612, IMG submission 119630) | Hoatzin crop microbial communities from Cojedes, Venezuel. Combined Assembly of Gp0051906, Gp0051904, Gp0051908 | reverse complement strand
CAGCAGGTCCTCCCCAAGCTTGTACTGATGCATGGGGTTGTTCCTCCCCAGGTGCAGGACCCTGCATTTGTCCTTGTTGAACCTCATCAGATTCTTGTCTGCCCAACTTTCCACCCTGTCCAGGTCATGCTGAATGGCAGCACAGCCTTCTGGTGTATCTACCACTCCTCCCAGTTTGGTGTCATCAGCAAACTTGCTGAGGGTACATTCTAACTCTTCATCCAGGTCGCTGATGAAGAAGTTAATGTTACACGTTACATGTCTGAAAGACTGGCATTGCTATGGGCTTCTCTCCTGTTTCTCTATCCTGTAGCAAGTCACGTTGTTCTCCAGGTCTTTCTCTCTGTGGCTCTCAGATGGAAGTAACAGACGAGAGGATAGGGAGACTGTGGCTGCTCTAGAGACTCTGCTTGCATTTGCAATGTGAAGCAAACAGGTTACCAGGTGAACTTTGCCCAGTGTCTGACTGGCACTGCTGATCCACCACAACTAGGGCTGGACAAAAATATCTCTTACCTCTGTGAGTTTCCAGTGCCTGGACTGGGGAAAGTGCCTAGGCTAGCTGGAGGAAAAAATCAATCTGTACGTGTAATACAACTCTTTCAGTTGTACCTTCAAGTAACGAGCCCCATGGGACAAAATAATGTTATCATATGTTACTGCTGTTGTCTGGTACTTTACTATCAATTCACGAGACGTTTTTTTTTTAATTTTCTTAGGGTTTTATTTTTGTTTGTGATGTGCATACAGTGTTTCTGTTCCAAACATTTTGTTCCAAAATGCCAGAAAACAGCCTGCAGAGTCCTCATCAGAAGAGAGACAAATGACAAATAAGAAAGGAAGTGAACAGCCTACAAGTTTGGAATCTAACAGAATAGCAGACTAATTTTGTGTAGGAGTGACAAGGCAATGGCAAAGCACAGGAATGACAACGGAACAAGGAGCGTATATGAAAGCGTGCTTGTGAGGGTGCAGTTGCTCATTCCATAATGAGTGGATGCACTGAATTTAGGATTATAAGAAAGATGAGAAATCCTTTTTGACATGTTAGATGGGTGACTCAGGCTTTAGGGTAAAAAGTTACAATTGTAAGATTAAAAATTACAGTCCTTTCAGAGGCACTGAAGTGAATTATGATGACTCTTGTAAAGGTCTCTGTCGCAACTCCATTGATCTTTGCCGCTTTAATGACTGACTTTATTAAACTGGCCTGCAAGGAGAGTTTTCTTTTGTCCTCAAATACACCTTCTTTTCATCTCTAATTATTAATTAACTGTAACTGAACAGAAATAAATGAAATCAAAATTAATTTAAAAATAAAAGAGTTAATAATTTTCTCTGACTTGAGGAAACAAGCTCATGATTGCACAAATAGATGATGACCATCTCCTGTTCTTCATAGAAAGGTCTGTGAATTCCATATGTTATTGCAATGATTATTTGTTAGTGAATTTGTATTTCCTATCCTCATCATTAAAGCAAGCAGAAATTAGATTATCTCTGTTGTTTGTGAAGTAAAGCAGCATTTGAGAGTTTGCTCTTACTGAGTGCACACAAATTTGTAGAAAACTATGCATAAAGATAGCCAGTGCCACAGAAGTGCCCTGCTGGAAATTCAGAGCCCATTCTTTGCTAGCTGATCACTACAGCCAGACTGTGTTGTATGTTGGACAAGTTATGGGATCATTTTCAAATTGGAAGCCTATGGCTCTGTATCTTAAATCAGTCCTGATTAACCTCTGAATTAGCAAGTTGAATTATCCAGAAGATAAAGGCTGCAACCCTTACCCAGCCATTCATTCCAATGTACAGGCTGCATATGTAAAGGGTGTGTTATTGGGAAAGGCTCACACCTGACAGAGGCAGAGTACTTTCAACATCCATTTTGAAGGAAGTACTTCGCACCTCATTGGTTTATTGCTAGTTATTTTGCCTTCTATGATGAAAGTGGCCTCTGTAAAGGACTGAGTGACACAGCTTTAATGTTTTGACTCTATATTTAGGAGTGTAATAGGTAAACACAGATAGTTCTTGTAAGAGCTTTAATTAAACTCTAATTCTCAAAAGATGATTTGCAGTGGGTTAGCTACAATGGAGTGTTTCCATCACAGAAAAATCTTCAACGTGGAGAAAAGAATAGTGAAAATGACCTTCCATTTTCTCTCTTTGAGTGCAGTGGCATCTAGTTGCTATATGGGGCCACCACTGAGTGCAGCCTGGAAATTCAACATAATGCAAGCGCAGCCTGGATATTCGACATAATGCAAGTCTCCAAGGGAAAATGAGACTCTATTCTGTTAAGCATAGGCAATGTGTGTGCTTTTCTGCAGAATGAACCGCCTCTTATACGACTCTGCTAGAGAAACACCTTTTCTTAGAAAGAATATCCTTTTTCCTCACATTTCACTTTTAAAAAACTTATTTTCTGTGAAAACTGGAAACTTTATTGGTTTTTGAAAGCACTGAAACTTCTAATCAAAAGACAAAGAAGAAAAAGAAAAATAACATCAAAGCTGGAATATTTTAATGGATGTTTTATATCTTACGCCTTTTTGGTTTAAAAGGAATGCTCTCTCCCTTGAGACAGACTTTCAGCAAAAAAAATCTGAACAGAACCATCACTTACCTTAAAAATATACGATGGTAACAACAATCTTAGGCTTTACTCTATAACAGTAATTTAACAAACCTGACACTCTCCTGCTGATTCACTGCTGATACGGTCTTGCTACTAGGCAATCTTCTTAAGTTCAAAGCCGAGGAAAAGTTTGTGGCTTTGAGGACTGCATCACAGTGTGATGGGTCCTCTGTGTTGATGCTGGTATTCTCCTGAAGCAGTACTGCTACTGAAAGCCTGGCTAGAAGAATGCTTGACAGTGTAGCAATTCAAGACAACCCTGTGTCACTGGAATAATGAAACTATCGACCAAGAGGACAAGACTCGCCTCTAACTCCAGGAGTTAGGTATTTGCCTTGGAATTCCTTCCCACTTGTTATGCAAGCTAATTTTCATAAAGAGTAGGATAAACAAAAGAGATAGAGACTGGTATTACAATAAGTGCCTCGGAGCTGCTTGGACACCACCATGTGTGTACAAACATATACCCAATAAAAAATGGTTGGGATTTAGTTTGCTTCCAAATTAATTTCTCTGCACTAAAATGATTCTTTTATTAGGCATTAAAAGCTTTTCTTTGGAACCAGAGTTTCATCCTGGAGAATGTTATCAGAGTTTGTTGGAATTGAAACAATCCCCATGGAAAAAGTGGGAGAACACTACAAAAGATGTAATTATGTTCAATTTATTGATTTTCTTCTGAAGATGCCAAACTTATTCTGAAACAATTCCAACAGTCTTGAAATGGAAATTCCATAGGTCAATGATAGGGAATTTGCAGCTAATGACTTTGGGACAAGGGGTGGGGGTGAAAATTTTCTTGTATTTTATTTGTTAAAAAATCAATTTGTAAAGGCAAAGTTGACTGGAAGTCTTTTGATCTCTTGCAGTTTGTACTTTTCTGGCCCATTTTCTGACAGAAAAGCCTTTCTTGCCCATTCAGAAATATATAACTGCAGACTGTATATCTGCAGTTTTGATAATCAGGCCTGGGTGAGGAAATGCTTGAAAACCGTTGTTCCAAAAAGCATGTCTTTAATGATTCCCTGTTCAGCATTATGTTCTGTTGAATTCCTTCCTGTGTTTTCTTTGACTGTGTCACTGTATCTGACTTCATTTTATCTCTGCTTACAGACATATGTAGCAAATAATGTTAATGCATCTTGGTAAATGTATAAAAGCTAGTCCACCACAGTACTTGCTGAATAACATACTCATGATTATGTGTTCAGAAAGTGTCAGCATGAAAGAGCTGGGACCTGAACACCAAAATCTTTGCGAGAAAGCCAAACGAGCTGCTGAAAACTGGGTAGAATCAATGACTGTTGAGGAAAGGTGCAGCGAAGGAATTAGTATTCAAAGCGGAGCTAGGTGGCATGGTATCATCTGTGTTCATTACAGTAGAATCTAGTTGTCAAAAATGACAAAAAGAAACTAATGTGGGTTAGCAAAGTTATAAAAAGATGTATCAAATTCTTACAGTCAAACACTCAGGGTAAAACAAATCTGGCTAAAAAAGAGAAGTGCTGGCTCGGCTGCAGTAAATGTCATCCTGGAATGAAACATAAAACAATGCAGGAAGGGCTAACAGCCCTCCTCCAATTATTCCCTTCTCCACGCCTCTCAAAAAGTAAAGAAAATAAAATCTGAACATCTTAGATAGGACTTGTTAAAGTGCTTTTAATCTTTTAAAAGCTCCACAAATGATAATTTCCTGTTCCTCTATGGAATAGTAGTGAGAGGAGAGGGAATGGCAGGTCAATGCCTATGAACTTTGATATTTCACTTTTGTGAAATGGTGTCAGTTGGCTTGGCATGGTCCCATGGACAGGAAACATAAGACTACAGAAGAGAATGGTAGGCTCCAGTGCATCTTATGTGTGGTTTCAGACCCTGTTTCCTATTTGAAAATTAAATTCATGTACAGGGATTGCTTTCTCAAAGAAGAAAATCAATACAATACTGAGAAAGGTACCTAAGTCTTACAAAATGTGACTATTTGACTCTTTTTAGTGCAGACAGGAGTCAAGAGCATTCAGTATCAAGTATTGACCATATAAATTTGAAAAAAACCCCACCCCTCTCATCCTTCTCAGAAAGATGTTCTGCCCCTTCTTTAACTTAATAGTCATTTTCTGTGAGGAGTCTGTTAGGAGTATGGCTTCTTCCCCTGCTGGGAGAGATACCAACTCATTAGATACTATGTCAGCAATCCACACACAGTCGTAAGTCAGGCCTTTAATCATAGCAGTGTTAACTGTCATCTTGTAGATAGTGTCTGGAAGTTTAATGAAAGAAGGTTTGAGTGGTTTGCAATTTCACATGCATTTCTACTGATACATATGAACAAAATGTTCTGTTTTCATAAACCAATGTCAAAGAGGGTCTCTTGATCTCACGAGGGCTAAAACATTTATGTTCAAATATGATATATATTTTTTGCTCTTAAAATTTGTTTCAACAAATCATTTCCAGCTTTCACTCTTCTGAATTTTGGTTTGTTCAGAAGAAAGGGATGATTGAGCTGCTTGTTTGCCACAGAGACATGCGACCCTGCCTAAGGAAAATGTAATTTCTTCATCCAGTGGCAACTAATGTAGGGGTTAACAGCATCTCCACCTATTCCAACAGGAGCAACCAAGACATATCCCAACAGCAGTAGTCCTCATACACACTCCACCACTCTACTGGCTGCTTTGTCTCCTGTAGACAGCTATTGCTGCTTGATTTTCCTCCACCAGCAGCCAGGTGAAGCATTCATGCAAGTGTGCCTTTTCCTGTACTTGGACATGGACCAATGTGGTCTTTAAGTCCTGTTCTTGTGACTAGAATTTAGCATCTCCAGTACAGGGACTTACAGCCAGTCTTAGCACTTCATGGTCAATGGAGATCTTTATGCAGTCAGTAACATCCCTAATGCAATCCATCTTATCCTAAAGTCAGTGCCTGTGTTTTCTGGATGAATCATGTTCTGAACACCATCACTTTAAGGGGACCAGCCTCATTGCAGACACCTACACTGCCATTAGAAAATATTAATTCCACAGTAAGATTTCACTAAATCACAAAACTGATATATACACCTGGTCATAATACTCACCAAATCCTCTTATGGACAGAAAGGGAGCACACCTGACATGTAGACAGAAGAATTTATAGTTAGTCTCATTAAAGTCTTGACAGTCTAATCAAAATACAGCAAACTGTTATTATTAGTTCGGGCACACTAATAATAACAGTCATAGTCCAAATGAACACAGGAAAAAAAAACCCCATATTAACAAAACAGATAAAATTTTCATTTAAAAAACCAAAACCTGCGACGGTCAAATTTCTTCTTACCTACCTGGTTGTTACTCTGGCATTAAGGCCACTCACGCAGAGGTTCTCTGAGTCATCAGGTCAACAGCTTCAGTGTCCCTCCAGAAGAAGGGGGTGAGGATATGAAGAGTCATTGGTGCCCCAGCTGGTTTGCCAGAAGTTGGTCGCTGGAAGTGGTTTCAATGCTCCCTTCTTCCTTGGTCCTGCACTTTGCCTGGGATTATTTTTCTCTGGTTTCCTGACACAATGTGCATGTATGGTCTTTCTTTTCATTGCTTGCCAGTTATCCATTTTTTCAGTTGTCTTTGTTGTCCCTGATTTGCAGGGCTGCACTCCTGTAGTGACCAGTAGCTGCCCACTGTGATTTGTGTTTGCTGTAGCAGGACCTCTGATATCTACCTGTGTTGGTGGTTTTCCACAGTCTTTTTATTTTAGCGTGTATGCCATAGGACATAGCTACTGTCTATTGTTATTAACAATAAGTGTTAACAACACCATAGCGTGAAATTAAATGAAAGATAAAAACAATTTAGGGAACAGTTACCTAGCTGGCAGACAATTGCTATCACGGCTTAATCAAACTAAACCCAGCTCAAGCCAAGACAACCTCAATCCTGTGGTCTGTCCTCTCTTACTACTCACGGCAATTTGCATTTTCTGTGCCAAGAGCTGCAGCTGGAGTGGGGATGGAAAGAAAGTGCTGGAGCAAAGTGTGGGCTGAAAAGAGAACTAGTATGTGGGAAAATATTTTGGCTGTGCAATGGCTTGGGAGCTGTGTGTAAGGCGCATCCAGCAGCTGGGGTTGGAGTTAGGCTCCCATCCATTCTTAGTATGTGCGCTTGGTTCAGTGACGTCATCACACAGAGCATGTCCACTGCTGAGAGTCTCTTGCACTCGTGCAGGTTCATTTTCTGATGCAGTGCCCGCCAATTAATTTCTTCACAGAGAAATATACCAAAAAATTCAGTGGGGTCAGCCTCTTTTGAAATATCCTTGGCAAGGATATCGAACGCTGGCCTTAAGCCTTTTCTCTTTAATCAGCAGAAGCTGCCGTTTGAGTTATGATAGTAACCTTTGCTTTACTGTGTTTAACTCCCACTGGAATCCCTTAGAAACTGTGCTATATCCATAGCAAATTTATATGTTAAATTCTCTTGGTTAAGCTTTGTTTCTTTATGTTCTTGCTCTCTTGTATTTTGTCCTCAAAATATGAAATTATCATCACAATCAATCTCATTTGTTGAAACAATAATTTCATCACCACTCTCTTCATTTTCCTCAAGTACATATCACTTGTATTTCTTTCTGCTCCAGCCAATTGTTTCTGTCAATCTGAAAACCACGGCCTGAATCTTTATTTCTCCTAGCAATAGCTATTAGTGCTGGGTTAAGAAATTTGCAGCAGAAATTCTTTTTGCCAAAAACAAAAAATCAGTCTGGTGGGGAATTTGTGCCTTTTCTTTTTGTCAAGCTGTACAGAAAATTTTACCCCTCAAAGACTGCCATTTCTGAATAAGTCAAGAAATTTTATGATAGTAATTTTAGGTCATTTTTTTTTTTTTTCTGTTTAGAACAACCCAATACTTTGAAGTTTCTTTCAATGTATACATTATTGGTTTTGGTGTGTAAAGGTAATAATTTAAGACAACAGCTCTCAAGCAGCTCTCAGAAGCAGTCTTTGCAGTATGTATTTATGGTCCACAACAATCACCATATGATTTCCTCCTGTTTTCTATTTCAAAAAGAAGTGGCACTCATCTTGGGAAAGAAAGAAGGAATTGGAGCTCTCCTTCGAGATGAGGGTCGTCAGTGGGACTGAGGTTGCAAGAGCCATCTGCAACATAGCAGTTAAAGGGAAGAAGAGAACAGAATAAAACTAGTATTTTGACTTTTTCCAAGCTCAGTAGGTTTACAAAAAAGGGATGCAGATATTAATAGAAGGAGAAAAAAATGTCACCAAGAGTTCTTGTCTCATTAAAGAGTACTAAAATACATTAAAGGCTTTTCTTGAGCCACAGATCTGTCTAAGCTATGACAAACAGTGGGGAGAGTGACTCATTTGACAGTTCCCCCCTAAAAATATGTCTTATGGAAATACTTAACATTCTTGGAATACCAATAGAAATAGATGCACTCACTTGAATACCTTCCAGTATACTCTGGTGTGTCCAAAACAATTATGTTGGTCTTTGTAGTCATGCCTGCAGGTGTTTTAAATTTGTGTTTCTCTAAGTTTCTGCGTGACTTGCTAATCACAATGCCTCCTGTTATTTGTGCACAGATATTATGCTTTCACACAGACAGCGAGTGACAGGTTTTTCTCCTACCATTTTATATGAATAATGAATTGTTTCAATGCACACATAGAAAAGACATCATTTAGACTTCGTTAGCATTTCCAGACTGTGCTGTATCTGTTTTTTACTGAGTAGAAAAAGAGCCCATATCTTACTGCATTCTTTTATACTTTTAGATTCTTTTCAGTGTTATTCAACACACCGTATTTCCCCTGAAAATTATCTTAGGCCACCTTGTCAGTGTTTTTTTGTTTTCAGCCTGATTTAAATGAATTTCTTCTGAAAAACTGGTCTTTAAATGTAGAGATTTGTGCTTTATTTTTAAGAAGAAATGAATGCTCTTAATATCTCAGTAAACATTATATAATATCTTTCTTGAGTATGTTGCCAAGTCAAGGGAAAGCTTGTGCCTCAAATTCAAGTGGAAAAAAATGCATTGAAACTAAGATAAACACTGATTTTGAAGTCTAAGATGCTAAAATACAAAGAAGTCTTGGCTATTGAAGAAGCTACTTACACTGAAATTCTTTCATTTTTTTTCCATGCTCCTACCATTCTGAATTATTTTGTGCATTATTTATTAACTTCTTAGTCATGGGTATTGAGTTAAGGTTACATTTACTCTATTTAGTTCAGTGAGTAACTAACTTTGTCTCATACTTTGTGGCTACTTTTGCAACTGCAGAGGCATGCGGCGGGGGGGACGACGACGATGGGACATGATATGACAATGTTCATAGTTGATTTCTTTTTATTTGTCTTTGCAGACAGATGGGTTTTTGATGGATTTTTTACATGAAGTTGTAACACTCTCATTCTCCACTGCTGTAGGTCTTGCATAGCTACTAATAACTGCACCTGTGTACAATGGGAACTTAAGCCTTTTGCATTACAGCAAGACAGTGAGATCCTCATCCCTGCATGTACAAATGATGAAAAAAACCCCTCATAACAAACCCACAGAAAAATCAGGCTTCAGTTTTATTTATTTGTCACTATTTCACCATTGTCTTTAGTACCAATTTCTAAAACTACAAGAGTCCCTTAATATTCTGTAACTATGCAGCTGATACACAAAAGAGTCTCAGCTCTCCTCCCTCTAAAAAAACATGATGGAGATACTGCATAAAATACGTACCACCAAGTCACTTCATTGCATCATCTAAAACTGATACTCTTTTGCTAGAAATTGACTAGGTCTAGCTGCTTCTGAAGAACATGCAAGAAATGATAGATAATGATGAACTCACTTGCCATAATGAGCAATTAGTAGCTGGCTTGTGAACCTAAGCAAGAAGGTTGGTATTCAATCTACTTATTTTTTTCATCCCTTTTTTTTTTCATATTTCTTCCCCCCCTCCCTTGTTCCTCTACAGCAGCACTGCTGTGCTCATTATCTCCATAATTGCCTATTGTTCTGACCCTTGAGAAATTCTTGGCCTTACTATGTCAAAGAAATATATTTATAGGCTAGTTATGCAGTGTATTAAAGTGGCAGGTCTTTTTTTTTGTTTGTCCCATTTTGAATAAGTGATAAAAGATAGGTGCATAGTAGAATCACAGCAAAACTATACACTATCAGGAACATCAAGAAATTTAGGAACAGAGCAGCCAGAAGAAATTTCTTCAGCTTATCATATGATTTCCGCTTCTTGATATTAGATGTGATATAATCAATGTCATAAACCTCAGCTTTTATGCCTCAGTACTCCTATGGGGAAGCTGTTCTTGATTTTCTGCTTATGACTAGAACCTGTCTCCACATTTCCCATGCAGATTTATTTATGGTCAGTGTTTATCCCTTTGACAAGTCTTGTCTTTTTCTTTTTTATTCTAGTTTGCTCTTCGGATAAGGTCACAGGATGCTCTTGGATGTTTGCTGAGCCTTTGGTTTACCAAACAAGCCTAGATTTCTTAGCTTTTTATCAGAAGACCATCCCACCAACTTTATCTTTGCTTAGCTGGTGTAAAACTGGTTTATGCCAGGAACCGGAGTTTTGTGCAAAATTCTGGATTTTACTAATATCCAGTAAAATATTTTAACCACTTCCATGTATCTACTAGAAATACTTCGTCTAAGTAGAGTCTGTCGAGGACTGCACTTGCTTTTTCTTGAGGGATACACTGCTTGTCTGTTTTAGTACCCTCTGATGTATCCATGACTCATGGAGCCAGGTTTATTCTTTCTGTTGCTATTTACACCCTTTTGATGTGCACAAGTCTGGAACGGTTCTCTACATTTTTCCTTGTTCAAGATTGAAGTTTTAGATAGATTTTAAAAAAAGTATACGTCCTAATAAAATTCCAAGAGCCCTTTCCATTCACCTCCAAAAATTTCTCATCCTGTTAAGTTTACATTTCTCTTTTTTTATCAAAGGTTCCTCTTTTCAACTAAAGAATCTCAATTACAGATTTACCTTTATTGTTTCATTTTGTTCAGACCAAATTAATTCCAGATCCCTTTGCCTGAGTTAACTTTCTATAGCTAGTTTTTCTACAGCGTCCTCATTACTAACCAAAGCAAACTTTTTTCAGCTAATAGTTGATAGAAAAAATACCTAATACTATTATCGCCAGGCATATTTGCATCCAAATTAGTATAATTGCTGTCTCTATACCTGGAAAGTTACATCCTTCCAGAAAAGAAAAAGACAGTTGATAT
>Ga0181612_103590_pt1 | contig 10897 bp, 7 predicted proteins | sample HoacroProtozoa21_FD_119630 | JGI IMG/M metagenome (GOLD analysis project Ga0181612, IMG submission 119630) | Hoatzin crop microbial communities from Cojedes, Venezuel. Combined Assembly of Gp0051906, Gp0051904, Gp0051908 | reverse complement strand
GGGCATGTGGAAGATATTTGCTTTTGTGTTTGGAGTTGTATTTCCCTTCTTCAGCAATCCAAGTGTCATAACTGTTAAATAGTCCTGAAGAGCTCTTCAGAAGGCAGAGCAGTAATTTGCAAAATCTTGGGGATAGTGTCACCTCGGGAAGACACGAGGAAGATCTCTGAAATTCAGCCATTGTTCATACAGAGGATACATTGGTCTTGTGCATCTTGCCATAGCAGACCTCTTCCAACTTTCATTATCTGTCATGAAAGTGGGCTTTCCATTCTCTGATAAAAAATTAATACAAGTAAAATGTTGACTGTTTTTCTGCTTATTGAATGTCAAAAAAACCCAGCTATTTGCTGGTGGTGAGCTTCAGTAAATTTAGGCACACTAATCTTGAGAAATTAATGCTTTGCTGTCTGGGTTTTTGGGACAGGAGTGAAATATTTATAAGTTGGCTGCAAGCAATATAAACTTAGTATTTCTACAACAGCTTGTCCAGAAAGACGTTCTTAAATGCTTGCTTACTGTAGCTCCTGCCATTGCTTGTGAGCGATAGTGAAGCTCTAAGGATTTTAAATTGGAATGGGAAGATTTAGTATTGGCATACACAATAATTTGTTTTAGGTTGTGTAAATGCTTTTTAATTAAGGGATTCGTTGGAAGGAGGTTTGAAGGTCAGGTCCTTTCAAGTTTTCCATGCACTTACATTCAATTTTCCGAATTCAGGAGCTGCTGAACACCTGGCATGACTTCCTGAAATGGGGATGGGAATCTCAGCTTCTGAAGCTCCCCTGATGGAATACAGATAGCCCTGGCCCAGCCATGCTCTTTTCCCGCTCAGTGTTTGTGACAGTCTAATGCGAGTTATGCCACCTTTGCAAAGAACTTGAGGTGACCAGACAGGGAAGACTGCGTGTTGATCATTGAATTGCTGACTTCGGTGGCTTCTGCTCTTAAATGTAAGCAAGCAGTATAAAGAGGACAGGACCAAGAAACTGTGTATCTCGCAAACCAGCTGAATGCGTCAATTTGTAGGCACAGGGTAGTATGTCTGCAGATAACTCGGGGCTAATTTTGCACAGAAGAGGATGCCAAAAAAAGATTTCAGCTAAGGCTTCTGGTGCATTCCAGCACAAAATTCCAAGATAAAACTGTGTGTATAACTAATAGCTCCCAAAAGTTCTTTTAGATATTTATATATTTCCTGGAAGTTGCATTTGTTAGACTTGTCCTTATTTAGCCAAATCTGAAAGACAGCGAATGCATTGGACCCCTGTGCCCTGCACCCTACTGTGGTCATTAGCAGATGCGGCTTTTTTCTTTCACAAGTGTGCAAAAAATACTGGCTCAGCCTACATTTCCCCAGGGCGCTGTCAGATTTTGTCTAGTTTCCCGATGCTGTAATGGTGTCTTTTTTTTCCCACAAAAGAGATTCAGCCAGGTAATAAAAACTTTTCTAACTTCTGTGCAACCTGCCTGTGTGATGGCCGTGGTAAAGGCAGCTGGGCTGGAGAAGGTGCTGGTGGTTTTGTGGCAGTTAGTGGGTATGGGACATTCTCACCCCGAGCCCGTCCTGGTCTCTGTTCCGCAGACCCGGTATTCCCTTTTCGCCCTTCTGGCTCCCTGTGGGGTGTCCCGTGGGATTCCCTTCCCCTGCGCTCACCCAGCGTCCCTGTTGAACAGAGTGCAGCCGAGAGCATCCCGGCAGGAACCCAGGGTTAGCATCCAGAGCCGAGGCCAGGCAGGGGCATTGATGCTCTCCTTGTCGATGCCGCTTACCCCGGCTTTTGTCATAGCTCTGCTGTGGTCCAAGCTGTTAAATTATTCAGCCCTTTGCAATCTGTCTCTAACGTCAGACTCCCCCTTTTCCATGGTGCTGACTTCAGAAGCCTGGCTATTCCCTGAAAAAAAGAGTATTTCCTCTTTGTTGATTTTAAGTTTATCAGACATTAATTTAATCCGGAAACTCTTTGTTCTTTTCTTACAGCAGATGTTAAAATAGAATGACTAATTGCTTTCTAAATCTTTTTATAATTGTGTATTTGCTACTTCAGTCGAGTCTCCGCTAAGACCAGCTCAATCATCCTTTTTCTGTGCAACACTTTCTCGGATATAAAGTATTTAGACCTCTGCCTATCTTCATTAACCCCCGCCAGGTCTGTTTGGTCTCAGTCCCTCTAACAGCTGAGACGACCAACACCGACATTAATGGTTTGTACAGGTTTGTATCTGATTTTCCATTTATGTTGTAGTAGACATGATTAAAACATTTGAGTAAAATCGCAGCTAAATCCTGTCATAGCCTAACCCATTATTTTTTGTTCTCCTGTTAGAGTTTTAGGCATTTCTTTGACATATTTTTATTGCCAGATTAGGAGGAAAACACTTGACTTGTTTGCAACATTCTCATTATATTGTCTTTATAACATTTCTAAAAGAGAATAAATATAAAATACTTCTGTGTATTGTGGTCATATTTCAGTCTGACGTTAATATGCTCCATGATTTTCCAGCTCACAATTCTTCTAACCTTGTGGTGACAGTCACGAAACCTCATACCTGGGGAGACGTGCAGTTGCACAAGCTGCTGGAGTCTAGATGATGTGTGGGCACCCGGGTAATGTCTCTGTCCTGTCAGTTTTATGTATCCTGCTTGAGTCACTGCCAAGACAGTGTTGGGTTAGAAAACCGTCTCGTGGAGCCACAGCAGCCTTTCGTACCGCTTTTGCTCTTATTAGTCCTGCGCTGATGTCGGGGTCGCTGGGATGCTTTTCCCTTACCTGAGAATATGGGAGTCTGGGTTTCACATTAAGCTTATGTCACCCAGATCTGCTCTTAATAATTGCTTGCAAACTCAGTTCCGTATTCAACAAGGCATTGTTAAGACCATCCATCTGTAGAGCTCATGCCACCCTGTTTGTAGCCAGGTCCAAATGGGACATCTGTCCCCAGGTCCCTCTGGGGTGAGGTGGTCGAGGTAGAGGTTGGAAATCTTGCCCGGTGCTAATCTCTGTATCCTGCACGCCTAGCGGTGCAGAGGTTGCTTAGAGCGTGCGGCGTGTGCAGCTGGGTCCATCAGTGAGGCTTGTACCCTGGCATCACTGGTACGGGCTGTTGGTGCCCTGGACGGCTCGGGCTGGCTGCACCAAGGCGGTTGTCCCGATGGCGCAGGGGCTCTGACCCTGACCTACTGCTGCAGCTCCCCAAAAATCCTACCAGATGTTCCCATGCCGCCGTGGGATGATAAGAGCACAGGACTGTTGGTAGTGTGGAGGCTGACCTCACGCATGCCGCGTACACGATGGTACGTGTGTACTTGGTACCTGTGTCTCAGCCTCGCTGTGTTTGTCTCTAGCACACGTCTCCGGGAGGCGGGGGTGGGCACAGGAGAGAGCGGGAGGCGGAGGTGAGGCCATCCGCCTCTCCCAGAATTTGTTCTAGTAAGGAACCTTTGCTGTTTCAAATGGGTCGTTTAGTTTCAATTTAAAGCTGTTTGGCTTTGTTTTCTAAGCATTCATTTATTTGTCTTTCTCTCCTAGGTTAGTCACTAAGTAGCCAACTTTTGTCTCCCCATGAATGTTTTCCGTAAAGGTGTTTGGTTACTGTGAACTTTTTGTCTAATGTTTTTTAAAATAAACAAAATAGGCTATGCTCCAGCTCTGCCATGGGAATACCTTTTTTCTGGTCCTCTCTTTATGCCACATCCAGCCTTTCAGCTGCGGACACCAAATCTGTTTGTTCCTTTTTATGTCTGGTTTCCTTTATCTCTTCAGCATCCCTCGAGTACGCGTCCAAGAACCAGATTGTCGGTCCTCGCACTGCACGGTCGTTGCGTGAAGCGGTGTACGAGCTGTGGCTGTGTAATCCTTTCCTGAGTCCTTGTCACCCTCCAGGAAACATTCCCCCATCTTGGGGAAATGGTTACACAGATGCTTGTTTTCTTTGAAGAGAGTTCATCTTCCCAAAATATCCTGTTCCCTCTGCATGATGACCCTGCCCGGGCTCCATGCCCCTCCATGCTCCTTTGGTCCCTTGTAGCTTTTGTTTGCAGCAATTCCCTGTTTGTCGTCAGATCACTCATGCAAAGATTTAATAGAGCTGGGCTTCGCCTCCTGAGGAGTGTGATCAGGAGACTCTGATCTCAATTTCCAGTGAGTGGCCACGAGACGAGGCTTGGCAGCAGGACAGCTGTTGCTGTTGTGAAGCAGTACTGACTGGTGTATTTGCAAGATGCCTGTTACCTTACCATCGAGAGCCAGTTCATGATGAATGCCTGCTCCTTTGTCATAAAGTTCAGATATATCTTATCTGCCAGCTCAGAGTAGTACTTCTCTGTAAACTTCTCTTTCATAGAAGAGAAGATGACGTTATTCCTGAGTTTCAGGGTTTTTATAAAAGTTTTTGGTTTATCATGTCATTCAGAGCATCCACAAGAGTAGCTTCAGAGCAGTGTTCACACTGCATGGCTTCTCTCCTAGATCATCCGCTTAGAAATCAGTGATTTGTATTCAGTCTTGCTCTTGCGGAAACACCTCCCAGGTCTCCAGAAAACCCTGGAGATTATTCTAGAATATTCAAGCTGGTGGTCACCAAGCCATAGGGTCTTTGTGGTACAGGAAGGCGATGAGCAGGAGCCGATTTGGAGCAGGGTGCCCGTCTGGGTTATCTACTGATTCGGAGCAGTGCAGTGGCTCCAGGATGCCCGGCTGCATTAACACAGTCATCCCCATGGGGTTTTTATATGATTTGTGGTTTTGGGGTTTGGTGGTGAGCGATGTGGGGGTAGCAGGGAATTAGGTGGACTCTGTGAAGCCTTTTGTGTCCGGTTAGGAGGTGGTTTGAAAAGGATATTTCATGACTAATGGGCTGTGACCGCTGGCCCTAAGGATACCTTCAGCTCCTGGCGAGCTTCTAATCCCGTCGAGGATCCTGTGCACGCTCCCTACTTGAATTGTTCCCAACGGAAAGCTGTAACGGTTTCCTCCTATGTCTCACAACTTTGTCCCTATCCAGGCAGCACCCCTCCCATACGGTTCTCACCCAGGCCAGGGTGATTAAGCACTTAAATTGATTAATCAAATTCCTTGTGATGAGAACTACTGTCATTCATTAATCTGAATGGGATTATAAATAAGAGTTGGCAGATAGGGGAGATAAACATGTTGAAAGATAGACCTGCTGCTTTGAATACAAATTACACTGCTGCATCTGGAGGGTTTTACCTCCTGGCTGTCTCAGGATATAGCTTCCCTAAAGGTAAAATTAGACTGAGATTAAAGTATCCCCATATTAATAAAGAAATACGCATTTATGAACAGGCAGCTACTGCAGGTGGGTGTGCAGGGCTGCATACCGATGATCCTACAGCAGAACCAGGCTGTGGATTTTTTATTGTGTAATTCATGAAAGATTTTATGGGGTTAGTTTTAGTCAAAACTCAAGAATAACCCACTTGAAAGTGTGTGGCTAGTATCAGTTTGAGGAACAAAGGAGCAGGCTAGCGTGGGCAGTTCCTGTTGAATCGTCTTGCAGTTGACAGCATCACAAATAACAGAAAATTCATATCAAATTTTGCACTTGTAGAGACACTGTCTAATGTTCACTTTTTGGAGAAACAGCGTCTTGTGCTTTTCATCCCATGGCTTAGTGCAGGACATGGTTTAGGCGATTTAGGAAAGATTTTGAAACCCTCGCCATGTTGCTGCCAACGGCAGAATTCCCACCGGGAGCAGCCGGGTGGGAGTTTCCGCGCCCAGGGATGGGGTGGCTCTGCGAGTCGTCTCTCGTGTTTCTCGAGTGAGCGCAGAGCAGCGGGCAGGATCGCTGCAGAGCGTGCTGACATTAAAGCTACCACTTCTTGTAGAACTGGCCTTATGCATTTCTTTCCATAAATATTTAAAGAATTCTTATTAAAAGAATTACCAGTATAAAAAATCAAGAGTTTGATAGCTGGTGTGCAGCGTGCTGTGGTGTTGTTTTAGTCTGCGGTGGAAGGTCAGGAAGCCAACATGCTTCTTGCTGCCGCGGAAAGGTGGATTTCTTTGTGTTGATGCTGCCTGCGCCTGCCTGGCCGCCCCAGGAATGGCGAACGGGTCAGCAGCCGGGTCCATGGCCAGGCTTCCTCCGACGGAGAGAGGCAGGGTCTTACCCGGGACGTGCACAGCCTGCAGAAAGGCCTGACCTTGGACTTTAATTTGCTGTTGAGCTGCAGGTAGGAGATCAATGGGTAAGTGCCAGTGGACAGTACCAGTAAATGCTCTTACTGAAAACACAGGCTGCCAGCATAAAGACCAGGTGTAGAAGAGAGAGGTTTGGGCAGGCTGGAAAGCACTGTTACTGACTTGTTTATTATTACAATAATTTAACCCACTGTGTGACAGCCCTGTAACATTTCTGTGTACCTTTTCCTTTGTGGCAAGTCCGGTGGAAAGAGTACCATGGTGCCTGGCAGTGCAATAGGCTTTGAGTATCTGTGCGAGGTTGTGCGCGGGGCTTCACCGAGCCCCGTCCTCCGAGGAGAGCGGCTGTGCTCTGTTAGCATCTGAACGGGGAAGGTGGAAGCCCAGCGGGAGCTTCTGCCGAGGCAGAACCGCCGAGCTCCCGTCCTCTTCCTCTCCAACATGGCACATCTCCCTGTGCTGCCTGCACAGTGAACCGCAGCAGCATGCCAGATTCCCAGACCTGGGTTTTTTGGACTAGGGAAAAAAAAACACGTACGTGTTAAAAGAGGAAATGTCGACGTCCTTCAGTATCAAACAGGTAGCACAGTTTAGCATATCTCTCGTTCATGCATCAACATAATATATAGAGAGTCTAAAGACTAGCCCTAAAGGAAATAGCGCTCACTGGAAAAATCAAGGGAAGATTGCTAAAATACATCACCTTCCAGGGACTGCTCTCCTTCCTGCCTGTAAGGAAGACGCAGCGAAGTGTGCCAAAGACAGGGGTCGTTCACAGGGATCCAAGTGTGAAGTCTTCAGGTGAAAAGCCATAGTGTGTGCGGAGGGTCAGACTGGGAGGGTGGAGAGATCTCTGGCAGGCATACAGCATAGGGTTGCAGGCATAAAATTTGGGTTTTAGAATTTGGAACACCAAAGATTGATACTCGTATACGCAGATTTCTGCCAATTAGCCAATGTCTTTAGAAGAACAATTTCTAACAGTAAGAAACTTAAAACCCGCAATCCTTGCAGTGACTTCAGAACTCCACAGAGGGAAAACAGGGTTTGAAAAAGAACCCATTAAACATTTAAATATTTCATTAAATATTGAACATTTCAAAAATTGTTTTTTAGCAAGTCTTGAAGTAAACCGAGCAGTATTTGGTAACAAAAGCTACCAGAAGTGACGAGGTCCTGCGACAGATAGAGCTTGGCTCTACATTTTGAAGCTGCAATAACCTCTCCTCCCTTGATTTGCCATCAAAACGAGATCCCTGGGCTCAGTCCAGAAGCTGTTATCTAGGTAAAACTGCTGGTGACATCAAGGGTATCAGGAGGTTTGAAAAGCATCAGAAAAAGAGCCAACAGGATAAAAACCAAAATTCTTGCAGCAGGCTGAATGCCTGAGCGGCAGCCGGTGCCCCGGTGCTGCAGAGAGGTGCACTGTGATGCTGCGGCCGTGCCAGCCGTACCCAAACAGTGAAGGGTCAGATTCTCCGGGATTTTGCAGACATGTAGAAATTTTAAGGTATTTTTGTGATCTACTGTCAGTGCATAGGGAATCCTTGCCCAAACCAGCAAACGATAAGCCATTGCTTAAGTTTTGTTGACATCAATAGAAGGCAAACCTTGCCAGCAGCACAGATCAGTCCAGCGCTGAGATCTGAGCACATTTTTTGTGCTTTGCTGAATCAAAGTTGCTATCTATAAGCATTAGAGGAAAATCCAATCCTGTCTAATGTCTGTCTTTCGCTGAGATCAGGAGTGAGAAAACGCACTTAGCAGTTTTTTAGTTGAAGATTTGCTGCAGTAACAGGAAGTTTTGGATGCCTCTCTGTTATGACACGTTTTTCCCTTTTTAGATCAAAACAAGACCTGCGGGTGCAGCCTGCCTGCCCCCCCGGGCGATTCCTTGGTGCTGCAGGGGTCAGCTGCAGTTACACCTCCCTGTTTTTAAAGGCTGAACTAGGGCCGGTCTGTACGGAGAATCGTTGAGGTCAGTTTCTTGCCATGTCCCAGTCAACACGCTGTCCCTGTGCATCACTTTGCCCTGTGAGAGTAGTCAAAAACCTACTTCTCCACTCGCCTGGCCAAGCCCCATCATCGCTCCCCCCTCCCCAGCCACATCTCGCTGCCAGGGGAGGAGAACCAAGACTGATGGCACTGGGTTCCCCGTGCGTAGTGTTGGCATTGAGTCAGGGGGTTTTATAGCAGCACGTTGGCTTTTCTCGCTGAATTTTGATTAATGGAGCAGGCGGGAGCTGCTGCTGTCTCCCAGCTCCTGTGGCTGACAGGGGTGAGCCTAATCTGATGTTTAAATGGATTTGGAACGTGTCCGTGGCTGTAGCATCCCTGTCCTGAAGGAAGGACCATCTGCTGCAAGATAACCCAATCTCGGAGGGCTCTTGCTTCAGGTCTGTTTGAAAAGAGAGGTGACACACGTAAAATGTGAGGGTTTTCCTGATGCTTGCTAATTTGGTGGCCAAGAGGCAGCTCATGTTAGAGACTCGGGGTTTTCAGTTGCCTTGTTTTTCCCACCATGCTCTGCCCTGTCAGAGAACATCGGCAGAGAATTTTGTGGGTGCTTGTTACAGATGCAGATGGGAAATCACTCCTACATGTAAACCCAATGTATTACTACAAACAGCTAACAAATTTCTCTGGTTGTGATTTGTGTGAAATTCAGAGAAATCAGTTTCGTGAAGATTGGATAGTGTCTCTCCTGGGATATGAAAAAATTGGTGGAACGCATGGGATAACAGTGAAAGACAGATGATGGAAATGTCTGCGATAGATTTGGGAGAGCAGGTTGTATTGTTGTTTTTTGACTGGCACCTCTGAAACACAGGCTACTGCATTGAAGGATGCCGAGATGAGAGCTCACAAGCTGCTTTTCCATTTTCCCTTCTGTGTCTGACAAATCTGCACCAGATGCAGCCTGCATGCTATTGCACAGCTGCCGTCGCTGTGTTGTGCCTGTCCTGGTGCGGCGCGTGGCTGCGCAGGGAAGGGGCAGGCTGGGGGTACCGGCAGAGCTTGATGGGGCTCAGATACAGCCTCTGATTTAGGAGAGCTGTACCCTGTCATCAGCACGATGAGGAGGATGAAGCTAACACCTCATTTGCCTTTCCCGGGAGGTTTGATCCACAGTAGCAGTGCTGCTGCTGCTGCCAGCAGTGTGCTGTTCCCTGATGGAAATCGGTGGAGAAGCTCTGAGTTCGTCAGTGTAATTACAGGAGGAGATCCTGTGCGGTACGGAGGTGTAATGGGGGGGGTTGATTAGCTGCTAGACTTGAGTGCGTGCTGCTCAACCCACCACGAGAGCTGAGAGCGGCGACAGTGGCTTGCCATCCTCCCACGCTACCGGTGTCACAGCCATTGGAGCGGCTGTTGTCCCCGTCCCTGGCTGGTTAAACACTGGTGTTACGTTCCTACATGGGGTTTTGACGTCCTACTGTGGGCCATGGAAGTGTTATATTCAGTTTTAGGGCAGTCAGCACCCAGACCAGCTTGCAGAGATGTGCTTGCCTTTGCCCACCGTGCTGTCACAAGACTCGGCAGAAGCCACCACGTGCTGGAGCCGCATCCGGGCCGCTGTCGTGCCTGGGGTCTTCCCTCACCTTGGGCTCCTTGGCATCCTTGGTGACCATTTCTGTGTGGGCTTCAAGCTCTGGCCACGCCTCAGGTGGCTGCAGGCAGTGGCCTTTTCTTCTGCAGGTGCGTTTGCTTGATTCAGGAGCCTTTTAATGAGGAATTTCACATCCCCTGTTTTGTTGATTTCATGCCCTTGTTTTCTTTCTTTTTTTTTTAAACCCAAGGTTTGTATTTCACTTGTCTGGTAGTCAGACTCCATTATTTGGGGCATGGTGTTTGAGATGACTGTTTGTTTAGGGATTTCAGTGCAAATCCTGAGCTGTTAGGGCTCGCATAGGGAACGCGCGCCCTTTCCCAGCAAGTTCATTCCTCCCTCTCTTCTTTCCTCTCCAGAAGAAACAAGGAGCATCTGAAAAACTGTCTGGCAGGGAGCGAGGGACGCCAGCAGAGCTGTTCCTGGGGAGGAGGGGAGGTCGCTGATGGCTGGCGCTCAGGGTTGCCACTCGGGGAGAGGCACCGAGGCGGGAGTGCAGACCCCGGGTGCCCAGCGAGGAGCCTGGCCTGCCCCGGCTCCCCTGAGCCCTCTGTCCAGATAACCTGGTCGGATCCTGCTTGTGATCCCTGCAGGCTGCTGGAAGTTGAAGCCTTACACCATAACATTGCTTGAGTATATTTCAATAATTTAGAGCCACAGGTCTTATGTGGTTTGTTCTCTAAAGATTGATTTAGCTTCTTATTAAGGGAATTGGGAATTCAGTGTGAAAATCTGAACAAAATCTAGGCAGGTTTTTTTTTTAAATATCCACTAGTGTAACTCACCGGGGAGAAGAATTTCAAAGCTTGTCCGACCCCATCTTGAATTTTTGATTCTCTTTCCTTCCTATTTGCATTCCCAAGGTGTTCTTATTAAGGAAGAACACCTCAGCATTATTGTATTACCTTTAAATAAGCTACAATCACTTTAAGGAGCTCAGGATAAAAAAAATCCGCTAATACTTTGATTCCTATCCCCCCCGTCCAGTTTTCAGAAGTTTGATGATGCAGGATGTGGACTGCGTGTCAGTGGCGGGTAGGCAGCCGTGATGGCGCGGCGCTGCCCAGCGAAGGCCCGTCTGGCCGCAGTGCCCGCTGGCTGTCGGACGGTGCGG
>Ga0181612_181277_pt1 | contig 10899 bp, 3 predicted proteins | sample HoacroProtozoa21_FD_119630 | JGI IMG/M metagenome (GOLD analysis project Ga0181612, IMG submission 119630) | Hoatzin crop microbial communities from Cojedes, Venezuel. Combined Assembly of Gp0051906, Gp0051904, Gp0051908 | reverse complement strand
TATAATACTTGTTGAAGATACCTTTTGAAAGATACAAGCTTTCCCATGTTACGATGGTGAATAATGTTGTTTCCTCTTCATCCCTCCCTCCTTGTCTTTTTCAATCCTTATCATCTGTGCAGCGTAATGGGAGGAGTCTCTTTGGGTTGCATTCTTCTCTGAAGGCTTTGTGACAAGTGTAACAAAGGCAGGGCAGCCATGATAGTGTCGTTTTTTGACTCCTGTATCTGCTGGAAGCAGACTAACTGCAGTCTGTATTACTTAAATATGAAAGAGATCTTTTCAGTGATGTCTAGCCAAGGACAAGGGACAACGGGCACAGACTGAAGCATGAGAAGTTCCATCTCCATAGCAGATCTCAGAATTACAGATGGAAGTCAAACAGCATATTGCTGTGGGAACAAGAGAGGTTGAGAATCTCCCCAGTAGTTAGGAGGTGAGAATCCTGTAGGTAGTTCTCAACTCATAAAACTTGAGTGTATGCTTTGTGTGAGTATTAATATGGTATCAGTAACAATGCTGACTTTTCAGAGCATGTGTTGTGTCCTTATGAAAATAAGTGATTCATCTTGCCCTAAAATTGCATGAATTGGTCCTAAATACTCTGTCAAGGGCTTTAGTGATGTGTTTGTCACTGATAACAATACTGTTTGCACAGACCACTTGTTGGCACCGGCAGACTTAATTGCACTTGTGTAAGTTCCTGACGCTGGGTGAAGTTGATCAGAGATTCAAGAGACTATAATCTATCAGTACCAGTTATATTCTTGTTATGATAGAATCCATCAATAGAGGAACACTTGCCTTGTCAACCTTCCTAGAAAAAGATCACAGGCTGTATTTGTTAGAATGTTAGCTCTGCTTTCTCCTAATAGCCTTGCAGGATAAAATAAATTTATCTGATAAAGAATTCTTGATACTTACAAATCTTGAGTTTTTCTTGTTGTGGCCTACTTCTTAGTATACTAATTTTTTTCTTTCATGTACCAGGAAATTAGCAAACTTGGTAAATTTTAATTGAAATTGTTCTCAGGAAAATAGCTGCTGCAGCTGGCTTCAAGTACAATTGTTCAATGCCTTTGAATGAGAGAAATAAACATTCCTCCTCAATCTGCTGGAGTGCTGGCAGCCACTGTCTTTTCATTAATGAAAGAAATAATTAGCTCTTTGTGATCTCCTGTAGCAGAATTTCAAGATTTGAAATTGAATGTTATGACTTTTGACCTGAGAAGCAAAAAATGAGAGATGTGAAGTGTAACAAGGAAGCATTCTGGAGTTTGTTAATGATAAGGGAAATACCAGAAGTCGTCGTCTCTTAGTTGGGAGAGAACATTGTCATCCAATAAAGCTGTAAAGCTGAAGTGTTTAATGACATTCTTCTAGTGAAGACACAAATGCTGCAGTAAGCTTCAGTGACGTGATTTTCATGTGTGGGACTAGTAAGACTTTAGCTTGGATATTCTGCTTGTTGCTGCTTATTACCTTCAGAAAGACCATTGGCCAAATGGAGAGAAGACCAGAAAGAGGACAGAGGAAGAAATAAAAAAGGCCACTGATTCAAACACTTCCTTGAAAGGTTAAAACAATTGCAGGGGTTCAATTCGCAGAAAAAAATATGTGGTTAGGAAAGATCTGGCTATGTATGATGAATGGTCAAAAAGTGGATGTTTAGTGAACAATGTTAGAATAAAAAGGCATCTCATGATAATTCTGCACAATACTAGTGTAATCACTTGTGGCTTGTGAGTTTCTTGGTCTGGAATTGATCTCTGTACTTTCTGTTACTTAGTAATCCCTCTGTGGATTTCTTTTCTGGAACTTGTTCCATCTTTGTTAGAACTTGCATATCTTCATCTTTTTAGTCCTATAGCAAGGAGTTCTCCAGATAGATTGCATATTGTGAGAGGAGCTGCCACTGCTGTGGTGGTTGGGTTTTTTCAGTTGTGTTGTGTGTGTGTGTTTGGTATGTTCCGATTGGTATCTTTGGTTTGTTTTTTTTTGTTGTTGGCTTTTTTGTTGTTGTAGGTTGGGTTTTTCTTTTAGTACAACTGTTTTTTCATCCCTAATTTTCATTGGAGGAGATTGTTCAGTTTCAGAGGCTTTTCAGAGGATTCTCTTTCTCTTCAGGCTGAAGAATTCTGACATGCTTAATCGCTTATTATACCAAGGCAATTCCATACCACTGAAAAAGCCTAGCAGTAGCAACGTTCTGCACTGCTGCTTTTCCTGGGCTCTCTGATACTAGCTCTGGATCCTTTGCCCTTATTCAAAGCCTAATGATCTACTGTATGGACGTTAAGAATAAACCCAACTCTAATGGTGAGTATAGCAAAGCACGAGATTAGGGTGTGTGTAGAAGCTGTGGTCTGTTATTGTAGATTTTTGAGATTTTTTTAGTACCTATGTTTAGGAATTCTTCTAATGATATTATTTAATTCAGAATTGATTTCTCTTTGGTGAAAGTGAGTTGGGTAGGGGAAAATACTTTTTTCCTTACAACTTCCTTATGCAAAGTTGTGCAGGATTTTGGATCCTTAGTGCCTTTATCACTTAGCTTTGGAGTGTTTTTTTATCACCTCCAACATTGCCATCCTTGTATTTGTATTCTGTTGTATGATTCTGGGCGATAAATTCTCAACTTGAAACCTTAATAATTTGACAGTATGAGTTCATGGTAGAAGAAATCTTTTCAGTTCAGTGTCCTTAAGTCTTCATTTCTGTAGGGACATACATCCAAATTCTTACAGCTGTTCTGTTCAGTATACTCAGTGCTCTTTGAAAATTACTTGTATATAGATGTGCAGTGATAAAAGTCTAGTCACCGCAGTTGTTCAGGGTCACTAGTTCAGAGTTTATTTTTGTTAGAGGCTACAATTGTTAGAGCCTTTTTGATGCTGAATCTGAATATTTTGAGCCAGAAGACACAATCAATGCCCATTAATTTTACCTTTATAGGGAGCATTTTCTACCCCAGTATAAAAAGCAGAGGACATCTGAGGTCGTGACACAGGCATGAATAGATGCCTGTTTCAAATCAAGCACTCTCCATGGCCTTGTACTTGAGAATCTATGTGCGGTTTTGGTATAAAGACTGCAGGTTCTACGACTCTCTCTCTGTATCAGAATCTCTTACTTTATCTAGACATTTTGCAAGATGCCTTTTTTCTTGAAAGAGTTTGGATGTTTGCTATAGCAATGTCCATATAGACCTATAAACAATTGAAAGACTGTTTACTTACTTTATGGTTATATAAGATAGGACTCTTGGATATTTTGTTGCAATCTCCTGGTATAGAAGCACGTCACAAATAGCACAAGAAGCTGATCTTTATGCATAAAAAGCAACTGCACTGAAATACAGATTTGTTCAAATGAAGTAGATGCTTAATTGAGATGGTGCTGTTGGAAGGTTAGTGTAGGCTGTGTCTGTGGGGAAAATGACAGCAATGTCAAGTGAAATGCGTTTCGTGGAGTTAATGCAGTTACGGTATCTGAGAGCCAGGATTACTGTCAGATAAGAAACTGTCCTTGAGAAGATCTGATATAGGGATTTTTGACATTGCACAGGTGACTTGTAAAACGCATGTCATACATTATCATTTGCCATGAGGGAAAAGTTTAATAATATTTAAAGTGACATCTGTGAAAGAATTTTGCTATTTTTGTCATTTTAATACTTCTGTTTAAAATCTGCATTGATGATAAAATAGATCATAACAAGAAAGACAACAAAAATCTGTTGAAATAGATTTCAGTCAGCAGGACGTGCACTAGAAATAACAATGGAAAGCTGAAAAGTGGGAGAGAAATTCAGGAAGTAGGATGTTGTCCAGCATCTTCCACAATATTGTATTACTGCATGACTTAAATGTCACCCTGGTTTTAAACAGTACATTCTATTCTTTGTTTAATTGGTGGTGGGGGAAATTTTTGATAGCCTAATGCATTTTCATAGATGTTGCTGCTACCTGAAAACTTTACACAGAGACACGGCTCTTAATGTCATGATTATCATTCAAGTAGTCTGTTGCTAAAAGTACATCCTTGAAATCACATTCTAATGTGTTGTGAATGCGATAATTTAGTGTAGAACCTTCATATTCCTTGTACTGAATCGCTTCTACTAAGGCTTTCGATAAGATCCAGAGGACAAGATGTGTACTTTTATATAGAAGTGCTGTCTCAAGTCAGGGTCATTTGGGATAAAGAAAGAGAAGTGAGTATTAGAGTTTCTTCTGCATGTACTAATTAACTTAACTACTTCTGTTTTTTCTTTTTTTTTATCCTTATTGTTGTGTGTCACAGGCTCAGTGACAAAAAGGAAGGTGAGAGAGGCTACAAAAGCATGGAACAATTCTTGTGGGAGCTGAGGTCTATGCTAGCGTAGACTGGGTAGATGTTATGTTGGGAGAACTACACACATTTTTAAGTGGTGCATTAACTACTTTGTGGAGCAAATAAAGAAATGTTCCAGAAGAAAAAAAAAAAACACAACAAAAAACCCAACACTTGTTTGTTATAAACAGGAGTCCCATGCACGGCTTTTAATCTGTGAAATATTCACCTTGTAGCAGTGACTAAAACAAATTTACTTTCGGCATCACTACTGGAGCAAAAAAGTTAAACCTTTTATGCTTTCTCACCATGATACACCTCCAAAGTCCCGTGATGATTTCTTTGCATTATTCTGACTTCACTGCTAACTTTATTTTCTTATGATTCCAACCCAATAATTTTTTTTAGAATGCTAAATAGGCTAATACTTAATTTCAGACTAAATGCATGTAGTTTGCTGACAGCCAAAATACAGGAATAAAGGCTGAGTTGTCCTTGTTTCCCTAAATGCGGTATTTATGAGATCACCTCTGTCTAGGGTCTTATTTTCTCGAAACCCCTCACAAAGTCTAAAAATAATTGACATCTCTGTACCACTGAATGTTTGAATCTATTGGCCATTTTCAGCTAAGTTGTGGGGAGGCTAGGGAATGAGGAGCACAGATGAAAGACCATAATCTCCAAAGTACTGTTTTTTATAAAGTAGGCTAAAAGTAGTGTTTATGAGGCTGCCTTTGTTTAATCCTCTTTTTCAGGATTAACGTTAATTTGATGTTTCATAGTAAAGCATTTTGTGTACCAGAAAATACTTTTCCTTTTGAAGAAATGTTAACCAAAGTGGTACCTATTCCTTTATCCTAAAACAACTTTCTTTAACTAATTGTCAGCCATTCTGTATGCCAAGCTCTATCTTACAAAAAATTTGAGGGAAAAAAATGATTGCTTTAAGGGATCAATTTGCTCATAGTCTAAAGTTTCTTCTTTGTTTACTGTGTCTTTTGTTAGTTCATACGTATTTGGAATAGTTTGAGGTGGCAAATTTTTTATTTATGAAATGACTGATTACTTGCAGAAAAAAACTCAGTATTTGGAGGAAATGAGAGTTAAGCAAGTATTCAAACATATTCTATGCAAAGATTCTTAAAGTAACAGTTGATGACAAAGTGTAGGAAGTACAGCAATATATCTGTTTGGCTGAATTAGACGCTCCGAATTTACTTCAGACACAGAGAAAGAACTCAAAGTGGAAACTAAATTATATTAATAAGAACAGTCATAAAAAGTAGTGTGGATATATCAGAGTAGAAAATCCATGGTGTTTGCACCAACAAAGAGACATGAAGAGCAATGATGATTCACCTGTAAATACATCACCACTTCTCAGGGAGACCAAAGCAGTTGGCGTGTTCTTGCAGAACAGGGGAAACTACTGACACACTCTGCCAAGAAAGTCGATTCCTGTTTAACACCCTTTTAACATTGTTACCAACAAGTTAAGCTGCAAGTTAATGACCAGCAATGAGATTGTAAAACCCTAGCTTAAAATACTGGTGGAGGAAGGAAGGCATGTAAAATATATTGAAGTAACTTGGTGCAGATTAGCTAAGAAACTTAAATAACTGACTGAAGTGATCTCAAAACCGCCAGCTGCTGTGTTGGAGTATTCCTGGGCAACTGTGGGGTGAGTTAGGAAAAAAATGTTTTTGGAACATTGAAAAAGGGCAAATCTTGAAAAAGGAGAAAATAGACTGATTAGTTTTCCAGAACTTGATTTGTAAACATCCAAAAGCAAACAAGAAACCTAAGTAGCAGACAGCACAGATTTGTCAAGAAAAATTGCGCTCATATCGTCGAAGGAATTTACAAGGATGAAGCAGTAGTTTTCTATATCTTGATGAAAGCTTTTTTTGGGTTTTTAGACAGAATTTCATGTACTGTTCTAATAAGATTTTCAGTAAAATATGGTAAAATTGAATATAGTATAGAATAAACACACAGCTGTCCAGACACATGTGTAGCTAGAAAAGGGTTTGCTATTAAAATTAGAGGAGTTAGTGAAGTCGATTTTATATGTTGGTGTTATCGATCTGATGATCTCTGAAGTTTTTATTGATAGTCTAGATGATGCTGTATAGAGATGCCTGTTATGTTTCCAGGTGGACTTCACATATTTTGGAAAACAGAACTGAAATCCAGCATCCAGTCTTAGATGTGGCTTAGAGGATATGAGAAGGTTAATAGGTGTAACATTCAATGAGGAAGACTAAAATTGTACTTTAAGAAAACTAGGTAATTTTAGAGGCAATGGAATGAATTGTCTAGAGAGGCTGTGAAAGTTTTCTGTGAATGTTTTTGAGCAGGTTGGATAGACTTGTAGAAAAATGGTATTGATATAAAAGGTCATGTGTTTAGCCAGGCAGTAATTTTGCTAGCCTTTGAAGTCCCTTCCAGTCTCCTCTTTCTGTGCTCTGTGCAGAGAGAATACGAGCTAGCGATATACTATGTATACTAGCTATAGTTTCTGGATGGCAGGTTCATTTCCAGTAAGTTATAAGTAGGATGGAAATGTTTGGTGGCTTGTTTTGGTGGTTGTTTTTTGGTTTTGTTTTTTTAAAAGAGGATCTTTTGAAAAGGTCTGTAACTCTGAAATTTCCGTGCACCTGACAAATATAATGAATGCATCTTTTTCAATACCTTGTTAGAAATAAGGTAACAGTTGTATTCTGGAGGGAGTTGAAAGAAGTCAGAAGTAAGGCAACTCACTTGATGTCTTGCAGTTAGTACAAAGTTACTTTCTTACTCATTCTGCCTTAGTGACAATTTGCAATGAAATCTGAAGTTTGCAGGAAGCTGAAGCCTGCCTAGGTGCTGCCTCATGTCATGTCATCTGCTGTACATTCAGTGAACTAGACCCATGTCAGTGAGGAAGTCACTGACCTTTCCTTTTGAATGTTGTCTCTGGGGGTGATGTTACTTTTGGATCTTTTGTCAAGTCTGAATTATAATTTTCTTTCTTAATAACTTTTGTGTTCTCGTGCTTAACGTCACTTGATAAAGATGCATCAGAGAGCTCAGAAAGCTTGTGCCTTTAGAAACACATAGCCAAGATTTTTTAAAAATGTAAAAACATGACTTTGTTTCATTTGTGCACTTTAGCTGGAGAAAATTATGATGGGTATTTCCCTGTTTTCACCAAAGATATAACAAGTTTAATGACATTCCTGCTACGTAACATTGTTTCTGTTAGCTGGAGTATTTTGTGAATTACTGAAAGTAACGCTGAGTAGTAGCTGTCAAAACGAATACAAATATGTGATGCATGTGATGTGGTCCTTATTTTTTTATTCATTAGTTCTTAGTAAGCAATCATTCTGGATTATGACTGTAGAACTTTCATAATTTTCATGTAAGAGGGTGGCTTGACGCAGTACACTTTTTGAGCATCTCCTGGTGGTTCACAAGGAAAATACAAAATTCAAAATTGTAAGCTGACTGTTCATCTGGCTGCGCAAACAAGAAGTGTTTTCAAACTGATATATTCTATTATAAAGAAAAAGACTGTTTCATTCTTTAAACCTGATGTACTCTTGAAGCCCAGAATAGAAATGTAACCCTAATTATGTTTCTGTTGCTACACAACTCTGGTGCTCATGTTAAAATTTTCTGTCCACGCCTAGTGCTAGTAGAAGTGTGTTTAGCGGTGACAGTATAAATGAGAACTTGTTCTCTTCCACATACATCAGAAACTAGTAGTTGAATAATGTATCAAGTCTTTCTCTTTTTATCTAAATACCATTTCGTAATAGATGTATTGCTTTCTAGTAACAGTTTAAAATAATTAATTTTAAGGTAGGAAGGAAACAATACATAAATATTTCAACAATATAAATTTAACATGCTGCCCACGAGAGGGTGCTGTCTGCTAGCAGCTTGAAATGCAAAAATAAAATTGTAGTTTAAGGTTGAATTATTGTGTTTATAATCCAAATTCCTTCAACAAGTAACTAGTGTTATTTGTATTAGTTCGTACATGGATTCACAAAATATTGGGAAAAAGTCTTAAAGTGATATAATTATTTTGTGCTACTACAGTCATTCTCATGTACTTAGCTCTTGTTTACTACTTTTCACTCACAGATTTCAGAGTATGAAAGAGGCAAACACTGGTCTGTTTTACAGAGTGGAGATGTGAAAGAAATGACTCTCCGGAAGCTAATCAGGCCTGTGGCAGAGAAGCTAAGATTTTTGTATTGCAGTTTCAGGTTAGGCTGCACCACACTTGATACTGAGATATTTAGCACTTAAGTAGAAACACTACTATAGAGAAAAATATGCATATGCATAAAGGAGGATACTGCTAGCAAGATAGTAAGTCAGTTCCCTGGTCAAGTACTACGGGAGTACTCACCACTATAACTGTAGGTGTTTTCTATACCATTCTATACCGTTACATTTTTTGCCATTGTTATCTCGATATGTGATGAAAGACGCACTAATTTCCTGCGGGGTGGTTTTTTTTTCCTTTTGAAGGTATCGGAACGGGTAGAGAGAAGACTTCAGGAGATAGAACAAGAAATGCGTGCTGAAAGACAGCTTGTAGAAAGGCGCCAGGACCAGCTGGGACGTATGTCTCTTCAATTACAAGAGGTATGCAAATGAAAACTTCCTGTGTATTCATGATGAAGTTAGGAAAGTGCTGCATTTGTGAGCCTGTACCTGTCAAACTGGTAAAAGTGCTCCTGTCTTTGACATATTCTGTTAACTGTATCAGTCCAGCTCTACTTGTTTTGGTGACCAGATGATTACAAACAAAGTCTCTGTTCTTCATGATGCTCTCTTGTCTATGTTTAGGCCTTTTTGGTAACTGGCACAAACATTCTTTAAAAGACCCCACCCCCTATGCCCTCCCTCAAACCCCGAACAAACAAAAGCAAATAATTAGCTGGGTTATCTCAATTGAAACATTTTGTTTTCTAAAATGTAAACTTTCCTTGCAGTGAGCAGTTTATTTTTAATTTATAGAGGCAAGATAACTTTTCATTGCTTTTCAAACAGTTTAATTCAACAGTACCTGATGAAGTATAAAATATTGTTTAGAAGACAAATACAAGAGTTTATAGTATGAATTAAAATTGGAGAGAGCTTTTTTCTGCTTGTTTTAGGAAATCTATGAAAAATACCTCTCTCTGATTTTACTGCCATTTGGAAAATCTGTCTTAATATAGTGTAAATTTTTGTTTCACTCCTCTTCAGATATGATTTGCAATGTTATCTCTAACTATGCAATAGAATACTATAGTTGAGAAGAAATGTGCAGTTCCTTGTTTTTCACTTGTAATATTCGTGACAGTATACATCCTTTTTGGAAGGCAGTTGTTTTATACTGTGAAGTGATATTGAGGAACCTTAATTTAGACTGACACTTTGTATTTCATGTAAGGCTAGAGACTTTAAAGAGGTCATATTTAAGAAGATAAGATGCTCTTTTGATATAGATAAACAGTAATGTTTAACAAAATGCTTGTAGTGCTTCTGCTAGTATTTCAGAAAAGAGTTACTGTTTCATTTTTCCTTCTGTTGATGTCCTAGTGGGTGAAAAGAACTAGAGTGCTTGATTAGTTTTCATTGCTCTTTAATATGACTACGTTCATTTTTAGATTCTTCAGTTGTGCCTTCAGTCAGGTAGAGGGATGCTTAGTGAAATGAGTTGGTGTAATTTGATAGTGTTATATGCAGATTGGAACAATCCTTTTTTAAATTTTTTTAAAGGGATAATGACTTGTATGTGTAAAGATACATTGACGCTGCCATGGTTTCCTTAGAATGAAAACTTAAATGCGAGTGAATGAATTCAAATGTATTTCAAAGACTTTTATATGATTGGCTGTATGATCATGAGCATTCAAGCTGGATACCTTTTTTCCCAGTAGATCATCTTTTGAATTTCATGAAAAAAATGAATGAAATTCTAAGTACATCCCCAACCTTCTATTCCCCGAAGCTACCCAGCTGTAGATGATGTTTTAATCCTTTTTCCTGCAAATTCTATTTTGTTCCGTGCATATTTTTGTAAATTACTTTTCCCGAGGAATCCCTTTCTATTTAAAAGATTAATTTGTTTTGACATCAATGTTCAAAACTTCGATATATAGTCCTCATTCTCAGTTTGCAGGAAAGCACAACACCTATTAGTCTGCTTGGTAAACTTTTACTATTAGGAAATTGCCCAAGCCAAGATTCAGAGCCAATCCTGACTGCAAAACGCTTATTCCACACACCATGCATTCATGGCTGCTGCTACTTGGAGGACAATCGCATTCCTGGTGTTCGTCTCCACTCTCTCAAGCAGGGGCTTATATGACTTGTGTGATCATGCCCCTGTACTTGGCACTGGTGAGGCCGCACTTTGAATACTGTGTTCAGTTTTAGGCCCCTCAGTACAAGAAGGACACTGAGGTGCTTGAGCGTGTCTAGAGAAGAGCAACGAAGCTGGTGAGGGGTCTAGAGAAGAAGTCTTATGAGGAGTGGCTGAGGGAACTGTGGCTGTTTAACCTGGAGAAGAGG
>Ga0181612_173895_pt1 | contig 10899 bp, 5 predicted proteins | sample HoacroProtozoa21_FD_119630 | JGI IMG/M metagenome (GOLD analysis project Ga0181612, IMG submission 119630) | Hoatzin crop microbial communities from Cojedes, Venezuel. Combined Assembly of Gp0051906, Gp0051904, Gp0051908 | reverse complement strand
AGAGATTAATGTTTTATTACAGCAAGGTAGCTTTCACAATTATGTATGTAATGAGAGAGGGAGCAGGGGGATTGTGAAGCCTCCATCTTTCTATAATTAATATGGAACTCACATGACCTAAAAATGAAGAACATTATCATCCTGGAAAAATTAGCTGTCTTAAGTTTCATTCTTCCCTCCATCATGGTTCGTTAATGAGGAAAATCCTTTCCATTGCTATTTTGTACAAAACAATATTCAGCAAGAACAGAGGGTGCTCATTATCTCATAGATGATAGTTAACCCTACGAACAACCATACATAATAATTTTATCTCTGCAGTGAAATGTATGTAGCTTACACTATGGTTCTTTCTCTACGGTTCATAATAGTGAGATAGTTCCTCTAAAGAGCTGTGTGGTTGGTTCTTTGCTCCTGAGAAATGACTTGTGAGATAGGAAGAATAGCTCTAGGTCTGCTTGATTCTGCTTTTTGTCCTGCTCTTGCCCTTTCCAAAATTCATTCTGAGAAAGGTGCAGATTCACAAGCATGGTCTGGTATAGAAGATGATTACACTACAGGTCAATAGTGTTTTCCTTAGTGATTGCAGTTAGGAATAGTGGGGAAGATGTATTGTCATCTGTTCATTCCCTCAAATTGATTACAATAAAAGCAGGTTTGGCCTGAAAATTGGGGAAGAATAAGGTAAGGAAATCTGACCTTAGTGACTGTAGTCATTCTGTTGTCTTGTCCGCCTCTAATCCAACACCAGTTCTTGATGTGATTCAGAAACAGAGCCACTGATTTAACTGTAGCTTTTACAGTGTGGTAGTGATTACTTAAAGCTACAAGATGGAATTACATATCTGATTATGTTTGATTTAGACCGTAACAGAATCATCAATTTCTTAAGATGCAATAGGACAACAAATAGCCTGCTACACATTCTACAGCTGTCTCCTGAAATGTTAAAAGATCAATAGGTCTGTAAGGTCAGGGAGTGGAGCAGTTGAAAAAAGACAAGAACAACTTGTATTGAAGAAGGAGGATGGAAAGGAGGGAGAAGATGATTAGCTACCCAGCATCACAGCTTATCAGGGACACAACGCTAACGCAGCTAATCCGAATAAACCTGTTACAGCTAGCAGCTAACAACAGGGGAAAAGCCATGCTCCTGAGATGTGGGAGTAAGGAGAAATCCACCTAGTTGTGGGTTCATTATGCATGGTACTTGCGAATGTGGGCATGTTGCAGTTAGGTTGAAGGCAAATCTAAAGTTTTTTATGATGTCAGGAAGCTTTTTAAAGCCCTTTAAGGGTTGGGACAGAAAAAACAACAGAAAATAAAGTATATCCTTAAAATGCTTTAAGAGCTAAAAATACTCCATACATAGGTCACTATAAGTAAAGAAAAGAAAATAGGGCATGATGTTTTCTTGCCAGACTGAACCGCGAATAAAATGTTAAATATTGTCATGAAAGACCTTTAATGTTTGTAGCTAATATTTACTAGTCCAAAGAGAAGACAATGATTAACTTCTGGCAGAAAAAAAGCTTTTGTTTTTCTAAGAGTGTCTTTTTTAATTTACATTATTTCCTTTTGCCTTGCTTTACAGCTTTACTAGAAGACTATCTTCTGTAGACTTTTTCATGCTAGAAAACAGCATCTACATCTATTGAATAACTGTACCTTGCTGATTTTGTACTTCTGCTGATTTTATAGCTAACCTTTAGGAGGTGGGCGCAGTGGCAGTAATGCTCCTAACGCCTGTTGTGTGTCTTTTGTTCAATAAAGGTGCTGACCTCTTCCCATTAAGTATTGTCATTGTGCAGTGTAATAGGAATATGATTTAGGGAACAGTCCTGAACTTACTGAAATTGATAGGTGTTTTGTCCATCTGCTACTTTGCACTCAGGGTGACTCCTGTAGCATCCCATTTTGTAAAGCAATTGAACGTTCTTGAACTGTCTTCAAGCTTGTTACCTTCCCCCATTGAACTGTTGTCATGAAAAAAACAAACATACTTTGTTCTCATTGACAGAATTAATAAAATAGAATGCTGACGGGATACAGAACAAGCATAATTTCAGAACTGCTGTTATGCATCATTCTTCCCCAGCAATGGAAGAGACAAGTACAACTTGATACTCTGCAACAACCCTCAAGGTGAATTCCCTTAAGTAAAGCTGTCAATTTGTTAGTTATATCTCAAGTTTATATCAGAATTTGTAATAGAAATATATATAGATTTTGTTAACTATTCTCTTGCTTTAAGGAAAAAAAGAGGTTCTGATATCCAAGTTGCTAGACTGATGTCAAAGTTACCTGTTCCAGTTCAGAGACTTGCTTACTTGGTCGCCCGCCTGCTGTTAAACTTAGCTGAGAACTGCAAAGGTGTGTTAAGCTCTGTGGATATACTTGCAGAATTTGTAGCATCATTTTCTGCCATTCACTGCTTTGCTCTGTGTAAAACACTTAGGAGCCTAGTTTGAACCATCTTTTAAACATGCTAAGTGTTAAATTGTAGAACTGATGCTCAAACCAGCAGATAATCTTTTGACTGGTCATAGCAGCATGTTCAGGCCAGGAAGGTAAAGAGGGGTCAGAGACTTTTGAAAGTCTCTCTTTTCAATAAACAAAACCCACAAAAGGCAGAGTTGAAAATAAAACCAGCTCAGGTTAGTTAATGTCTTACCATTAACTCAGTTTTCTGGAGTCATAACCAAACACTGTGGGAGCTGGATATGAAGCAGTTTCCACTCGGAATTTTATTTGGGTAGAGACTTTGAGGTAATTACTATGAAATGACTGGAGATGTTTAGGGGAATAGGTCCATAAAAAGCTTAACTTTGGATTTACTGCTTTCTTATTAATAAAATATAATTACTGTCTTGCTATAATAAAATATATTAAAATATTACTTAAAATACATCTCATTAACCTCTCAGCAATCATAGATATTTTTTAGCAGAGAAATTAACATTAGTTGAGAGCAAATACAATTTTCAAGTTAGAAAGAGCTTATAGAGAGCAGGATCATTTTTCATCCATTTTTCTGTTTTACCACACTAATTAGGCACAATGCCAGGCAGCACAATGGAAAAGAAATTTTCTTTAATAGAATATTGTTTTACAGGCAGTGCTGGACACATACGGACATCTTCTTTACTGTCTTTCTGTATCGTCCTTCCTTGTGAAGCTCTCTTCACCATCGTATCTTCTATGGGAAAGACTTTTGGTCATTCATCAACTTTTTTCTAAGGTATCTACAAGCTGTTTCAGATTTGAGCCATATCAGTTAGAAAGGTGATTGGTCACACTGGCCATAACGTTTTGGGGTTTTTTTTGTCTTCAAGATACCTTGAGGGTATTTGATATAGAGGAATGTTGACTAATATGATGCACAAAGAACATTTTGGGAGTAACATCAGTCTGTCCTGCATGTTTTTAGTAGAGTTAACTGGGGAGCAGAAAACGCGAAAAAATGTTTTCAATCCCTTACATCACTAAAAGAATGCTTCTGCTGCTTAGATACTTACTGATTTCCAGCATGATTCTATGTACAGAAAAAAGTGCTTTACTGCAATAGTTCTTTAAGTTTGCACTTATGTTTGACGATGTATCTTGTAGCTTTGTAGAATGGGCTGCGTTTGCAAGAATTTTTACTTGGCTGAAATGTTAAGAGCTATTTGCAGACAACCAGGCTGTGAAGAAGGGGACGTTCTTTGTATTCTGTCTGGTTTAGAAGGCTGTAACACCATTTCATTCCTGGTGCTGGCCTGTGGTGCATGAGATTTCTGAAGCTTTCAGTTTGATGTTACAGTATTTGTGATTTTACTAATCTAGTCTACATGTTGTGTGTATCTGGTAGTGCCTGTTTTTCCTTCTGCTGCTGTAGTTCAACTATTAGAGTACGAATAATCAAGTTTGGAGTTGATTTAAAAAATCACTGACACTCTCAGTATTAGCAATTCACTCAGGAACTGGAGGTGTATTTATTTTCCTTTAAGTACTTCTTAAGGCCTAAGTTAAAGTTTCAGATATAAAATTTGGGTTATTTGGAACTCAGATGGTAGTAAACAGATAACTGAGTTTAACCACATTACTTTCCATGGATTTGAAATGCGTGACCTTGAAAAGATTTTACACTGTGTTGTAGGCTTTCATCAGCAATAGTAAGCGATATAGCAAGAGGCGGCCTCTTCCCTTCCAAAGTCTGTGGTAAAGTCAAAGTCCTCTTTTCAGTGCTCTAAATTTTTTTACTCTAGTTCAGCAAGTTACTTAGCAAAAATATACCTCTTTTATTGCCAAGGCAGCTATCTTTTAAAGTTTATTTTGTCTGTTAATTTAGACTCCAGTCCCAGCTTGTGGAGGATGAAACGCTGCATGTAAACATTAGTGTGTTAGGTTTTAAGACTTCTCAGGCTTGTTTGGGACTGAGCAAATTTTGTAGCTGCCTTGAGGTAATAATTGCATCCACAGGAACTGTGAGAGTACTAGTTCCTTAGAAAGCTGCTTCTTTACTTCCCATTTCTACAAGTAAAAATGCCAAAATTTTGCACGATTACTGCCGTCTTCCAGAAAATCTGTGCTCCTTTTTGTTTGTGGGATGAGTTGAGTGGGTTTGACCATTTTATATAAGCAATAAAGTGCTTCAAATCTTTTAGGCATAGCACAGTAATAACTGCATGTGGTAGGCTTGATTTCCATACAGTCTCTCTCAATCAACTTGTGTAATTGGAGTCTGAACAATGTAAGGACTGCTATATATAATGTTACACAATAACATTACTAATAATAAGTAGTAATGATAATAATAACATTGTGCAAGCTGGTGCATAACCTGGTCTCTCTGAACTGAAAGGAGTTAACTTGAGGAATATAGGGGGACCGCAGTTTCATGCTTGTTAATTGTATATTCAGTTGATAACTAACCTGCTTTTGTTGCTTTACTGTGGGAGGGGCATGGCCTCCTCAAAGATCAACAAAATGACAATAACAAAATGTAATGGGAGGGCCGTGAATGCTTCCATTACAGAGATGGTGCTGCTTCTGCCCAATGCTTGCAAGTCAGTCTCAACCCTTTTGTGAATTGCATCAGTGAATGCTTCTGGGACAGGATGGAATCTGTAGTTCCAGACTGCTTTCAGTCTGTTCCTTTATAGTTATATGCCAGTTTCAGCTGGTAGACTTAGACCTGGGAGAGTGCAGTTAAATACAGTTTTCTCACAATTATCTAATTCTATAATTTGTATTCTAGACATAGTTTTCTTTGCATGAATTTTTGATATATATAAAAATTCAAAGAGACTGAGTGGGGAAGTTTAGGATGTTTTTGTATGCTAAGGGAAATTACTAATTAAAATTAAAAATTACTTTAGTATTATTGTTTGTAAGAGGAGGAAATCTACAGTCCAAAATGAATTGCATATGGAAAACTACAGTTGAAGTTATAAATAAAGAAGATATTTAAGGTTTTGTTCATGGACAATATAGTACATCTTCCACTACTTAGCTTCATGTGTATGATATACAGTCCTACTTTGAAGGTCTCTGTTGAGGTGGAACAATTTCTCCTAAAGTATACAAAGCTTAATATTATTGTCTGGCACACATCCTGCTGAAGGACCTGGGACGTGTCAGAAGTTTGGTTTCTCAGGCTGAAATTTCTTCTCTTTCTTGCTTTGTTTGTATGAGGGATCACAGAGCACATGCTATACAGGCATTTTTGTGTATGCTATACACCTGCAGACATCATTCTTTATTGTAGTGGTTTGCACCTTCTTTGATCTAAAGTGATCCTACTGATTGCAGAAAAGTAAAAAAAGAAAAAGCCAAGAGTCGTGTTACTTTATTGAGAGAGAGATGTGTATCTGCTGTTTTGCAATCTAATCACAAAGGCTTTTCTTTACTAAAAAATAGGACTACTGCTTGAATATTTGTTACGTCTTCTTTCCTCCCTCCCATTTTATCATGTTTATGAATGTGTGTGTTGCAGGGAAAGTGTTGTTTTTTAATCGAGTTTTGTGATCCTTTCATGGACCACGTTCTGTTCTCCTAGATTGCAGCTAGCAAATGGGTCACAACAGCCGAAAGCTGGTCATAGGCCTGGAATAGCTAACTTGGGTTTGTCTGGGCGGTAATGGGTTAGAAGCCGCTGCGGTAGTAAACTTGAGCAGAAACTGCATAATTGTCTTCACTGGGTTCTTCTAAGGAGCAGGCCAAGAGCTGAGCACTGAAGAGACCTAACAACAATAGCAGCAGCTGTTGTTGCGTCCATTAACACTGATGGAAGGGGTTTGCTGCTCCCTTCAGTGGGAAGAAGATTGTGGCTAATGCTTCTGTTAGTAACTTTTTAGCTTGTAGTGACAGGATACATGTAGATGTTTTGTCTAAAAATTAATCAGAAATTGAAATTAAAGGGAGTGGAGAGTTCTCAGTCCCTGTCAGGCAGCTGATGCTCTGTTTCTTTGCTGTTTCTTTTCTTCTCTGCTTCTGGTTTTAAAATGCTGCAGGGGAGGGTAGAGACTTGGTAGTTTTCCGGCCAGTAGGCTGACGCAGTAGCTGCACTGAAGCAATTCCTTAGCTGTAGTTTCTGAGCCTGTGGTTCAGGGTTGGTGGACTCTCTTATTTTACTGTGTGAGGTGGAAGGAAGTTTGTTGTTCAGACTTAGTACAAGCGGGAAGGACTTTACCTATATAGCGAAGGTGTTTTCATTATGTAACTCCTTTTACAAGTCTTTTCTATCCATGTGAAGTGTAATCACTTCTCAAAATTGGCGGTCACCTAAAAAAATTACATACAAAAGAACTTTTTTAACTATGTGATATACAACTGGATTATTTCAGACACATGTGAACCAATTTAAAATAGAAAACTAATAAGTGCTTTCCCTTAAGTCTATTGATATTTATTGACTGATAGCTTTGTGTGAATTCTTATATTTTTAAGGAGAAAAAATTCTTTCATGCTTTCAGTTGTTAAAGAAATGTTTAATAATCTTCATTTTTTTGACTCAGAGTTGGCTCTTTTTATCAGAGATTTGCTGTCTTATTTTTGAAAAGCCCATTGTTTGCCTCTGAAAGGTTCTTAATAGAGCTTTAACAGGAGAATAGATTTGAACAGCCAGAAATATTTGAATATAAAGTTTGCTCATTCTTGTTCTGGATTGCTTAAATTTTTATCTTGTGAACTGCAGCAAGAAACTTGAAGATCTATTCTCTCTTCTTCTTCTGCAGCTTTAGCCCTTGTATTTATTCCCTGCTAGCAAAATCCTGTATGGGCTACTGATTCTCTATCAGCATCATTGTTATTTGTGTACTATACGCATCAAAATTTACTTCTGCATCTATTTTAGGAAATCTAATTTCTTTCGACCTGTAGGGAGGAAAAAGTTACATACTTAAATGTTTTACACACAGACTATTCTAGAACTATTTCAGATACTAGATTGTTAGGATCCTTGTGTTAACTTTTACTTGATTAAAATTATGTTTATTTATTCCTCGGTAATTTTGAGTTACATAAATCAAATTTCTGTTTAAGAAACAGTAGACTTACTGATGTGGAAACAAGAGAGGACTGAAAGAAATCTTGAAACATCATCACTCTAACCTTACGTCTTGTTTAGGTATGGGGTTTTTTGCTCTGTTTTCCATCTTTTCATGTAGCAGTGTATAAAGAACAAAGCCTACAAAACAGGCTGAGTTAACTGGGTGCTTTTTCCGGAAGAAACTGTACTTCTGTTTTATTTGTAAATTTGAAAAAAAAATCAGATAAGCTCTTTTCTTGATGGCCCTAGCCAATAGTTTAAAGGAAGAGGAGCAAATGCCCAACTTCTACGCATGCTTCCTAGCCTGGGGACCAGAAATACTGTAGTCATTTCATTGTGAACTGTGATGAAAGTAGTCAGTTCAGCCCACAGAGGATTTTCTGAATCAATCTGGATCATGTGGATCCAGCTCAGATTTCTCTGCACTATGCTCCTGGTACTCAGGTTTGCTTCTACTGTGCTAGCTCAGAAAGTGCTTGTATCCATGGGCAAAGTACACTTGCAGTGGTCCTTGTTCTCATTAATCAAAGGACTTGAGACTTGATAAACCCCTGAATAACCTGGTCTGACCTCGTACCTAACCCTACATTGAGCCAGAGGTTGGACTACAGGCCTTGGGAGGTCCCTTCCAAGCTGAATTTCCTGTGATCCTATGAGTATGGAGAGGCCATTAGGGACTTAACATTCTAATGTGTGGTGAAACCTGTTTGGGGGAGAATTCCTTCATTAATCTGAAAATGAGCTAAGCTTTTTCAACTGAGTAATTCTTAGGTGAGTTCTGCAAAGTAAAAATTTTACTTAATTCAGGCAGGTACAGTGTTTTCTGAACAGAGTTGGAGCTGAGCAGTCCTGATGCTCAACCTAAACAAAGGTAAGTGATTGTGAATAATCAAATTCTGAGAACAGCCAGTAGTAATGTGGCTCATTAGTGTGCTACAATTGTTTTATGGTAGTAGTTTGACACATATACAGTAAAACCCAAGTTCCCATCCATTCAAATGATGATGTGATAACTGTTTACTGCTAGTTCAAGTGGTTGGCAGCTGTAATAACCCTCACTAATAAAAAGACTGTGTAGTGCATGCATCATTGAATAAATGAAATTTATTATTGCTTAGTAAGGTAGATTTAATATGCAGGGAACTTGTATGCGGTAAAGCAAACTGTATGATTACAGTTATAACAATGTCATTAATATCCATGAGGTATAAAAATGGAATTGTATGGCTAATTGTATATGTGAAGTGTAAATCTAAACTAGGTCTGTTGGTCCAAACGTTTGCCTGTTCACCTGTTGATGATGACCAGGTCATCAAGGTCTTGCCAGCCTTTGCACAGTTGAGAAAAGTAGCAGTTACCGTTTCTCCCTAAGTCCAGGTCCTCTCCTTGACTTCAGGTGTTGAAGTCAAATTAATGGAGAGGGTGTGGGGAATGTGCAGACTGAATAACTTTCAGAGTGAGCCAGCTACCAATATAGTGTGCTTAGCTGGGAGCACTGTTTGGTTCTCCGTGAGCATGGTTTAGCCAGTCTAACGTCACGCTGCTCCTGTCTGTGCAGGCTTGCCTTCCCTCTGCACTGATCTGACTCGCCATTAGCACCACCACAAAGTAGATGGCAGGAATGCAATCCATGAGGAGACTGCCTTTTCAGCTGCAGCATCGAGCTGTACCTTCACGGAAGTTAGGTTCAGCTGAATGTGGTGTTATGAACTCTGTAGTTTGATATGCTTCCTACTCAGGAGACTGCTTTGAAAAAGGACAGGATGTTCCTTCCTTCATGCCTTGCAAAAATGCAAACCTCTGCAATCTGCCACGCTGTGCTTCCATCTTTGCAAACGGTGCAAACGGTTTGAGGGAAGGTGGGACCTCGGCTGCTGCTCCAGTTGTACCCAAAAGCCAGGCTTTAGGTCTGGTGCCGTGGTGGGGTGCTAAATAATAGCAGAGAATGGTTTTAGTCCATTGGCCTCTGAGTTATTTGCCCTGTGTGTTTCTTCTGTGCCAAATTCTATTGTGCATTTAAAAATCCAGCAGGATTTTTTTTGCAGTGACCTTCCCTTTCTACCATATTGAGGCAAGTGCCACAGGATAAGCAGCGGTAGGGTCTTTATATCCCTTCTGTATTCCAGGCAAATTGTCTGCCCCCTTCCCCCCCCCAAGAGGCTGAAACCTCTGTGTAAATTAAAAATCTGATTATGCAAATCCTGAATCATCATCAGTTCCTACTAAACAATATTGTAGACAAAGGAAATAGACCTTCCTGATGATTTTTTCTACATAACCCATGTATGTCAAAATACGGATTAGATGAAAACAAAATCATTTGCCAAATAGGATTGTTTGCCATTAATCTCCCACATGAAGAAAAAAAAATTTGAACCAAAAGTAATTTAACTTTAAATTTTTATATTTTCAAAAAGAAGTATTTAGGGGTTTCATTAAAAATCCATTTTGGAAAAGAAAAGTCCTAAAATCAAAATACGAATATTCAAAATTAAGCTAATGAAACTTTAAACCAAAATTAAGATTGGGGGGGCAGGCACTCAAAAATTTTCCACTTTTGAGGAAATATTTCTGTATTTTGGACCTTTTACTGACCTAAGAAAATAATTTCATACAGAGCTTTTCACAGGAGTTCACGGAAGAAAGAGTCTTGCATGTTTTAGACTTCTTTTAAAACCTAAACACAAATATATTTTCAGATGATTGTGTAGCCATGATAAAGGTGAGATCAATGTCTACTGCGATACTGAACCATGCCAAAATTTTGGTTCTGGACACTTTTTTTAGTAGTTAGACCTTTTAGGACTAGGAATTTTGGCTAGTGTTGTACAAAAACTCAAGAAGGCAGTGTCTGCTCCAGAAAAGTCTGTCTTGTCGATTTAGGTTGGCAAGAACACGTGGTAAGGCAGGGCAACTGAGAGGGGGAAAATGGCATGTCAAAATCTCAGGGAGGGCTGTGAGCAAGAGCCACAGACAGAACCAGAATCTAAACATCAGTCTAGGGATATAACCAAGAAGTTCTGTCTGAGTAATTGTAAAACTTGACGTGGGGAGTGGGGAACAGATCTGCTCTTTCCCACAGGCTTTACACTGCATGTTTTAGCTCTCCTGTCACTTACGTGGAGAATTCTCTCATCTTTCTTGCATCACTTGCTTTGTGCTTTTTTTAGTGCAGAATGTCTTTTGAATCCTATAGTGTGGTAGGTTTTTGGGGGGAAGGATATGTGTGTTTGCTTGCTTTGGGAAATGCTGACTTTTTGCAAATGTCTAATTACTATTTACGTTTAATTTGTCTTGCAGTTTGGCTCATTCTGTATTGGGTGTTTTTTTTTTCCTTTATGTGTTTTTTCCTTTTTTTTTCTTTTATT
>Ga0181612_147816_pt1 | contig 10899 bp, 6 predicted proteins | sample HoacroProtozoa21_FD_119630 | JGI IMG/M metagenome (GOLD analysis project Ga0181612, IMG submission 119630) | Hoatzin crop microbial communities from Cojedes, Venezuel. Combined Assembly of Gp0051906, Gp0051904, Gp0051908 | reverse complement strand
TTGCCAAATGAAAGCAGGGGGGGAGGACTGGAAGTCTGGAGAGGTCAAGTAATATGCTGTAGGTCACACACCACCTGAGTGGCAGAACTAGGGCTAATAACCAAGTCTTCTCATTGCTCATGATCAGCATCCAGAGCTTGTGCTGACCTACCTTACTGCTGCTTTTTATTTTTCAAATTAAATCCTTGCAACGCATTGTCCCAGAGAGGTTCACTGGGACTTACTGGTTTATCGAACAGTCATTTCTCACTCCGCTTCACCTCCTTTTTTTGGATAAACTTTGACTTTTCTTGGTAAATGGTAAGTCAGTATGAGCTTTGCTGAAGGGGAAAATTTATGTAGCAAAGAATCTCGTAAAGCTGCCAAAATTTTCAGTACTCTCTTTAATGCATGTTGGTGACTGATTTATTTACTGTAGAATTTAATAACTAATTAACTTTTTTGTTAACTCCTTGTGCAATAAATGTAAACAGAGTAAAAAAGCAGAAATGGACATAACTTCTGTACAAATATTTTCAAATCTTTGGGTTTATGGGAAGTTTTTAATGTGGCTATCAAAGTTGCAAAGTTTGGATTTAGTATTTTAATTGCTTCAGGCTCAAAACTAAATGTTAGCAAAGGCTCTTCAGAGCTGTGTCCTCTTGAACCTTTTCTGACTTCCCTGAAAGACGAGGTTGCTCACTGTCTGGCTTGGAGGAGCTTAGTTCCTTCTAGAACTGGGTGCTAAATCCTATCTGACATTCAGAGCATGGAAGAAATGGTAGAAATGTGTTTTGAGGGGGTTTTTTGTTTGCTTGTTTTTTTGTTGGTTTTGGATGTTGGTTTTTTTTTTCCCCCCCTTCACCACCTGCCTCTTCTGCATGCAAAATGGCAGGATCAAGAAGTCACTGAGACAGATTTCCTAGCTGGCACGCTACCCAGCAGACACATCCCTGAAGATTCGTAGCTGTTAGCGTGTATGCCGTTGTCAGCAGCAGGCGCTGGCTGGAGAATTTGCACTTTGCCTGTACTTGCATGAGAACCAATGCGTATATCACTGCTCCTTCTTCATCGTGTTACGTTCCATCGAGCATGGCTCTTATACAGGGAGTACATTAACTGCAAAATCTGTTTCTATATATTCATGAATAAAAGGTAAATGACAGAAAATTTCCCAGTTTCTTAGAATCCTTGTTTGAACTTTTCATTTGTTATTTATTGCTGATAGGAACAAGATGGAGGAACAAGAGAGCATTTCATCAGTGAGATCTTAAAAGACACATGAGCTTGCAAACCCGAATGAGGTAGAATGACCTTGTAAGAGGCCCTTGGAATTCACGCCCTCATAGAGTCGATGGTGGATATTTTGTATTTTTGCCTTCTTCGTTTTAGTTATTTATACATTGGCCTGGGAAGGACCAGGTAAAGAAGCAGAGGCAGAAAGACTGGAGAGTGGGCAACGTGTTTAAGCCCAGAGAGTCAGCATACGGCTCCATCCAGAGCACAGTACCAGGTCCTAGAATGCTGATTTTTAGAGCAAGAAACTATATTGCATTACAGTAAATAGCACTTATTTCATTTGTATTTATAGTAACCTAAGATATATTAATTGCTCAGCTGTTTATATCAGCTGCGTAATTTCTTACCACTTACAGATTTGCCTACGTGGAATGCTTGCTGAATTTTGTTGTTTGCATATAGGGTATCAGTTAATGAGACAGAAATTTAAGTAAGCCATTTTGGCTCTTCTGTGGTCTAGACTTGTTCAAATCTTACTTTTGTTAAACTGCAATAATTGCAGAGATGCTGGTGCATATCCTAGAATCTGCAAATTGATGCTGGGATTGCCAAGCAAGGATTAAGTAATTCCTACTTCTGAAATGTTAATTTTCATGCCTAACAAATCCAGACAAGTAAATTCTGTTTGTCCAAATGCAGACAAGTAAATTCTGTTTGTCCATAAAAGAAATACAATGGATTTCCATTTTTATGGTTAAAGGAAGTTTGTTTTTTATATTTAAAGTATGTGAATTTTCATTCAAATTGGGTTGAAGCCTCAGGCTAGTGACATCTTATTAGTAAGAGTATTGCAAACTTTAGTGTTCCAAAATTAGTGAATCCTTGAGGATGTAGCTTTATGATCATAAGAAATTATTTTCATTCTTTTTAAGTAATTCGAAATATAAAAGCTAATAGAGCTTTATTTTAAAGCATTGTATGAAAACGCTCAGTAGCTTATTAACAGAATTTATTGTATGGATGTAGAAAGTAAAATTAAATGAAATTCTAAAAATACTAATAATGAACAACTTAATATACTCTAAGTGGTACAGTAAGCTAAAGGTTGAAAAAATTAACCTTAGAATAAGAAGAGTTTCAAGAAGACATTTCTGAAGAATACACAACAGATTGGTATTAGATAACAAAATACAGATTCTCTGGTGTCCTGAAGTGTTAGGGATTACAGGATTCCTGCAAGTTTTTTCTTTTCACTGTGTACTTCTTATTTTAATACTTAGTGTTGAGAGGAATGTAATAATAGACTATTCCTCTTTTATTTCCTGCTTTACCTCTTGAGTTCTGTACTATATTGTATTAGTGATGTTTGGATATTTCATTATTGTATAAGCAAGAATTTGCCTTTGAAACTTCAGTGAGTTCTGTTTTGTGTTCCACAGACCGTCCAGATGTTGCAGGGTAAAGAGAGATTGAAGTTCCTGTTCTAGAGTCCTTACATTACTCATGGTCGTGGATGTAGTAACTGTGGCCCTCCTCTCTAATGTGAACAGCCTTGCCATTTCCCCACGTTTCTTCAATAATGCTGGGACATCGCTTCAGTGCAGTTGTAGAGGAAACGGTGCCACTCACTGGGTTATCAGTATTGTCCGTTTCTTACATAGCCCTGGTCCTGGAAGGTGTGCTGAGCCCCTTTGCAGTTGTCACGGCTTAATTCTGATGGGATTTTCTCAATGCCTATACTTTCCCTGCAGTTTTATTATGTTGCTAAATCCTTCTTAAAATTTCCAGGGTGTGTGTGTCCCCTCTCCCCCTTTTTCTGTCCTTAGTGTGAATGCTTAAAGTTTGACTGCAACAGGGCAGTCAGAGCTCTTCTGGGGCAGCTTGCTAGCAGTGGAGAGCAAGCATTTTTACAGTTATCTTTAAGTGGATTTTATCTGCAGTTTCTCTGATTCCCGCCTCAAAAAGGCACTGTATGCTTTTGTTCAGCTCAGTGGCTGGATTTTTCTTTTCTTTTTTTTTTTTTTTTTAAAGATTTAAAGATACGCAGTGACTATTCCATGTTTTGCCTCCCTCCTTCCTTTAACTAGGTTGGTGGTTATTTTTAACTTTCTATTAAGTGCTTAGCCTAGCTGCTAGCATATGACTTCACATTTCTCAATCTTAAGCAAACAGTAAGTTATTATAGATTAAAAGATTCTTTCCTTCCAGACAGAGAGAAGTTATAGTAGGTGTGTGGCAGTCACATCAGTGGGCCAAATGCATTGGAATAATAAACAGAGCGAGTAAGCTTCTCCCCATGGCCTGGTTAAAAAAAAGGCAATCATTCACATACGTATACACTTTTTTTCCTCCCTTAGATACTAGTTGCTGTGAGTTTGGGTATCTGTCTGTCTATGTTCATACCTCTCTTCAAGCATAGGAAGTTTCTCAAAACAGGTGTTCTCTCCCATGACAATGTAGCGAAGACTCTAATCTGAATCTTGACCTAAACTCAGTTGTTGTCTCTCTGGCTCTGAATAATCAGGTTGCATTCAGCTTTGTTAGATGGGAATACAGCAAAAAAACTTGCATCCGAGACTATATCAAATGTGTTTATATAGCATGGGAGGGTATTAAATTTCTTTTTCTTTTTAATTTTAATGTAACTCTAACCTGATTGGCTCAGGCTCTGCTTTTTGTACACACTTGATGTGTGCAAGTTCAGCTCGATATGTCTGTCGCTTAGCAAAGGAAAAATGTGTTTCTCTGCTAGCAGGATAAAAATGGAGTTTAGGATTCTGTTCTCTTCTGATGCCTTTTCTGTGATTTTTGGGGATGTTATGAATTGTAAGGTTAGGTATGTGTTTTGGGGCAATAGAACAGAAAACAAGCCTTGATTTTAAAATCATATGTATATTACAGTAGGGGAATAGTGTACTCTTGCATAAATACCTCACTGCTTGGTGTAGCGTGGGACTCTGGAGCTTCTGGCAAAATGTAAATATTTGCATTTTAGTGGCAGGTCTATGAGTTGCCATAAAACATATAAATTCTTTAAGTGTCTTGGAAGATCTTACCCAGAATCTACATAAGATTATTTAAGCAGCACAGTGATGATTGTTAAGGGATTGGATATAACTAAAATGCGAGGCTGGTATACAGTTATGCTGGTTTTGTTCTAGAGGACTCCTTTGGTTAGTAGGCAATGATGGAAGGTTCTGACCTAAAACTTGCTATGGGAAATAGAAAATAAAAGTCCAGCTTTACTTGTGTACTTTGCAAAACTTGAAAGAACGAGGAGAGTGTCATTAGAGTCCCAAACAGATTACAAGCTTAGTTTCTCAACTTTCATTTCCAGCATTAAATGGTCATTTTGGCATTCTTCAGCTCAAAACTTCTGCTATAGGGTGAATCTGTTGTTTCGATTGTAGGTGTTTTTTGGGTTGTTTTTGTTAGTTGGTGGAGTTGTTTGCTTTAGTGGTGTTTGTTTTTTTTTTTTGCTTTGGTGTTTCTTTTTTTTTTATGGAGATGCTTGTATTTAATAGTGGCTTTGATGGTGTTATTAGTATATAAATGATTCCACATAAAGTCAGCTAAAACATGACCATTTGATTTCAAATCATGTAAGATTGAATACCTGTGTTTAAAACTGATTTGGGTCAAATGAAAATTTTCACCAAAAACGTAAGTGCTGTATTCCCAGAACTCTCAGCACCTTGGTTAACTCTGTTTTTAAAAATATATCTAAAGACTTCCCTTGAAATGTGTTGATAATAAGGAATTACAGAGGTGGACAACAAAGCAGGTTTGATTCAGTCCAAACTGTGTATGTGTGTGGCTTGGAATATTGCAAGGGGTGGGGTGGGATGTGCACAGTCAGTTTGATTCCAGTAACTTAATTCAGAGAAAAACAGCTCTTGGGATCACTGCTAATCATAACTGGGGGTATATTGCCAGGAGACAACCCACAAGTTCTGTTCACTATGTTAGTTGCTTAGAGATGGTGAGACTCTTACCAGTTCGTGTGGATTTAATAGCTCATTTCAACTTGCAATACCTGTACGCATCTGATCAATAATGTAGTTTAATGAAAGAAGATTCAGACTCTAGATGTTAACATTATATTAAACTTAGGTAGTAAAAATGTTATTTGAAGAGTTTTACGCTTCAGTCCTTGAATTTGACTGACACTGCTCACCGATTTGAATGATGTGTCAGATAAGACAACAGGTACTTGTACTCAGGCAAAATACTCTTTCTCAGACATTCACAAAGCAAAAACTTACGGTCAGCAAGATCTAAAAGGAATGAAAAATTAATTAAACTTCCAGTTGAAATTAATTTTTTAACAAGTTGCAGTAATTACATAATATTAAGAAATTAATGAGTTTCTTTTATTGGAAAATATATGCATATTTGATTTTGGCCCTGCAGAGCTTGAGTTTGGTTATATAATTGTAATTATACCTTGCTTCAGATACTACCATTACAGCGTTGAGTGATAGCAGAGTAGATCTTCTCCATTGTTGTTTCAGTAAGTCTATTTAGAATTACCACATTGCGTGTTCCCTTGCATTGCTTGCACTGTGATGGTCAGGTTCCTTCCCAATATGGCAGCTTCAGAAAAAGGTCTGAAGCCTGTATTGAAGAAAATTTTGTTTCGATGCTCATCTGTTGCTTTAACAGTTGAGACTGTCAACAGAAGTAGCAATAGTGGAGATAGTGTGCATTAGTTACGGTATTAATACAGATTAATAAATCTACTCAGAACTGAAGTGACACCCCTAGTTTATTTCGCATATGCAGTTGTTTATATAGCGTCTTAAATTTTAGCCACTTCTGATCTAAGAAGTGGTATTTCAACCGACAGTTTGAGGCACTGCATGTCCCCTTAGTTAGTACTCTGGTTTACCCAGTTCTCAGTGATCAGTTCTCTGGGTTTATTTTAAGGGCCGTTACTTCTAAGCAGCTACTTGAGATGTGCCTGCCAGAAGATGGACATTATGTTTTGATTCTGTAGACCAGCAGATCAGATGAGTTACAGGAGACATAACTTTCCATCTGTTTCCCATCCTCATCGCAGCAAACAGGAATCTTTTCTGATTTCTTCCAGAAGAATTGCACTCTAAGATACAAAAAATAGCTTATTGGCTTCATGCTTTCAGATTCAAAATTACTCAGTGGATGACATTGTTCAAGAGACAGAAACCTGGAGTAGGAATGTCTGAAATCTAAGTTGCAATGGGCACACAAACTGTTGCGTACTTCATGTTTCTTCAAGCCAAAATTTGAGCATGGAAATTTCTGTCGTGGTGTCCTGTGTAGATGCAGACCTGTTTTGGGTAGGATGTGAAACTAAGTCTTCCCGTTGGAGAATCTTGGGCAGCCAGCAGAATAGAGAATTGTACTGGCTTCATGTTCAGAAAGAAGAAATTAGAGACAGACAGAGATGTGATTAATCCACCTGCTGCTGCACTAGTCAGAAAAGCAAGTTCTACCTTGTTAATAAGGGCTGGATGCTCGACCTAACAAAATTATCTGTTTCAAAAACTTCATCAGATTTAAAGGGACAAGGTGCCTGGGGTATGCATTCACTGTATCAGGATGTGCTGCATCAAGCTGTTGTTTTAACCTGTTTGAAAGTTAACTATAGTCTCAATGGACAGGAATGCAAAGTAAATACGTATTTTTATATATTCTTACACTGCTCCTGTGGATTTCACAAGCACGTATATAAATGGAGATTCAGTCTAATCTGTCCTCGCTCTTGGTTTGCCTACCAATGAGCAGAACCTCACTGCAGCCCTGAAGGATAGGTCTGATAAAGCTGTAGTGTGATTTGAATGCTGTTGCTTGACAGTTGAAATTAAAGAATGTAGTTTAGCAGAGCTTAGGAGCCAGGACCTAACTGTATATTGGGTTTCCCTGAGCTGGGATACAACTTGGTTTTGTCTATTTTTCAATGCAAGAAAGCATTCTATGATAATACATAGTGTTGTAAATTCAAGTTTTCTAGGAAAATGACAGCAGAAATTAAAAAAAAAAATACTAGTTTATGATTTGTTTTCCTTGTTTTTTTTTTTGTGTAAAAGAATAAGTGTTTCACTTTAACACTGTTAAGTAATGACTCTTCTCTTTTCTCTTGTAGGTTGTCTTAGTCTTCGCTCTTAGTATTGGTGCTCTTGTAATATACTTCATAGATTCGTCAAAGTGAGTATTCTCGTACGTTTTCCTTTCCCTGCTTTCCTGCAGCAATTATACATCTTTAAATTGCTCCATTCATCTACTTCAAATCAGTGCTTGGTCTCATCGCCTGAATGCAAAGAACTTTGTGATAGTGCATGGGCTACCAAAATAACTCAAGAACGGGAAAAAGATCTTGTATAAACTAGACTGAACACAATCACATTGGATCTGTAGAATGAATAGAGAGAAAAACTACTTTTGTGTGTTGAGATTATGCATACTGTTGCAAAATTGTAGTTTTTATTTTCATTAGGCATATGTGGAATCTTTCAAATTCAAGATGAGAATAAGAAATATAAGGGAAGAGTGTATGCCAAAAAATTACAGTTTGCAGGAGCAAAAAAAGTGCCTTTGGAGACTGACAAGAACACTTCTGAAAAACTCTGAATGAATTAGTCAGTGTGAACGTTATACCTTGCATATCTCTTTGTATTTCCAGCTCCTGGGTTTGATAGATTTCTCCCAAGGTAAAGTGAGCAAAGCATCTCAGTGTTTTTTCGATTTTGGCCAGGCAATAGTAGATTTTGTCCTGACCTTTTGGGGTGTGTAATGGTTTGATACAAACCAGTATAAATAGGAATATATTCTCTTTGATATCATTCAGACTCCATCCTTGCTTTCATATTAAGCCGGACACTGTCAGTGGTGTAACAGGCAAATTGGTAGCCTAATGCAGAAGAAACCAATAAAAAGGGACTTAATAGAATATTATTCTGTTGAATCCAATTATTTTGGGAGGATGATATTCTGAAATATCAATAGCATTTCAAAGCTCTAGGACTACTGGTTTTCTCCAAACTAGTTTTAGGCTTGCCATTACTGCAACGGTGAAGATGGTATGGTGGAGCCACCTAGCTGCCTGTGGTTATGTTCTGAACCAATCCTTATGTGATGTGGAAAATCGGACATTTCGCTGTTGACACCTGTACGTACTGATATTTAGGTAGATGGTAGCACCAGCAAAAGGCATTCTTGAATATATGAATGTCAGCTCTGTATTCTGTGAGTTTCGAGCCATACTTTTGTAGCCTAGATAGCACAAATAGTCAAAAGTATCAGATAGAATAAAACCTGTTTCCACTTACATTTCAATTTCAGACCAACAAAATACAACTATTTGTTGGGGCATGTGTATTTTGTGAAACTATTAGATTATACAGTGATTTTTAGGCACTTCATGCTAGTAGCCTTTATTCAATTGTGTTCCTCGAGAACAGCAAAACTGATGACACTGGAGATGTCTCTGGGATGCTTAAGCTTTCTGTGGGCCACCTAATCCATGTACAACTACCAGCTTATGGGCTACTCTGTCGACGGGGATAGAAAAGTGTTTTAACTTCAGGTTTCTCTGGGTTTTTAGCGAACTTTTAATTTCCAGCTGCAGTTTAAATTCAACAGCCTCAAGTTAATATACTCTCCTTTATAATCTCCTTATCTCTTACTCTACTTTCTTCCCACATGTATGTCTTTGTCCCCCCTTTTTTTTTTTTGGTAAATACTCATTAGTAGTTTAATTCAGGTTAGAAACTCCCAGAATGTACCCCTGAAGTGAACCATTCTGCTTTATTCTGTATTAGCTGATCTGACATCCATTTCAGCAATGTAGAATTAAATGCAGTGAAATACCAGTCTATTTAAGATCCCCAAGTTCATGATTAGTAAAATTATTTCCATTTAGAATTTGTTTAAACAGGAAATAGTGAAGGTAGAGTGAGAGGAAGGCGTGTGATAGCTTCAACACAACTGGAACAGAGACTTCGGCTTGGGCAGGAGTAGGGGAGACAAGCAGGATCTAGTGTGCACACTGGACAGACAGTGACATATACCATTGCATGATGTCCCTGACAACACGTTCTGTAGCTGTTGTATTCTGCCTCTGCCATGGACACTTAGCTGTCATTTGATCTTACGCATAGAGTGACAAAAATCATGTCTTCAGTCCAAAGCTGAAGTGTAAGCATTTTTCTGAAACAACATAGCAGTGATCTATTCATCCAAAACTTTATCTGTCAGGAGTTTTGCAGACGCGATGGCAGGTATGTCCACGAAGGAATCCTACATGACTTTGTGCATAAGGGGCATCAAGAAAGGTGGGAATAACACCACCACTTTCTTGGATGGTGGAGGATGGGGGAAGAGTGGAAAGACCACTGAGTTCTGTCAGGCGAGGATGTGTGTCATTATTAGTTCTAGTGGGAGACACAGAGGAAGCCAATAAGGCTCATACTGAAGACAACTACCTGTTGCTCCCTCTGCTATATCCATGGTATAGGGAATGTGACTGGAGGCTGAATAAATGCCATCACAGCTGTGAGAGGGGTGTAAACTTAGAGCATTTCTATGCTACCAACCTCATCACGCTAGCAGGTGCTCTTCCAGACTACTAGCGCATGAAGTGGTATGCCCAGTGCAATGCTATTTGGAGACATCTGAGGTCAGAAAATAGTGTAGCTTCATCAACAGAGTACCCTTCATACCAGTTAATCATACACCTCAGCAGAGCCAATTAAGCAGCTTTATGTTGCTATACAATATGTCGCTACTAATTCTGGTTCTGGCACAAACTTAGGGATCTCTGCACCATACTCCATTACAAAATACGGGCATGGCTGTGGGCCAGTATGACTACTTTAATCTGAAGTGACTTTTCTTAGTAAAAAGCAGTACTTAACTTGCCTTTTAAGAAAGGTTCTAAACAAAATCACAAAAATAATCATTCTTGATGGAAAGAATGAAGGTTATTAATTTTGAAAACCATAGGGGTTGTTCTAGTACCCTTCATTAAGATTATTTTATTGTTTATTCACTGCTTCTACGTTTTACAAGCCACCAACCTGAATCACTGTCTCCTGGTACCACAAGATGTATATAGAAAATTTTTCCTTGAAGTGGATATGTACTCTTTCAGTGATGCATGGTAGCAGCTAATGGAAGGTTTCAGTTCTTAAACTGGGAATTTATTTAGCAGAGAAATGACTATCTTGGCATCCCTGTCAATTAAATCCAGTCACATCCTGGCAGGAAATGTTTCACTTATTACTAAGGACTAGACTCCTTCCTTCCTGTATTTGTAGAATCTCATTCATAAAATACTGTTTTCTTGGACAATGATATTTTTGAATACTGGAAGTAGCAGTTGACATGAAACATTTGCCATAGAGATATTATATATATATGTGTGTCACCCAAGTAATTATTTGGGTAACAAATAATCAAATAATAACACTTGTTTTCAGACATTCGTTCACTTCAAAGTCTGTCTTTTAGTTTGAATAAAAGCAAAGCATTCAAAGAAAAAGTCATAAGCAGTTATTTAAAAGAGTTTTGATTAAGAAAGTGATCTACTTCAGTACAGAATAGCATCATATATCCTAATGATGGTTCTTTTACAATGCATGTTTCCTTTAAAATTGTTTGTCATTTAATTCTTCAAGGTAAGAAAATAATGGAATTTTC
>Ga0181612_139612_pt1 | contig 10900 bp, 1 predicted proteins | sample HoacroProtozoa21_FD_119630 | JGI IMG/M metagenome (GOLD analysis project Ga0181612, IMG submission 119630) | Hoatzin crop microbial communities from Cojedes, Venezuel. Combined Assembly of Gp0051906, Gp0051904, Gp0051908 | reverse complement strand
TATATTAGCATAAGTGTGGGGTTTTTTTCTCTTCCCCCCCCCCCCAGTTGGATCAGTGTAATTCTTCCTAATACCATAGGCTTTATTCTGGGGTTCACATGAACACATAAATATTTAAAAACATCCTGAATTGTTTGCCTGTATGGGTCAAGTATAAATTTTACACTGTTCAGTTCCTTCGTATACAAGGAAAATAGCACATTTCTTAGAAGTTACGCATTTCTTTTCATAAAAAGTATAGGTTTAAAAAATTATATGTTATAAATCAGCTAGACATTCAGTTTGCACTCTGAAGTCTTACTGAATTAATACTGTTTTGACACCATTGTAGGTCCTCCTATGAATAATTAGGTGCAGTTCGATATTTAGTATTTTGACACCAGTACTGGCCTAAGAAGCCCCTTTTTGTCCCAGCTCTTTTTTCCTGCTCTGCCAGACTGCTGTGCATCTGTAGTGGACCAGATTACAGAACTGATACGGGATAAAAAGTAGCAATTTTTGTTGTTTGTATTTTTCTTCTGCTCCCTGTGTTTCCACCTGCGTGAGTTCCCCAGTGCAGTTTGTTGAGTGGCCCTGTAACAGTAGTGCTATCTCAGCCAAGCAGGTAGCGATGGAGAGGATACAGGCCGCTTAAGCGGTACTGCTGCTGAAAAGAAATTCTTGCTCAACTGCAACTGTAGTTCTGCCTTGGCCAGGTTTGAATTTCGATGAGAAACTTTGTGATTTCAGTAAAGCTGCTTGTACATGCTTTCATACTTAAAGGGCGGGTTCTCACATCACATGTTGTAAATTTAGCAGAACAGTGAAACTGGTCATTCACAGTATATTCTTTTTAGAGGAAGTAGTGCTTTTCGGAACACTGAGAATAATTTTACAGTATACAAGAAAAATGATGGTAGAGTATATTTTGTTTCAGATGCAATTGTTTCATAAGCATCTCACAAATAGTGATCTAGAAGCTAGCATAGTCTTCTAGTTTAGCAGTGTGCATTTAAAACTCATTAGGAGTACAAAGTATAATAGAAGGTCTTAGGATGAATGGTGTATTGCTGAAGTCTAGTATAAACTCAGTTTTGATAGTTGTTGTCTCTTCAGGATAAATTGAAAACCAGTCATGTACGAAAATGTCTTCTTCCCAAAATTTTAACATTCACTTTCTTAAGTGTGGGGTAAACTGACAAATGAAGGTGACTGTGCTCATAGTTCTGTTGAATACGGAAACTAAACTGAAGAGAGGTATATTGTTTTTTTATAATGAAATACGAATTTGAAACCAAAACATAGTCTTAATGTAGTTGCTGACTATTTCAGTGAAAACATTCAGCTAATAGGTTTTCCATAATACCAAAACACTTAAACATGGAAACCGGGATCTGTGACTTCTTTGGGAACGTGCTAAATGTGATACTGGTCATGAATTGCTCATATTTTGCTTAGTACTCAGTATATTGTCTGTCAGGTATATAGAAATGTGCAGATGTCCATAAAAGTGGAGGGATGTATTTGGTTTACATGTGGAAACCATATCTGCTTTTGATTTTATGTATGTGATTTTGTGGGTGAAGCCAAGTACTGAGTTCTGCTTACACAGAGTAGTCTGATTCCTGCCCCCCCCATTCTCGTGAATTACTTGTTATATGTAACATCACATCTGTTGGTCTTAAGTAGAACAGAAGCAGTAAATATGTATGTGTGTGGTTGTTTTTCAGATGTATGTTGATTTGTACATCTAAGCACATGGGATTTCACCTAGTAACAAAAGACACAGTATGTGCTAGGTGCTGTAAGAACAATGGTTTTGGAACTCCTCAGTTGTGTCTCTCTGGGAACTAGTCCTGGAAGTTGACAATTGCTAGCACCCTATAAGATTTATTAATTTATTTATTCTAAATTCCACTGATATTTGTTGTACTTCACATTTTATTATGCAGTATTTTAAATAATACGCCAAATCTAGTGTATTTGGTGAATCTTTTGTGCTGTATGTCTGCATCAAGCAACATCATTGGTTTTCTGTGTGTAGTTCCAAGAGCAGGCTGTTGAGATGCAAAGTAACACCATCTTAAGAAATTGCTATTGTATAGATTTATATATGTCTAGATCCATTAAATTCCAGTATGTTAGTAATCTCTTTTCAGTGGTGTATACCTCGGGATAATTTGCCTCATAAATAAAGTCATATTTTTGCTTCTAAGTAAGTATTTATATTTCATGTTGCTAGCAACAGGCCTGCCTGCATTTACCAAAGGTCAGTGACCTGAATTATGTTCATCTCTGACAAGAGTGTGTGTAGTTACAAGATATGCAGATTTCACTGGTACTTCATGAGTATGACTTCAGAAATTACCAAATAACCTTTTCACAGAGCAAAAAATTCCAGAACTTTATTGTGATCGGTTCGCAAAAATCTTTAATTTTTTTACTGAAGGTGCCATATTGAATCTTATAATACAGTGATGCTGAATAAGGAAAATAAATATATCTACAAAATGTTTTAATAAATAAAAAGCAAAAAGTGTCTGGCAGACTTTTCTTTTAATTCAAGCTCTTGAATGTGCTATTGTTGATATTCTGAAAACTCTTATTTAAATTTGTCGTGGAAAGAATTCTTCATATATGCTTAAAATGAAAGCAAAATTGTAATGAAAATGTGGCCTTTCTTTGAAGTTGTTCATGATAGTTGCCTTTAAGACTTTGCAAATGTGCATTGGATAGAAATGGATAGAATCTTTTAACTTTAGATGCTTTAAATTAATATCTATTATAGAAAATAAACATGCAACATATTATATTACTTAGATACAGTCTTAAGTTTATGAAATAATATAGTTTTAAAAAAATCAGTCTTACTGCTCTGCTGCATCTAGATTCAGCTGAATTGGCTTCCTGCCATGCTCATATGTAGTAAAATTGGCCCAGCTTACAAAAACTCACATTCTGATTGATATTCAGGCAAACATAAAAAAGAGAAATGGGGGAGGATGATGAAACTTCTTAAGAGAGATGGTAGTAAAGTTTCTGGCACTTCAGCTTTCAGTTTCTTAGAAGTATGATTGCACTGAAACCAACTTTGATTTACAGTGAGCCTGTTGATGTCAGTTGGGTATTAAGTGTTTTGAAGGAAGGAGTGGATGCTCTTAAGGAATACAGTGGAATAAAACAGTAGTCCTCAAAGAGGCTAACAGGAAAACTAGGCGTATGATGTAAGGAAAAGCCAGAGACACGTGAAAGCTTTACTTTTTTCACAGTCACCATCTTTATAATTTGGTGGAGTAACCTGGGATAAAATGTGCTCAGCATCTTTGGCTTAATTAGTTAAACATTTTGTAGTAAAGCTGAACTCTACACTTGGAATTATTCATGAATGTGGAGTGGCTTTGGATATGTAATCCCATTATCTGTATTTTGAGGAGATCAGAGGAGCATTGTGTGGGTAGGAAAGATGAAGAGTAGAAAGCAACAGTAATTAAAATAGGAAATAAAAGCATGAAGTAAAGTTTTAGCATGGTAGCTTCGTACTCAGTTGATTTCGAAGAACTGCTCTCTTTGTTTAAATGAAAGACTTCAGCTTTTATTCTTTTGTTTGCTATAACACTTCCAATAATTTGCTTTTCAACACCTTCGTTGTCGTCTCTCCCTCTCTCTGCTTCTTTATTTCCAATTCACTGCTGTTTTATACCAGTAAGTAGATCAAACTGGGTTCCTGAAGTCCAATAAATGTTATTACTAAGGGGATTCTTCTAGTAATGATCTTACAGACTGTGTGATGAGTGGGATTTGTTCTTGCCTCCTCTTACCATCAATTTATTATCTAAACCAGGTGGCCCTTGTACAGGCTGTGTAAAGGCCTGTTGGTTTAAAGTACTTGGCAATGCAGAGACAAACAGAAGACACTCAGTTATTTGAGTTTAATGTATTGCCTGGGCAGCTTTTATATGTGATTTGGTTCTATCTATTAAAAAAAAAAAAAGTTTAAAATGTTACCCTTTTCTTTTGTGTGTCTGTGATACTGTTACCATCACAGTAACTCATTGTCTTTGTTCTCCACTAATGCTTTAAGATGACTTTTTATGTTGTAGATCCCTTCTTTAGTGCTACAATAGACACCTGCCTCTCCACTCCAGGTCTTAATTCCACGCTAATTGTCCAGTTCTTCAGATTGTGATAGTTGCTGGAGAGTTGTAAGGAGACTGAAGAAATGCATTGGTTGGTGGTGGATATGTTTTGCTGGTTAGCTATGAAGTGGGTGGATGTATTGATTTGCTGTTAATAAACTGTTAATGCCTTTATAGTTACATCAGCAACTCTTCATTATTGCCGGCATCTGTAATGTAGTCATCTACATTCTAAAATAATTCTGGTCTGTGTGTGTTACCTTTCCAGTTTGGTTTCTCCTTTGTTATACCTTTGTGAATTCTTTGTGACATAAATACGTTTTCAGAGTTAGTGTTATAAATGATCTTAAAATATTCCGGATTAATTTCCAATCAGCAAAAAGCATAGCTTCCCATATGTATGAAGATGCTTTACTACTTTTACAAAATCAGCTGTGTGATTTGAAGTTCCGTAGCTGTAACTCGGTAGTCTCTGTGTTTATTGCATAGTATGTTCTTACCAACTGATTTCCTCCTCTTACGGGTTGGAATAGAGTTGGCAGTCTGTTGCCCATGACAGCGCTGTATGGTGCTAGCGTTGCAGTCAGTCTGATAAAACATTAGGCTGGAGATGTGCTAATGTGCTGCTTTTGGAGTTTACCGTTCCCATTGTAGAGCTGGCAGAAGACAATGTATGAATGCTCTGCAATCTATTTTGGCTGAAAATCGGCTAGGTTTGCTCAAACTATGTTTGTTGATAGTTGGAACTAAGCTAGCTTAGTATTGGAACTGGCCTTGTACTGATGCAAATGAGAGGTGATACTTGCTGTATTTGAACTACAGGGTAGTAAAGGCAAAAGTGTGATGCTTTCAGTCCTTGCAGCTACTACTGGAAAAGGATTTCTGTAATCTTAGAGACCATAGATACTGCAATTAAAAAAAGAAAAAAAAAAAAAAAAGTCTTGGCTAGAGAGAGCTTTCAAAAATCGGACTATAGGTGTGTAGCCTTAAGATACCCATCCAGGCTGCACATATCTCATGCTCCAGGACTTCTGTTGTTTGTTTATTTGAATCCAGGGACTATTTAGTGTAATGTCCTCCTTTTTTTCTTGTTCTTGAACACAAGTCACTGCCTTTGCTGAGTTTAATGGGACTAAGGTCAGTGCAAGATGCTGTGTTTGTCTGTGCGAAGTATACACCTAGAATTTACCAGACAGAATCGTTTACCCAAATTGAAGTGATTTAGGCATGAGAGCACCTAATTTGTAGGATCTTGTGTAGCCTTGGGCAAGCCTTGCCAAGTTCATGGCTACTGTGGATGTGGCAGTGACATTCTAGGCCTCTATGGAACTTCAGCAGTGAAAAACTAAGGCTGTTGATTCACCACATGGGATGGCCAGTTTTTGTTTGCCCCCTCCATCTTTTGGAGAAGTGACAGCAAGAACTCACCTGCTCCTAAAATAACAATAGAACCCCTGCAACATATACAGCTATAAGTATCACATAAATAATTCTTCCTTGTCTTCCTACCACCCTTTTGTGTGTGTCTCTCTGTGTGTGTGTGTGTGTGTGTGTGATGTTTCTGTGGCACAAGGAAGAAGTCAGCACAGTGACAGAAAAGCTAGGGTATATGCAGTGACAGAAAAGCTTAGGGTATATGCAGTGCTTAAACAGTAGTTGTTAATGAAGAAATGGAGTGATCTGCAATGTTTTCTGCTCAGATTGCAGTATCTAAGTGCATTTTAGGCTAGACACGTCTTGGAGTTACATATATCAAGAGGGGTTTAAATAGTAATAATCTAGACTCTACAATTTAACCTCTTAGGTGGTTTGCAGAGGTTCTCTAAAATTCTCAATAATTTGTAGGTGATTTTGATATTTTCTTAGGTTGTAGAATACCAAAGATATTTCGTTGGAAAACAAGTGAAAAGCAAGTACTTGAAAAACCTTTTCACCCAGAGGTTGGTTGGTTGGTTGGTTGGTTGTTGGGTATTGTGTTTTGGGTGTGGGATGTTTTCTGTTTGGTTGTTGTTTTTCGCATAATCCCACCATTCTTTTTAACTTTGGTTAGAGGTTTCTTCCTAGAAACTCATGTGTTTATATCTCTTTGTCTTGTGGAAGGTTATAATTTTATTTTTGTGAGCATATTTTAATTTGGTGTAAGGTGAACCTAATTGAGTTTCATGTAAGATAAGAGGAAAAAATGGACTTGTACATTTATGGATTTATATGCACTTACAGTTCTATAGTTTGATTTGGTAAAATCCCACAGAAGTTCAGTCCTGTTTTATAAATATTGTCCTGAGTTTATGTAAAAATCCACGTATTTAAGAGCTTTGCAAAGGTGGGTAACTATCAGTAATTTCACTTTTGCATGTTTGAGAACTGTTTTTCTTGGATGACCTTAATTTTCAGAACTGTTCAAAGACCAGTTGAAATTTAAGTTAATCCCTGAAATTTCGAGACTTAGATTTATTTTTTTTTTTTTCCCTAACAATAGATGTCAGTGGAAGATAGTCTGTGTAATGTCTGTCTCTCCTTTTACTGCTGGAAGCCTTCCATCTTCTGTTGGAACTTCCTTGGTTTAACTCTGTGGTTATACCTGAGAGCCAGGGGTGAACTAAGCACTGTGTGGATCTAGTAGAATGGAGGTTTACGGGTTTTTTTAGATATCTTATTAGTTTGTATTTACATTCACTTCTTTTTTTTTTCTTCATTTTGCAGTGTTGTTTGCTGCTGGACTCCCCCCGTCCCCCACACCCCTGCAGGATGATATGAGACTTGAAAGAAGACGATGCATACAGGTGATTTTATTTTCAAGAGCTTTTAGAGGGGAAAATCTTTGATGTTCTTCATCTACTTCTTGTTTCTGTTCCATTCTCTGAACACCCAAAACTATGTTGTTCCAGCGTTAGTGGAATATTTAAGAACCTGTGGAATTTTGAAATCTCTCTTTGCCCTTTGAAACTCTTTTGCAACTGTCCAGGAAGAAAATGGTTTCCCTTAATGGAAATATTGTTTCCAAGGTTTTTTGTAAAAAAAGGGTTTGCTTTTAAAGTTGCTAACTAAATGTACTTTTGTTAGTCTTGTTGTGTTTGTTATTACCCCCTTTTAATGCCCCCACTTGCCAACAGATGTATGTCACCTGTTCCGTGACACACTATTTCAGTAATTCATCAACTTTCTTTTAAAGAAATGTTATTAATCCATCTGAAAAAGAGCATAACAAATTAATAGCTAAGAGTTCATTATGCTTTATTATTATTATGCTTATGTCAAGTTACTGTAAGACTTCTCAAGAACTAAGGATAGAATCTTTGAATGTCTTTGAACGTTACTAGCCGTTCTTAAAATTGGTGTTTTAGGAAGTTCTTCCAATTTTTACTAATCAAAACACTGTAAGCACCAAGTGTATTTGCAGATTAAATAGCTTATATTTAGTGGTACTGTTTTGCTGGAAATACGGTTGATATTTTGACATGAAAAATCATGATCAGCAGAAGTGGAATAAAACTTGGGCTATACAGGAGGATTGGTGTAGTTCTTTATACTGAAATGCCCTTATTTAAGCAATGAACAGTTCTGTGACTTATGTTTTGAGGCCTGTAACAGTGAAGTACACCTAAGATCTTTCATTTGCTTGTTCAGCTTTAAAACCCATGAATCCTTGGGGCTGGGAAAAAAGCTAGATAGATTTACGTATGCATGCAGGTCATCTCTTGATTGACAGTTTTCAGTTGCATCAGCTGTTCATGCATAAACAGCTTTAGAGGGTATATTTACATGGAGTATTTTGGATTAAGGCCAAGATGCTGTAAGTGGATATTTCATTCTGTGAAAACTAAACATTCGTTCATTTCAGTTGAATGTTTGTAAGTTGTATGTTGATAGTTCATGTAAAACTGGGTCTACAGAATTCTAAAATTAGGTGGGGCAAAGAATAGGAGAAAGAAAAAATATTCCAAAGGGATATTTCATTTGGTTTAAGTGTATAAATTTAGACGAATAGCATTTAAAGTCTCAAAATTGAGTCTTTCCATGTCCTGTCAAAGGAGCTCTGTCTAGTAGGCAGTCATAACAATTGGTAACATTGTAGATCATTTGCTTGTTGCAGTGTAGATTAAAATATAGCCCAATTTAAATACTGGGAAAATGGTTTGAAAGCTTTAAAAGTATTCATCCCACAACTGAAAGGAGAGATAATATTATGAAATAGTACCTTATGTATCTTACACTTTTTGAGAGAATTAAGTTTCGTACTGTAATACATTAACCTGATTTAAAACTTCAGCACTTTCAGTTTTGGTCAGGATTTCTGGTGATGGTGAGCTTGTAGAATCGTGAGCTTGAAGAACAGAAATGTATACAAGATTCTGAATTTTAAGTAGCAATTCTATCTTCTAAAGCCCAACTTCTTTGTTTAGAAGTCCCATGATAAATATAGAGTGAAAAACAGTAGTACCTTGACAGAGACTTTCAGGCTTTTGACGTGTCATGTAAGTTGGAAGTTAGACAAGTAAGATTTATTTGCAGTTCTCTGTTTATTAGGAGAGCCAATATTAGTATGCTGAGGTTCTGAGAATTAACACGATTTGCATGCCTTAAAATGAAAAAATGTACTGTAATTATTTTTTAATGCAGTAACAGCAAGAGTCATATGACGACCCTGCTGATATCTGTCTCAAGTTCAAAGTAGCTGGTGAGAGTTCAGGCCAGAAATGGGAAGGTTTTGTCATTATTGAGGACAGTTCTTTTGCATGGTCAACAAGGCTTGGCTTCTGAGGGTGACTGATGTGAGTGACTGATCAGGGATGCCTGGTAATGTTTAAGCTACCCTTGGCTGAAGGATGAAAGCTTACATAGGGTAAATAAATTCTTTGTTATAATGGGCATCACTTCATTTCACTGGAAACTGACCTACTCTAAAACCCTAAAATTAACCACAGTGTAACTTGGGGAAACAATCCTCTTGAGGAAGAGGATTTTTTCACTTTTTCTATCTTGGAATTCTTGAATTTTAGATCACCACTTAAGCTGAACTGGTCCACTGCTTTTAAAAAAAGTGAAAATGTGAAGAAATGGTGATATTGAATCTTATTTTCCAATGTCACTAACCAGGAAAACAATTTTTACAGTATGTCTGACTTCTCTAAGATGTGTAGGACACATACAGAGAAGGGCACTTTAAGATGCTGTTTGGAGGACTGAAAGATTCTCAATAATTACTTTTTGTCAATCTTGTTAACTTGTAGATTTTGTAGGATCTATACTGCTTTTCTTCGAAACACTCTGCAAACAGCAAAGCTGGGGATTCAGCTCATTATAGGAAAAGCTAAATGCATGTTGTGATAACAAAGTTAATGCCTTAGAATGTGATTTGTGATAAAATATTTTCAGAGTGTGAATTTTTCTTTTTTACTTCTTCATACTTTGAGAGTCGGTCTCTTCAGGACTTTTTCTGAAAGGAAGGAACAGTAAGTGCCAATGCTATTACTGCCATTATGGTTGTAGTTGTTACACTGATAATTACACTAGGAAGTCTTTACTTTTTATGGTGTAGTGGCATCAAATTTGGGCTTGAGCTGTGCACTTACAAGCAAGGATTCATCTTGTGTTTAAAAATTCATGTTTTGAAAGTGATTGCTACATCTTTCCTGCACCTGTTAAGCAGAATATAACTGTGTGGTTAGTTGTTACTTTTTTGCTTCCTTGTTGTGGAGGCTACCTTATAAAAATGGCTTGGTTTTGTAACAGAGAACTTTCTAGTTTTGGCTTTGATTTTTCTAGTTAGCTGTAGCCTAGGAATATGTAACTAAAAATAATTAGTTGTCTGATCTTTAAGCTTTGGAAGAGCTTAAAGCTACTTCTCTTTACTTAACCTTTTGTAAGAAAAGGACTCATATCTCAGTTGAGAGTATAAGGAACCAGTGTAGATCTACTAAACAAAAAGTACAAGTTCCAGAAGGATCCATTCCGTAACACCACATGCTGATCCTCTCAGAGGAGACTAACTGGTAACAGTTATTGTTGAAGTATGGTTCTTGAAAGCAGAAGGGAAGGAAAAAGAGTCTGCATGTTCTGAACTGCTTTTTCATGATGATGCACTTTATATTGAAACACAACAGATATCTCTTCCTGGTTTAGATCTCTCACAAGACCATTGAACAACATTGTTTGGGATGTTTCTGCATACTAGGTGCAGCATGGAAACAGGGCAACTGTTACCAGTTATGTCTTAAATAGACAAATATAGTATATAAATATTACAGTGTTTTTGTCCAATTCTTATGCCTGTATAAACTGATCCAGAGGTCTGATCATGTAAAATCATTAAAAAGACTTGTGGGGCTGTTACTTTATCTTTAGTTGTGTGGTAGGATTTCTCATGTATTAACTTAATTTTTTTAACACATTCACATTTTCATGGGTAGATTTGAATGTAGAAAACAGATCAAAATAATAGTTGTATCAAATTATTCTCTTCATCAGGAATGTCTATTGAACGCACCAGAGATGTTGAGAACCAAGCAAGGGATATAAAATGTGAAAGTGGTGTATTCAAGTTTGATAGAACATTGGAAGTGATCCTATTGAGCTTAACTTAAAAAACTGTTGTCCATGTTTGGAAAAGAAAATAAAAAAATAGCCATTCCAATACTATTCAATAAGAATAGTGCAAGAAAGTGCAAGAACAATGAAACGGTCAGTACTAGTGTAGCTACTCGCCCCCCCCCCCCCCCCCCCCCCCCCCCCCCCCCCCCCCCCTCCCAACAAAAACAAACAAACAACAACAACACACCAGCCAG
>Ga0181612_112259_pt1 | contig 10900 bp, 5 predicted proteins | sample HoacroProtozoa21_FD_119630 | JGI IMG/M metagenome (GOLD analysis project Ga0181612, IMG submission 119630) | Hoatzin crop microbial communities from Cojedes, Venezuel. Combined Assembly of Gp0051906, Gp0051904, Gp0051908 | reverse complement strand
TTGTTCACATGCACAGATATCAAATACGTCAGAAGATTTGTTTGCTAAGCATTGAAAAATATGCAGAATGCTCTTGCAATCGTGTAACATGACAGACAGCTTTTACTGTTGGGATTTTTAACTTGCGGGATTTATAGGGGAGTTTTCTGTAACCGGAGTATTTCATCTTCTGGTGCTGCTTAGGAGCCAGAAGCCCCAGCGAGGAGGCGGTGGCTGGTGATGTTGTGAGGGCAGGCTGAATTTACAAAGTAGGTTACAGGCTCCTCGTAACACAGTGTGCTATTGCTGTTTGCACTGATCTCATTAGTTTGTTTACATAGCCTGATTTTGCTCTCTCCCCAGCCCACTCCCTGTACCTTCTGTTTCCTGAGCGTTGCTTTCAGTGCTGCTCACGCAGAGAGAACAAACAATTCAATCAGGCGGCGGAGTCTGCGGAACAGCCCATGCGCGCCGAACTCTCACGCTGCCAGGAGTCAGGCTCTGGAAAAGTGAACCGCCGCTCCGCTTCTGTTTGTTTTTGAAGTGGCAAGTCATTAGTCCTGGGATACCCAGCCTTTCTCCTGTCTCTGCTGCTGAAGGAGCGTTTGTTTTTTCATGACTTCTAAAAGGAATGTTGGTGCTGACTGACAGGGGCTCTGTACGTTGTCTTGTTAACGCGGTAGCTCAAATACCATATTTAGGTGCAGGATCTTCTCGTTGTTGACCCCGTGTTTCTAAATGAAAGTTCTTATTCTCAGTTTAACTGGTCTGAAAACATGAAAGTTCTCACAAGAGCCAACCTCTTGTCTGCAGAGTGCTTTATTCTAGCCAGTGGGGAAAAAAGGGAAGTCAAACATCTGCTCTTCTAAATATTCAGTGGGCTAGACAAAGACTGCTTTTTAGAAGGAAAAAAAAATCAGATCTCTGTTCACGACGGTGCGTGTATTCTGGCACGTTCTAAACTTTTTACCCTCTGTCACTACTCTGGATTTCTACTTAGGTGGTCCTTTCAGAAAGGTCAAGTGGCTCGGTGAAACCTTGTGTTAGTAAATTCTGCAGGTTGAATTGGCATGTTGTGTATCCAGGAATATCCCGTCATCTGTTAATGTGCAGTATTCTGTAATATTGTCATAGTACAAAGTATTGCAACTGAAATTAGCGCCTGTGGTGACAGCTGGGCTTCCTAGGTATCAACTTTTGCCAGTTTTCTTTGGTTTTTTTTTAAGCTGCTGTTTACGTGCATTCTGTGGGTTACTGTTTTTTCTGTTCAAATCTGGTTAAATATCTAGAATTTGAACTGTTTGAAAATTGACAAAACAGAATGTGGATAGACAATTCTGCACAGTCTTCATATCCCAGAATTTAATATGTCAGAAATACCAATTTCTTTTGCCCAAATTGGATACACAGACAAACCTTTTAGAAGCTTTGGCAAACTTCACAGAAACTTCTGAACGTTCGTGCATTTAGCTGAGCTGAACCCGGATTTCAGACACTTTGAGATTCCCTCGTTAAATGGATGACATTAAAGCCAGTGCCCCGTAGAGACGAGAAGCTACGTCACCGAGCGTGTTGAACTGCGTGGCCTGGGCAATGGGGACGCCTCCGGAGCAGAGTCTTCGGGAAGCAAGCTGTTGTCATGGCTTCGGCTTCCTCCCCAATGTTCAGTTCACAAGGGCGGAAGGATTAATTGTTTCGAAGAAGGGCCTGAAACAGAGTTTGTGGTGAGGTGGAGAAAGGGGGTTCAGAACAGTCTGTGCTGGCTGCTTTCCAGCAAGGGATATACAGAATGGCAAATGATGTCATGGAGCGGAGAAGGCAGAAAAATTCTTTAAACAGCAAAAAAACAGGGGAGCTGCTGAAAAACAGAAAGAGCTAGGTGTTGTGAAAATGTACTCTATATGTGTGTGTGTCTATGTGCATGCATGTTTATAATATATTTCTGGCTTCCCGGTTTCCAGGAAAGTGGTAAGAGGCCATAATATGCTTACACAATCAGCGGCTGCGGCAGCAGGACAGACCGGGCAGAAATGGATGAAATGTGTTTAGCCTCTGCTTTCTTCAAGCTTTTCATTAGACTATTGTAGATTACTGCAACAAAAATGTGATTCAGTTAAAAATCTGACATTAAACAAAGCCAGATGTACTTAAGTAGCAAAATATCCAGAAGAAATGACTTAACATAGAAGCTATGTGTAGATTAATGTAGCTGCCTGATCCTCCCCTTATCCAATATCTCTCTCCTCCCCTCAAAGAAACCCCAAATCAAAACAAAGCAGAGGAGGGGGTGGAAAAAAAAAAACAAGAAACCATAAAAACTAAGAATCTAAGACTTGCAGCCAAGCCAATCACCGTAAGGCAATTTGCTAATGGTTTTGGCAGAAATGATCCTGTTCAGCTTGTCTTCCTGCCATGCTAGCGAGCTAGCATTTATCCATATGTGAAATGTTTGATTTCCTCGAACAATATTTGAATATGTTTTCTTCTCTTCTCTGAAATATGAGGAATGATCTTAATTTCACTGTTGTAACAGAGAAAAAATGTTGCTTTAAAAGCAGTGCGCTGTGTAGAGTTGATTTAGAGAAACCTATTGTTATCTCAAGTCTTAAGAGCACAACTTGGAAGCAATCTGGATCCTTTCCAAGCTCTCAGAACATATTTCACATATCAGATCATATGTTTTTGCTATGAAACTAAACGAAATGGGGTCAGAAAAATTTAATCGGAACAGTAAATATGAAAATGTCACTGATACTAGCAGTGATAAGGGAAACCCCATTAGATTGCCATTCTGGATCTTTCTGCTGTAGAAGAGAAAAGAAATAGCAAAATTTACCATAGTTTTTACTGTCAAAAGTGTTTATACACAGGTGTGTTGCCATTCGTGTTGCAAGGAATTGTTCAAATTACATTTGGGCAGCGGAGAATGTGACCTGCACTGTAACTCATTAGGCCTGCAGAGAGCTTCGTGTACGTTTAATATCCGGAGCCTGATGTGATGGCTCCCAGATGCTGAGAAGAGAAAGCCTATCACATGGTGGTAGGAAGAAAGAATGGAACACAAAAAGTGGGTTGAGTTTTGGTTGTATTTTATTTTATTAAGACTTAAAACCTGTAATTTATTTCAGTTAATTTAATTACATCTGAAGAAAGGTAGTTTGTTCTATGTACCTCTATATCCCGAGAGCCTCCAACTGGTATACTGGACTGTTATTCAAGGGGAAAAGAGTTGCAATTCAAACCTATTTTTGCAAGTCTAATTGGTTGTAGTCTTCTGCTGGTAGAATTAAATGTTTATTTAGTACATAGGTATTCTGGTATATTCAATTCTTTTTCTTATTCCTGGTGCTTAATTGGCTCTCCTTAGGTTAATCAGAAGGGGAAGAAAATTACTAATGGGGCTGCTCTTCTGGGGATGTTTTTTCAGTAGATTTTTTTTCCCCCCTCCTCTTCCATCAGAGCCTCCTGCTTGCTTTCTTCTTCTGCGTACTCATGTGATAGGCATATATCTACCACTGGAAGATGATACCTCTCTAACAGACGTAAGATGACTTGATACAGTAACTCAGAGGTCATATTTTATTAAACTTGTTATGGGAGGTACCAGCTGTGTGCAAAGAGGAAAGTGATATGGGGAAACTGCTTTAATGCTGCATCGGAGGGGAGGAGAGGACTAGGCTGATGCAGAAAATCACTGAACTAAGTATAGTTGCACTGTTTGCTTAGTCTCTACTTGCTCATTTCTTCCATGTCCTCCACTCAGACTGCATTTCTCTGCAGTCTCCTTGCTTGTCATGTGCTTGTTCACTTGAGAAAAGGAAAACCCGATTAAGGAGAGCTGCTGGTGTTAAGACTGCTGTTGGCAAAAATAAATAAACAAGCAAGTAAGTCAGAGCTGTGTTCTTTCTGAATGCTTTTGAGGACTCTCGTGATGGCAGCTGGGTTATTGCTGGTATAACTTTCCTCCATGAAATCATTTCAAAGTACTAATTAAGAAGATAAATTATGACATGGCTGTGTGTGCAGCAAGGCAAAGAGAAGGAGATTGCAAATATCAGAATGGATTATTTAAATTAAATAACCGGGAAAGAAGCAGTGACAGATTTAAAAGTTGTGATCCCTGCTGTGTCTCATTTCCTAAAACCAGGATATTCTGCCTGCTGTAAGGTCTGTTTTTTCTATTTTCTTTGCTCAGTGCAGAGATCCTGTAGCTGCTTTTGCTTTCTGTCAGGTATTGCCAGGTATTTTTAAAATTTTCACTTCAGTTATTGTTTAGAATCAGCAATGTTATTATTTTGGTATCCACTTGAATGAAGAAATCCAAACCTCTGATTTTTCTTTTATAGTGTCTCCATGGCATTCAGCTTTCAAGGCTAATGCAATGAAGGAGGTCAGCTTCAAAGGGTTTCATGGATTTTATGGCTTTCTAGTTAGCATTAGAAAAAGAATAGTAAAGGCGGTTAGAAGCTGGAGTTTGGGTTGTTTTTCTTTTTTTTTTTTCTTCTATGACAAAGGAGAGACAAAAGCTTCTGTTAATTTCTTTAATTAAGCACAAAAACGTGATGTACTTTCATTGCTGTGTCGTCTGGTTTCTATCTTGAAGATGCCGCTACTGAGCTGCAGTGCAAGTTCGTGTGGGTAGGACAGGGGAAGTTTGTCTTGTAGATCCTTCTGCAAGATCCATAAACATCTCAGGAAAAAAAGGAATTTTGGAGCAAGTTTCCCTCCGCCGGACTCTGTGGAGCTGTACTTGTCCTCCTTCTGGCATCTGCTAATTTCCGCTCGCAAGTCTTGTCCCTGGTTTGCAGCAGAATGCCTCCTTCTTCCCTTTCCTTCCAGTTTTTGAGCATTCACACTCACTGCTCACTTTTACAAGGGATGGTATAAAAAGGCAGTAAGTGTGAAGAATGGAAAGGGGGAAGGAAGGTGCTGTCAGGCCAATACCTTGCATGTCAGCCCGGTGCCACGTCTTCGTGTTTTCAGTCACCCATAATCGCTCAGCGTGGGTTATCTGAGTAGTTGCTTGAACAGAAGCCTTGCTTTATAGCAGTGAGCTATTTGAGGTGTGGGACATATCACTGAAAACAGAGAACCTTTCCGATGTGAAAACACTGCGGTAAATTGTAAGACAGATGGGAAAATGATAGAAGTGAACCATTTTGTTTGTTTGCTCTTCCCAGTGAAATTTTACTGCCTGCTGAGACCACTCTTTGTTTCAAGGGCGTAAGAAAACAGGGCTCCCATCTGATAGCAGTATCACCATGGTTTTTGCAGAACTAAGATTTGATGGGTGTGTAGGGCTAGATTTCTGTCAATTCCTCTGTTACTTCCTCATCATTTTCCAGGTAGGACCTGGCCTTTTTAAATTTAGTTCCTATTTGGTTCAAACAAGAAAAACTAATAAATTCTTGTTTAAAAGTAAACGTTGGTAAGGTCAGAAAAAGATCAGAAACGTAAAGAATTCATGTCTTGAAGACATGGGCATCTTGTTCTCTTTTCGTATTATAACAAAGTTATGAAAATTGAGGGCTGATTCAGTCTCTCAGTGTTTTGAGCCTGATATTTTCCACACTGTCCTGTGGAACTCATAGCTGCTTTTACTTGTATTTAACAAATTACAAAAATGTTGTTGTTCTGGTTAAGCAATCTTGTTTTGTAGCCCTTTTCTACTTCTTGCATGAAAGGAAACAAGAAATTTTGGAATCTAGGTGGCATTTACCTATTTTATCTTGTGGCATTGAGGTTGTGTGTCCTATATATGGCTATTCTGTCCTTGCTACTGTTCAATTATCAGCATGTTGCGTGTTTAAAATCACAGATAATGTAGTTGCAGTGTGTGTTAAGACTGGCTTCTCACCTGGAGTCACACAGACAAGCTAGCTTCACTGGTGCCTGAAGATAGAGTAACAAATGATGGTAATGTTCCCATTAGTGAGCTGAAATTACCCTACTGGCTTGAGGCAGCAAGGTCCAGTTTCTTCAAGGCACTACTTTTTCCCAAAGAGAAATCTGTGATCCTTCTTTTTGTTTGTTTGTTTTTGTTTTTGTTTTTATTTTTCAGTCAGGAGTTGCTAGAGTTCTCTGTGTTTTTTTTCATTGTGCCTTTGCAGATGATTACTCTGTATTATTATGATGACAGGACGAATAAGAAACTTAAGAGAATAAACAAATTATTTCCATGTCATGATAGGCATTGTATTTACAAGAGTGAATTGCCATCCCATTTTCTTAAATTAGACTGTTTACTTCAGTGTGTTTGAAATGAAAAGAGAATTGGATTCTTTGCTAGCAACAAGCACAACTTCAGTGAAAGTGTCACCAGCATTTGCACCTTAATGGGACTTCAAGAAGAATCTTGAACTATTGAATCTTGGCCTATCTTGAACAATTAATAGGGGGAAGTGGTTATAAAAAACAACGAACATGGCAAGCCATTTCTGTTTTCTTACTCCATTTTAAGCAAATGCTCTGTGCCCTATGTTTTTTATTCATGGTCTGTGAACCACGGTGCTACAAACTAAGGCTTTCCAGCAATGGCAATGCAACGCTTGGTTCATGTTGAAATGTCTGAGGTCTCAGCGATGATTTAGGATTATGAATTCCCATCCTATTTAATCTAAAATTATACTTGTTCAAGGGACCTGAAACTTGAAGTTCTATCCCAAAAGAATGGAAGGTATGCCTACTTTAAAAAAAAAAAACCAAAACAAACAGCTGTTCTCTGTCTTGGGCGGTACTACTGTTAGCAGTAAACCACTGTTTACTAGCCAGCCTCTCTCTTTTGAACTGTTTACAAATGTGTCAGAAAAATCCGGCAACATTCTGCTCTCTGATGGCTCTGTATCCAGGGCTCAGGTAGATGGGCCCAAACACACGTGGAGCAGAGAATGAGCAACTAAAAACTAAGTGAAGCACCATCAGCAACACCGCTTCCCTCGAGTGCTACAGCAGGCAGGGCAAGATATGGTAGTCATAAAATGGAAAAAATCTTCTCGGTGGTGGATAGTTTTCCTCTTGGGTTGCGATTGATATAAAAGACTGACCTAACAAAACCCACTTCTTTAATGTCGCACAGATGGTTCTTTTCAGAATGGGTCTTAGAGACTTAAATTGCCTGGAACTGTGGTTTATTTGCACTCCTGTTCTTTGGTACACGTGAAAGGTGTTGGTTTTTTTTTTCAGTTGTGAGAGTCATCTGTAAGGAGTAGATTTTCCAATGAGTGACAGCTGTAACTTGATCTAGCTATCTGGCAGTTTAAAACTTGAAAAAGAGAATATTTCAATACACTCTGAAACAGACACCAAATATTCTATTCATTTGAAGCATTAGAAAATGACCTGGATGGACAGCGTGAGCTGACGTAGAAGAAATTTGTTAGAGGTCAGACTTCAGAATCAATACATTAAAATGGTTAGCGTCAAACTAGATAATCTGGTTTAGGTTAGATGAAGTTCATTAATAGGAAGAGGTAAAGTTAATTGGCTTTTCAAGTTGGAATTTTCTTTTTGCATGTAAGAGCTGGATGTGCTGGGTGCTAGCTAAAACTTTGTGCAGTGCTGTTCTTCTCTTTACAGCATGAAAGGGGCCCCTCTTTCTATTCGCTGCGTTTTTAAGTCAAAAGAACAGTCAGTTGCTGTGCTCCTCTCACTGTATTTTCTAATCTACATTATTTTAGTCATCTTATCGCACTGAAACCCACTGCGGAAGATCTGTCGCTGTCTTTTCTTTGTGGCAGTGGTAACACGGCTTGCTTTTCCATCCTCAGGCATTCCGGATTTTTGGTGTTTACAAGTTCTTGTAAAGGGATCTATATAAACAGTAGATGTGTGGTTTGAGAGGTTTCTTAACCAGTTTCGTGGCTGTTTTTCTTTTTTCCCCCCTCTCTGGGGCAGAACAAGGAAATGCTTGCATCTGGCCCTTGAAACTCTGCAGGCCCAGACGGCTGCAGCATCCCCCGCACCCCGCCGGTGGGCGTTTATACGGCGCGTACGTAGATTTATGACATTGTGCTGTGCAGCAGGTACGAAAGGCTGCGTTGGAAACGAGGGCAAGGCCTGCTAAGTGCTTTGCTCCAGAAGAGTAAAAGAAATAATAAGGAATGTAAGAACTCTGAACATGAATGATTAATAAGAGGGAGAGGCTTTCCTGAGAAGTAATGGAGGATGGTGCAGTGCTATGGCCCCACACGTCCGCGCAGAGAAGTAATGGTGCAGCCTGCAAACAGCTACCACGGCCCATCGCAGAGGTCTGCAGTACTTCATTCCAAATATCCTGTGTTTAAAATCTCCTGATTTCAGATCTCCGGTGGCCCCCGGAGGGGCCGCGGGCACTGCCACGGCCCGGGGCCAGAGGGACCCGCCGCAGCGGCCTCCCTTACCCTGCGCTCGGCCCGCTGCACTAGGCCACGGGGATGGAGAGGAAGACTTGCATGTAACTTTTGCTTCTTCAGCTTGAATCCAAATCCTGAGCAATGCTGAAGGTCGCCATGATGTGGGGTTTTTTGCCATGTGGCAGTAACAAAGTACCGCTCCAGAAGTAACGCTGAGGGGAGCAGTGGAGGGAAAACCTGTGGAGGGAAGCGTTATTCAGGTGTGTGGTGGTAGAATTGCACGTCTTATGTCTCTGATACCTTTTAAAAATTATGTGTAGGCTTCTAAAATGTTTTATTTTTTTCTGTACTGCAGTAGCTTACAAGATGACAGCAAAACCTCTAAAATCGAGAGTAGGTGTGCCGAGAGATACTGTACGTGGGCCTGGGGGATCACAAACGGATGTGACTAAAGGTTGGGACAGAAGGAAAGTAAGTTTTATTCACGAGGCATATCTCCACCTGGAAGCTCTGTCATACACATCATTTTTGTTGTTACGTTGTGTTAGAGAGCACAGATCTAAGCTCTGCTGGATCCCAGATTGCAAGCTTGAAGTGCAGCATGAATGCAGGTTGCCATTTTGTCAGCAGACCTTTTGAGGGAGCTTTCTCTTCACTCATTTAGTATGCAAGTTAGGTCAGTGGGCCCTGCAGGTACGTAAAGACAGAGTGTCACCTGAAACAATATTTAGGGATGGAAGGATTTTTTTTTTTATATAGCTTTTTATTTATCACTTTCTTATTCATACAACAGCAAGCAATGCTGTTTGTTTCAGATTACAGATAAAGTAAATAAATAAAGATAAAAGACTTATTTTAAAATGGTTTTAGGGGACTGGTATATGCAGTACTAAAATATAAAAAGCATGCACTTCAGACGTTTAAAATTGCTGATAGTTTGCAGTTGATAGCAGCAGCAGTACAACCAGGCCTACAGGCTTTCTCTCTGCCTTGTTGCTGACAAGTGCGATAAGATGCCCTCAGGTTTGCTCCCTGAGATTTAATTCAGAGGACAGGAGTCCTGTTTACCTCTTTTTATATCGCAGTTTCCTGCTTTATAAGGACAGAAAGAAGGAAGTGAGTTAGATTTGTCTCTTCTTTCAGGCTGGATTTGAGTTCTCAGAGGGTGCCAATAATTCCCTTCAGTTTAATAGACCGGCTTTAATATCGCTACACTTTCTACACTATGAGACTGATAAAGAATTCTAGAATTAAATCTCGCCTAGTGTAGGAATGCAAATGTGTACTTGCAATGACATTCAGATGTGTTGAGGCCTCCTATATTTCACTTTTTTAAGCTTTTTATTATGGTGTGGCCTTGTTCTGTTGTACTGGAAATCGACTAATCCTGGGTCAAAGTGGATCAAATGATCATAAAACTGTTTATCATACGTTGTGTATTTTAAGGAAAATAATAAACATAAACCACTTTGCACTTGCGACATCTCTTAGAAAAAGAGAAGCTGAATTTAAACTTTGGGTGGATTGTCAAGGCTGGCACTACAGGTTCCAGGGGCAGGAGGAAATGGCAAGTAGCCGACTAGGCAGGAACAGCATGGTATGCCTGGAAAATAACAGCATCTCATTTCTATTGCTGCTTGCTTCATTAGGCTCTGGAAGTTTGACTGTCTTTTTCTTTGGGGAAAGTATTGCGTTATCATGTTTCTTTCTCTCTTTGTTCCTTTTCCTGTATTCCAGTGGCACAGATGTCAGGACTTAGTTCAGTGAAAAGAAACGATTACCTTTAGATTTTCTCTGTCTGAAATGAAAAAAATGTGTTACAAATGAGAAGGAGGAACAGCACCAGGCTGATTGAGCATAGCAGTAGAAAGGTTTAATTTATTCCAGCAGTTGGACCGGAGTGCAGTGACAGATAATGTGTTCTTGAGGAATCTGGCTCCCAAGAAACTGGTTGAGAACTACTCATGCTTTTCTTAATGAAAAGAAAAAAGAAAAACGGTTCTTCTCCCAAGATATATCCCAGTCAATTATATAACGCCTGCACCTTGTTTTGTATTATAATCTTTTCACTTCAAATAAGGCTGGAATTTAGTGTGAAAATATGCTCACATGCCTAGGAAGAAATCTTTGAGACCTTCCAGTGACGTAAAGCGTATATAATCTGGTCTTAAAATCTAATCATGCTTTGACAAGAGCTGTACGGTTACTGTTCACTGTGAGTAACAAAATCGGAGTTACTTGTAAAGTTTCAAATAAAGTTAAGTCCATCCTAACTGCATCTCCATGGACTAAAGGAAGGATATTCACTCACTTGTAGATTTGATTTTGTTGTTTTATATAGAAAAGAAGCCAGGCAGTTTGCTCAATTCCAAGTTTGAGTTGACTTTATTTCCAGTAAATATGATTTTCTAACAAATAAGAGCATAAGGATTTTTTGAGGGTTTTGGTGGTGAAGATGACAGCGTGTTGATTTTGAAGTTTTCTAGAATAGGCACATAGGAGTAGCCTGTGAAATTTTCTGCTTTCAAATAAATGTTCTTACCCTTGTAAAGCAAATTTGGCAGCAGGTGGAGGTGGTGTTGTTTAGATTT
>Ga0181612_108887_pt1 | contig 10900 bp, 7 predicted proteins | sample HoacroProtozoa21_FD_119630 | JGI IMG/M metagenome (GOLD analysis project Ga0181612, IMG submission 119630) | Hoatzin crop microbial communities from Cojedes, Venezuel. Combined Assembly of Gp0051906, Gp0051904, Gp0051908 | reverse complement strand
CTATTCCTTTAGATTAGGCATTAGACAAATGCACCCAGCTTTTGACAGAGCCATGCGAGATCACCTTTGTATTGAAAAGCTAACACCATGCACCTGTAGTATAGGCACTCAGGCTGACACGACACTTTTCTCAGAATGCTTTTTTTTTTTTAAAGTAATAACACACAGAGATATTGTTTTCAAATGCAACATATTTTGAAATGGAATGCTGCTGTTCACGTAATATCTAGCATAGTTATCTAAACCAGATATCCACTGGAAAAAAGAACAAAACCTACATACATATAATCATCATAGGCCCAGCTAGTGTTCATTTTCATCCATGCACTCATGATGCTCTCTGCACTTTGTAGGATCCTGGAACTGTGCACCACCCACACTGTATATTGTACTCCTACGTCCATAGATATACAAGCTCATTTTACTTGTATGTTAGAAACATGAATTACTCTATGTCAAAATTTTCCACCAGTATGTTTAGAAAAAAAAATTTTGAAGAGGAAGTAGCCTGTGAGAAAATACCTGTCTGATACTCAGGAATCTTGTAGTTTGTTAGCACAGAAGACGACGGTGCCAAGTAATAAAATGTATTAAGAAACTGACTGAGCGTATCACCTACTTCTATGCCTTTCTCTGTCACGCTCCTTGCACCGAAGGAAGTTTTGAGAACAAACATTTGGAATTATTACAGATCTCTACAGCACAAGAATTAAACCAATAGAAGGATGCTTGCTTCTTGTAACAAAGCATCTATTGGAATAAGTTTAAAATATGTATCATTTTTAATAATACTTTCATTCACTGAAAGTGAGAAATCTCTTTAAACAAAAAAATACAAGGATTGATCTTGGTTTGTGCTGTATTTTAATTCTTATCAACCTTGGCAGGCTGTCACTAAAATAAGCTTTTTTTAAAAAAAAAAAAGTCATTTTTCTATTCTGTGCAGTTTACTATTCAAGATGCCACATCTATTTGCTTAGCTACTTAGCTTAGAATACGTTTTGCTCATTCTTACTTCCGTATGTTTTGGAGATAGCAAGTGTTGAAGCCCTTCTTTACTAGTTAGTTTATTTTTCACTTCAGAACTGTTACAACAAAAAATGGAATTAGAAAGGAAAAAGAAAACACTGATTAAAATGAAAGTTTCAGACAACAATGAGAAAATCTGGGAGACATCTAGAAGGACATTTTGTCAGATTTCTTGCCTGGTGCACTCCTTCCACTGAACACTGAGAGCCTGTTATAAACCTCAAAGAAGAGATGACAAAAATCTTTCTACGGAAGGTGCTGGATAACTAGAAGAGAGGTGGTGTCACCACATAATATGTACATTCAATTAAAAATCCCAATCTTCCTTCAGTTCTTCTGTAGTTTTCTTTCAGTTGAAAAGAAGCCTCCCAATATTTACCTGCTCAACTATTATTGCATTGTGCAATGAGGCATTCTCCTGAAGTTGGGACACAAACTGCTTCATGTCTGGCATAAAATCCTTGAAAGTAGAAACCTGTATATTGAGCGTAAAGAAATAAACGACAAAAGCAATAGAAAATTCAGTACCAGACTCTTTTATTCAGCAAAGGTCAAAGGGCCAGCCTTACTGCATTCTTTTAATCCAACAGTTCTGCTGTTGTTAAAATGAAATATCTCCCTCACATATCTCTATTTCCACAATACATTTCTCTTTATTTTTCATAACACTGACTAAAAAGTGTAAAAAGTAAAGAGCAACAAGAAGCTTCGCTACTTCTGGAAAATATCCAAATTCATAAAAGGGTTTTTGAAGTAATTGTCTAATTCATATTGTGACTAAACAAAAAAAAGCTATCTAAAAAAATATTCTTTGGACCGAAATATATCTACAGCAGCAAACAGAAGAAATCAGCAAGTCATACATGTCTCCTATAGAACCTCCGGGCTTTTCCACTTGAGGTAATCATAATCACAGCATAGCGCCGGATGCAGTAGACAGTTCTTTTCTCAGGATTTAAGATCCGGGAAATCACTTCCACAAGTTTATTGTGAGGAATGGTATCATAAGCCCTGGACACATCAGCCTGAAACAGAAAAAAACACCTCCCATTATGTATTCATTGGTATCACTGTAAACACTGTGGCAGTATGAGAAAAGTATTGTAGTATGTAAACAAGGCTGAAGGATGAATCACACTGGAGTGAAATTACTGCATTATTCAGTCCAAATTTGTGACAACACAAGAACTCATTGCTTATCCGCAAAACCTTTCTTCACTCGTCAATGAGTTTTCCCTTACAAGGGATAATCAAACCATCAGTTTCAGTATAATTCATGTTATTAAAAGAAGATGATACCCATATGCAACCTTAAATCTAACACTGAACCTCTAATCATTTAACTAAAGTTAATTGCTGATATTTTTATATGTTTAAATATTTTAATAAACCTTCCTTCTCCATATGATCATGGAGGTGGCATCTTAGGCTTTTGGCAAGCTGCAAACCCAGATGCTTTACCTTTCCTAAACCTCATATTGCCATTTTAACTCCGCTTTTACTTGCCATAGTCAAAATTCAAAACCTTCCGAAGAAGCAACAATCTTAAGAGAACTGTGTCAATGACATGATTCTTTGGTTTGAAAGATGAGACAGTCACTGAAATAATTCCAGGACAGGATGACAACTGACATACAAAAGCAAAGGAGAGCAGCCCCACTATAATACACACAAACTGTGTAATTTACATATATCTGTATAAATCACCCCAATTCAAAGCCATGAATTCAGCTCAAACACAAAAGGTTGCCTGCTAGACATAACCAAAAAACAAAAGTGTTAAGAAAAAACTCCTTCAAATAGTGGGACATGAGAAGCACTCATTTTTTTTGAGTGGAAGAAGAAACTTGTAGAGACACTAGAACTGTAGTGTTCATTTTCAACAGAAACTAATGATACTGAGATAGAGGAGACATATTTTTAAAAATATGCTGAATTTATACAAATGGACACAGCAAGTTTTTCCTGGTTTTCGTTGGGAAGATAGCCCTAAAAGCATATCCGAGTTGATATTTTTGTCCCATTTTTATACCCAAGCAAATGTAACTGCAAAAATCCAGTGCAGGTGCAGAAGCAAGCGCTGCTACACAACAGAAAGATGGAGAGAAAAATACTCAAGTACGGGAAGCACTAGGGCAGCGACAACCCCCCTCAAAAAAACAACCAACCCCCGCCCCCAACAAAAACAACCAGAGTCTGTGTTACATGTGCACAAAAGTTTATTTTGCAAAAGAAATAGTTATGCAGCTATTGCATAACATCACAGCTATTACAGCGACGTATCTGCAAAGCTGACTTTGAAAAGTTAGTTTGAATATGTAATTAAAAAGACATACCTTTACATAGTAGAAATGAGGAATTTCACCATTTGATTCAAGAACTTTTGTAACAAACTTCTTCCATGTCTTGTAGATATCATCCTTCCCAAACACGGAAGAGCCGATAAAACTGGTGTTTATGGTCCGTTCATAATTTAACACACTAAATAGATTTTTTAGTTGAGTGTTGTAGTGATGCATCTAAAAAGAGACCAACCAGAATCACCTTAAAGTACATTGAAACATACTAAATTCTGTGCAATACACAGATTTCATATTTAGATTAAATATGAGATTAAATTTGTATATTTACTACATTACTTGGGTCAACTGCAGTTTTCAGAAAGCTCAAATACAGCTGCAATAACTACTGCAAAGTGAGAAAACAGCCGCAGAATTTTTTTTTGTACATTTAAATCCTATGGAAAATGTTTTTTTCTGTACTTCACTCTTGGAAATCAAGGTATAATAGGTAAGGAGATAAATAGATGGACTCCAGCAAACAAAGCCGCTACCAGTTAGAAGGCAATTTCTAAAATAATCATTCATTCTCTATGCTGGACATTATCACTGCAACAAGAACAGCGAAAAGAACATGTGCCTTGAGACTTTAGGCTAACTCCAGCTGCACTATCTGTTCAGCCTCTGGAGGTACTTTACCCAAGTATGTCAGTAAAGATCTAACTCTCAGCTATGGGAATAGTAAAATACACCAGAGTGGCAGTGAAGTCGTGCAGGCTTATTAGTTCTGCAAACACTTTAAGGGAAACAAGTATTGACAGACCTGGCAACAAAAGAATGTTGAACAGGCAAGCCGTACTACTGAAGAAAATAAACAAGCTGCACTCATAGAATACTTATAAATCAGTTCAGAACTTCAGAGAAATCCTCCGAAAAGTATGCAAAGAACGTAAAAGGTTTCTTAGTCTCAATGGTAGTATTGTGATCATGATATGGATACAATGAAACTACTAATCACAGAACCATTCCAATTCATATGAAAACATTTATTTTTGCACTGAAAAAATCAATTACAGGTTCCAGTGAAAAGCTAGCATAACTAAAGCACAGCAAAAATGTTTAGTGCACTACTGCCACTGCCTCCAAAATACCTTAATCCAACTTCACTGTTTTCTGTAAGGGAAGTAATTATGTTCATTCACTGGCTGGTCTTGCAAAATGTTTTTGACCAGTTTATAAAACAAAGATTTTTTAAAAATGAGATGCTTTCCTGAACTGTTGCAGTGGTATCTTCTCTGTTACAGGCCAAGTTCCTAAGAAAAAATGGTCAAAAAGGCAGAGATGTAGCTCAAAGGTAAAGAGAAGCAGCAAATCAAAGTAATCATCAGTAGGAAAGTTCCTCCCTTCCTTCTTAACGAGCCTAACCCAGCACGGCTTCTCTTTCACAAAAAGCACACCTTCACCTTTTCACAAAGCTGATGGCCATATGGGTGATAGCAAACAAATCAGTAAAAGAAAAATGAGACTGGTTTCAAACCCCATTTGAACTAGACCTGAGAAACTTGGAGTTGCAGTATTCACAGCAGCTCCTCATTTTCATGTTAGAAGGAATTCCCTCGAGCCTCTTAATTCCCCAGAACAGGTCTAATCCACATTGTTGATGTTTTTGAAAAACCTAAAGATCTGTTGGAATCTCTGCAAAATACAGTAAAAGACTATAAACTCTCAGACAAATTGCATCTTTTAGAACCCTGCTGCCTCCCAGTGCTTTGAGCTTCCCAATAAAAAAAAACTGGTTCAAACGAAAAAGGAAGACAGATGTAAAGCAAATACGTAAAACCTTTGAAACAAAACAAAATCTACACTGATTTGAGGATAAATTCACAGAACTGGACTCATTCCACCACGTATTTTGCAGCAAAGTTTCAGAGTTGCCCAAGAATCAGAAGTTGGTTTGATGGATATTTAGGAGACATATTTAGGCTGGATATATCCCAGTGTTTAGCTACAGAAGCTGGCCAAGACTAACCCTACAATTCCAAACTGGCTTTCAAATTCCAAAACCTGCAATATTGTCAGACAGAAAGAACTGAAAGATGGTCCTCCTTATACAATTTAAATTCTGTGAGGAAAGTGGAGAGCAGAGACAAACTGGACATGGTACAGGATTTAAAACTGGAACAGAGTGCAGGATAAAATGTCATGACAGAACACCGAGTAGGCATGCAAGTCTTGGAAAACAAAAGAAAAAAAAAAAAAGACAGACTACATCACTTCCAGTAGGTTCGAAGCCCTGAATTCATTAATAACATGATTGTTTTGCACTATACACTTCTCAGCCTACTATCTGAGAAGAGAGGTAACACGGCCACCACCTTCTCTTTCACGGATCTATAAAAATCACTAGCTATGCTTTGTGATTAGTTTAGACAGATAAGGTCTATCTAACAGCTGAAATTTTTGTGTCCTCAGTTGTTTGTCAGCACTCTCCAACAGGAGCCTATTGCTTGCACTTTTCAGCAGATATAGATATTCCCTCTCCGCTCCACGACAGCCAGGTTAGCTCAAACCACTTGACCAGCTACCATGGTTGACTTTGAACCTTCATCTTCTTCAGTATACTTATGTCATTCTTTATGCCAGATCCGTTATAGGAGCAATAGCACCTTTAAAGCACTGCAGCTATTTCCAAATTAACTGTGTGCATACTCTCAAACCTAATAGTCTGATTGTCACAGAAAGACTATGAAGCAGTAACACCAGAACAGCTTTTAGCTGGTACCCTGTAAATCTGGTCTGGGATCACATACTGAACAGTAAGTACTAAGAAGCCACTGACCTCTCACCTGTTTGGGGAACATTTAATCTTCTGTACTAAACAGGACTCAGCCTAAGGAAAAACAATTAATGCATTCATGCAAGACAGTGAAACTGGGCTCCCGCTACGCCTTGTGGTTAACTGGCCTGTTAAGTAGATCGCTCTGTGCCCTGCGTGTTCTGCCTCTGTTCCCACGCTGCAGTAATTCCCCGCTTCCTTCCTATCTCGCTGCTATGCTTGATCCAGCTTCCTCGCCCTTCTCAGACCCTTCTCCTGTGACCCACCCAATTCACCGCTGTTCGGCACCACAGCCAGCCAGCCGACCAACGTGCACAATCAGTATGCAGGCAAATCCCAACAGGCCGGGCTCACCCATCCCTCACCCGCTGGGGTGCCAAACAAATACGACATGTTAGTTCAGAATACTGAGCATCTCTGAGATTTCCGTCCTTCTGCTCCCGTAGGTGGCCAACACCCACCCCAACCAGACACAGTTAGCAAGCCTGAGGGAAAGGGATGGAAAGAGAAGTGAAAGAAAACATGACTAACTGACAGGCCATGCCATTCTGTTAGATTCATTTCCTGAAGACAGGCTTGCAAACAGAAGTATGTGATTCTGGAACTGGAAGCTAATGGTAATTAGGCACTGGGAAGGGGGAAGCCAAGCTGCAACAGGCAGCAATCAGTCATTTTGATTTGAAGGTTCCAGCTCCCCACATTAAAACTAATTATATAACATAAAAAAATGTCACTCATTTTATTAGATGCCTACATCAAACCCAGATAAAACAATAAAGAAAATAAAAACCTTCTTTTCTCTGCTTTCCCTGCTGAATGCTCGTGCTTCAACAACACCGCTCACTTTTAATATTGGTCTTAACCCATTCGCTTTGGGAATGAACCGGAGCTTTGATGCCATAGGAACGTATTTTTTTTGACGGACAGCTTCAATCTCCTCTGAAGATAAAGCACGTAGATGTACTTTGGCAAAATGGTTTCTAAAATACAAATACACATTTAGTTTAAGCAATAGGAAAGACAATAAATTAAAACAGTTAATCACTTTATGACAACTGAAGCCAAATATTTTACTAAGAAGAGAATTACAAATACTAACCTCTGCAGAAAGTGACATGGAAATGTGAATTTCAGAACAATTTCATGGTATCTTAATGCCAATGTAATGTAATAATAAGAGACTACAAATTTCTGCTTGATGCAAATGAAGATAATAAAAAAAATCTTAATTAGCACAAAATAAAAAACTAAGCACAGATTAGCCAAGCAAATTGGAACATTATGAAATATTTTTTATGCAAGACAATAGGAAGCTGGATATTTCTCACGGTTTCAAAAGCTTGAAAGACATTAACAAATTGAATAGAATCTTCTGAAAACTATGTTAAGAAAGATCCAGGGAAGGACTTGCACACTGTAATGGGCTGTTCTACTCCCAACATTTAGGGGACTTGCTACTTACTAGAAGTTATAGCAAACTGAGATCCTAGAACACATATACAACATAAGGGCATTTAAGTATCCAGTAACACAATTCAAAACAAACTATCTGCTGAGCAGGCATCAGCTACAGCGAACAGCAGAGAATAACGAAGACCAGAAGGCTCCCAAGTCACGGATTCTGAGCTCTGTAAGTCCACCTCACCGGGAAACGAGTTCTGCCCCCGGACACCTCCCTCAGGATTCACAGCTCAGAGTGGCTTAAGCCAAACCAATACTTTCCCATGCAACGAGGCAGGAAAAAAGTGTGGTGCAAAAGCCCTTGCTTTTACTTAAGACTGTATTGTTACAGTGGCCTACTTGCAATGTGAAAGACCTGGATCGATGTCCTGAACTGCTTCAGAAGGACAAAATGGGCCACTCCAAAAAGCCCTACAGCCTAGCTGTTAGGATACTCCTCTGGGAAGTGAAAGCAATACAGTTCAAATCCCTTCAGAACAGTGGATGAAAATCTAAATTTGCATGTAGATTTTTCTCATCCCATACCAACCAACAGGCTGGTTTAGCCAAAGGAGGCCACGCTATCACAAAAGGCAGTGGATAGATGGTGGAAATCTCGTAAGCATGCTCTAGGAGACAACTGAGAAGCCAAGCTCATGGGTAAGTGAGGCACATCAATACTTCTCTTCTGCATGCCAGCACAACTCCCATACCAGATAATAATCCAGCTGCATGGGACTGTCAGCGTCTAAGTGATGCAGTGCATGGCACCCAGAAGGTATAGGGGCATCCACGGCCAGCACGTTGAGCTACTACTAAGTGCTTTGAGGATTTATATTAAAACTTTGGAATTAAATTGTTGGTACAGATGTAGACCATAGTAAAGCAGAATGGACAGGAGACCACTTTTCCACAGTTAAGAGTTCAGTATTATTTATTATGACTTAAATTCTTTCCTGAACCCATAAAGCTTCATGATGTACTACAGTATTAGCTAAATTACTAGCGTAAAACTAAGAACTCCAGCCCAACGGAAACAACTGAATGATCAAATGTCCATCACTTGCAGTTCACATCTAGGACTGAGGGGAAAAAAACCCCACCAAAACCAGCCACTATATTAAAAAGTGTGATTTCCTCTGAAAGTCAAGACAGAGGCCAATTATTGGCAGATCTTCATCATTACTACCTCTGAGCAGCTGCAGAAGAGGATGACATTTTTCCTGCAGCAACATTCATTGCTTATTTCATGGCATTTATAGCAGCGCTGATTTTGAACACCCACTAATCTAGTGGCCACTGAACCACGTCACTCCCATTTGTACACTCACGGCGCTGTTAGGCACTGGAACTTGGAGGAAGTTGAGCGGATGGTCCTGCTGTCTTTTGGCATCCAGCCACAATACGATGGGGTAAGACTCAGAATTTCTGCACCACTGTCGACTCTTGGCAGCTACCGTGTGGGGCAAAGGTGGGGAGGGCATGGTCCTCACAAAAACAGGTGCTGTCACCACAACTTTGGGTACATTATTTTTAAAACATAACTTTGTATTCTTTGGGCCATGTAACTTGAAGCAACTGTATCATTACATGCTGATTTTCTCTTAACAAAGAACAAGGGCTATTTTAATTTGAGGTATGAAGGTTGGTAAAACTTCAAAAATGAGTAAGAAGTTGTCTATGCAAAAAGTCCAGTATACTGCAACCTCCACTCATACCGCAAGACAAACACAGATTCAGGTCCTCTCCCAGAACCATGGTCTGCACCCTTGAACGGGATTCTGCACAGGAAGATCTACTCATGCAGAACAGCCCTTCAGTACGGGGATTTACTCCCTAATGATAATGCAGTGCAAAGGCAAGCTCCTCAGTGCAGCTGGTTCCATCCATCCTCTTCCTCCCAAAGGAGGATGCAAAAGAACTGGTAAGGCATCAGTGGCTACGCTTGGCTGTGAATGCCTTCCCACTAGCCAGCTCAGAGCAATCGCCACGAGCAGCTCCAGCTGAAGGAAGAACCAGGAGAGCCACAGAAAAGACATTAGGGCAACAACTGAGGCCACCAGATACTCTTCCTCCAGGGAAGACGGAAGCAATTCAACAGCCTTTCACACCAGCTCACCAAGAGTGACTGAAAACACTGCCTGGGTAAGAGGGGACGGTGCCTGGAGAGTCTTGAGATGGCCCAGGAACCACAGGAAGCCCTCAACAGCTGTTTCACAACATCTCTAAACCCCAGCATCTCTCTGCCCAGGTGAAGTGGGCAGCTGGCCACATGTATGAGCTCAGTAAACTGGATTAGTAGGAGACCTCACATGGCACAGCACACTCAAAAAGCAGAGTGCTGAAAGCCCTAGCCTTGTGAGCGAAGCTGAAGCGCAGCTGCTGGGGTCAGACTAAAAGTCCGTATAGCTACGTATCCCACAGCCAGCAGCGAACACCCTGTGCTTAGAGCATGCCCTTGGCAGGCACACAGCACTTCTTCCTTGGGATGCTTCCCCAGCTTCCAGTCATCTGCAGTTCAGGCACTTCCCAAGCCAAAGGCTTCCTGCACCGTGGGGAAATACATGGGCAGGAAAACAGAAGAAATGGGATCAGCTCAGATCAGGGTCTTCGGAGTTCAGAGCACCTTGCCCTTACACACTGGTTTTTTTCTGGGAAACTGGGAAGAGGGACAAAAGGGCTAAACCAAAAATATTTGTCTTCTTTTAATCACATACCCCACTAAAATCAGCATTATATCTAATATGCAAAAGTTACTACTTGATGATACTTTCCACAAAAAAAGTAGCTTTTGAAGTACATTAAAACTACCTGGAACACTAACTGCAACACTAAGGCTGTTAGTTTGAAGACAAGAAAAACAGAGTATGTGGGACTGAAATTTACATTCTACTACTGCTATTTAAATTGCACATTCTGTGCTACAACTGCAAACAAGATCAAGGCCCCATTAAGTGCAAACACATATGCAGAAGAGCTGCACTGGAGACACCAACGTTGAAGTCACGGAGTGGCGGGGCAGGAGGGGCAAAATCACACATATAACATTGTAGACCAACAGACCACTGTGAAAGCAAAAGCTCACCATACAAAATGGCCATTAAAACACAAGACATACAGAATGTTCATTTTGCACTGTCCCAAAGCGCTCTCGAACACCAACAATTTACAATGAAACCCAAAAGATTTGAACTAGGTAGATGCATGCACAATACCGTCCATTAAAATTGCCTTCAGATCTTTCCTATTTTCTCACTTCATTGCTTAAAATTGAATCTTAAATAATGCCCTAACTTTAAACACATGCATGCATTTT
>Ga0181612_181743_pt1 | contig 10901 bp, 6 predicted proteins | sample HoacroProtozoa21_FD_119630 | JGI IMG/M metagenome (GOLD analysis project Ga0181612, IMG submission 119630) | Hoatzin crop microbial communities from Cojedes, Venezuel. Combined Assembly of Gp0051906, Gp0051904, Gp0051908 | reverse complement strand
ATCATAGGTTGGAAAAGACCTCTAAGATCATCAAGTCCAACCACCAACCCAACACCACCATGCCTACTAAACCATATCCCAAAGTGCCTCATCTACACATTTTTTGAACACCTAAGGGACCTTTAAAAGACTCGTGACCTCCTGCAGTGATGGGGAGTGTTAGGGGTACCTCCTTCTGTCGGATAAGTTCAGTTCTCTCCTGGCAGGCTCGACCTGGGGGGGGAAGAGTGGAAATGCTGCCTGCCAAAGCCCTGTGCTGAGCGCTCCAGGAGAGGCTGTCTGATGAAAGTCATTGAGGAAGGGAGAGGGGGGTTTCCCTGGGGAGCTGTGTAGGCTGTCAGGCTATCCACTGGCCACCTTCAGCATGTCCTCCTCCTCCATGGCTCGCGTTACTCACGTTGTAGGTTGTTGCTTTCCAGTCCTTCGTTGGACTTTGGGTGGCTGCTGCACCCGGGTTCATGCAGATGGAGGGCAACCTAAGTGGGATTTCAGCACATTCTATGCAAGGCCACCCGTTAACACAGGCAGACGTTGTAGTGGGGAGGGCTGGAAGATAATCTGCCTGTGACCCTCCTGCACGCTCTCACCGAGCTGTCTGAGGTATGAGACGACTAGTAGACGGCAAGATCCCCATTTCACATGGGGATTACTCTCTTTTATTATGGGAAACAGTCACTTTTCTGGCAATCAAATGCAGTCTGGCATTTTCACTTCCTCTTTTACTGCTTTATTTGCAAGAAGCGATCATTCTGGCTTTCAGAGCTGAGGCTACAGCATCAAAGAAAGTGAGTTGCACTCTCCCTGGCTTTGCAGCCTAGCCGTTTAAATAAGTTACAGGTTTTTTAAATAAAACAGATGCTGCTATAAAGTTGAAAACAGAAGCTGATTTAGATGCATGCTTCCTCAGATAACGAACAACGAACCACTCCTCTGTAGATGTCTGTCTCTGGTACCTCAAGCTGGGACTCTCAGAAATCATGTACATTGGTAATTCTGTGAGGTGAAAGTAATGCTTCTCCTGGACTCTGTATTCACAGATAGTACTTTCAGTACATTGTCACTTTTTTATTTCAATATTTTTAAAATTGATTTGTTCATAGTATTTTGTGTGTCTTAAGCTGTTACCTCTCTCTTTAATTCCACATGCATTGCTCCCCTGAAAACAGGAAAATGTAAAAGTCGATGCTGTGCTATATAGAGAAGAGTTAACTGAGTGTTAACTGAGCTGCCACATCGGCTCCAAGCCATCTCTGTAAACCAGCACAGTAAAACAGAATTTAAAGGCTATGGAGTCCATTTCATAGCTGCAAGTCCTGACCATGTTTTGCAGTGAAGTAGATGTCCTTATTATCTCAGTGCCAGTTAAATGCTGCCAGCTTAATGTGTGCATCGGAGAAGTTGCTTTTCTGTGTTTGCAGTGATTATTTTATTATACGCACCTCAGCTAGGCACTGGTCCTCACCCGGACCGCATCTGCAAACCAAAGAATAGTAAAAACTTTTGTTTCAAGAGTAGATAGCAGCAAGTGCAGAGACGACTGGGTGCTTGATGTGAAGCAGCTACAGAAAACAAGGAGAGAATGGCTGGCATGTGATGGTGGCTAACAGCGTTCAAACACATCTAAAAAGCACTTTGAGCTCGATGTGGCAGAAACATCTCTTCAACTAAAAGTGAGCCACAGAAATTCTGGAAATGATGATAGTGAAATTAAGAAGAATCCCGATTTGCAAACAGGGCCCCTTCCACGTTGTGCTGCTGGCTACCATGTTCATAATACAGCTATTCCGCAAAGCACTACTGAAGGCAGCCATGTCTATATTCTTGTGAATATCTTTTCTCTTCACCTTTTTAATCAAAATGGGAAAGGTAGTAGTAGTAACTTCGCCAGACAGTAGAAAAACAATGTAAGGAAAGGCAGTAAAAGAAAGGAGGGCCAAACATGTTGCTGTTCCTGGCAGCAGGAGTTAGGTTGTCATTGAGCTGAATGGTAGTAATTGCCCTTGGATCTCCTTGCGATACCTCGTCTTCCGCTTTCTGAACAGTGCTCAGCTACCATAGTGATAAACATGTTTGAAGAACCTACATCATAGGATAAAATTCTCTCACTGCGTGAGTTACAAAAAGATGAAGAAGTCATCTGTTTGGACTCTTCTCTTTGAGGAAGACTAACCAAAATACAGACACTTGGTGAATTTATGTACAGAGCTGTCAAATCTCAGTTTTGTTGTGCCCATCAGGTAAGCATCACTTATAACTGCATCATTGCATTGGGTGGACTGTGGGTACGTGGTGGTGCAGGCACACTCAATCTGCTTCCACTCATACCCATTCTAGCAGAGGAAGATCAGGCGAAGATGCACAAGTCAGCCATATCTGTGCCAGCATGTGTCCAGAAGATGTGGTATCTTGCTGAGAGGTGACGAGTATTTGTGTGGCCTCACTCCCATGAAAATACAACTCTACTGGTTCTCTGTGTTAGGATATAGTACATCATATATACATCATAACATCTAAGGTCTTTAGCATCTTGGAGATTGCTGTCCTATGCTCTGTTGCACAGTGTGAATGTTACTACTCAAGTACCAGGGGGAGCTGAAGGAGTTTGGATTTGGACAAGAAGTTGAATGGATCAGGAGCTGAGCTGTATCACGTGTGAGCTGACTTCTCCAACCCACTCTGGGTAAGCAGACGTGAGATATCTGCCTAGGCTCCATGACTCTGTAAATAGCCTTTCTGCCTCCATGCCTAATTTAGTTGGCAAGTTTTATTCTGGAGGTAGTGATTTTTTTCTTAGTTGACTTTAGGTAGCCAGCAGACAACTTGCCACTTAATATGCTTTTGATGCTTCACTGCTAGCGATAATACTATTGTACAGTTTTACCTCTCTTCAGTGCAGTAGTTAAGCATGTACATAACTAACATTGAATATTTAAACTTAAATATGAAGTAGGATGCTTATTCAGACCTTGTTATAAAGCTTGTTTTTTTCTCAATTTGTTGCTGCATATCCAGCAAGAAAATAATCTAGATTCAAACACTTCAAGTACACTTCCAAAGAAGGGAGTTTGAAAGAAGAGTTGCCAAATCTGTGATGTAAAATCCTAGATAAAAACAATTGCTGAAATTCATCTTTTCCATTGGGAATGGATAGGGTGCTTTACCAGTTTGGGGTGAGAAAACAACACCGCGTTATGAAGTCTTCCCAGGAAATGAAGGGTTAACCTTCTTTTCCCCTTCTAAGGAAAAAACAATTCCAGCCTGAAGAAACAGTTTTTAATTCTGTCAGTCAGAGATTTCCTACAGAAAATAATGATTGAAGATATCTTGTACACACACTGGAGAAACTGGTATCATCTGGAGGACATTAAATGAAATATGTTTATCTGCCTTTCAGCCCTTTGGACTGTGATTTTTCCTTACCATCAAACTATAATTCTCAAATGGTTTAAGAATATACGATAGTTAAGAGTGTGATTTGGAAAAATATTTAAGTACCTGTATTCATCTTATTGAAAACAGCTGATTTCAAGGATATGCTTTTCTGAATAGGGATAGTTTTATACCTGTACTTGGACACAATTCTGAATTAGGGCCTCAGGCTTATTTACGTAGGACATTCAACTTAATTAGCCCAAATTCACTTAAAGTATAAATTGAAAATGGATTAAGGTTTACACAAAGCTGAATTAAGACTGCTTTAATTTTTAAAAGTCTTTACAGGTTTAAATGCACTTTACCTAATCTGCTTTAAATTAAGCCTTTAGTTAATTTGGATTAATTTTCCTTAATATCTTTGTGGAGACCAGCTCAGAGTTAGGATCCAGTCCTGCAAATACTCACAGAAATACTTCATATTAAAGGAATTATTCCCATGCTTAAAGCTAAGAATGTGCGTAATAGGTATGCAGTAAGGTCAACACACGCTTTAAGAGCCATGCACATCTCTGCTGCATGCAGTGACTTGAGATCAACTCAAATGTCCGATTATGAATGAGTTTTCACCATGCTTGATCAGTTTGTCTAGTATCAGCAAAGAATATATAGTCAGATTGCTTGCTTTCTTTACTGTTTGAGCGCATCTACAAACACTTGGGAAACGCAGCCCATTTGGTATCATCTCCAATCTCATTCAAACTGGACCTGGAAAGCTTAACTAGAATATTTTCTCTATGTTAATCTTGCATTTCCTTCTGATGTTCTGATGTTTGTGATAATAGAACATTTCATTTCCACATCCTTACTTACTTTTTTAAAAAAAACAACCTTGTGCCCATGCTCTTGATATTATTGATATATTCTTGGCCTGTTTAATCAGTTGGACTGAAAGGATGACATCTTCTTCTATTCCAGTCAAATAGTCAAATGTGAAGTGTTTCTGTTGAAAATATCCCAACAGAAGGATTCCCGTGAATAATTATTAATTCACAGTTTGTCAGTGAGGAGCTGGTATCAAAGAATTTGCTGCTGGTTACTTTTACCTTGAACATTAACATGACACTTTCATACTTAGGCTTAAAAGGGACAGAAGTTCTGCAGTCAAGCATCCTAGGCAAATAATTCTTTCCTAATCCCAACAGGTGACGCAGGAATCCAGTAAATTAATTTGTTTGCTAGCGTAGGGGAAGCCTCTCTTTCCCTCCTTCAGCAACAGCAGAGAGGATGAGGACTCATTCTCTGCACCCATCTGAAGAGCCCCATGCCTTGAAAAGGGATAATGTGTACCTGTTTTCAGCAATGCATCTCCCTGACTCAGGTTTGGGCTCGTCAATGTTCTCCGCATGTTCCTCACATACTCTGGCAAAGTGGGAAGCTCATAGCCATCTTTAGGAAATCATCACCCCTGCTCCCCAGGTGGCAGAGAGCTGCTGCACTACCCTCAAGGCAAGAAAGTTTGCCATCCCATGCTTTTGGCTGCTCTTGATCTTTGTGGCAAAGTGGTCTCCAGCTCTTTTGCTTGAGACCGCACAGCCTTGCAGTGCACATGCTGCAAAGCAGTTAGTGCCTGCAAACAGAGATGGAGAGGGAGCTGTGGGAGGGACCTGGCAGGTCAAGGAAAGAGAAAGCCCCAGCTCCTCCCAGCAGTGAGCTCCAGCAGGGTGGCGAGCTCTGTGCCAAACTGGGAAAGGTGCATGCTACATGGCCTCCAGACTCACTGGGTATATCTGTGCTGCCTCTTGAAAGGGACCCTGTGCAGGCTCACCTGGCCAGATTTACCTGTCAGTGCTCAGGGTGAAGCTGGGAGCATAGCCTCCAGTGGAGTGGGAGAGTGCCCTGCAGTACCCTGTCTCCAGGCTTTGGAAGCTTGGTAGACCCTGAACAGGCTGCCTTCGGGCTGCCGGCAGCGCTCTGCGCATCTTCTGTGGTTTGCCTGTGAAGCAGTCGCGCACGGGGAGAGCCAGAGGCTGGGAGAGCACGCCGTGCTTGCGGCTGCATGTGAGGGCAGCCACCAGCAGCTACGGTCCTACAGTCCCCGGGGACAGGAGCAGGGTGGGTCAGGGCTTGCAGACCGATGGCTGTGGTGTCCTGCGGGCTCTGGCAGCGATGCTGTCTCACTTGGCATTCAGCTTACGGGTTTTAGGTTGTCCTTGCAATGAAAAAGCTAGAAGGACAATTAAAAGCTAAATGGAAATGCCAGAGCACAGTTGCATAGGAACAATTTTCCCAACTGTATGACTGGAGAATATATATATATATATAAAACACTCAATATAGTGAAATTGTAGCTAGCTGTAGTCTGAGTTAAGCTGTCTGGAGTATTTAAAGTCCTGTTCTGGCTGACGAATGCAGTGCAACACTGGCTCTCCAGCACTCAACGCACTTGATGTGCTGCGCAGGAGAGACTCTCGCTGGAGACTGCCATCGCTTTTGCTTGCTCCCATAGTTCTTTGCTTTTCTGCCTGCAGTTTTAGTGAGCTCAGCACAGCGTGGACAATACAGAGGTCATATGCAGAGAAACCCGCTCAGGGCAGCCAGGAGCAAAGGGGAACAGGGAGAAGGAAGTCATTGCCATCTCTTTGAGATAAAAGAGAGGAGGATCTGTGGTACCTCACTGCCTAGTGAGAAACAAGATTTGGCTCTGGCTGATCTTCGTTGTGTGGCTGCCAATGCTGCACCAACTGTAACGGAAAAGATCTTGCCGTTGCTCCTGCAATGAAGAGGCAGGCCTCCTCCTCATGCAGTGAAGCTCAGTATTTTCCCTCTGGGGTGAGAGGGGAACCAGGAGAGCAAAAGGCAGTTTACTGTAGCGTGTCTTATACAGCCTTGCTATCAAGAACCAGCATCACCAGCACCTCCTCCTGTATCTGGTTACAGCTGCAGAGGCAAACAACCCCAACTGTTACTTCTAAGACCTACCCAAATTTGAGCAAGGTTCATAATAAGTTTATAAGCAGATATTGGTAGGAAAGGTATTAAGGAATGTTTCAGTTTATACTTTCTCAACAAAAATATATAAATGTTTGTATATATAGTTACGATGCTGACTGGTAAAGAGTGTGCCAGGTTTCAAAGTAAAGGTTTTCAGGGCATGTAAAAAAATCTGAAGCTCTTCTTTGAGAGTTAGTATTGATAAGCCACTTAGTGCTGAAAAAATATGGAGTGATATCCCACTTACAGGTGCTAGTAAGGAGATTATGATGTTTCTGAATTTCTAGAGCCTACCAAATTCCCACCCCACTACCTTGTAGGCTGTACGTGTTTAACTTGGCTTACTTAAATGGAATTACACAAGGCTACAATTTGCTACATTACTTCCTTTAAAAAGCCTGAAAAGCTCACACACTTTTTTTTCTTTTTGCTCTCTAAGTGAGAAACAGTTTTACTCTTGTGGATTTTGAAGGCCTTTTATGAAATTGATGATATAGGAGGAAAGATTATTTTTATAAAGCCAGGGTCCCTTGTGTTGCTCTGGTTTTGATTACTCTGTGAGCTTTGAGACAGACTCGTGGTGAGTGACTCGTTTAAATGCTACTTAGTTTTTAATATTTCATTTGTTGCCTTTAGATAAAGTGAGATGTCCATAGGAACTACCATTAACATCCTTTACTGTGTTCCCAAAGGTTGCCTTCTATAAGAGAGATTATTGATAGTGACTCTTTGAAGGAGAATTGGCCAAAAATATCCCTTCTTGACAGGATTTCTTCTTGGGATAGGACCTGAGAGAAGGCAGTTTAACAAAGCTAGCAAACACAGTTACAAACGAAACAGAATTTACTTCAATCTCATGAAGGAATTTTGTGGATTTCACTGGTTATAATAATACATCATTTTGCTGTGCAGTCTGCTTCCCACCATAGGTTGGTAGAGGAAAAGCTGCTTTTTTCATGCCAGGAGCCCTTTACATCAGCAAATGGACAATGTTACCTTCCGTAAGAATTAGTGTTTCAGTGGGTTGACGCAGGAAAGAGAGGAATTAGAGTTCTGTGTCTAAGGACAAGGTAAACAGTTGTGAATCACAGACTGTGGTAGATTTGCAGAACTGGCCTGTGAAGCAGAGGCACAATGTTCAGAACATTACATTCGTTTTCGTATGCCACTATGTGTCTGCACTGGAGATTGCCTTCGGGGATCTTTTGGATGTAGACAGAGTTCTTCCCTCCAAAACATACACTGAAAATAGTGACAGGTATGAGAGGGTTTTTTCTTCGAGGGACACAGAGGACTGCCAGAATGGTGAACAAAGCTAAATCCCTTGAGACAAAAGGAGACACAGCTTCCTAATTTCTTAACATGATACGCATTTCTGAAACAGCAAAATCAGGAGATGCTGTGGAACTAAAACTCTGACCTCTGGGTCCAAGAGACAGGTGGTCCTGAGCTGGGTTAGTACTGTTGAGATGATTTCTCTAGGCTTAGAAATACTACCCCAGATCTTAGCCTCCCTCTACCCTTGTCAAATATCTGCAATAGATAGTACAAGAAAAGTGCCGCAAGTCACAAGCTATTTTAAGCCTTTTGTGACACCCACAGGGAGGAGGAGAGGAGGAAATCCAGGCAAATGTGGAGGTGTTTCCTCAAGATCAGTTTATGTAGCTTCTGTGAGAATTAAGCACTCCTATGAAAAGAATAACGGACACCACAAAATACCAGTCCCGAGCCCTGGACCGGGTTTGGCCTCTGCATTTGACTGCTGTACATAGGTGAACTTGGACACCACTGGAGCTGTGCTGCAGGAACCACTGTTTTCCCAGAGCAGATCACAAAAAGGTGGTAATAACAGTAGCAAGCCACTGATTCTAGGCTCTGAGCTTCGGCATTTGCAAGGATTATCTTCCTAGTGCAGAAGACTCTGGGTGAAAAAGCTGTGCCGTGTGGGTTCCTCACATTGTCCTTCCAATGCAATGATTGGTTTCCAGGTGTTCTCTGAACAGTAGAGAGAAATCTGTAATTCAGAGAGCTTGAGAGATAAGATGTGTGGCATCTTCTTCATAAGCCAGTATTTATTACTGAGACTGTATACCATTAACTTAGTTTATTGCAGTCCTGCCTATTGCAGGCTCTGCTGAAGCATGTTTTTTGATTAAAAAGCATTTTTCTGGGCACGTGTGTTTCAGACACACAAGAAACTGTCCAGTGAACAGCGCAGGGTAGTTACTGTAAAAATGAGTCATTCCCACAGATCTTGTAAGTGTAGAGATTTCCAAACCCAGGACTACAGACAGAGTTTTTTTAAGGTAAATGTTTGCCTCTCATTTGCATCGCGTTTGGTTAATGTTTACTCTCCCTTTGCATCTGAGCGCAATGAGGGGAAGCAGATGCTGTGCAAGTATCCGAGGGCTTTCTCTTCTAGGCATACCAAAGAGAAAAAAAAATCACTGATATTATAAAGGACAGCTCACTTCCAGCAAAGGCTTCAGCGTGCCAGCATGTCTCTGCTCTTGCTCAGGAAGTACTTGCTTCACCTGCTCTCACATAATCCATTTTTCAAGTTGTTTCATGAGATCTTGGATCTTATTTCTTTCTGATTCTTTGCTATTTCCCCCACTCATTCCTTCAGTAACTCACAGTGCTTTTCCTCCAAGGTCAGTTTGTTTATTTTGGATAAATAACATTCAGCTATTCTGCCCCCAAAGCTCTGTCCCATTTAAGCTTTTTTCTCTTCATGATAATTTCCTTCTTTTCAGCTTTAAAATGCTCCCTGAATCCTGTGAAAAAGTCTGTTGCAAAGAGAAAAAGGAATAGTTTGTTCACCAAATCTGGGCTGGGGTGGGCAGGATGGTTTTAGACTGTAGCAGCAGAGACTTCCTCCCAGCCTCGTGGTAAGAGGTCAGAACAGCAAGCATTACAGTAGATTACTTATGGAGGTAGGCCTTTAAAAAAGAGAATAAAAAAACATGTAAGACATGTTTGGTAATTTTGCCTGCTGGTCCAAGTATAGATCTTTTGTGGTCTTTTCCTCAGCCCTACTTACTGTAAATCGATAATTCATCCAGAAATTCTTCTCAGCCTCTTTTCACGTGCTGTAACTTCTTTTTTGTTAGCTTTTCCCCAACGCCTTCTTGACTGTATCTATATAGTCACATGGATTTATTATTAGAAATCCTTACATAGCACTAATACTTGCGATCCAAAGTGTTTATATCTGTGAGTAGTAGATCTCTGGTGGATCAAGGCAATGGCAAGATATGTTACAGAAAGAAGAAAGTCTTTCTTTTGGTGGAGATATTTTTGTTTTTTATAAAGTATTTGTGACTTTCCATCATTGGCAATAAAATTCTAATCTACCTGTCTGTTAAAAAAGCATTTTAAAAAGACCAAATTAACAAAATCCTTTTTTACCTTCCACTGACAGAACCAATCCCTTTACATACACTTTTCTTGAAATTAAGTTATTGCTTCAACATTTCTCATATTCTGGAGTCTTCCCCTGAAGCTACTTCAGAGTGTTTATGATTAAAATAATGCTAGAATTATACAGAAGTATCAGAGGAGCAAGTAGTGAATATTTTGTATGCCTATGCACAATTTTAAAATTGTTATGCATACATTGTATGACAGTATTGTATGACAGTATAGTATGATGATGTATTATATTGTATAGCAATTGTTAAATGTGTTATATTTTGCTGTGTTATTTTATTACATTTCCAGAAGATAGGTGTAAAGATGATAATACTTATTTGATCCTTGGATTTTCATCCTCTTTGTGCATCATATATTATGCAAACCCTACTTGTCCCTGTTGTCATCTATACTTGGTACAAATATAACCCTTCACCGAAAATAAGAAATTTTGCTCAATTTTATTCAGATGTTTAAAATCTGTTTTCACTTGGACTCAGGCTGAAAACTGAACTGAAATGAATTTCTCAGTGGGATGGAATGTCCTAAGGTATTTCAACTTGAAGTGTTTAATTTCAAAAAGTCCTCTCAAAAAGTTTGGATATTCCTGGTCTGAAACGCTTGGTTTGCAGTTGGTGAAGGAAGAGGACCCGTTGCCACTTAGTTCACTGTGACATTAATCTCAGCCTGCCTGGCAAGCTGTGGCACCCTGTGGGACATCAGGTATCAGATGCTCAAATTCTCTGTTTATCGCTTGGCTCTTGGCAGGACAGTCTGTACCTCCTTGCAGTGCCTCAGTCTTGACGCAGTGCAAAATGAACGTCACTTCTAACGTTACCGTGTGGAAGGTGTAGCCTGGCCAACCTGTAACAGTTTGACGTGTGGTGGCCCAGCTGGTCAGGGAACCATTGCAGGTTAAAAATTACTATTTTTTTTATTGCATTGGTTATTTTTAACTCATACCAGTTCTTCAGTCTGGTTCACAGCATGGCCCCATGAGCAGCTGTTCTAGCACAGTCAAGACGTAGTATGGTGTAGGAGCAAGCAGCAAGGTGCGGGGGCTGCCTGCTTTGACACTGGGGCTGAATCACAGAATGTTAGGGGTTGGAAGGGACCTCTGT
>Ga0181612_152669_pt1 | contig 10901 bp, 2 predicted proteins | sample HoacroProtozoa21_FD_119630 | JGI IMG/M metagenome (GOLD analysis project Ga0181612, IMG submission 119630) | Hoatzin crop microbial communities from Cojedes, Venezuel. Combined Assembly of Gp0051906, Gp0051904, Gp0051908 | reverse complement strand
GGATTTCAGGCGCCCCGCGAAGCCGCGGCCTGGCCCATGGCGATGGCCGCTGCAGGCTCCGTCCAGCGAAACGTGCTGCCGGAACGCTTTCCGCACGCCCACTCCAAAATACATTCCCCCAAGGCTGCGAGAAACTACCCTGTCCTTTCCTGCTTGCAGGAAATCACTTAAATAATTTCCAGTCCAAGCCGCAGAAGCAAATACACGCTTTCTTATTTCCCCGAAACGTCATTCATGTCGTGCCGGCGTCAGCCTGGCCCGAGGCGGGGATGGCCCCTGGCAGCGGCGCCACTGACGAGCTTCGGCCCGAGCTGCAGTGAGACAGGATGGGTATGAACGGGAGTGAACCATCCCAACGGCAATGGCGAAGGCTCTGTCATCATGTGCAATACACTTTTCCAGTAGAATACCATTTTCTTCATACGCATAATTTTTAACACCCATGTAAAGAAAGTGAGGATTTCAATGAGTTGATCAATCACCAAAGCCTTCTAATTTAGTCAACTAATTTCTTGATTCGGTCAATACACAGAAATGCGGCTGTTAAACTTCATTTTATATGCAATTTTACTTGCTGTAAAGTAACTGAAATCGCAGGTACAGCTCCAATAGCAAAATAGCGTCTGGATTTCAGTAATGGAGTGGGGGAGGCAACGTAAACAAGAGTCTGTAACAACAGAGTAGGCTTTTTTAGAAAAACATGTTGCTAAATACCTTTTCAACTTCTATGACAATCATACACTTATTCTAAATATAAAGAAGTCATTTTAAGGTTACCTCTAAGAAGATATTTAGACTTTAAATATGTAAAACTCCCTCATCGGTACATTGTGAAGAATTATTGCCAAGACCTGGAATTTCACAGTTATCAAATCTTAGTAAACTTTTCAAAAGTGGTACAACAAGGACCATTACCTATTACTGAAAGTTAACAAGCAACAAACTGAAGTTTTACAACTATAACACAGTGGAAGTCAGCAGTTAAAAGGATCCTGAGGCTACCTGTCACAGAGAGGACATCAGAACAGGATGAATATGAAAATACATCTAATGGCTCCTTTGTGTTCCTCCCTATTTGGAAGAAAGTCCACCAAGAGCCAAGGAGGCTAGAGGCAGTGACGGTGCACTGATCAGTTCTGTCACAAAAGATCAAGACAGTTCTGGCAGGTCTGTAATGCTGGTTTCTGTAACATCAACGAATATTTAGTCATGTAAACTTTACAGTCACTTTATTTTCCAACATTATTAATTTCACTTTCATCCTTACGAAGACAGAGGAAAACTCCAACCAGAGGTTAGCAGGATCCTTTGCAGAAAGCTTCCCAAGGTGTGCTGAACTGTTCACTATCTGGTTCATTAGAAGGGTATGTAGGTATAACAATGAAGTATGAGCGGGGCTATTTGCTTCCTTCGCACATGGAATAAAGTCTGTTCACTGGTGAGGTGAGATGAATATAATTGTTCTCTTACCATCTGCACAATTAATTCTGTTTACAGTGTTAGCCAAAGAAATGGGAAAGGCAGACTTCCATTAGAAGGGGTAATAACACACCAGAGGACATGGATTAAAACTGGATAATGTCAATTTATAAGAAAATTAATTTCTACTTATTTTTGGAAAGTGTTCTTTGAGAACTACATTTCAGTAAATCTTGTTCTCCTACTGGCTCTTAAGCAGTATATTAAATTGTCTATGCAATAATAATAATAAACTGCCTACCCAAGGCATTTCTTTCTTCTAAATGCTATGAAACCAACATCCTTCAGCTATGAAAACAGAATGCCTATTTCAACATACACTGGACAGATCTGCATAACTAGTAAATAACTAGGATATAGTCTAATGCAGAGATCAGTGAACAAAACACAAAGAAACATGGATTTTAACTCCTAAGCTATACAGTAACCCCAAATCATGCGTTCCAGCAAGTGTAAAATATTCTCAGGATCAGAGTATTCTTCGAGCAACAGTGCCAGAGCATCAGCTGCGTTCCCCAGAAAAGACAGCAAAGACATCAGGTGCAGGGGTCTAGCTAACAAGAAGCAACAGAAAATACACAGTGCAAACACTTTAAACGTTTTCTATCAGCACACAGAGAAATTTAAACTAAATTAGAATGTGTCAGATATTAAGCTATTTTAAGAATGCACACAAGTAAGTAGTTTAGGTGTTATTCAATAGGAATTTAATCTTTTGGACCACAGGCTTTACCCACATGATACCCTTACACTAGTTGGTTCTAAACCAAACAAAACAATACCACAGACTTCCAAAAAAGTTGAATTCAGTTATCAAGAATCAAAATCAGAAAAAAGAAAAAGCTAAACCCTTTAATGCAGTTTGACTGTTCCTGTACAAAACAAAAAAGCCCCAAAGCAAATCCACTCATGTGGCTAGCAAGAACTCTAATAAAACTTTTTTCATGAAGGTTTGAGACCTGTTACTTCATCAATACCAAGTGCTAATAAGCACCAACTTTTGCTCCTCCTAGACAGTAATTTCTTAAACCTGCTACATTTTATTTATCTCAGAACCAGAAAGGATGACTCGCTATACTTACTCAAGATGTAAAGATTACTTTCCAGAATCCACTGTGGCCCTTTTGGATTCTACAGAATGTCAAAACACCATGAATTTTCTTTAAAAAGGGAAGAAAGAAAGTGTCTATTCAACTATCAGTAAAAAAACCATCCTTAAAGTGCTCTAAAAAATTTTCTTCAATGCTGTTGGAACACCAAAGAAAAAGGATAATCCTGCAGCAAAATCCTTAAACTATGAACACGATAGCAAGAAAACATACGGCATACCAGGACCTCTTAAAAAAGGGAAGAAGAGTCACAACATAGTTACCCTTAACAACCGTACAAGACTGAATCATTTGTTCCACGTGTCTGCTTTCTTAAATGTGTAGAGAAGTAAGGAAATACTACATTTTTGTCAGAATAACTATGAAGTGAGCCTAATACTGAAATAAAATTTAAAAAACCCAAAAAAACCAACAAAAAAGCACATTTTGAGCTTTACACCTTTACATTACACGTTAAATGCATTTTACCCAAGCATTTGGAACCTTTGTTTTGCCCAGTAAGTAAAAAGTATTATTTCAAATTACTTTCACTTGAATGAGAGTAATTAAAACTCAGACCACTGAAAGCCGAAACAATGACAGGGTCAGGCCTCTGAATTGCAGCTCTCCTCCTCCTCTTCCCACCATTACATCTCTTTTAAAAAAGTTTCTCCTATGTACACAGCATTCTTCCAGCACTTTGTTTTGGGAACAAAAGCAGATGAAAAAATACATGACTACTTGAACCCACAATAGCTACTTTTAAACAGACCATATCTCAACTACATGAGGCCCAACACAGCCATTAATCGTGCATAAATGCAATATGGCCTCAATACAAGCTGGCTTCACAGGAAAAGAAATACACCAGTAACGCTGCACATGGCAAAATATTATTAACTACTAGTATTCATTTATATTAATTTTAATGATTATGTTGGGTGGGCAAGGTAGAGCTTAAAAGCTTCCTCAGATTTCTTGACCAAAATCCAACATCTCATACTAATCATGTACCTGTGCTTGTACTTGCAAAGAAAGTGCCAGGAGCTACACTTGTAGGGAGTTTTCCGTTATTTAGCTGCTTCACTCTTTTCAGGTGAGACTTCCCATTGTAATGAACTTGAGCTTGTGCTGCAGAGTTCAGCTGTATATTGCACACTTCGCAGAAGGAAAAGAGTATCTTCTTCTTTTCTTTGCTTAATTGATAGTCCTGTCTGTCATTCCTCAGTCCTTTTTCTTCAAAGCCCCGTAGAATAGCTGGTTGATTCATAATCCCATCTTCAGAGACGTGGTCAGGACTTAATGGACGCTTCATACCTACAAAGTAAACAGACAAAATCGTTACTAGAAGCCAACTAATAATGCTTACTACCAAATCAGCGTTTTCTTTTTAAAAATACTATGCCACATGAACTAAAGAACGGTTCCAATAAATAAGGTTCCAAATTGCAGAGGCATTGCTTAATAAATACACGCATTTGTGACACACCACAGAGCTCAGAAATAATAAGCTGGCAATACATCACAGTCTGCGCACAACGACAACTCACAACAACTCATTATTTTGTTCTGCAAGCTCTCTACTTTAAAGCAGGTTTATTATTGCATCTGTAGCAGAGGTTAAGATTATTTTCAAATACATTTCCTCCACATCACTAAACACTGGTTCCAGAGCTTTTCACTTTTCAGTGCCCACAGCAGTACCCACTACCCCAAATACAATTATTCAACAAAAAGGATGCCAACAAGAGATGTAACTGAAACACTGGATGACAGCAGACTGTTCAAGTGAGACTAACGAATACGTTCCACTTTTATATACACCCAAAACTTCAGCCTTCATACAAGCATGAACATGTTGTCGATAGCAGTCTATCAATACCTTCACAGTTAAAACTATTACACAGAGAAATGCCAGGTAGAAGTTAGTCCTGTGGGAGATACCAATACACAGTAAATGACAGTTCCTGGACAACAACCCAAGAGCCTGAAAAATGCACTTGTCCCTAGAGAATAAAAACCTCATCACGATAAATGAGTCAAGCTGCACAAAGAACAGTTTTATATATCGGGGGGGAGGGGGGGTGTAGGTCTGTATTTTATTTAATGCATGCTGCTAAACCAGTAAAGAAGTGGGGAGGACTCTTTATAAGGGTGAGAAGAGTCTAGGGTAACTCAAATAGAAAGTATTTCTGTTTTTTTGGCTAAGTAACTTGCTGTTTACAGTTTATTCTTTCTGACCACCACTCCAAATACTCTGAACCAGCCAAAGGCTGGCTCAGGGAGGGGTGCAGAAACGCTCTTTCCAGGCAAGCATGCACATATATATTCAGCTTGCAAAAGCAAAAAGGCTTCAAATGCAAGGTCCCTTTTTCAGCCCAGGAACCAGAGCAGCACAGATCTTTTTGCATACCTACCACTCTGCTAGACAGGGGGAATGAGAGAGACCGCACCTCCACGTGCACAAAACAAAACACAAAAGCAATCGTAGCAATTCTCCTCAAAACAGTGTAGTATGCCCAGACAATACTAGAATACTCCTCCTCTTATCCAGAAAAATAAGGAGAAAGTCTGTTTGGTTCTTTGCCACAGGTATGCAAATAGAAACAACTTCAGAAACAGGTTATTTAAAGAGTCATTTCTGTGGTGTGATAGAGTATTTCATCACATTCCTAACGCTAGTCCACACTTAAAATTTTAGTATTTGTACAAATTCCTCCTCAAAGTATTCTAAATAAACAGAGTTTATAGTCACAGTCATACATTTGTTTCATATAACTGGCAGTTCTTTCATCAAATAAACAAAAAACATGAACAATACATTACGATATACACCACATCAAATATTAAAACAAAAAATAATTATTAAAATAACTGTAGGGTCCAGGTACCTATCTGCTTTCAAAAACAAAATACTAATGATCCTGAAAACCTAGGCTAGACAGTGTCACACTAAATCATTTAAGCGTAAGTATCATATTTCAAGGCAAGCAACCAAGATCCTCAACTCAGCTGAGCTTAGATGACATTTTCATCTGAAAATTTAATCTGCTTAGAGTTTTGGTATTTATTACTTTTCAGTATATTTTTTAAACCATAAATAACTTCCCCTACTCCCTTTGTTTTCTGTATATTCTTATTTCAACAGCACTGTTGTAGTTTTTATTCCCTGAAGTAAAAAATATTTTTATTTCAAAACCTTTAAGTTACACTGTTTCATATGCTATAAACATACAAACATAATTATTTAATAATAAAGTAGGTACCAGTTTTAAAATCCTGACTTGTCAGAAACCTCATAAGTTTGATTGCAGAATGCAAATAGTAATTCAAAATATAATTCAGTAAATATTTCAATAATCTGAAAGATCTTTATGAAACTCGGTTGGTTTGGATACATTTAAAAGCAACAGAGGCGAACACCTGCATTAGGAAGCTGCGTGCATGAGAAGGCAGACTGATGGAGCAGACAGCTCCTTCTGAGTACCTGTAGCAGCACCAGAACCTTTCAAAGGGGGTTTGTTTCGGAAAGCACCAGCCTGGTACTGCATTAGCCCATTATCACAAGATACATACACTCCTGAACTGCACATTTTGGTTTGCTTCATCCAAATGAACAAAACCTTTCAGTTGGTAAAGTCTGAGACTGTTGAAATACGAATCAAAGCAGGGTTAATGGGGAAAATCAGAACACTTGCCTCAAAAGTGCACTCCTGACGTGACCAAAAATGTTTTTAATATGGACACACCCAGAAAGAACAACTGAGCCTAGCAAGGACTCAAACACTGCACCTACAGCCTAAGGCAGCATCGCAGCTGCCAGACTAGAAAGGAAATCAACCTTCAGACAAACAAAAAGAAACCACTGTCCAAATTACACTTTTTTAAATGAACAGAATAGTTTTAAACTCACTTTTACTACAAAGTACTGTCTTAGTTGCCTTAACACAGGACGAATGAGTCCTTAAAGCAATCTCTTGCTACTAATTTAAGAAAAACCACAAAGTGAAAATTTGAAACAACCCTGACTGCCTAAAGCTTTGCATCTAAATTAAAAGGTGACCAGACTGTAAGCAGCACTGACCTCTCAACAACTGCTGGGAGCAGCAGATGTAAAGCACGTTGGAAAAAATGCCTAACTGAGCATCTTAAACCTTAGCTTTAGGAGGGCATGCAGCAGCATACTCTGACCGGTCTGACCCTGGAGAGGACCTGTACTTGCAGCCGGAAACCAAACCACGCTAGCCCTCAAGTCTGCCTGCTCCCATGCAGAAGTCCTAGCCCTCATCTTCCTGGGATTTCAGAGACCTGAACATTTGGTATGGCAAACCATCTGTGTTTGAAAAGCCTTTGTCCAGTCCCTTCTAAAATGTTTAAGAAGAAAATGCTCATGGCAAACATCCACTGAGATTTTACAGCATACACACCTTTCACACAGTAACACAGCTTTTACTATAACTGATCACTTTTTGTGGTGTATTTCTTCAAAAAAATAAATAGGTTATTACTTGAAAGGTCCCATTTGTCTTTAAATCTTTATAGAGTTGGAAAAACACACCATTAAAAACACCTGCTGAAATGTCCTGGCTCTAGAATATGCGGAACAAGTACAATTCTGCACTGAGTCAGTGTAAGAATCTCGACATGAATGCAGGTGTATTTTGTGAGAGGTAACCTTTCTTTAGAAGGCTGTCTGAATGCTTTACACTTATGAAGGAAACTTGTACATACATGTGAAACTGTAATTTTAAAAACTCACAAACCAAAAAACTTGAGCATTCTTCCTATTCTCTACATTTCCTAGTCACTCAAATTTATGCAAGCAAGCATCTGGCAAGTGTCTTTTTGCTTCAAAAAAAGCTTTCCATTGCAGACAGATTTTGAAGAGTTCTGGATGGTACTTATTCTCACTCACCACAAGTCAGATATGAAATCAGGCCATTTTGTTCCTCAGGCTTACACATAGCTCAGTAACATTATCACTTAACAGAAGCAGCTACTTGAGACTACAGTCAGTGAACTGAGAATAAAGAGAAGCGACATGATCATTATATTCCGTGAAATCAAACAAATCATTTAGAGTAAGAGATGGGATTGTGAAGTATTTAGAAGTAGGTTTAAGAACAAGAGTATGAGTTCATCAGAAGGGAGAAAGGATGGAAATTATCATATGGGGAAAATACAGTAGATCAATCCTGCAAGCTCCCACTTTTATATAACCTGGATACAGCACAGTATAAGCCAAGTCTCATCTGCGGCTGATACGTAACAACATCCACAAACTAAAATGGCCCATACAAAAAGGATGTGATTCTGTAAATCACACTGGAGTGACACACACACTACAAAGGTAGTGCTATATCACTGTAGTAGTATTTACTCAACAGCTTAAGAGGACTAGACCCAATTAAAAACTGAAAGGTGAAAACAAGAAAAAAAGCAGAAAACACAGAGGAACATTCAAGTTTCTTACAAAACATCCAGCTGAAACGATCCAGAAAAATCTAAGTCCGTAAAGGGACTCTATGCCATATTCATATTTCATAGGTACTTGAAAATCTGCTGCTTTCTCTTGCAAATATAAGTTCAGCTTCAAACCAGATACACTCATTTTAACTATGATCAAAATCGTAAGAGGAAGCAACGCAAGTAAAAGAGCTTTTCAGGTCTTTGACATCACCTGTTACCAGACTAAACAAGTTGTGTGTCCCCCATCATGTTTCCTCCCCAGTACACAGAACTGTCATCTATCCAAACAGATTCTGCAAGCAATACTGAAGCAAGAATAAATTAGTGATTTATGACACCACATTAAAATTCTTAGGTGTCATGAGACACCCTGTTAGGATTTCTGAAACACCATCTTCTCAGCCTCTTGCAGCTGGCAAAGAAATCTAAGCATGGACATCCTTTGTACTTCAAGCTCAAGGCAATTAGCCTTTCAATTTAGCTAATTTACTTTTAAACAGAGTTGTGCTTTCAGAGGAGCTACAAAGAAGTATTACATATAGTACACTGCTGTAGGTGAGGATGTGCAAATCTTTACTCAAAGGAAATAAGCTTTGGTTATCCTAATGAATTAGCGATGGTTACATGAAGCATTTTTTTCCTGAGTGCTGGTCTAAACTTTTGCAATGCCCATTCCTAATTAGTTGATACTTCAAAGAACCACTATGCTGGAAATGTAATTAGACTGCCGCCCCCCTGTGGATCTGTGCCAGGTAAGCAAAATCGAAAACGTATTTTAATAACTTACATATGGGCAAAGAGAATTTTCTCCTTTAGCCTTTGGAAATAGTCAAATGAATTACCGAAGACACCGGAACAAATATAAAAATTAACTGGTTTTCTATATTGTTACATTTCCAAAAAGGTTCATTCAGACAACTGTTGGAAAAAAAAAGATAAGAAGAGAGAGACCCAAGACTGAGCCTTGTGCTGTACACCTTTTAAGCACCTCCTATGGAGAAAAACTGTCTATGCAGATGGACCGGTGAAGTCTGCAAGCATGCCTTAAGAGCTGTGGTCTTGCACTGGAGCAAGTATGATTGCATAGTTCCTCATCTCGCCCATAAAACATTCACACACGTAAAAGGAAAAGCCTCCCCCAAAAGAAGACAACAACCAGCTTGAGTACTTCCAGAGCATTATTTAAAACTCCCTAGAGTCATTATTTAAAAGCAACTCACTAGAGCGGCTTTTGAGAAGTCTTATGACCTTTCTTATATTTTTAGACAGTATTTCCCAAACATAGATAAACTATGAAGAGGCATATGGTTTGCACCATCTGGACAACAAGTTCTATTGGGATACTGTGGTGAACAGCATATGCGTAGTGCCTGGTGCACAGTATCCTACAGTGTTAAAAAAGCACTAGAGACTATTTTGAAGCCAACCTTGAAAAATCCCCCATATGTTTAAGGGACCAGTTTCCTTTCAGAAGATGTATTCCTCAAACAGAGAACTGCCATGTTTAATCTTCATCTTGTTCTGAAATTCTTCAAGGAGGCATCACGTTCTGCAATGTTTCCACCTATCAAACAATTTATTACCCATCCACACACACCTGATCAACTCTTCCTTATTTCTTTCATCTCTGCTCACAGAGCACATAGAATGTTTTAATTCAAAGTTACAGTAAAAACTAGATGGTTCAGAAGAGTAGATACATTTTTATTCCTTGTGACAGATAAAGAATAACCAGTTAATCACAGCATGCTGACCAAACCAAATTTTTTAGCCTGTATTTTGATGCTGGTTTATCAACGCAAAGAAGAACAGGAAGTCAGCTTGCTATTCCTGGGCATGAAAAGTTTTGAATGGTGTAGTACGACAAATGGTTGACAGCCTCTTCACTAACACATTTTATAATATTTAACATTTGAAAGAGATTCTCTTTAAACTACAAAAACAGATGGTTGTTTCACAACACAAACATTAGCTGTTCAGTACAAGGTAATTCAGACAGCTGAAAACATTTAAGTAGCTAGTATTTTGCTTTGTTCTACCAGCCTTGAAATTGTCCATGTTAAGGAAATCTAAAATTAGACCCACTGTACTAGACTGTGAGCTCAACTGGAGTAAATAAAATCACTCTCAACTTAGATCATCACAGCCTGTGGCTGCATGTGTCCATGTCTGTAGCTAGCTCAAATTATAAGGTTGATCCTTCCCTCTTCAGCCCCTGTACTTACAGATTTCTGGCATGCTTAACATTAACAAGAATAGATATACACATCGACTTCTTTACCAAAGAGATGTATCCTCACCTGACATAACACATCTGACTGCTGCGGAGAAAGTTAATCAAGTTTGGAGTCCAGATAGCTATCTTGGATTATGCTTCAAGAGGAACAGATAGTTTTCCACCATTATTGTAACATGATTTTGCTTGATGAACCATTTGACAAGTTGGTGCCCTCTACTTGGGAATCTGTCATTAAGCCATTACTCACCTTCAGTTAACTTGCTACTAACCAGCTACTTTAGGTACTCTTATCTAATTCTAGAACATCTAGATGCCCAAAGTGTCCAACACATGGTTGTATATGTCATCTTAGACTTCTGTCCTCCCCTACCATGTGCATAAGTCTATCAGAGAGAACAGACCTGTCAGGAAAATGGCTAGTCAGCTCCCTTAGCTTTCTCCACCAACAGGTCTGCTGTATAAATCCATACAATGTTCCTGACAATCACACTGCCATCCCGGTGTGTTATCTGCAATGCATTCAGCCAGGTACCACATAGTCCAGTCTTTGTGTTTTAGTGTCCTCATAAACAAAAAAGAGCCCATGAGATACCAAACATCACTGATTTTCAGTATTAGGTCATATT
>Ga0181612_113225_pt1 | contig 10901 bp, 6 predicted proteins | sample HoacroProtozoa21_FD_119630 | JGI IMG/M metagenome (GOLD analysis project Ga0181612, IMG submission 119630) | Hoatzin crop microbial communities from Cojedes, Venezuel. Combined Assembly of Gp0051906, Gp0051904, Gp0051908 | reverse complement strand
CTTCTCTGGAGATATTCAAGACCCGCCTGGACAAGGTCCTGTGCAGCCTGCTGTAGGTGACCCTGCTTCGGCAGGAGGGTTGGACTAGATGACCCACAGAGGTCCCTTCCAACCCCTACTATTCTGTGATTCTGTGATTCTTTGAATCTCACGCTGTGGAGCTATAGCACACTGCTTCTTGAGAGGCCACAGCCACACAGAAGAAATCCTTCACTTTTCCTTCCCCTAGTGCCCTGCATACATTGCCAGGAGTGCAGAGGTCTCATGCGATAAGAATGGATTTTAGTACCTACGTTGACTTGCTCTTTTCTTTGCTTATTATATAGGCAGAAGAACTAGAGCACTGAGTACATGCGAGTCAAAATATATGCCTACTCTTAAGAGAGGAACATGTGCCAAAACAGTGTAAACTTTTTAAATGCTCCAAATTATATGAATACTTCCTCTAACAGCATTGTGTAATCCACTAAAATCCAAAATCTATACACTCATCTGAGAGAAGAAATGTACTGTTGTAAGCCACCCTTTTTGAATAAGGAAATAACAAATATCTGATAATTAAATACATTAACATTATAGCAGTGCTCATTGGAACTTAATGACTGAATCTCAACACGGCAAAAACAGGATACCAAAGTCAGAGGCTCAAAAGCCCAGGAGAAAGAGCAAACACAAATATGTTAATAACTATTTACAGGGGTGAAAAATTTTACATTGCATAGAGATTTTCTAACATGTTAACTTGGCCTGGCAGAACTGACAAAAATTACATTACTAGGCAGCATTATCTCATGAAACGTCTGTCTGTGTTGCTTTGAACCTTACACATTTGACTCTTCCATTCCTAATGACAAAGAGGGTATTTATTTAAAACTCCAAATACAATTTTGATCTTTGTGATACCAAGCTAAAAGAAATAAATATATTTTTTTAAACTATTATATTTGCATAGTTACTAATGGACATAAATAACCACTCTGCATTTTTTTAAATTAGTTAAAAGCAACTATAAAACAATGCATATATTTCAAGTATTAAAAAGCATATTCCTGCAAATTACATTTAACACTTCAACCATAAAATGAATTTTCACTCAGTGCAGGAGAGCTATTGTGATCTAATGTGCTATCATTGTGACTTTTTTCTTTTGAAATCACTAAACATTCCTAGAGGTCAAATTCTTTGGTGTAAATCATTAGTATATTTGGTTTTATGCTGATCTTCAGTAAAGAGTGTTGTCTACAAAAGAGTACAGTCTAAAGCCCTATGAAGAGTTCAAATATACCAAACACCTCATTTACTGGGTCATTAAATAGCAATAAAATAAATTGCAATGATTGTTGCCTTTCTGAAATTGTGATGTACTTACAATTGTATAGGTTCGTTTCCAAAGCTCTTATGAATAGGCCCCATTTCTGTGAGTTGTAAACTTCTGCCTGACCTGATTTTTGGCACGTTGTTCTGAAATGGTCACAATTCAGCTGGGACAGCATATGACAAATGGTAAAATGGATGACTTACCAGGATGCTTAATATTTCTGTAAAGTTAATATCTCTTAATGCATAGAAAGTGTCCATAATCTATTTTTGCCACACATTTTTGCTTTAAAACCCACTACAGAAGTGCGTTCAACCTTGCTGCTGAAACTTCTCTTATGAGAGCAGGGGATATAACACATACACCTGAATCTTTCCTCGAGGGTCTAGTTTTAGACATAGAAAGGCAGAGTTGATAGAACAGAAGACAGCACAATGTGCCACAAAATGTTTGCAATTGGCCATTTGATCAGTAGCTTACATAGCTATCTGACACTATCCTGAAACCCTTAAGATTTTTTATATGTGTCATTTCATACATCTGCCAAATAGCCTTTTTAAAGAACATCTGACAGAGACATAGACCTGACATGAAGCAAAATGACTGCAGGTTTGTTCCATTCAAGAGGTTGAAAATTGTATTTTTGAAGTATCAGAGGAAAAGCAATACACCCACATCTCATTTTCAACAAGTTGAATCCTCTTTAAAAGGCAATACAGTGTTCTAAAAGCTGTCTTTATGGCATTTCTTCTTTCTTGAAGGAAGCCTCCCTACACAGTTTCATGTTATCAGTATGTCTTCTGGTCCTCCCCACCAAATTCAGGCAGGGCACTCACCTAGAATGAAGGGAGCATTTGGCTCGATTTTCTGTGTTTTATTAAGAAACCACCCTCCTTCTTCTGTCAGAACTGCTGCTGCTGCCACCCTTCAAATCTTCAAAAGGTATTCTGACAATTCTGTGGCACACAAAGAGCAATCACTTTTGTGTGCTGACCACTCTGAAGTAATATGTCACTTATTAATAAATAGTCTGCTCTGATGTAAATTGAAGTCAACACATCGTCTGTGAGAAAATAAAAAAATAATTACTCAAAAAATCAGAATTATTTGATATGTTTAAGTCAAACTCCTTATTCTAGCATTTCCTGTAACAATCTAAGTATTCATACTGGTGTGTTTTCTCTGGCAGTATTCACTCTCAAGTAAGGGCATTGAAATGTGTTGCTTTTGTATAAAGGATGATTGCTGTAGAGAGGTATTCACATAAACAGGTGGGAGAAGAAATAGGACAGCACTTAGATTTGTTGTGTACTGGTATACAACAAGTAGTTGCGAAAGGATGTGATCAGCCTGAAGCTATTAAAGCAATCTTAAATCATCAGCAATGATCAGCTTGGAGTCATTTTGGGTGATCTTGATGATACTAACCTCTTTGGAGATGTTTATTGAAAGAAGAGACAAAGCAAATATGTATTCATTTTGACTTCAAAAATGACCAGGCAGATCATGAATCACACCTGCTGTGAAGGCATGTGAAGCAAGCACTCTGTGATGGGCAGCACAGAGTTAGGATTTGGGGTATCTCAGTGTCTTTCCAGCTGGGAGAGAACAAGACAAGACACTGGGCCCATGAGCTCTCCCTTGGAATAGTCTTCAGACAAAGAGACTATAATCCCCCATGGTCTGAGCATTCAGCTGGTAATATTTATAAAAAGCTTTGAGACTGTTAAACAACAGAGGTAATTTAAATGCAGCTGAGGGACTAACCTTCTTTCATGCTTTCTTTGTGAGGATCCAGAAGTGTTATATAAGTACCCATGAGTTATTACTCACCAATCCTTATGAAGAGCATTAAGTATTAGGTCAGTTTTGAAGATGAGGAAAAGACAAAGGTTACGCTTGGTTTGTATTTCACTAATACTGATCTATAATGAGTGTAACAGGAATACAATATCCTTCATCTAACCAGGATAGCTCTTTATCGATGTTGTTATGCAAGTACACACTCAGACTAAATCAAGAGCACAGTGGAAACAACAAAACATTTAGGTCTGGATTTCTCTCTCCTAATTTCAGAAAGAATGATCTTCAAATCAGCTGGGTGAAATTAGTTACAATTAATTTTATAACACAAGCAAGCAAAAACTTGCTTTTCCTTTGTATCTGAGGCTGAAAAATCTGGACTTATCTATGCGAAACCAACCCGCTATGGTCACTATTCTTGCTTTTTATTTTAAATTCTACCTGAGCCCACTTATGTTTTCTCTCCTGTTCTATGGCCTTCTCTGGCTTAGATTCTTTTCTTTATTACACAGAAAGGAGCTTGGCTTTTAGAAAAGGGGAGACATTTCTGGTTGTACCAGATTTGGGTTAAGACCAAACAGTTCCAGCTGAAACAGTTCCAGCTGGCCAAGTAGCTAAAACTAAATAATGTATCCTAACCAACTCTCTCATCACAAAAAAAATAAAATTGCATGCTATTGAGGTAGGGCAAGACTGATATCAGCGTAAGACAGTTATTAGTACACCCCACTATCATTTTGTCCGAAGAAGAATCACACGGGTTTCTTATGGACAGAATATGCTTATCTTGTGACCTGCCTGACTAGATAAACTGCACCATTTGCTATGACAATTCATTAAGGCCACATATTCAGATTTTTCCAACTGCAGTTGTCCACAAAAAGTAAAAAGCAGACTTTTGCTATCAGGCTTGCACAGCTGTGGGACAATATATCTAAAAACTAGAGGAGAAACAAATTCAGAACTAGTGAAGACATGGAGATTTCGAAAACATCGCCCGTCATCTCAGCTGGAGCTCTTTCTTAGAGAAGTATTATTACCAAACTGAGTATCAGCTGCTGAATCATTCTATGAAATTCCTTGCAAGACATGAACCATCAGATATGGTTGTAAAATCTGCAGTTGCAATTTAGGTTGAAGGCTTCTTCGATTGTAATTAAAGTCTAATTCTAAGAGAGGAAAGGTGAATTGTCATGTTTTCCACATAGTATTTAATTTTCAGATGCTGTTCCTTCACCTTTTTCCTCTGGAGGCAAGACTCTGGAGTACAAATTATCGAAAGAGAGCTATCATTTTGGATCTGACATAAAAAAATACAGGTGACTCATAGACACTATGCATTAGTTATCATAATCCTAAACACAGTAGATTGATTTTACAGTTTCTGGAGGAGAGAGCTGCAGTTTCTTTGAATAACATTTTAGCTTCAGTAAATAATCACAGGCACAATTTTTCAGCTCGTGACTACAATCAAGGTAAAGTACAAAGCATTTGGTAAGTGGCAGATGTCTTTTAAAGAATAAAGATAATCTGGGATCGAGAGCCAAAACCCAAGAATTTCACAAGAAGATATAAAATAGATCTAATCTTTCAGTAAAGCACTGAATATGGTGCAAAGCCCGTAATACTGTCTTAAAATTGAGACTTAGAAATTGAGGCAAAAATTCTGAGATAAGTAAGGAATTAGAGTGTTGACAGGGATGGCAGGACTCTAAGTTTTTGAGTGTTTAAAGAATCAGCCTTAGAACTGATGTTAGGTAATGTTTTCACAAATTACCTCAACCAAAAGAAAAGTATGCCAAAGACGTTTCCTGGTGACACAAAATTTAGACAAAATACTTGAGTACGTCATATGAGAAGAATAGTATGAGCTTCAGGAAATAAGCAAAATACAGATTTCAAACAAAATACAAACTTAATTCCACAAAGTAAGATTTTACAGACAATGACAAAAATTTCCAAAATTTTCTGAGCTGCAGACAATGTAAAAGGAAATTGACAGTTTGAATCTAGTTACGATATGTACTTGATAGGTACTTGTTGAAGCAAAACCAGGTTTTAATACACTGGTAATGATTATTGATATAATTTAATAATTTTATGCTGTGAAGCAGTAACAGAGCTTCATACACATCCACTGTTTAGTATTTTGATCTAGTTTGTAACAGGAAATTGTAACTTCAACATTCTTAATCAGAGTTCATGCCTGTTTTTTGACTGATTTCCTTTGGAAATAAGACCTATATGGTAATATCATCTGAGTATCTTCCCTAATAAACTGTGGCACTATTGGTGATTTTTCTATTCAAGATGAAAGAAGAGTTGACATTTCAAACATGATTATGCTCTTACTGTCATCACAAAAAATAGGTGGCCAGAAGGAGAACAGAGATTCCTGAAGTATGAACCCATGATCTCAGACAGAAAATCTGCAAAGCAGAAAGACTTCATAAAATCTCCAGCTGTAGGAAAAGCTTCATGTAGCATCTGCTACCAAAGGACTTAGGACTTCAGTCCTGGAGAAACATCATTCATTTTGCAAAAGATATGGTAGGTATGCCAAAACACACAACGATCTTCTGCAGATTCAGTGTAGGAGTCACGGTAATCTGCCACTAATAGGGGAGTGCTGGTGCTCATGGCTGGTTAAATGGATAGTTTCTGAAGCGCATGGCTGTGAGATACATTCAGAAAATCATTATTTGATCCTCAATTGCAAGAGAGCATGTCAATGTTTTAGTGCCTTCCAGGGAAAGAGTAACAGCAGACTGAAGAATGTGTATCATGTATTAACATATTCACTGCTGTCTTTTTGTATTTTGTGTGTTTACCCGCTTTGCATGCTTCCTTCTCCTAACCATTGGAAGTGGTTGCTCTTCTTTTCTTCCCACAGTCTTTCCACAGCACTGGAAACAAAATATGTTTTCCTCCATATGGGAGGAGGCTGCCTAAATTTCCTGTTATCTAATCTAATATTTACATTGTTGATTTACAGTGTTTGTGTAAGAACCTCACGGGTACTGCAAATTATACAATGCTGTGGGATTGATTTTTAACTATGTTTAATTTGTTAATGGTGCAAAGCTAAGAAATAGGTTTTTGTAAAGTATGTTCTGATATCTTCATAGGGAGGAACCAGTTAAAGACACAGTTTAACGTATATCTTAATTTGGAAGTGAAAAGGGTGGACAGGAAGGGTCAGTACCAGCTTATATAGCCCAGCAAATATCAAAAATAACCAGCCAAATTAATACCTGAATACTTTCTAAGCATCCAAACAGCCTTCAAAGTTACAGTACAAATGACTACCCAAATCAGTGACTGGGATTACCAGGCAGCATTTTAGAAAAGGGAGTCTTCCAAACTCATCCTCAAATGCCACAGTTGCATTTAGAGGGAAGAGGAAAACCTTATGAGTACATCTAGTGAGGTGCTTACCCAGAGATGGGAGACAACTGGCAAATTACAGAGTGGAGATTCTTGCATCTTAAGAGCTAAGACATATTTTTACAAGTTTTTAGAATTCTGTGTGGAAGATACAGGAACTGCTCATGAGGATTTGTGTTGTTCGATATATTCTAAAATTGTGTTTATAACCTGTAATTTAACATTTTGCTTTCCTGGAACAAGCATCTTCTTTTCTTCCTTACACCTTCTGAGTCTTGAAAGAATGTTCATGTGAAGCTAATGAAGTTACCACACAATCACCCTTTGGGGCAAGAAAAGTAAGCAATGTCTTGGTGATAGTGGTGGTCTGGAAAAGCATATTGAGTCACTTAAGAATTAGTAAGTGTTTCTTGTGCCACTGCACAGGATAGGGTAGAAATCAATGCTTCCATGGGTCGGAGGAAGAATCTATTTAGAAAGACTGATTTGGACTGTATAAATCGGCATAACACAGGGACATGAACTAAGAGAAAATGGAGGTTCATAATAGTGGCATGGTCAAAAATAAGACTAACACACTGGAATACTTCAGAAGAGTGGTTAAGGTCACCATCACTACTACAGGTGAGTCAGACAAAATACTGGGATCTGCATTTCATTGCTATGAAAGGAAGGTGGTGCAATAGTTATGGTACAAGGCTGAAGTTAGGAACCTGCGGAGTAATTAATAAATTTGTGACAGATGCCCTATATTTGCTTAGGGACTGCATCCATAAAAAGGCTGAAATGCCTTCTCCCAAAATTTGGCCCCTCACGACTGCCACTCAGCTTCCACCTATTGATGAGGGTGCCTAAAATGGCCAGGACTGCCTATACCTTGATGAATATATACTTACCTTATACATAAGGTAAGTACCTATCCTAGCTCTTAGCCTCATTCAAGTCACCATGTAGCACAGGCCCCTCCCTGTCTCACTTGCAGTATGGCTGATATTCTCAGATAAAAACAGTCAAATAACAAAACTGAGCCAGAGAAGTGTGCCGTCTCTGTTAACTCACTGGTCTGACTGTCAGAGTGTTCACCTAACCGATACATGATTTGTCTTCCTTCCTCATTCCTGTATGAAGATACTTATAACACAGAGCTCACTCACTTGCAATTTCTTTAGAAAATACGGGCTTCTTCAGAACTTCTTACTAAATCTATGATTTTCCAGGAATAATTTAGAATTCTATTGGAAGAAGGAGACCCTTACCCAGCACATGTTCCCAGTATTTCTCTTAGGTACTCAGCGACTGGAGTCTAGCACTGACCTCTCTCAGGGAAACATCATAGCTACAAGGCTATAAAATCATTCTCACACTTATTTGCCATGGTCTAGTAAACACTTCATTATTTTAAATACAGTGGAAGTGCGACAGGAGGAATTGAGAGATGTGCCCCGTACTCAGGTCAGGGCAGCTCTTGCAAAGCAAGGGCTTCTGCTCTCCTCACGAACTGCCCTTTCTCATGTACTATACCTTAAAGCAAACTTCCCAGCACAGAGCACCTAGCTGCAGTAAAGCCACACAACCCTCTGCACAGATGCCCAATGACTCCAGCTGACTTTGCCGGGACAGGTCTGGGACACAGGTAAACGTTCCTGTATTTGCTGCCCCTATAGCAATACAAATACCTGATAGGTATTGTCAGGCTCCACTGTGCAGCTGCATTCATTATGAAAATCACACTTTCAACTAGAAATTTTTGGCTGCTGAAAGAAGAAACTCCTTAATTCTGACTTGATACACTCCCTGAAGGATTCTTGGTTGTTATTTTTTTTGTTCCAGTTGCTTCCTTGTTCAGCACAAATGCAATAGGCACCAGGCTGCCAAAAAACCTTCATTGCCCCCAGTAATTGAGTACTATCTCTTAGGCACCTCAGTACCAGTCACCTTGGGATTAACATTTAGCCCACAACAAAGTAGCTGAACTTTAATTCCCTTGCTCATATGAATAAAGGCCCTGAGTCCATGATTAAATCAACATGTTTTTCAAACACTCAGGAGCTGTGAAGCATGTTTTGTAACACCGGCTAAACGTGAAGGTTTAATTTTCAGTTAAAACCTCCGCAACGTGGTGTTTCTTTTTCATGGGGGAGACTGAATTGATAGCTATCCCATCTTTACTTGCCAGTGTCAAACAATATTTTCTTTGGTTTAGAAACAAATGCAATTCTAACAAATTTGGCAGATCTGATGAACATCCCATGTGTGTCTCCTAGACTAAATTTAATTAAACATTTCCCTTTTCTCCAATAAAATAAATCTATTAAAAAAGGTAATTCTGATGTTTCAAAACTCCTGAGAGATTTTTTCCATAATTTGGGTAGATTCATGATCTTGCAAATTAATACTACTTCACTAGACATGTCTTTGTACTTCACAAGGGTCTATACAAGCTGTAATTTCTGATAAACCAGGAAGACAAGACTGGAACTTGAAATATATGGAGTTATTTATCTGTGGCTATGAACATCTTCCACAGTGAATGTGTCCCACTTAAGATGATCCAAAGTCTTTTTACCATGAAAATCACATCTGTACTTCTTTAAATAAGTCATTCTTTTAACTAGAGAATTAAGCGATGACACATGCTCTTAGATGGATTTGTAAAATGAGGTGCTCAGAAACTGCTACATTTGCAATACAAAATTAGAGGATTTTTCCTCTAATTGCAGACCCCTTCCTAAACTGTTCATGCTAGGAGGACTTTGTGTTTTCCCCACATACAGTACCCTCATAGTCCTAAACATTCTGCTTGTCTCCAGAGACTAAAGCCCTAATGTTCTCAGGGATCCCGTGGCATATTTAATTGGTGAAATTTATATGTATATTCTATTGTGGTGAAGATGTAACTTTGCCCCTTTTTGCTTATTTTCAGTAAGCTAAAATGAGTAACTTTTTGTCTGCAGATATACCACATGCAGCACAGCCAGAAAGCAAACAACCAAGAGCAAGAATAGGAATTTCTTGTCTGTATCATAGCACAGCTATAAGTAAGTGAATTTTACTGATAATCTCGTACAAGGAACTTCACCAATGTGTTTGGATCTTCATTTTTAGTGAGTGTTCTGAAACTGTTCTTTGCAAAATCCTAATGTCAGCTGAATCATTATTTCGCTTCACGGGAAAAATAGTCTGTGTTTCCCTGCTGTTATATTTAACTACGCTGTAAATTTCTACTACAGACATATCTTTCCAGGGGACAAATAAAGTGCAACAAGAGAATTCAGCCAATTAATTGGCTTTATCAGCCTGGACATCATTCAGCACCTTGTAGTTTCTTTTTTTGTTTACAGGAACACACAAAGTATCTTTCTGTGTATCTGCTTCTTCATGGTCCCAAACTAATTGGGCCAATGTCTCACAAATCACCTAATTGGCTGAATATTCCTAGTCTTCTGATTTTAATCAGGGACACATGGTGCATATCAACAGCCTGCTTCATTACGCCTGAAGAAGATCCAGCCTACTGTCCATTTTCAATCAAATTGTATTTAAAAAGAATAGCAACTTGACCTTCTGGAATCCTGCATAATAGTTTTAAAAACTTAAGCAGCTTTTTTTTTCTTCCTGGAATATCTAACTAACAAATGGAAATAAGCACCCGTTCTTGCAGTATATCACCAAGGAGCAGCCTTTGACATGGTGTTGGATCCATTAGTTACATCTCATGATGACAATAACACCTGACAAAAAATCAATTGCAAAAGAGTACAGAGTTATGTGTTTCTACAGCTTTGGAGCTTCCTGTTAGCATTTTTTAATAGAAGAACCTAGAAGCCACAAAAAAAGAGTGAGCCTGACCAAATCGCATTAACATGAGAGGGCTCCAATCCCAAAAGGCTCACCCTTTAAACTAACAACTGGAGGCAAGAGAAAAATGATGAAAGGCCTTGCCAAAGGTAAAAAGGAGGTCAGTGACAGAGCTGGCAACAGAACACACATTTTTTATTTTCTACGAGGCCAATTCAAATGACCAATTCTATTTAGGGCTACAAGGATGGTGAGGGGACTGGAACATCTCTCCTACGAGGAGAGGCTGAGGGAGCTGGGCTTGTTCAGCCTGAAGAAGAGAAGGCTGCGAGGGGACCTTATAAATGCTTAAAAATATGTGAAGGGTGGGTGTGAGGAGGATGGGGTCAAACTCTTTTCAGTGGTGCCCAGTGACAGGACAAGGGGCAATGGGCACAAACTGAAGCACAGGAAGTTCCGTCTGAACATGAGGAAGAACTTCTTCCCTCTGAGGGTGACAGGGCACTGGCACAGGCTGCCGAGGGAGGTTGTGGAGTCTCCTTCTCTGGAGATATTCAAGACCCGCCAGGGCAAGGTCCTGTGCAGCCTGCTGTAG
>Ga0181612_148092_pt1 | contig 10902 bp, 4 predicted proteins | sample HoacroProtozoa21_FD_119630 | JGI IMG/M metagenome (GOLD analysis project Ga0181612, IMG submission 119630) | Hoatzin crop microbial communities from Cojedes, Venezuel. Combined Assembly of Gp0051906, Gp0051904, Gp0051908 | reverse complement strand
GGCTTACTTTTCACTTGGTTACCTATAGTTATTTCAGTAGCTGTGGCTTTTCAGCAGATGGTTCAGCAAGTATAGAGTTTTGGTTTTGTGTTTTCAGCTCTACAGGTCCTGGGTTTAGTCCTTTCAGATGATTTATCCAGGTATTTGCTTGCTCTGTTTGTGTCATACAGATGCACTAAAACTGACTTCTCTCTGCAGAGCTTCAGAGAAGCAGCCTGCCGCACAAAGTGTGGGAGGCATTGGTTGATACATACCCATTCCCCTTCAGATAACTGGGAATAAATTTGTTGATCCTACACTGTCATTACTGCCTATACCCTGCTGAGGTGCATCTGTATTTTGCAATGCTTCCAGGTTAAGCTGGCTGCCTCGATCACCAAATGGCTGATAGGTTTTCAGGGGTTGGGAGGCTCATGTTGCTTTATGCACTCATTTAGTAAGACAAATGAAGAGCTCATTATCCAGACTGTTAATCAATGCCCTCTTGTATACATAAATATAATAGAAATAAGATGAATGCATGTCGGTGATACCCCTGGGTTAGATCCCAACAGAGGCTTTAGGTGTACACAGTGTTTCATTCGATACAATTCTTTTGTTCCACAGCTCTGTGTGTGTATATCTATCACTGCTTCTTTGTGTTAAAGCACTTCTAGGTGCCTATCTGCTGTTGTATAACTTTTACCTCCTTGTTAAAATTAAGGGTGATTGTAAAATGGTGTAAGAGAAACAACATCTTGTAACTGAGCAGGTAGAAGGACTGGCTATTGCTGGTATTGAACATGATAGTAAGATCTAATAGCGGCTCCTTTGATTGCTTGTGTATTTGTTCATCTGCAAAAAATGATGTTTTTCTAAGCTTTGCAATCTTTCAGTTGCTTGTATAAAAGTTGACAGAAGCACACGCTTCCATCTGTATATAATGTTACCTGTAAATAAAGCTATGAATGCAAAGTAATTGCCTAGAGATTTGAAGTAAGAAATGGCTGGCAATTCTGACTAAGATTACCATTTGCAATAGGCCTTCGACATCTGTTTGCCTGTGCTGTGGCAGGGGAACTGGCTGCTCTTCTTTAACGATTTCAAAGCAAGCTTTATGTGTCAGATTTTCTTTGTTCCTATCCCATTTTGAAGGGTCCCATTTTGAAATCACTGTCACTGGACATAAAGAGCTGCACTACTTTATTAATACATTTTTTCCCTAACTCAGCAGGTCAGATTTAGTCCTTACATTCTTTACATGTCTTTATCAGCCCAAACTTTGCAAAGGGTAGGTTTCAGTTTTTAGGCAGACTGCAACAGAAATATTAATTTCTGAGAAGGTCGGGTGGTGAGGTCGGCAGGGTTACCAAAGGGAACCAGCAGTCCTTGGCAGGGCTGTGTTCAGCAGCCTGCTCTGGCTCCCTTCACCTGAGTGCTGGAAAATGTCTGAAATAGTAACAGAAAGAACCATAACAGTATCTTCCTTCTCAGTCCACTGAGGAAATAGCTCAGTTAGTTTATATGTGCTCCTGAGGTGACTTTATGAAGGGAAAGATCAATCAGTAGATGAGAATTTGACGTTAATGTTCCAACCAACAAAGGTCATATATGCACACAGCGGCACCTATGTTTACTGGGGAGGGGGGAAGGGAGGGGAAGAAAAAAACTGTGGTCGTAGACCATAGGTCAATTGTTGTATGACCAGGACAGATACATGCAAATGCATCGATAAAGTTCTGGAGTAGAAAGACTCAACTTTAATGCAGTTCCACGTTTTGGTGCAATTCATCTCAATGGGTAAAAACCCAAGCTGCTGCCTTCTTGTTTTATTCATGTACTGATTGAAAAATCTGAAATCCTAGACGCTGTGGTGTGAATGTAGATGTGGAACCTGATCCAGAGATTTAACACCCACCACATTCCACAAAACAAAACCAAAAAGATTTGTAGACATTAAGTGTCTTAAATAGCTTTGTGAATTTAGTCATCGTTTCCCAGATAGGGGAGAACCTGGAAATAACTGATGCCTAGGGTTTGCTTTGACTGGTTCTGGAGTGATTAGCAGAAGGGAAAATTCATGTTACTGCTTGCAAGTGAAGTTCTATGTGGACCCATCTGTACGTTTTAAAGACAAGATACAGGTTTATTATCTGCAAGAATATGTTATACCTTTAAATGGCTCTGTTACCCAGCTACATGTCACTTTTCTGCAATTTGTGGATACCAGCTGTACTGGTTTGGGCTGATTATGTAAATGCTCTGGATATTAGGACATAATTCAGGCAAGTATGAGCTGCATAAAAAACAAAACCTCTGCTAATAATTGGTCTTGGTTCCAGTCACGTGTTAAGAGTAGATGTTACAGAAACTCAGCACAGTCTTGGTTGTTCACTTGTTTTATTCTTCCCTAAAACATGTAGTGAGTGTCTCTATGGGCAACCCTTATATCAGAAATATATTGTTTTCTCTACTGAATGGTGGCTCTTAAAGCAAGTATAAAGCACATGTGTCCATATTCTCTGCTAGTCCCTGTGAAAAAAACAATATATAAATTGTAGGTGTAATGCTCATGTAGTTAGATATTGAAAAGGACATAAATGCTTTTTGCAGAAAACTGAACTCCAGTTTCACTGAACAATCATCTGGAGCAGCTACTTTGAAATATGCTGAGAAAAGACTCTTGTCTTAACAAAATTAGTCTAAGCTTGGAGTACAATTGAATTGATAACTTTAGTCTCTTGCTGGCTGCTCTTTGGCATTTCTGATAATCATTAGTATTTTCTATATGCAGAATGTAGCATTTCTTATTGTACATGTTTATTTTAAAATGCTTTGGGAAGATGCTGGTTTAATTTTTCCTAATCTAATTTAAATGCAAATTATAAGCACTCACATGGTGCTGTGTGTATATAATTAAGTATCATTATATACTACATGAATCTTTCAAAAAGCTCTAGAGACCCTTTCTGCTATGTAAAGAATGACTTATATTGAAAAGCTGCCAAGTGACTTGTGGTTTGGTGATGAAGTGTTTATACTTATGAAATCTCTCTTTGAATTGTAGGTCAACAGATTATGGGACAACATATGAGAAACTGAATGAAAAAGTTGGCCTGAAGACGATTTTGAGCTACTTGTACGTTTGTCCAACAAACAAACGTAAGGTAGGTGATAATGTGGTTGGCTCATTTTGACTTCATGATGCAATTTCTGTCCTGGTGGTCTTTCCCAATTTCCTCAATATCTATTACTATTTAAATGTCTGGAAACTCTTTCTGTCTCCCTTTGAAAAAATATGTAGCTTTACCACAACAATAAGCCAACCTGTACCACCTATACTACCTACCAGTGTACATCAGGGAATATACATTACCAAAAGATGGCCATTAAATGGATAGACAGAATAGGTATCATGCATTTAATTGTTTGCTTCCCTTCTGGATGGGGATGATTTTGTTGTCTGAAAGTGAGGGAGACTCATTAAATTGGCAGAAATGCATCTACAGTGGACAGATTGTGTGTAACATTATTTGTATTTTAAGTGCTCCCAATAGTGAACTGAACAGGATTTGACAAATTCCTGCAGAGAAAATGCCTTCCAAAGCCCAAAAGGTTTTAATCATTCAAGCACCCTACTAACAATTTACTAAGAATTTATAACACTGACGTATTCATAAAAGGAATCAGATGCCTTTTTTGAGATACATTTTTGACAATTTTTTTGTAATTTGGAGGTATGCAATAGGAAGTGACAAAGCACAGTTCATAATGATGATGAAGACTGGTATTCATACTGGTGTATGGATATGCTAGTAAACAATATCATGTTTAAAGACTCTCTTTCACATGCTAATTAAAAAAGGGTTTAACTCTCGTATTTGGTGATAGGCATTTATTACTACTGGTGTTTTAGTGTGCAAACTAAGAAGTAGTTTAAGTCATCCTGAAATTGCTGGCAATTTCATTTCAGATTTCCTCATATGTTGGTCCAGGAAAAATTGAATGAAAATAAAATCAAAACTAGGTTTAATAAATGGCAGTGGGGACACCATTGGCCTCTTGACTTATTAGCTGTGAGGCTGCAGTGCACACGCAGTGGATGGAAGGTCCAGCTCTTTCCTCTACTTGCAGAGACTATGAACCTGGCTATAGGAGTTTTCTCTCCTTGCTATCTCACTGGATAGTTCGAGTTATTCCAGGAAAAACTGAATTGCATCAGTAGAAAATGCTCGTGAAGACTCACCTCTAAAGGAGGCTGTTTATATTTATGGAGCTGAGGACACCATGATGCCATTTTCATTATACTGAAACATCTATGTATTCTATAAGGCAGACTGTGAAAGGAAGAGAGCGTCGTCCTAACCAGAGAGGAAAATGCTTAGCTTTGTTCTCTTGTAGTTTATGTTTAATTCTTTGTTCAAAAGAAACAAGCACTGCTGGGTGTGAGTCATCTGACCTGTTAAGAAATTGACTGTAGGATGATACAAATCGTGTCCTAATGCTTTTCTCCAACTGACTGTAAGTGGAAGTATGTACCACTAGCTGAGGTGTAGACACATGACAGGGTACACTTGATCCCGCCCTCTGCTCCCTGACCTGAGCCAGTGAATAACATTTTTTTCATAACCCAGGAATCTTTGATTGATGTTCAAGGACTTTCTTCTTTCCCCTGGTAAAACAGTGTTTGCAAAAACTGGAACATAAAACTAGTGTGGACTTCTGGGATCATGCATTCCACTTCCTTGCTGCAGGCAGCTGCCTCATGTAGTCCTAACAAGACGGCTATCAAGTGCTCTTTTAATTGTATTCTGATTAATTGATTGTAGCTGTGGAATTCTATTCCTTACCTATTCTGGTGAATTTAGGTTTTGCTGGAAGACACTCAGTAGACAGAAGTTGGCTACCACTTATCTTTGTAATGCTACCAGTTTGATTCCTCATACCTACCTACATTGCTATGATCACACAAGCTAGAGAAAAGGTATAGGGGTGGAGAGATGAATGATCTTAATTAAAACAAACAAGAAAAGGTATGGGTTCAAATCTCCTGAAAATCAGGATTGGGATTAAATGGTCCCAAATTAGTGGAGAGATGTAATCTCATTGCAGCTGACCCCTAATGAAGATATGAACCTTTTCACTAGAAGCTAAAGAATATAATTATCAGATCACTCAAATGTCCTGCAAGTTTGAGGTTTGAAAGGCTGGTCTCCTGGCACAGAAACTGTGTTGTGGAGTGTATATATGTACGTATGATCATGCCTAATGTTTGTTGAAGAGTAATAATACTGTTCTTTAGAACTAAGAAGAGTTTTAGCTGGGCAAAATCTGCATGATCCCTTAGCTATTGTGGTGCAGAGAAACCTAAGAAGAAACTAAGGGTTTTGCAAGCATGTTAAGCCAACTTAAGTGCAGACTGGCTCTGAAAATCCTTCACCACCACTGGCTGCACCTTCCTCCTCCCCCCCTTGCACTGCCACCCTTGTTTGTGTTAGCCATCTGGTGAGCTGGATCGAGGACTAATCTGACTGAAAACTAATCCCTTTCCAGCTCAAAAAACAAGCACATGAAAGGAAAAAGCTTTCAGGTAGAAGGGTGGAACTGCCTGTTCTGGCAGTAAACTGCACGAAAGTTGGCCTATAAGCAATATGGGACAGTGCCAGAGGAAAGCTGCAACACCTGGGATGAAAGGACCTATGTAAAAGTCTAAGACTGAATTTTCCAAAACTTATTGCAGCAGGAGCAGAATTAGGCTTGCAGAGAGATCTTTTGGAGGCCCTGCTTACGCTGTCAATTTCTGTAGAACATTAGGCCATTCCTCCAATAAATGTTTAACTTTAGGCACCTGACTAGTTCCCCGTGATGAAGAGGGCGTGGGGAAGGGAGTCTAGAGTTATATTCTGCTTCCACACTAAAAATACTTTTGCAATGAAAACAAAAATACTAAAGCTCAGGGTCTTTATCATACCTGCTATGGAATGGAAAGCAGAAGGAAACTTACAAATTTTGCCACCAGGAACATTTTCAGTAAAAACCTACGGATCCTGAGAGCAGATTCCCGCCTGCCCCATCCCAAAATTTTGATAACACTGTGAGAAACTCTGGTTGTTCTGAAAGTTGCATCTTGTTTCACTAATGTGGGCCAGGTCCGTAGCTGCAGACATTTTTTTTTTTAATGTAGGACTCAGCTACTCTAAAATCCATGAATTTTAGAACACTCACACTGTTCGTGAACGGTTTATGCACTGCTGCAGTTAATACTGGGCAAGAGCTAACAATGTGCTTTCCTTAAGTATTTGTTATAAGTCGTCATTTTTATGACTGCAACTGTAGCCTTCGATGTCCTTTGTTCCTCAAGGCATTCCCTAGCTGAGAGAAAAGGGTTCTTCAGTAGTGGAAAAGAAATGGTGTATTTTTTGTCTTGAAGCTGTTGGACAAGAGACCTTGCTACAGCAGTGATTCATTAGTGGGCCCAGCATGTACTTAACTTACTGAAACTGCCTCCTTACAAAAAAAAAAAAATCCTTTTAGCACATGCTTAACTTCTAGAAATGATCCCGTTGAAACAGGAGGTAAATGTTGAACTTTGCTGTCTCAAGACTGATTGCTTCTAATAAATAATCAAGTGTGTCCTGTACGTAGTCTTGTCTGTTCCGTGCAAAGCAGAGCAGTTGAAACAATGAACTGTAGAATGCATGTAATTGGATTTATTCAAATAATCAGTAGATTTTTTTTTTTTTCATGGATTTCTGATGATTTTCACATTCAGGAAAAGAACAGCAACGTGTTGAATAAATTGTTTGTTAGAATTTATTTGCTCTTCTCCATCTAGGAGCTCCTCACAGTCTATGAATGCCAATTTCTGACTTCCAATTCTTTTCTCTTTCTTGAACAAAATTAAATCCTTTAACCAGACATTGCAGGCAATGTGTTTCAATGGGGTGCTTTGAAAATAAAAATGAGAACAAAGTAAACCATTATTTACAATTTAAACTGGTGATCTATTGTAATTGCTTGGTATTTTGCTGAATTACAGTATTTTCTTAAGGAAATTGCAGGAAATGGTGAGTAACATAGCAATGTATAAGCCCTGGCAATAAGAGAGGTGTAAATCCTGTTTTTTGGTATTCTCTCCTTTCACTGAATTGCTGTACTACTTGGTTGTATGACTGCTGACACAGATGGGGGGGAAAAAAGCTGTGACGCATGGATCTTGTGAAAGACACAGAGCCTGTTAGAGTGTTTGTCAACAAGTCTCAGAGGAGAGAATCCCCAAACTGCAGTAAATCCTTAGGCTTAGGTATGTCAACATTGGTTTATGTGTTAGGTGCATAGAGCTTTTTGTGAGGGGAAATAAAATGATTTCAATTCTTCTCCATGAAGAGATAGTGTTTGGGAATAACACACTGGCGGGTTAAAAATTAAACTAAAATAGAAATCCCAGTTGATATCTTGAAAATCCATTTTCACAAAAGTTTGTCCTTCACTTTCCAAGAAACTCACATGCATGAAGTTTTATGACCTTGCTTTATAAAAGCCTTTCAGATAGGTTGTTTTTAAGCATTGCAAGGAAAAATCGTAGACCTATGCAAAGAAAAAGTGAATGAGTGGTGGTGGGGACTCTACAACTGGTTTAACCAGAGGTTTTCTTTGACTCAGAAAGTGCTGCTGGCTCATTTAGACACTGTATCCTTGTACAAAGCACACTGTGTTCTTTGGAAAGAGCCAGTTTGTGTAGCCCATTGGTTCTTTGTACTTTCAAACCCCTTGTATCCGTGTGTCTCCAGTTAAGTAATAAAATGCTGGGTGATAGTATCTGCCAGAAACTTTTATGCTATTAATAGGACTAGTGCATCAGATATTTCCTGTGGGTTTGAATTTTTGTGTTAGCCTTTTTTGTTTTTTCTCCCCCTTCCTTTCTGCAGGCCTGCCTTGAATTTTCCCTTTATTCCTCAAACTGTTCAGATTTTAATTGCTGTGATGTACAGTGTCCTCTTTTCTGTCTTTCTGAAGATGAATGGATTACAGATGCCTTCCTCTTCTTTTATATTTGGTGGTTGCGATTAGCACCTTTATCACAGCGTGTTAAGCACTGTCCTGTTGTATGTGTAGCTCCAAGATAAAGGTTATTTATTGTAAATATAATTGCATGGGTTTCAATGCTGGCTAGATCCCTGACTACTTGAAATAAATTTCTATTAATGAGTTTTAAATGAAAGGAATGGTAGTCCGGCCTTCTGTTCTTCTAGTGTTGGGTGGTGGTGGTGAGAATAGTTAGCAAATGCTTCTGTCAGTCAAGATGGGAGAAGGTTTACCCTTATGATCCAAAATGGGAATAATTGAGTGCTACTTTATATCCTGTGGTATTAGAGGAGTTCATTTGCTTGAGGGAGGTTCTGGTTTTGGAATGTAAGCTGCCCAGTTGTATAAAGGGTAAGACCCAGAACTGTGTGCTTTACACTGCCTTTGTGCCTGATCTCCTGAGAGTTGGAGAAAACGTCCATAGAGATGAACAGGTCCACCTGACATTGCTGTTTCTCTAGAAGCTGCCACCCTCTGTTGCTGAAATCAGATTGGGAACACTTCTGAAAATCCTTTCTGACCTGTCTCACCATGGACACTTTCAGAAGTCTGATGTGATGTCAGGTCTTTTTTTTTTTTTTCTTTTTAACTCAAGGGAAAACGGTTATTTCCAGTGGGGTCCTCCTTGCAGGCCTCTCTAAATCTTAGTGTGAAGACTATCAGTTTATATTGGAGAGGCTAGAGCTCAGCAGAGCTCTAAGCACACCTCACTGTAGACTGAGCTAGATCCTGTGGCTGTCAAGGGATGGCATGCTTAGCAAATTAGGCACAGTGGGAGACCTAGGGTCTACGGTCGATCCGTCATGCCAATAGCCCAAAGTGCTATTGCAGTCCACTGTTGCAGAGATAAAAATCAGTCATTCTGTTGCTCTCTTCTTTTCATTTGGAAGGAAAGGTCCTTGTTAGCTGCAGGCTATGAGTGCAGCCTTCAAAGACACAGTCATAAGAGACCAAAAAGGCATTGTCTCACAGATGTGAATGGTGGTGTTTTGTTTTTTTAAATGATCTAATGCCAGGAGATTTCAAGGAGATGTTTAATGACAGTGGTTTTTTACCTTTAGAAAGGGAGGAAGCTTTTTGCAGATCAAAACATAATCAAATGAAAACTTCTATTTGGCTTAAGCTCCATATAGCATAGAAGGTATATGAAAAAGACCCCAGATTTGTTTTATATGTCTCCTATGCTATGACCACAGATAATGATTCTTCATAGCCTCATCTTTTACTTCAGAGAGAATATTTTGGAGGGAGGGAGTCAAGAGCATAGGGTGGGATTCATCTGCTGGTTTTGCGGATCTGATAGGCAGTTTGGGGAAGATAGCACTACGTGTGCCTTTTCTCCAGTGGTCTTCCAGTGGGAGAACACAGTGGTTCTTCCTCACTTGTATCTTTTCTCTGAATACATTGGTCTAAATCTGTTTCATTTAGCAGTTTTGGTTTAAGATTTCACTTCCTGGTCAGAAGAGTTGAAGTCCTGAACCTACAAGTATCAGCATTACTATCTTGGACTGCAGAGGTGGTTCAGTGGACTTCTGATGACACTATGCACATGTAAACAGTTAACTGCCCCCAGGAAGAGGGATGTCTTGCCCTTTGAATTAAGAAATTTTTTCATTTTCTGCAGTTCAGCAATAATGTTGCAGTAAGTCTGCTGGTATTACAAGCCACTATTGGTTGTGACTGGAAAGTCTTATATGCTTATGATAATACATATATTACTATTTTCACTTCTGCTTCAAATATCTTCAGATTCAAGACTAATACTTCTACATGTGCACCAGATAAGCAAGTGTAGACTTGATTTCCATTTCTGAAGACTTGTTTCTGCCCCCCACCCCAAGTGAAAACAAGGATAAAGCCAATTTTTTTTTTATTTGCTTACAAAGATAGATTTTTCCTCATATCTTTTTGATATGATCTAACACAGCTGCAGTTTGGTAGTTTCACCAGAGCAAATGAATACCTGCAAAGTGGCAGTGACTGAAGTGCTGCATTGTTAGTCTTCAATATTGAATTCATGGGAGACCAATAATTAACAAGCATTTGATCCATGTTAACAAAGTGAAGGCAGAGTCTCATCTTTCAAAGTGAATATTTTGACTTTTGAAGTGTCTGGCAGCATTCACTACCAAACTTTCTGATTCATGGCTGTAGTATATGACAGCTCTCACAATAGCCATTACACAGAAAGCCCTTGCCATTATTCTACAGCCATATCTCTTCTTGGATATGAAGTGAAATCAAAACCCATTTATTCCACTGCTGCTCTTGTAAGCCTATCAAAAATAGTGGCAGTTTTGACATTTTCCCACTTAAAGTAGTACTACAGTATGCTGTTATATCTCACAGAAGTCTCCAAGGGCACACTGAGTGTCGAAACTAATGATAGGGAAGTATGAGCCACAGCATTCAGCTTTAGAGCTAAGATTCACCTAGGCTGAGGAGGGTTTCAAGTGTTATTTCCATTCTGACTCTGACCCCTGTTTTCTACAAACTGGACAGTTAAAATTTATGCAAGATAATCTCTTGTTGAATGTCCTTCAATTCTTTTATCCTCTTTTTAATTCCTTAGCAATATACCAACTATTCTGGCACAGATGATATCCCTTTTGGCAAGGGAGGGATATATGCCAACAGTTTAGAGAGCAGAGGAACGATATGTTGTTAGTTGCAGCCCAAATACAGGCAGCTGGGATTGATGGTAGTGCAAGAATGTGTCTAACTACAGAGCAGACCTGTCTTATTGTCAAACTTGTAGCTCCATCTATTTCCATAAGTAAGACAGGCTGTTTAAACCGGGAAAAAAGCCAGTTGCCATAATATTGTTTTTTTTTTTTT